>Ga0307475_10002435_pt1 | contig 11215 bp, 10 predicted proteins | sample atmos_gasesECM1C_FD_203317 | JGI IMG/M metagenome (GOLD analysis project Ga0307475, IMG submission 203317) | Hardwood forest soil microbial communities from Morgan-Monroe State Forest, Indiana, United States - atmos_gasesECM1C_515 | ecosystem: Environmental > Terrestrial > Soil > Temperate...
CATAAGTGTTGATTCTAAAGGTAGTTAAAGTGCTTTGTTTTGATACACTTTTGCAAGTGTTGATTCTAAAGGTAGTTAGTCAGAGACGGATGCGGCGCCGTTTGGAGGCCCTTCACGCTTTAGACACGCTCGGTTCCAAGCATTCACGCTTCGCGGCGCCTCCAACGTATTCTAGCTGCTTGAATCATCCTTGGACGTGAGGGCCTAGCCATGGCACTGAAAATCATGGTTGTCGACGATGAACCGTTAAGCCTGAGACTCATAACGTCTCTGGCGGCGCCCTTAGGCCATACGGTCTTAACGTCTGACAACCGCAATGAGGCTGGGCAACGAGCCCAGGAACAGCGGTTCGACGTTGTGTTTGTGGGCATTCCTCAACCGGACGGACTTGACCTGGCCCGCCAAATCCGGACCTCGCAGTTCAATCGTGAAACCGCGATCGTGATGCTCACTGCCACGGGTGACATTGAGAACGTACGGAAGGCTTTCGGCGAGGGCGCCGACTTAGTATTCACCAAGCCAGTTACGGCGGCTCGCCTCCGCCCGATGCTGGCCGCCATGGATTCCCCAGGCTGGAAAAACAAAAGGCACGCGGCGCGTTTACCCCTCTTTACGGAGGTAATCTGCACCTGGGATGACCGGCAATTTCCCTTGCGCAGCATGAATATCAGCGAAAGCGGTATGCTGCTGCAACCCTCGGTGGACATAGACCTGGGGCAGGAAGTTGCCTTGGAGTTCAAGATCGCAGAAGTTGGCGCCTCGCTCAACGTGCTCGCTCGAATCGTACGTAAAGAGGGAAGCGAACGCGTAGGCATAGAATTCATTGGCCTCCCACCGGAAGATAGTAATGCGATTCAGCTCTATGTCGTGGGGCGTCTGAAGGACGTGACGCGACCACGAGACTTGTCGGGCATCGGACGATCGGGTCAATTCCTATAGATCGGCACACCCGGAGCGAGGCCGACGCGCCTCGCCAAGCGTTCCTCCATTGAGTGTAGATTAGGAATTTCAAATTCGGGCACGGCAGAGCTGCGGAGACTGGCGAGGCCCCCCTCCCATATGTTTTTCACAAGTGTTGATTCTAAAGGTAGTTAAAGTGCCTTGTTTTGATACACTTGGCGGCTGTCGGCGAAGGTGAACGAACACACAGAGGAACGGTCGTTGGAGCGATTGGTGGACATGGAAGTTTCCAGAAAGAAAGATTGGAGTTGGGACTTTTTGGGGGAGCCTCGCGTAGGCGAGGCGCACTTCTGAACGAAAAGAGTCTAGCAAAGCGATGATTGCGATGTCAATAAAATTTCGGTCGGTCGATTATACGTCCAAGTGGATTGGAGATCGGTCGCTGTTGCCGCTCGATATCGCGAGCAATCCACTCTGCACGAGCGATGGTTCAGGGAGTGCCCATTTTCTGCTTATATGCTTGGTACACTCCGCCGGGCTGATGCGGAGTTTTCATTTCGATGTTGTCCCAGAACAAGCCGTCAAACTTTTGCTCCTCCGGCGTCATCTTCTCCTTGCCTTGGATCAGGTGCATGGTATTCAGCCGGTCAGTCATCACTTCATTCGCGTTGTCCGAATCCCCTCCCTGATCCGTCGTTTGGAACACGGAAGTCACTACGGCTTCTGGAGTTGCCTGCTCCGGGCGAGCTGCCTCCACAATGCTGGGACCGAGCGAAGGAAGCCAATATTTCAGCCTTGGCGCAATGACTGCAGCTATCGGAAGAAGCGCCAATAACGGAATGAGCCACGGCAGTTTTGTCTTCATACCTGAATCTTACTTGGCCCCCTCCGCCTCAAAACGATGATTTTGGCATGCCGTTACTTAGGCGATATCCTTGCCGGCTTCCCTGGCCAGCAAGGGCTTGCGCTTCCTTGCGGGCACTGAACGCGCAGAGGTACGGATGCGCGGCGCGGGGAGTGCGGAAAAGCAGCCGGCTAGACTTTGGCGTCTTTCTTCAGGGCCAGGCGGAGATCCAAGTTGCGAATGAGCCGATGCAGGTAATTGGGGTTTAGGCCCAGCAGCTTGGCGGCTTCCGTGATGTTGCCGCCGCCTTGCTCAAAAGCGGAGAGGATGAGCTGTTTCTTTAGATTTCGGACCGCATCGTGATACTGGGCGGGCGCGTCAGTCGAAGTCGGCGAACTTTCCAGCAACGTTTCCGGCAAATCTTCGGGAAGAATGAAGCTGGACGAGCCGATGACCACGGCGCGCTCCATGGCATTTTCCAATTCGCGGATGTTGCCGGGCCAATCGTATTGGGCGAGACAGGCGCGGGCCTCCGCGGAGATCCCTATGATCTCGCGATTGCATCGTTTGGCGTAGCGCGCGGCAAAATACTCGGCCAGCAGCGGTATATCATCGGGGTGTTCGCGCAGCGCGGGCAATGTGAATGATATTACGTTCAGCCGATGGAACAGATCGGCGCGGAAAGCGGCTTCGCGAACCGCGTTCTGCAAATCCTTATTCGTAGCGGCCAGAAAGCGGACGTTGAGCTTGATGGGCCGCGTGCCGCCGACGCGGACGAATTCGCGCTCCTGAAGGACGCGCAGCAGCTTGGCTTGCAGCGTCAGAGAGAGTTCGCCGACTTCGTCGAGGAACACGCTGCCACCTTCGGCGACCTCGAGCAACCCTTTCTTCTGGCAAATAGCGCTGGTGAACGCCCCTTTCTCGTGCCCGAACAGCTCGCTTTCGAGAAGCGTTTCCGTCAGTGCCGCGCAATTCAGCGCCATGAACGGTTGATCTTTGCGCTGGCTGTTTTTGTGAATGGCACGCGCGGCAAGCTCTTTGCCCGTGCCGCTTTCGCCGTGGATCAGAACTGTGGAATCGCTGGGAGCAACCTTCTCAATGAATTGGTAGACCTGGCGCATGCGCGGGCTCTGGCCGACCATGTCGTGCTGCAGGCTAATCTCGGCGCGCAGGCGCTGATTCTCGCTGCCGAGGCGCTCGAATTGGCTGGCGTTCTCTATGGCAATTGCGGCAAGGCCGGCGATGGCGGCCAGAAGCTGCAGATCATCTTTCGTGAAGGCCGCGCTGGGGCTTGCCGAATCGAGGTAGACGATTCCGAGCGTGCGATCCGCAACCGCAAGCGGCACGCAGAGGAGCGAGTGCACCGGCGGAGCGTGATCGTCCGACGGGGAATCGAGTTCGCAGGCTTCGTTGTCAAGGATGGCGACGCCGTCCTTGACGACACGGCGGACCAGTGAGCGGCTCACGTGCACGGGATGATCCGGGCCGGAGACGCGATCCCACGCCACGGGCGAAGAGATTTCCGCAGCGCCGTCATTCACCAGGAGGATGGCGCCACGTTCGGCGGGTATGACGTCAAAGATCATGCCGAGCAATTGCCATTGCAGCGACTCGACGTCGCGGATCGACCCGATGGCCGTACTGATTTTCAGAAGTGTACTGAGCGCGCGGTCCAGCCGTGCGGACTGCGGCAAGGCGGCCAGCGACTCCGGGTGTAAATAGAGCAGCTCATCGTGTCGCAGTTGCTGTTCCTGGCCGCTGGCTGGAGAAGCGTCGTCGAGCTGCACCGGGCTGGTGGCGGCGGCAACAGCGCCTTCCATCTGAAAGAGGAAGAGGGAGCTGCCGACACCGATTTGGTCGCCGGGAGCCAGGACACGCTGCTTGATGGGAATGCCATTGACGAACGTGCCGGAAGCGGTGTCCTGGTCCGTGAGCAGGAAGCTTTCATTCTGGCGGGCGATCTTGCAGTGGACTTGAGCGACCGCAGGATCGTCGATACAAATTGGGTTGGCAGCGTCTCGGCCGATCGATACCGGCGCGGAGAAGCGGAATTCCGACTTTCCGAGCGGACCGCTGAGTGCTAAGAGCTTAGGTTGCACAAATAGGCCTTGCTGGGTCGCACTGACGAGAAGAGCCGCCAGGCTGCTGCGTATTCTAGGCCCAAACCCTGGGAAGTTACCACTAACGAGGCTCTATCCGAAGAGATAGGCAGTCATATCTGAACAGAGAGCGCCCGGGTGTGTAAGCACTCGCCCGTCAGAGTCGACTCGTCGAGGGGAGTATCTTAAGTGCCACAGCTTCAATGATTTGTCGAATCGCAGGAGCACCGCATGCCGTGCTGCGGTGTTGGCAACGGAGTTGCATTGTCTTAATACATCTCACGGATTTTAAGAGGCGAAGTGGAGGGCGACATGAAATTCCAAACTAAAATTCGGATGCAGATGGTGATGCTGGGATTGGGAGCCGCGCTGTTGATGGCAGGCTCAGCCCGCGCGCAGCAAGACATGGATCCAACTTACTTTGATGCGAAACCTGGAACGCCGGCGGTCGGCAAAGTGGTGACAGTGCGAGCGGCGCAGAGTTCGCAAACAGCAAAGGAAAATGCATCTGCGGAGAGCACGCTGGCGCTTGCGAACCGCAGCGATGTGACGCTCGAAGCAGGCGTGACGCGGATGGCGATTGTTGACGTAGGCGTTGCACTGATTCTGCTCGGGGGCATTGTTTCCATCGTGCTGTACGCGATGGCAGCGACCCGGCGCGAGCGCGCTCCTCGAGTTTCCCCAGTGAGTGCCCCATATACCCCCGTTTCTGCCTCGACGGCTCAGTGAAGGGAGCTCGGCGCTCGGCAGACCTCCGGGAATCGCGATACACCCCACCCGCGATTCCCGGAGATTCCTTTTTGTGTGGATGGAATCTAGAAGCCGGGAGCGCCGGAGGAGGCAGGGCGCATTTCCGGTGCGTTTACGCCAAAACGCAGATGCGCGAAGTAGGTTTGGCCCAGGGACATGAATCCGGTATATAGATAGCCCCACACGAAGAGCAGCAAAAACGGCACAGTGGCGTAGTTTTCATTAAAGATGGCATAGAGCACGGTAAAGAAGAAGTAGATGCCTAGAAGGACTTCCGCATAAGGCATCCAGCCGGCCTTGTTCCTGTAGTTCTTGGTTACGAACGAATCGCCCTTGCCTTCGATCTTGTATTTCGGCGTGCGCGCGAACTCGCTCTTCTTGCCAATGATGGCTTCGATGACGGCTTGCGCGTTACGAACGGAGATTCCGATCCCGGTGGCCATTACAAAAGGCATATACAGGAAAGTGCGCCACCAACTCTTAGGGCGGAGCTCCTTTTGCGCTACGAGGTAGAAGCTGGAGATCGAACAGGTGGAGGCCAGGAACAGAGGAAGGTCGACCACCAGCATCTGGAACCAGCCTTGATAGAAACGCACAATCATGGCCGGCAACAGCATGGTCGAGAGCAACACCATCAGCGGGTAACTAATGTTGGCGGTGAGGTGGAAGAAGGCTTCGGCTTTGACGTGCCACGGCGCATTGGACCTCATCACGCGCGGCAGGATTTTCTTCGCGGTTTGCATCAGGCCCTTGGCCCAGCGTGCTTGTTGCGCCTTAAAGCCGTTCATGTCAACCGGCAACTCGGAAGGGCACTCAATGTCCGGGAGGTAGAGAAATTTCCAGCCATATAACTGCGCGCGATAGGAAAGATCGGTATCTTCTGTCAGCGTGTCATGCTCCCAGCCTCCGGCATCTTCGATGGCTTGGCGGCGCCAAACGCCCGCGGTGCCGTTGAAATTAAAAAAGGTGCCGCGGCGCGAGCGCGCACCGTGCTCGACAACGAAGTGACCGTCGAGCAAGATCGTTTCAACCTGTGTGAGCAGCGAATAGTCACGATTTAAGTAGGTCCAGCGCGCCTGCACCATGCCAATCTTCGCGTTCTGAAAGTAAGGAATGCTGCGCCGCAGAAAATCCGCAGCGGGAATAAAGTCCGCGTCGAAAATGGTCACAAATTCGCCGCGTGCGGTTTTCAAGCCGTTCTCCAGCGCCCCGGCCTTGTAGCCTTCCCGGTTGGTGCGGTGAATGTACGTGATCGGGAGGCCCTGCGCGGCGAAGCGCGCGACGCAAGCGCTTGCAACCTGCTGCGTCTCGTCGGTTGAGTCGTCGAGAACCTGAATGTCAAGAAGTTCGTGCGGGTAATCGAAGCGCGATACTGCTTCGACGAGACGCTCGATTACGTAGCGCTCATTGAAGATGGGAAGCTGTACGGTCACGCGCGGCCAGTGCGTAGCCTCCGGCGGCGGTCCCGGGATGTTGCGCGCGTACTTGTAATAATCGTAGACCAGCCAATAGCGATGCAATCCGTATGTGGCGAGAACGAAAAGCACCAGGAAATAGGGAATCATCATCGCCAGGTCAAAGGCGTTGACGTGATAAATGCCCTTAAAGGTAGGATCGCTGAGTTTGTGCCAATACTGCCCGATGCCTGTGGTATGTGCGGCGAGCAAGGCCGAAGTGAGAAGGGGTGTGTGCACGTCGAGTGATCCCTACAGTCCGAGCTGGTGTCCGGTTGCGGCGCCATCGATTATACGGCGGAGGCCGGAACAGTCAACGATACGAGGTCTGCACTCCGCTGAAGCCTACTTCGCTCAGATCCGGCACAGAAATCAGGGGACAAGGACGATCTTGCCGACAGCTCCATGCTCCAGGACTTCCTTGTGTGCGCGAGTCGCTTCTGCTAGAGGCAGTTGCTTGCCGACGACGGGGCGGAGCGTACCGTTCTCCAGACCGGCGATGAGCCCGGCGTGGATTTCCGCGATTTCCGCGGGCTGAACTGCCCACAACGAGAATGCGAGGACAGACGCGCGACGCGACATAATGTCGCGTGGCGTTATGGTGGCATCGCCGCGGCTGCCGATCACAACGACGCGGCCCTGCAGAGCCAGCATCTTAAGATCGCCGCCAAGGTTCACGTTTGCCAGCATTTCGAGGATCACATCCACCCCTCGACCGCCACTTGCTTTCATGATTTCGTCTTGGTAGCCAGCCTTCGCGTGATTGAACACCTGATGCGCGCCTTCGCGTTTCACAAGGTCGAGTCCTTTGTCGGTGCCGGCGGTGCCGAATACAGTCAACCCCATAGCCCGGACAATTTGCAGCGACGCCGTGCCTACACCGCCGCTTGCTCCGTGCACGAGGACTGTTTCTCCGGCGCGCGCTTTGGCGAAATGATGGAGCGCGTGGTATGCCGTACCGTAAGGAACCCAAACTCCAGCACCCTGCTCGAAGGAAATGTTTTGCGGAAGGCGGTGCACTTGATCTTCGAGCGCCAGCGCATATTCGGCATACGCTCCGGTCAAGGTTTGCGCGGTGTAAACGCGATCGCCTGGTTTCACTTTTTTTACGTCACTTCCGATCGCCTCAATCGTGCCCGCGGCATCGGAGCCTGGCGTATACGGCAGGTGCGGTTTGATGGCGTAAGTGCCGGCGCGCATGTAAGTATCGTAGGGATTAACGCCGGCAGCGTGCACGCGCACAAGCACTTGGCCCGCGTCTTGTTTGGGTGTGGGCACTTCTTCCAGTTTCAGGACTTCGGGGCCGCCGAATTGGTTCACGCGAATTGCTTTCATGCGAGTTCTCCGTTGATCGCGGGCTATAACATTTGAGAGGTCATGTTTAGCTTGTAGCGCCCCGAGATCCGCGCCACCACTAGAAGTGATCGTCGACGCCCACCGTTTGCGTTTTTTTCTCTACAAGGCCCGCCGATTCGCCCCACGCGGTCGTCTGCCAATTGTCCTTTCCTTTTTTCTGCGGAATCCAGGGCGGCAGGGACTGGTTCAAATAGGTCGCCAGCGCGAAGATATAAGGCTCGTACATGCCGCGCAGCGCGGTGAGCTTGTGGTCCGCTTCCTCCCCGTCTTTCAGTTTCAAGCCATGTTGCGCCAGAGTGTCGCGGATGCGGCCCAGTTCCGCCGCTGTAAGGCGTTCGTGCGGAAGTGCTTTCGGTTCGGTGCCGAAGACTTGCGACAGATCGACGACCGCATGGCGCGCAATCGCAAACGTAAGTTCTGCCTGGCGCGTGCAGGCGTCATCTATGCCGACCTTGAGCAGTGCGCAGGTGTCGAGAATTGCGGTTAGCGAAGCGATCCACGACTGATTATCGTGCTGGGAACGAAAGTACGCCAAGACGGGATAGGAGAGATGGCTCTCCATTAATTCAGCGGACCACAATTCCCAATCTTTCAGGAGCTCGCGCAAAGCATCCTCGCCGCCCTCGTAGCTGTGGCGGCGCAGGAGTTCTCCTGCGGTCGGAGGAGTGCCGGCGCGCGAATCCAGGAGCGAAATATTCACCTCGCGCTGGGAGAAGGAACCGTAGATGAAGGGCAGGTACCCGATGATGCTGGCCAGGAAGCCGAAACCGAAGCCGGCTTCGGTAACGACGAGCGCCCGAGCGAAGCCAGAGCGAGGAATCACGTCCCCGAGCCCCAGGGTGAAAAATGTGGTGCCGCTCAGATAGAGGTCGGTCCAGATACCGGGAGGTGAGCCCGAAGCGATCAGCGCGGAGCCCGTTCCGTATTGCATCAAGCCAAAACCGAACACCAGGCCGATGGCCCAGACTCCGATTAGCAGCAGCAGCGAGAGGGGTCCGTAGAAGCCGAGCAATGCTTCACGTGGCTTCCGCGTTGGCACCAGGTTCACCACGAATTTCCAAACTGCCCACGTAGACCGGAAAAACAGCCTAGTCAGACGAAACTTTCGTGTCACCCGGCGCGGCAAGATGATGGCTTCAAAGGCATCCCACAACACAATTGAAAACAGTGCGGCACCCGCAACAAAGGCGCCCGGAGCTGGAAGCACGGAGGGCATTTTATTCTTTGGGCGAAACGTCTACGCTCGAGATCAAGATTCCAAACGCGCACTCACGGAAATCTCCGCTTTAAAGAGCTTGGAAACGGGGCAGCCGGTTTCGGCGGCTTTCACCGCGGCGTCAAACTTTGCCTTGTCAGCACCGGGAACGCGTGCCACCAGATCCAGATGGCTCTTGGTGATGCTGAAGCCGTCACCAACTTTTTCCAGGCTCACGGTTGCGGTGGTTTCCAGCTTCTGCGCGGTCAAGCCCGCGCCGCCAAGCTGCGCGGAAAGCGCCATAGTGAAACACCCGGCGTGTGCGGCCGCCAGCAGTTCTTCGGGATTGGTGCCTACACCGTTTTCGAAACGCGTGCTAAAGGAATACTGTGTTTGCTTGAGGACGCCGCTGTCGGTGGAAATCGAACCCTTGCCGGTCTTGAGGTCACCTTGCCAGATGGCACTTGCTTTACGTTGCATGCTGTCTCTCCTTGCTGCTATTTGAAGCTTTTGAACGATTTGTAATCCAGAGCATTCGATTCTTTGACGCCTCCGAAGGGTATATTGAACGGGGCAAGCTGTCGAGAGTCGCGCGCTCACATACGATGTCTTCCATATTTGATCGCACTGCGCATCGGCCGTGGCCCCTGTCGTCCGGGCCGTGGATCATGGCGCAGTCGTGGCACGACCTTCTATTTGCACATTGGAAGGTGGATGCGGCCGTGCTGCGGCCTCATATTCCAGCGGAACTTGAGATCGATACGTTTGAGGGGCAGACGTGGCTCGGCGTTGTGCCGTTCCGCATGTCGGGAGTGCGATTGCGTTGGACGCCCGCGCTGCCGTGGCTCTCCGAGTTTCCTGAGCTGAACCTTCGGACCTATGTCACGGCGCAAGGCAGGCCCGGAGTCTGGTTCTTCAGCCTGGATGCTGCTAACCCTGTAGCTGTGGCCGCGGCTCGATTGTCTTTTCACCTGCCCTATTTCCGGGCACGCATGACCTGCAGGGACGTCGATGGCTGGAATCAGTATCAAAGCGAGCGCACTCATCTTGGGGCGCGTGGCGCTGGTTTTGAGGCGCGATACCGTGGTGCCGGGGAAGCCTTCGAGCCGCAGCGCGGCACGCTGGCGCACTTCCTGACGGAGCGCTACTGCTTGTATTCGGCCGCATCGAGAGGGCGCGTCTATCGCGGCGAAATCCATCATCCGCCGTGGCTGCTGCAACCAGCCGAAGCGCAATTCGCGCAAAACTCAATGGCTGAAGCCGCTGGCCTAACTATTCCCGGTGGTCTGCCCCTTCTATATTTCGTGCAGCAGCAAGATATGGTGGCGTGGGCGCCGCATCGCATCGCCTGACGAACGCTCACCATTTGTGAAATACAAAGAACACGGCGAGGGCAATGCAGCCAAATCCCGCCGCGTAATTCCATTTCAGCTTCTCGCCTAGGTACAAGATGGAAAAAACAGAAAATACCGACAGCGTGATCACTTCCTGGATGGTCTTGAGCTGCGCGGTCGTGAACTCGTACGAGCCAATGCGATTCGCCGGAACCTGGAAGCAATATTCGAAGAAGGCGATACCCCAACTTGCCAGGATCACTTTCCACAAAGCCTCGCCGCGGTATTTGAGGTGGCCATACCAGGCAAAAGTCATGAAGACGTTCGAAATGGTCAGCAACAGAATCGTTCGCACAATTGTCTCCGGCGTTTTGTAGTGTCTCTTTTTCAGACGCAGTGTAATGGGGAACAGTTGCGGAGTATCAAGATTCGGACTTGTTCAGGGAGGACCCGCAAGCCGACTGGCGGCTCACACCTATCGGCGCAGCGGAGAGGCCGGATCACGTTGCGAAATCTCCAGCGCTACCTCGCGCATTTCTTCGTGTATGGTTCCGTTGGTGGCCAGAATCGTCGGCCCGCCGAGCCGGTATGGCTGCCCGGAAAAATCGCTGACCTTTCCGCCCGCCTCCTCCACGAGCAACACCCCCGCGGCAGTGTCCCATTTCTGCAGGCCGAACTCCCAGAAGCCATCGAAGCGCCCGGCAGCCACGCACGCAAGATCGAGGGCCGCGGAGCCGTCACGGCGCACGCCGTGGGAGCGCAAAGTGAAGTCCCAATAGTAGTGAATGTTGGGATTGGCGAGGCGTTTATGCACCGGAAAGCCGGTGCAAAGCAAGCTCGTCGAAAGCGTAGCTACCTTTGAAACATGAATCTTCTTGCCATTCAGCGTCGCGCCTTCACCGCGCGCGGCGGCGAACAGTTCATTGTAGAAAGGGTTAAAGACGACTCCTGCGATTACCGTGTCCCCCTGCGCCAAACCTATCGACACGCAAAAACACGGATAGCCGTGCGCAAAGTTGGTAGTGCCGTCGAGCGGATCGATATGCCAGCGGAATTCCGAATCAGAGGCGCTCTCGTGCCCCGTGCCCTCTTCGGCGGCGATCGCGTGTTCGGGGAAGTATTGAGTCAAGCGCTTGACAATGGCTGCTTCCGAGCGCTTGTCCGCCTGCGTCACCAAGTCCACGTCGCCCTTGTAGGAAATCTGCGGTGGGCGGTCGAACTCCTCGCGCAAGATCGCGCCGGCCTCTCGCGCTATTTCCACCGCTGCCTTCAGGTAGTCGTCG
>Ga0307475_10002436_pt1 | contig 11214 bp, 11 predicted proteins | sample atmos_gasesECM1C_FD_203317 | JGI IMG/M metagenome (GOLD analysis project Ga0307475, IMG submission 203317) | Hardwood forest soil microbial communities from Morgan-Monroe State Forest, Indiana, United States - atmos_gasesECM1C_515 | ecosystem: Environmental > Terrestrial > Soil > Temperate...
ACCTGCGATGCCAAATAAGAGCCAAGACTCTCCCCGCAATGAAATATCTCCATTGCACCAACTGCGCCCCCGAGGGCGTCACCTGAGTCAATGTGCGGATTTGCAGGGGCCCGGCTGTTCGGAAGGGTCCTCAGGATCGCCGATTTTGTGGTATTTGCTCTCGAAGAAGAGGAGCGGGCGGCCGGGGCGTACGACAACTTCTTCGACTTCGGCGATGAAGATGGTGTGGTCGCCGGCATCCTGGGCGCTGTGGAGGCGGCACTCGAGGTAGGCGAGGGCTCCGTGAAGGACGGGCGTGCCGTGGCTAGTGCGGTCGAAGACGGCACCGGCTTCTTCGGCGGCGCGATCGTGGGCGCGGGCAGGGCGCGCGTAGTATTCGGAGATCAAATGCTGGTCTTCGGCCAGGACGTTCACGCCGAAACGTTTTTTAGCGTGGAGGTGGGCGTGGGTGCGGGCGCGCTGGTCGACGCAAACGAGAACGAGCATGGGATCGAGGGAGACCGAGGTAAAGGCGTTGGCGGTCATGCCGTGGACTTCATTCTCGTGGTCTACGGTGATGACTGTGATGCCGGTGGCGAAGCATCCCAGCGCTTTGCGGAATTCGGAGGGACTGACAGTCATGCGGCGAGTCCGGGCGACCGACCGGATAAGGTAACACGGCAGCGGGGGTGGGAGTGGATGCGTGGACTTGATGTCGGACCTGTTCCCGCGAATGTCCTGCATGGCCAGAACGCAAAATCTTTAACCGCAAAGGACGCAAAGGTTTCGCGAAGGGCGCGAAGAAAGTCGTTCACTGCGAAGGTTCAGGAATCGGGTCAGGCGTACCTTGAACCGAGGAGGAAGTCCCAGGGGTCTCGGGTTGGAGTTTCATGTATGATGCGGCTACCCGGGCTTCTACGGGGTGAGTCGAGCAAGTATTGGGGAAGCTGACGCATCTTGAGCCCCGCCACGGAAATCAGGCCACAGGCGCCGACTCTGGCTCTGTCTCTTGCGGAAACGCGGAGCGGCCAGCCGATGTCGCGCGAACTGGCGTGCCGCGTTCTCAGGTGTGACGACGAGTTCCTTCCGGAGTTGCTGGCGGCGGCGCGCACGCTGAAAGAGCGCTTTAAGCCGGGCGTGATCACGTATTCCCGCAAGGTTTTCCTTCCTCTTACCAATCTGTGCCGCGATTACTGCGGGTATTGCATTTTCCGGCGCGATCCGGGCGATCCGGGAGCGCACACCATGACGCCTGACGAAGTGCTGCAAGTGGTGCGCGATGGAGAGAAGCTGGGTTGCACGGAGGCCCTGTTCAGCCTGGGCGACAAGCCGGAGCTGCTGTTTCCGGAGATGCGCGAGACGCTGCGGAAGCTTGGATATCAATCGACGTTGCAGTATCTGGAGGCGATGTGCGAGCTGGTGCTGCGGGAGACGACCGTGCTGCCGCATCCGAACCCGGGGGTGCTGAGCGCGGAATGGGTTCGGCGGCTGGCTGCAGTTTCGCCGAGCATGGGACTTATGCTGGAGAGTACGAACGCCGACTTGCTGCGGGCCGGCGCGGCGCACGATAACGCTCCAGACAAGCTGCCGGCACGGCGATTGCGGACGATTGAGGCGGCGGGCAAGCTGGGAGTGCCGTTCACGACCGGGCTACTGATAGGGATCGGAGAGAACGTGGAGGATCGCGTGGACACGCTGCTCGCGATCGGAAAGATGCACGACGAGTACGGACATATCCAGGAAGTGATCGTGCAGAACTTTCGGGCGAAGCCGGGAATTCCGATGCAGGATTGGCCGGAGCCGTCACTGGGCGACATGTTACGCACGGTGGCGGTGGCACGGCTGCTGCTGCCGCGGATGAATATCCAGGCGCCACCGAATCTTTCGGCTCCTTATTATGACGAACTGCTGGAGGCGGGAATCAATGATTGGGGAGGGGTGTCGCCGTTGACGCCGGACTTTATCAATCCGGAGAAGCCGTGGCCGCACCTCGAGCAACTTCGCCGGCGCACCGAGGAGCGCGGGTTCCGGCTGGAGCAGCGACTGCCGGTGTACCCGGAATTTTTGCCGCGAGTGTTGCAGGGCGAGGGGTTGCTCGCGCAACGAACCGCCGGCGCCGCGGACGCGCAAGGATATGCGCGGAGGGCTGCGTGATTACCGTGCTCACGGGTGGAACGGGTGGAGCGAAGTTCGTGGATGGTCTGCGGCAGGTTTCGCCATCCGAAGAACTGACCCTGATCGTGAACACCGGGGACGATCTGTTGTGGTGGGGGCTGTACGTTTCTCCGGACATCGACTCAATCACCTATGTGCTCTCGGGACTGTTGAGCAAGGAACGGGGTTGGGGCGTGAAGGGGGATACGTTCTTCTGCATGCAGCACATGGGGCAACTGGGGCAGCCGATCTGGTTTCACGCGGGAGACCGCGACCTGGCGGTGCACATTTTGCGCTCGAAACTGCTGGCGGAGGGAAAGACGCTTTCGGAGGTGACGGTGGAGATCTCCGACAAGCTGGGAGTCAAGGCGCGCATCCTGCCGATGAGCGACTCGCGCGTTGAAACCAGGGTGGGGACTCCGCTGGGCGAGTTGAGTTTTGAAGAATACTTTGTGCAACGGTGGTATCAGGATCCAGTGGAGTCGATCCGGTTCGCGGGTGCGGCAGATGCTGAGCCGGCGCCGGGAGTGATTGATGCGATTCTGCAAGCGGAGGTCGTGCTGGTGGCGCCAAGCAATCCGGTGACCAGCATCGGGCCGATTCTGGCGGTACCCGGGGTGCGCGAGGCGCTGCATAAGACGAAAGGACGCATTGCGGCGGTGAGCCCGATCGTGGCGGGAGAAGCGGTAGCCGGACCTGCGGGAATTCTGATGGCCTCGCAGGGGTTGCCGGTTTCGGTCGCGGGTGTAGCTCAGGCGTATCACGACTTTCTCGACATGCTGGTGGTCGATGTGCGCGATGCGGAAGCAGCGGAGGAATTACAGCGATCCGGACTGCGGGTTCACGTGACGAAGACCATCATGCGGACCGCAGAAGACAAGGCCGATCTGGCAAACGCAGTACTCACGGCGGTGCGCGGGCAACAGACCGCGGCCGCGGCGAGGCCCGACCACTCATGATTCTTGTGCCAGTAAAAAACCTGAAGCAAGCGAAACAACGGCTGGCGGGTGTGCTCGATCAAGCCTCACGCACTGAGTTGGCGCAGGCCATGCTCGAAGACGTGGCGGAGATTCTGGCATCGTGGCCGAAGCGGCCCGAAGTTGCGATCGTGAGCTGCGATGGGTTTGCGCTTACGGTGGCGTGCAGGTACGGCTTTGAAGTGATCGCCGATCACAAGAACGCCGGCGAGACGGATGCGATCGAGATAGCGACGCGGGTGTGCGAAATGCGCGGACTCGACACGCTGGTCATTCCGGGGGATATTCCTCTGATCCAGGTCCGGGAACTGCAGGCGATTTTCGACGCGGCACCTGAGGTTGGATCGGTACTGGTGCCGGCGAGAGACGGCCGCGGGACAAATGCGGTGCTGCGGCGGCCGGCGGCTTTGTTTCCCTTACGTTTTGGCAATGACAGCTTCAAGCCGCATCTGGCGGCGGCGCAGGCCAGCGGGGAGTCGTGCGTGGTGTTGCAGCTTCCCGGGATTGCGGTGGACGTGGATGATCCAGTCGATCTCAGGCACCTGGTCGGCCTTCCGGGGGAGACTCGCGCGCAGCGACTGGCGCGACAGTGGGACTTGCGAGAGTATCCACGGGCCGCGAACGAGTAGAACTCCATGCACGAACTCCGGGTGATCCCCGTGCCGCTGGCGGGCGAAGTCCGGCCCGGAGATTCTCTTAGCGAAAAATTGACTGGCGCGCTGAAGAAGCGGCGAGTGTCGCTGGTTGCCGGCGACATTCTAGTGGTGAAACACAAGATTGTGTCGAAGGCGGAAGGGCGGTTCGTTCGGCTCGATACGATCAAACCAACGGCGGCATCGCGCGCGTGGGCGCGCCGTTACAAGCTGGACGCGCGGGTTACGGAGCTCGCGCTGCGCGAGAGCAAGCGCGTAATCCGAAAAAAGAATGGCGTGCTGATCACGGAGACGCGGCACGGCTTTATCTGTGCGAACAGCGGCGTGGATGTTTCCAATGTGGATGGTGGCGAACATGCGCTGCTGCTGCCGAAAAATCCTGATCGTTCGGCGGCGCGACTGCATCTTGAGCTGAAGAAGAGCTTGGGATTGGCGGTGCCGGTGATTATCAGCGACAGCTTTGGCAGGCCGTGGCGCGAAGGGTTGACCGATGTGGCCATTGGCGTGGCGGGAATGAAGGCGATACACGACTACCGGGCCCAGCGGGATCCGCATGGGTACCGGCTGCGGGTTACGTTGCATGCGGTGGCGGACGAATTGGCGGGCGCGGCAGGGCTGCTTACGGGCAAGCTAAGCCGCACACCCTTTGTTATCATTCGTGGATTCCGATTTGAGCGTGGACGCGGCGGCTTTCGTGAGCTGCTTCGTCCTGCACTTCACGACCTGTTTCGTTAGGAGGGTGTTTTGGGTCGAGCACTGGAGCCGAAGGAATTGGAAAATTTTCCGTCGATCGAATGGACGGATGTTGCGGCGCGTTTAAATCCTGACGTGCGTGGTGCGCTGGAGAGCGTACTGGCGACGCAAGACGGTGCATGCCTCACGCGAGAGCAATGCCTGCTGCTGGCGAATAGCGACGGGGATGACTTGCTCGGCTTGCTTGCGGCGGCGAACGAATTGCGGGTGGAGCTTTCGGGCAATCTGGTTACTTACGTCGTCAACCGCAATATTAATTTCACGAACATTTGTTTTGTAGGTTGCAAATTCTGCGCCTTCAGCCGGGGTCCGCGCGAGGACGATACCTATTTCCTGAGTCTCGAGCAGGTAGCGCGGAAGGCGTCGGAAGCGTGGGAACTGGGCGCGACCGAAGTTTGTATCCAGGGCGGGCTGCCGCACGGTCTGTCTCCTTTTTATTACCGCGACATTCTTCGAGCGGTAAAACGCGCCGTGCCGGGAATGCACTGCCATGCCTTCTCGCCGATGGAAATCGTGTATGGCGTCGAGTTGACCGGTATGGCGCTGGCTGACTATCTCCAGATGCTTCGGGACAACGGGCTCGACACACTGCCTGGAACGGCGGCTGAGATTCTCGACGACGAAGTGCGGGAGGTGCTCTCGCGGAATAAGCTGACGAGCGCTCAGTGGCGCGAAGTGATTACGACTGCACACCGGCTCGGGATTCGATCGACTTCGACTTTGATGTACGGGCACGTGGAGACCCCGGAACACTGGGTGAACCAGATGTTCTTATTCCGTGAAATCCAGGAACAGAGGGGCGGTTTCACGGAGTTTGTTCCACTGGGCTTCGTGCACCAGAACACGCTGCTGTTTCACCAGGGACTGGCGCGCTCGGGGCCAACCCTGGCGGAGCATCTGAAGATTCACGCGCTGGCACGGATTGTTCTCGCCGGGTCGATTAACAACATTCAGGTTTCGTGGGTGAAGCTCAATCGCAAGCTTTCGCAGCTGTGTCTGCATGCCGGCGCGAACGATTACGGCGGGACATTGATGGAGGAGAATATATCGCGCGAGGCAGGAGCGACGGCGGGGCAGTACACCAGTCCGGCGGAGTTCCAGTCGCTGATTCTGGAGGCGGGGCGAATTCCCGCGGAGCGCAATACCACCTACACACGGCTGCGCATTCAGGCGCCGGTCGAGACTTTCACGAGTGAAGATGCGGTGATGGCGGAGTTCGCTTGAGCCGTCCCATTGCGATTCTGGGAGGCACTGGTCCCGCGGGAATGGGGCTGGCATTGCGCTGGGCGCGCGCCGGCGAAGGCGTGGTGATCGGTTCGCGCAACGCAGAACGGGCCGAGGCGGCTGCGAAACAGATTCGCGACAAGGCGGGGGCGAGCGCGCAGGTTCGCGGCACAACGAACGCGGAGGCGTGCGCCTCCTGCGATCTGCTGGCGCTCACGGTCCCGTTCGAGGGACAAGCGGGGCTGCTGAAAGAACTGAAGACTGCCTTCAAAGCGGGCAGCATTTTGATGGATGCGACCGTTCCGCTGGCGGCAAGCATCGGCGGGCGGGCGAGCCGCACGCTGGGAGTCTGGCAAGGTTCGGCAGCGCAACAGACCGCAGAACTGGTACCCAAGGGAGTCACCGTGGTGGCGGCTTTTCAGAACTGCTCGGCTGATGCGATGAACGGAGACGATCCCGTGGAATGCGATGTGATTGTGTGCAGCGACGATCCAGAGGCGACGCAGACAGTGTGCGGCCTGGTGACGAAGATTCCCGGGTTGCGTGCGATCGACGGGGGCAAGCTGGAGAATGCGCGCATCGTAGAACAGGTCACAGCACTGCTGATTGGTCTGAACATCCGGCATAAGGGTCATGGCGGAATTCGAATCACGGGGCTGCCGGCTGGGGCGTATCGAACTGCGGGGTGAGTGGGCCGGTCGCTGCTCGCTAGTCGTTAATCGTCAGCAGGGCGACGATGGAGAGGGCGGGGACGCCCCTTCGGCTTCGCTCCGGGCAAGCTCTCTCGACAGCCGGCGGGACGCCGGCGCTACGATCGGTGTTCTCGGGCACAATTCCTTTCCGATGAATTCTCCTCTACAAGATGGTCTCGCAATTGAGTTCCGAAACGTCGTCTATCGCCCGGCGAACGGGCAGGAGATTGTGTCGGGTCTGAATCTCGAGGTGCGGCGCGGGGAAACGCTGGTGTTGCTGGGGCGCAGCGGATCGGGGAAAACGACGACGTTGAAGCTGATCAACGATCTGGTATCGCCCACTTCGGGGCAGGTGCTGGTCGAAGGCCGGGCTACGACCGAATGGGATCCGATCCGGCTGCGGCGGGGGATTGGGTACGTGATTCAGGATGCGGGCTTGTTCCCGCACTTCACGGTGGAGCGGAACATCGGACTGGTGCCATCGATTGAGAAGTGGCCAGTGGAGCGAACGCGGCAGCGTGTGCTGGAGCTGCTGCAAGTGGTGGGGCTTGAGGCGGGAATGGCCTCGCGGTATCCGCGCGAGTTGTCGGGAGGACAGCGACAGCGGGTGGGGGTGGCGCGGGCGTTGGCGGCGGATCCTCCGATTCTTTTGATGGATGAGCCATTCGGGGCGCTCGATCCGCTGACGCGGGCAGACTTGCAGCGCGAGTTTCTGGCGCTGCAGAAGCGGATTCACAAGACAGTGGTGTTTGTGACGCACGATCTGCGGGAAGCGATATTGCTGGGTACGCGGATCGCGCTGATGGAAGCCGGGAAACTGGTTACGGCGCTGGCAACGGAAGAATTCGTGCGGTCCCACGACCCACTGGTCAAGCGATACATGGAGGCTTTCGGAGCACCGACGGGGAACGGATGCGAGGTCCAGCATGAACGTGCTGCAGTTCGTGATTCAGAATCACAATGAGGTGCTCGAATTGACGCTGGAGCACTTGTGGATGGTGGTCATCTCCACGCTGTTTGCAGTTGTGATCGGGATTCCGCTGGGGATTCTGATCACGCGGCGGCCGGGATGGAACAAACCGGTGCTGGGCACCGTAAACGTTATTCAGGTTATTCCAAGTCTGGCGCTGTTTGGATTCCTGTTGCCGGTGCCGTGGATTGGCGCGAGTTCCGAGCGGCTCGCGGTTCTGGCGCTCACGCTTTACGCACTGCTCCCGCTGATTCGTAATACGTATGCGGGGATCAAGGGGGTCGATCCGGCCGTGGTGGAGGCGGGGCGCGGCATGGGGATGACGGATCGGCAACTGCTGTGGCAAGTGCAGTTGCCGTTGGCACTGGGCGTGATCATCGCAGGGGTGAGAGTTGCGACGGTGATCTCGGTGGGGTTGGCGACGATGGCGGGAATGATTGGCGCGGGCGGACTGGGCGAATACATTTATCGCGGGCTCTCGATGGTAAACAATCAGGTCATTTTAGCGGGAGCGATTCCGGCGGCGGCGTTGGCGCTGTTGGCCGATGTGACGCTGGGGTGGCTGGAACGGCGGTTGAGCCCAGCTTAACTTTCCAAGAAGCCGGAAACGCCCTGGATTCGCAACCATGCCCCGCACATTTTTTATTCTTCTACTCTTAGCCGCGCTCACAGCTTGCGGCCCTCCACGGGCCAACCGAATTGTTATCGGCTCGAAAAACTTTACCGAGCAGGCGGTGCTGGGGGAGATTTTTGCGCAACGGCTGGAAGCGACTACCAAGCTGCACGTGGAGCGGCGATTTTATCTGGCGGGGACTTTTATTTGTCAGCAGGCGATGCTTTCAGGGCGGATTGATCTTTATCCCGAGTATACGGGGACGGCGCTGACGGCGATTCTGAAAGAGAGGCCGCAGGGAGGGGCGGCCGATGTGTATAAGCACGTGAAGTCGGAGTATGAGCGGGGGTTTGGGTTCGAGGTTGGGCCTGCGCTTGGATTCAACGACACTTTTGCAATCGAGATCCGGGGGGAAGATGCGCGTCGCTTGCATCTGGAGACCATTTCACAAGCAGCGGCGGATACGCCGCAGTGGCGTCCGGGATTCGGATACGAGTTCATGGAGCGCCCGGATGGGTATAAAGGACTGGCGGCGGCGTACGGTCTACATTTCGCGGAGCAACCGCGAATCATGGATCTCGGCCTGCTCGCTCGAGCATTGAAGGCAAAGCAGGTGGACTTGATTGCCGGGAACACCACGGACGGGCTGATTCCGGCGCTGGATTTGTTCGTGCTCCAGGATGATCGTCACTACTTCCCTCCGTATGAAGCGGTGGCCGTGATGCGCCAGGCGACGCTGGCGCGGCATCCAGAGGTGGGACAGGCATTGGGCGCGTTGGCGGGCAAGATTTCCGACCAGGAGATGCAGCAATTGAATTATGCGGTGGACGGACAGCATCGCGACGTCAAGGAAGTCGTAACGGAATTCTTGCGTAAGAAAGGATTGCGGTAGTGCCACAGGCTTCGCGAAAACGGACCGACTACAATGTTGCCCTCATGTCGAACCACGATCTTGATGCGACGTGGAAATATCACAATGGCAGCAAGCATTCTTATTTAAGCCTGCGGGCGAATCCGCATTTTCTTGACTGGGAGAACAAGCCACTCCTGTTCAAGATTTATCCGACACTGGAAATCACGCGGCTGCCAAAAGATTTTCGCCAGAGCGGCGTTACGGCCCTGTCTGCGATCTCCGGCAAAGGAATCAAAGGCCGAGGAAAGATTCTTCCCAGCTTCGACGACGTAGCGCAGTTGCTATTTTTTTCGGCCGGGGTGACGCGCAGCAAGAAATTCCCTGGCGGCGAGACCTTCTTCCGGGCAGCGGCTTGTACGGGGGCGTTGTACGAAGTTGAGCTCTATCTGGTGTGTGGCGAGCTTCCGGGTCTGGCTGCGGGCGTCTACCATTTTGGCGCGGCGGAATTCGGCCTCCGTCAACTGAGAGCCGGAGACTTTCGCGGAACGCTCGTGGAAGCCACGGCGGGTGAGTCTGCGATCACACATGCTCCGTTGATTGTTGTGTGTACGACGACCTATTGGAGGAACGCCTGGAAATATCGGTCGCGGACTTACCGGCATTTTGGCTGGGACAACGGGACGGTGATCGCGAACGCGCTGGCTGTGAGCACGGCGATGGGCTTTCCGGCGGAGCTGGTGATGGGTTTCGTGGATCAGCAGGTGAATGAGTTGCTCGATGTTGACGTTCAGAAGGAAGTCGCGTTCTCGATGATTGCGCTTGGGCACACCAAGAAGTTGAAGCCGGCCGCGCAGGCAGTTGCTCGTTTGGAATTGCCAGTGGTGCCCTACTCCAAGAGTGAAGTGGATTACCCAGCGATGAGGCAGATGCATGCGGGCTCCAGCCTGCTGAGCCGGGATGAGGTCGCGGCGTGGCATAAGAAACGGGTGGTCCTTCCCGTGCCCGAAGCGAAAGGAAAGCTTATCGATCTCAAACCGGTAGCGGATGCGGCACTGCCGACGGATACGGTGGAACAGGTGATTCAGCGGCGAGGGTCGGCGCGGCGATTCGCTCGGGAAGCAATTTCGTTCGCCCAGCTTTCTACTCTGCTGGAGCGAACGACGCAGGGAATCCCCGCGGATTTTCTGAATCCGTTCGGAGCGGAACTCAACGACATCTATTTGATCGTTCACCGCGTTGAGGGGCTGGCCCCGGGCGCGTACTTCTTTCATCGAGAGAAGAAGCAACTGGAACTGTTGAAAGAGGGTGAATTCCGGGATCGCGCGGGGTATCTCGGCCTCGAACAGGAACTACCGGCCGACGCAAGTGTGGACATTTTCTTTCTTGCGAACCTGCCAAAGATTCTTGAAGCGTTCGGTAACCGCGGATATCGCGCGGTACAGACTGAAGCCGGCATTCTTGGCGGCAAGATTTATCTGGCGGCCTACGCGCAGCGGTTAGGAGCAACCGGCCTGACTTTTTACGATGACGATGTCGTGGGTTTTTTCTCGCCGCACGCGCGAGGCAAGAGCGCGATCTTTCTGGTCGCTTGCGGACTTTCAGCAAAACCTTAGGACCCGCACGAATCTCGGATCTCGTCTACAGGGTTTATCGTCCTGAAGATGCGCTGCGTCTCCGAAAACTGGAATGTAAAGTTATGTTGTTCGGAATATCGTGACGCGATCTATTTTACGAAACATTACAACTCCTTCCTAACTAACTCCATTCACAGGAGCCGTGACTCAACAGCACGATGGCACAGCGTTTGCGGGACAGAATGGTAAGGACAGCAAGGTGACAATTGCTACGGTCATCTTCGTAGTTCACGATTCTGCTGTGCTCGGCCGATCCGCACGTGCGAGGGCGCACCGAATCTACAGAATTGAATTGAGCTGTTCCCCGCTCTCCGCCGCAAGCCGATTTAGTCCACAACCCTCTGCCTAAAAATTCTGCCTACCGAAGCGCACCGTTGCACGCGGTGTTTTGTGCGATCGGCTCACAGCCGACTCACCCGACCAGGTCTTTTCACCAGGGAGGAATTTGCTATGCGCTTTTGTAGTTTTAGCGTCGTGTTTTTAGGTTTATTGCTGCTGCAATTGGGCCAAATACCAGCGATGGGCCAGTCCCTCACATCGGGGGACATCGCGGGTACGATCACCGATCCTTCAGGAGCAGTGATTCCGAACGCGACCGTGACGTTGACCAGTAGTGAGTCAGGAGCAACTCAAACCAGGACCACCAATGCCCAGGGCGCGTACCGGTTCGCATTGCTTGTGCCGGGGAGTTACACGGTGGCGGTAGCTGCGC
>Ga0307475_10002444_pt1 | contig 11195 bp, 16 predicted proteins | sample atmos_gasesECM1C_FD_203317 | JGI IMG/M metagenome (GOLD analysis project Ga0307475, IMG submission 203317) | Hardwood forest soil microbial communities from Morgan-Monroe State Forest, Indiana, United States - atmos_gasesECM1C_515 | ecosystem: Environmental > Terrestrial > Soil > Temperate...
TACCATGCGCGCGATTCAGGAACAAGCGCCGCCGAAGCCTTGGCGATGTTTCCGAAAGCGCTTCGACTACCGGCGCGCTGTTACGGTATAAAATACTTTTGTCTATATTCGTCGCAACGGAGGGAACTGATGGCCGCTTCACCGAGTCCAGACTCGCTGCCAGGACTGCCAGTTCTGGAGCAAACGCCCATCATCATCGAAAAAATCATCTGGGCGGCGAACGAGGATCAGTTGCATTGGAAACCGGCGATGGACCGCTGGTCCATCAGCGAAGTGCTGGCGCATCTGGCGGACGTAGAAGTGGTGGGATTCCGCGAGCGCGTGCAGAAAATGCTCGACGAGAAAAATCCCAGGCTTGCTAATTACGATCAGAATGCTGCGTATAAAGAGGGCAAGTACGCGGGCAAAGCCCGTGAGCATTTGAAGCAGTTCTGCCATGAGCGCGATCGCACGCTTTCCTGGCTGCGCTATCTTCCGGCTGGCGCCATCGGTCGGACGGGGGAGCACGAAGAAGCAGGACGGGTCACGATCGGCCAATTTCTGAATGAATGGGCGTGCCACGACCTTGGGCATATTCGGCAGATTGCAGAGCTTTACCGGGCGCGGGCTTTCTATCCTTTGATCGGGACCTTTCAGCGGTACTACAGTCTGAAACCATAACAAGCAGTCGGCAGTGAGGCTGACCATGGATCCCGTCGCACAGCGCGTGCTGTCGCTTTACGACCAGCTCGAACGCGATTCGCTCGACCTGCACACAATGTTCGAATTTGTAGGCGGAAACGATCCCAGACAGCGCGAGGCGGTGCTCGACGCCGTTTCTGAGCTTGTGAAAAGCGGTTTACTCCGCGAAGGGGAAAGCGATTTCTATGCGCGGACGGAGGATGGACGGCTGGCGATCGTTAGCCCGCGCGAAATCACTGTTTACACGCGCGAAGGTTGCACGCTGTGCGAAGAGGCCCGCGTTGCCATCATGCCGCTCGCTCGAGAATTTGGGTCGACATTGCGTGAGGTGGACGTCGATGACGATCCAGTCCTTCATGACCGCTATACAAACGACGTTCCGGTGATTTTTCTGGGCTCCCGGTTGGTTGCGCAACATCGGGTGAACGTGGCGCAACTGCGACGCCAATTGGAACAGGTCCCTAAGTAGCCTCGGACGCTGCACATTCTTATTTCAGGTATACCCAGCATCCGAAAATTGGAATTTTCCTAATTCTTAAGAAATTTACCCCGCCGGAAAAAACCTTTTCTCGTTTCACGAATCAAACTCATTACCAGCGCGGACCAAATCTAAATTGAGGGAATGCGATGCGAACAGCAGGAAGACTGACGCATTACCGAAGCGTGGTCTTGGAAATGCTCCGCGGAGCAAACGCACATCCAACGGCGGCGGAAGTATTCCGTACAGTGAGAAAGCGCCGTCCGGGAGTGGCGTACGCCACGATCTACAACTCCCTGAACTGGCTGGAGCGAAAGGGAATGATCGCGCGGGTTGATTTTGCGGATGAGGCGGCGCGGTACGATCCGATCATCGAACGCCATGATCACCTGATTTGCAACCATTGTGGTGCGTTGAGGGACGTGACGATCAAACTGCCGGCTCATATCGTGGGCCATGTGTCGCGTGGCGTCGGTTTTCGCGTCGAACGATATCGTACGGAATTCTTCGGCCTGTGCGGTAAATGCGCGCGGACGAACAGTTCGCGGACAAATGGCGTGAAGGTGCGCAACGGGCATGCACAAGCGGGTCGACTCGCTGCGCAATTCTGATTTGCTCGGCTGTAGGATGGAATTCGGTTTGCTGATTGCCAGCTAGTGCTCGACTTTTTCTTGCGCGCCGACGGTTTCGTCGGGATTGTCGCCGGGGCGACCCTTCACACGGTCGTAGACACTCAGCTGGCAGGTTGACCCGATCGCTTCGTTGTAATAGGTAGGCACTCCGAGCGCGGTGCGCAGCTCCTCGTTGAATTTGCGCAGACTCGCGAGCTGTTGAACCAGCACCGGATACTTTTTACCTTCGTTGGACAGCAGAAATTTTTGGTAGCCCGCGTCCCACAGCCGCGTGAACTGCCCGCACATCATGATCGTGGGAATCACGGTCATCTGATAGCGGCCTTCCGGCGTCTTCCGCAATTCCGCGCCACAATCGTATTTCTCGATACGCACCACGCCGCCCGAACTGCGAACGAGGAAGCCCTTCGCGGAAAGGGATTCCACCTGCGCCTGGTCAAAGAGATTGTCCACGTACCACATAGGCTTTGAGGATAAGAATTCGCTTAGCCGCTGTAAAGCCAAATATGTGCTCCCTGCCCGGCGCCGGTTGCATCAAAACGGCATGGCGGGTGGGCTTACGACGAATGATAGACTAGGGTGAGCCTCTGCTAAACTCTTCGAAATTAGCGGTATATGGCCCAGCTGCTGGTGGTCTTGACGTTCGAATCGAGTCTCGTGTAGCGAAGGTTAGATGTGAATTTGCCGTGAGTGCAGCGAAAAAATCGGCGGCATTATCTCAATCCCGCGTGGAGCCGGCAGCGCGAATCGGCGAACATCTGCTCGATCAAATTGGGCATACCCCTTTGCTTCGAATCGATCGCCTCGCTGCTGAGTTCGCGCCCGCCATTCAAATCTTGGCAAAAGCGGAGTGGTTTAATCCCGGTGGCTCGGTGAAAGATCGCGCCGCCTACTCGATGATTCGCGAGGGCGAGCGCAAAGGCGATTTGCGGCCGGGTAAGATTATTCTCGACGCGACGAGCGGCAATACGGGCATCGCATATGCGATGGTGGGTGCGGCTCGCGGTTACAAAGTGAAATTGTGCCTGCCGTCGAGCGCCTCGCCCGAACGGATCAAGATCTTGCAAGCCTACGGCGTCGAGCTGGTGATGACACCCGGCGACGAAGGCACGGACGGCGCGATCCGTCGCGTGCGCGAAATTTACAAAGCCGAGCCCGATAAGTACTTTTATCCCGACCAGTACAGCAACGCCGCGAATCCCGCTGCCCATTACAATGGCACCGCTGCAGAAATCTGGGAGCAGACTCGCGGCGAAATCACCCACTTTGTCGCGGGTCTGGGAACGAGCGGCACATTCGTCGGCACCACGCGCCGCCTGAAGGAGTTCAACCCGAAGATTCGCTGCATCAGCATGCAGCCGGATTCCGGCTTCCACGGGCTTGAGGGTCTGAAGCACATGGCCACCGCGATCATTCCCAAGATTTATGACCCGGAGCTTGCAGACGAAGATCTCGCCGCGCGCACGGAAGACGCGCAAAAAATGGTGAAGCGCCTGGCGCGCGAAGAGGGCATTCTGGCCGGCGTGAGCTCGGGCGGCGCTCTGTGCGCTTGTCTTCACGTCGCACGCCGATTGCCCGCCGGAGCGCGCGCGGTGATCGTCACCGTTTTCCCCGATTCGGGCGAGAAATATTTGAGCGAGCGATTTTGGAGCGAAGACTGACTTCGCCGCCATGACCATCCCGCCTCTGAAAATTCGAGAAACTCTGCTGCAGAAGATTCACGCGCACGGCGTCGAAACGTATCCCCACGAGTGTTGCGGCGCGTTACTCGGCCGCGATGGCGAGGGCTCACGCGAAATCATAGATTTGCTTCCCCTTGCGAATCGGCGAGTCGACTCGCCGCGCAATCGTTTCGAGCTCACGCCCGATGACGTGCGTCTCGCGGAGAGAACCGCCGCCGGCAAGCATCTCGATCTGCTCGGCTGGTATCATTCGCATCCCGACGCTCCGGCGCGGCCAAGTGAATTCGATCGCGACCATGCATGGCCATGGTATAGCTATATCATCGTGAGCGTGCTGAAAGGCGAACCGCGCGACACCACATCGTGGCGCCTGCGCGACGATCGTTCCGGCTACGAACCCGAGGCGATTGAATCGGAAGCCCGCTCAGCGTCATCTTAAGTGGTTGGACGTCTAACATTAAGACAAGGAGGAAGCTGAATGGCAGTGAAGGTCATCATTCCTACGCCATTGCGCGCCTATGCCGGCAAACAAGCGAGCGTTGAGCTACAGGCCTCAACGGTAGCGGAAGCGCTCTCAGCGCTCACCACAAAATTCGGCGACCTCAAAAAGCATCTCTATTCCGACGACGGACGCCTGCGCAGCTTTGTAAATGTCTATGTAAATGACGAGGACATCCGCTATTTGCAGAAGGACGAGACGCGACTGAACGAAGGCGACACGGTAAGCATCGTCCCCTCGATCGCAGGCGGAGCAGGTAACAAAGGCGCACGGTAGCGCGCTCTACGACGGAGTTGCCCAATGGCATCCAACACTGATATCGCGGCGCCTAAAACAACCAACGCGCAGCCCGCACCAACATTGTCGAAAGAAGAGGTCCTGCGCTACAGCCGCCACCTGATCATGCCGGAAGTCGGCATGGATGGTCAGCTTAAGTTGAAAGCGGCAAAAGTGCTGTGCATCGGCACCGGCGGCCTGGGTGCGCCGCTCGGACAATATCTCGCCGCGGCAGGTGTCGGACGCATCGGGCTCGTCGATTTCGATAGAGTCGATCTCACGAATCTTCAGCGCCAAATTCTTTTCAGCACCAACGATGTAGGCCGTCCAAAAATCCAGGCGGCCGCTGAGCGTTTGCGTGGCTTGAATCCCGACATTCAGATCGATACGTTCGAGACCATGCTCACGAGCGAAAACGCGCTCGACATTCTCAAAGACTACGACATCGTCGTGGACGGTACGGATAACTTTGCCACGCGCTATCTCGTGAACGACGCGTGCGTACTGCTCGGCAAGCCAAACGTCTATGGCTCGATCTTCCGCTTCGAAGGGCAAGCCAGCGTTTTCGGAAATCCGGACGGTCCGTGCTACCGCTGCCTGTATCCGGAACCGCCTCCGCCGGGTCTTGTGCCCTCGTGCGCCGAAGGAGGCGTTCTCGGGGTCCTGCCCGGAATCGTTGGTTCGATTCAAGCGGCGGAAACTCTGAAGCTCATCATCGGCAAAGGCGAACCGCTCGTGGGCCGGCTCCTGCTGTTCGACGCGCTCTCCATGCGATTCCGCGAGTTGAAGCTGCGAAAAAATCCCGATTGCCCGGTCTGCGGCACTCATCCAACGATCACGAAATTGATCGATTACGCCGAATTCTGCGGTGTGCGTGGCGAAGAAGCTCCGGCGCCCGCCTCCACGGTTCCAGAAATAACTCCGCGCGAATTGAAAGCGCGACTCGATCGCGGCGACAATCTTTTCATTCTCGACGTGCGCGAGCCGCACGAGTACCAGATCTGCAACATCGGCGGCTACTTGATTCCGCTCGGCGATCTTTCCAAGCGCGTCAACGAACTCGATAGCTCCCGCGAAATCGTGGCCCACTGCCGCAGCGGCAAGCGTTCGGCGGAAGCTTCGGAATTTTTACGGCAGGCCGGCTTTCGCAAGGTTTTGAACCTGAAGGGTGGTATTCTCGCTTGGTCTGACGAAGTAGATCCTTCAGTTCCAAAATACTAAACGATCCTGTTTCGAAATTTCGCGCCGGTCCGGAGAAAATGATGGCTCAGGTGAAAATCACGATTCGTCCAAACGGCCCATATCGCGTCGAAGCCCCCGAAGGAACCATCGAATTGGTTGACGCTGCGGGCAACAAATTCGACCTCACCGGCAAGCCTGCTTTCTCTCTGTGCCGTTGCGGCGGTAGCTTAAATAAGCCGTTCTGCGACGGCCAACATTCCAAGATCGGTTTCGTCGGCGCAGAATCCGCGGTAAAGAAAGCGGAAGAAGGTCAGCCCCCTGAGGGATAAGACCATTTGGAGTGCGGCGGCTTGCCGCCGCTTTCATAGTCCCGGCTTGCCGGGACGGTTCTCTCCGAATCGTCGCCTGACTCGCCACCGGATGCTGGGTAGCCAAGGTGTCGGGCCGTAACAATTCTACCCATCACCCATGCCAAATCCCGGCCGAACTCCAGTCCCTCGGGCTCCCCATCTAGTATAAGCATTCTCTAATCATAAGTTTAACTAGTACTAAAACCATGCCCCAAATCGGCACAAGAGTTGCTCGCTTCTTCATGGGCAGGTGTGGGGCGTTTTGGGGGATTCGTGGCTGTTCCGGGCAAGATTTGGGGCGTCATCCATCGTTTTCGGCTCGTCCTTCTCTGGGCGATTGCAGTAACGGGTTACTTGATTTTCGTCTGGATTCTCAGAAATTCGCCGTACATGGCGGACCCGCTGCTCGATACGTACCTCGAAATGTCGGGCAGCCTGATTGCGTTCACATTTGCAGCAAACGCCCTGGTCCGTTTCCGCGGCACCCACGACCGCATCTCCCTGATGCTTGCGTTCGGTTTCGTTCTGGCCGGCCTGATCGAAGCGGGAACCAGCATGACTTTCTATCGCGGCATGCTGGTCTCGCGATACGAGGGAACGCACATCTCTCTCGGCTGGCTCGCCGGGCGTACGCTTCTTGGCTTGCTCCTGCTGGCTGCGCTTGCCGTTGAACGCAGAATTCCGGTCGCGCGCGATCCCGCGAAAGAAATGGCAGGCGCTACTTTAATCGTTGGCGCAATCGCTTACCTTACGAGCGTCTTCTATTTCATGCTGCCCAACCCGCCTGTGATGCAGCCGGGCGCGCTGATGCCGCGGGCCTGGGATTTGGTGCCCGCCACGATTTTCATTATCGCCACGGTGGGATATTGGCTGCGTCTACGCCGGGCCGACGCTTCGCTCGACCGTGCTCTTTTCGTTGCAGCTCTGCTGAATGTCTTCTGCCACATCACGATGAGCCAATCGCAACACGTTCTCGATGCTCCTGCCACGATGGCGCACGTGCTGATGGTGATGAGCTATGTCGTTGTGCTGGGCGGCACGCTCCTCGACAACGCGCAGCTTTTCGATCAGGTAAGCCGCCTTGCAGCCTCCGATTCGCTCACAGGGCTCGCCAACCACCGGCGATTGCTAGAAGTGCTCGAGAACGAAATCCAGCGCTCACGCCGCACCGGCCGCAGTTTCGCAGTGCTGCTCTTCGATCTCGACGGACTGAAAAAGATCAACGACAAATACGGACACCTGACCGGGAGTCGGGCCATCAAGCGCCTCGGCGTGGCGTTGAGAAACAGCAGCCGGACGATTGATACGCCGGCACGGTATGGCGGTGACGAGTTCGCGCTGATTCTCCCGGAATCCGGCGAACAGGAAGCCAAACTGGCAGCCCAGCGGATTTGCGAGGAATTGATGAACGATGGGCAGACGCCGCTGGTCTCCGCGAGCGTGGGAGTCTCCGTGTATCCCGCGGATGGAACTTCAATTGAGAAGCTTTTGGGGGCGGCTGATCGAGCACTCTACGGAATGAAAGGCCGCGGCGACAAGAAATTTCGGTTTCGTAACGTCGCCGCCTGTCTTTAAACAAGAGAGAGGACAAATGGCCTTTGGGATGGGGGTCCCTAAGACTTTCACTGCCTCGCGCCGTGAGACCAGGACTCCAATGGAAGTTGGGGTGCGAATCATAGGCGATCCCGGAATGCCCGGGACGGAAACCACTTTCACAGAAAATGTGAGCCCGAGGGGAGCGAGGGTCTTAAGTGTACGTCGCTGGAAGCAGAATGATCGGTTGACGATCGCGACTCTGACCGGATCGTTCCGCGCGCTCGCGCGAGTGGCTTACTGTCAACTAGTTCCGCAAGAGGGCTTTGCGGTGGGCCTGGAGTTTCTCGAGGCCAATGGGCGGTGGGTGATCGCCGACTCTGCTTTTTCCTGAAATTTCCTTCGCTTCCTGAACGAGTTTCCCGAACTGGTTTCGTGGATTACTGAATAAATCCCACCTTCGGATCCGCATTCGGAGATGGATCTTCCGGTAGCGCGCCGAACTGCGCTTCATAACGCGAAACGTTTTCTTCGAGCGCCCGCATCAGGCGCTTTGCGTGCCGCGGACTCACAATCATGCTCGCGATGAGCTTTCCCTGCGGTGCGGTGGGGAACATATACACAAAGTTCAGCGTGAATTCCTCTTGATTGTGATGGACCACAACGAGATTCGAATATTGGCCTAGAAGCTCTTTTTCATCGGCTTTGATCTGCACTTGTTGCTGCTGCGCTTGTGGTTTGGGGGTTTCAGCCATTCCTTCGCTCCTCGCGATTCTGATTCAACTATAGCAAAGAGGGAACCGCTCTCGAAGATTTTTGCCCACAATTCGCAGCAAACGATTGACGCGCTTGGATGTTAAGCGTAGTTTATATCCATAGTTCAGCATGGTTAATATGACTGACTCTTCCGCTCCAACTGATTTCCCCAGCCTTCCGGGCCAGGTATCCGCCGAAGCGTCTGGTGGTGTTGCAATTGGCCAGGAGGAATCAACAGCCAAAGCATCCATCACGTCGCGCCGAGAAGCCTGGTGGTATCTGGGGCCGGCGTTTGTGGCCTCTGTCGCGTACATGGACCCGGGCAACTTCGCCACCAACATCGAAGGTGGCGCCCGATTTGGTTATGAGCTTTTGTGGGTGCTGCTGTGGTCGAACGCGATGGCAATTCTCGTGCAGTATCTGGCGGCGAAGCTCGGAATCTCCACAGGGAAAACGCTTCCGGAAAATTGCCGGGCCGAATTCTCGCGGCCGGTCACGCTCTGCCTGTGGTTCGCAGCCGAAATCGCGGCGATGGCAACCGACCTCGCCGAATTCCTCGGCGCTGCGCTGGGGTTCTACTTGTTGTTTGGAATCCCGATGTTGCCAGCGGCGATTTTGACGGGTGTTTGCGTGATGCTGATTCTTGCGATCGAGCAGCGCGGGTTTCAGTGGCTCGAGCGGGTAATCATGGCCTTCGTCGGTGTCATCGGCATCGCCTACGCTTTCGAAATGTTTTTAAGCAAGCCTGCTTGGCAGCCGATACTGAAACACGTCGTGATTCCAGAAATTCATTCTTCTTCGATTTATATCGCCGTCTCGATGCTCGGGGCAACGGTGATGCCGCATGTGATTTATCTTCATTCCGCTCTCGTGTTGCCCCGGCGTGAGGCGCACGACCGGACCGAACATCATCACCGCAAGATGGAGCTATTGGACGTCTTGCTGGCGATGAATGGAGCCTGGCTGATCAATTCCGCGATGGTGGTCATGGCTGCTGCGGTGTTTTTTGGAAGCGGCACCCACGTCTATTCAATTGAAGCGGCGCATCACACGCTTACACCTTTGCTGGGAAAATTCGCGAGCATTGCATTTGCCGTTGCATTACTGGCTTCGGGACTGTCTTCGTCCACCGTCGGTACGATGGCCGGGCAAGTGATCTTGCAGGGATTCTTAAACCTGAGAATCAGCATTTTCCTGCGGCGCGTCGTGACGATGATTCCCGCGATCATCGTCATTGCGATCGGTCTTGATCCCCTGAAGACCCTGGTGCTGAGCCAGGCAGTTCTCAGCTTCTGCCTTCCGTTCGCCATGGTGCCGCTGCTGATTTTGACTCAACGCCGCGAATTGATGGGCACGCATGCGAACCGTCCCATCACTAACTATCTGGCCGCGATCGCCACGATCGTCATTCTGGGAATGAATGCTTGGCTCCTCTTTGCGATGTTCACCGGGAAATCGTGACCTTGGCGTGCGAGAATTCCTGGGCAACTCGCGCAACGTTGAGGATCCGGAAGAATGCCCGATAAAACCCCGCGACAAGGGAACCCACAGAAATTCCTGGCGCCGGTTCTTGTAACTTTCCTGATCGTCGCGACCGCTGGTGGAATCGTGTTGTATTCGTTTACTGGCTTCGGAGCGCGAGCCCGCGCGAGAAAATTGCAAAATCCGGTTCCCGCTACGCCTGAAGCAATCGCAGCGGCTATGCTCATTTACGAGAATCGCTGTGCGAATTGTCACGGCATGAATGGTGATGGAAAAGGACCTAAGGCCGAGGAGTTGTCCGTGGCCCCTGCGGATTTTCGCGATGCGCGCGCCATGGCGGCGATCGCCGATGGCGAGCTTTACTGGCAGATCACAAAAGGCGCTCGTCCAATGCCCAGCTTTGAATCGCTTCCCGAAGAAGCGCGGTGGCAATTGGTGGACTACATTAGGACGTTCGCGCCGCGATCGTCGCCGTAACGCAATTTAGATTGGCGCGCGCCGGCTTACTTCACTTTCGCGAGCGCGTCGGCAACTTCCTTCAGGTCCGGAACTACAGGAATATCGTAATTCTTGAACCACGCGATATTTCCCGAGCGATCGACAATCGCGATGGCGCGTCCTGTGATGCCCTTGTCGGCGAGATAAACTCCGAATTTGTCGCCTACCGCTCCGCGCGGCTGGAAATCCGCAAGCAGCGGATACTGGATCCCCATTTTTTCCGCGTAGGCCTTGTGCGACCAGGCGCTATCGACGCTGATACCCATCACTTGCGCGTCGAGTTGCTCAAATTTTTTCATGTCGTTCACGAAGCAGGCATGCTCGTTCGTGCAGGTGGGGCTCCAATCGAGTGGGTAGAATACGAGCACAACATTCTTTTTACCTTTGAAGTCAGACAGTTTTACTTCTTTCTGGCTCTGATCCTTCAACGTGAAATCCGGCGCCGCTGTTCCCACCGAAATTGCCATGCTCTTTCCTCCGTGCTTTCCGGGCGATTTTTGAACCGCGAAGATTGCTTACTCAATCGAACTGAGGCGTTCATCATATCCGAATGCAAGAGAGCAGACAAACGAGCGCGGTCGAAATTCCATTTATCGTTCTGCTACCATAACGCGTACGAAGTGACGGAGCAGATCGAAGAAATTGGCGCACGTCCCCTACGAAACGGCTTACCCGCGAGTGGAAATCCTTCCGAGCAGCCGCAATTGGTGGGCGAAGCTCAAAGGAACGGCGGCCGAATGCATCCACGCGCGCGTTGAGTACGCATGGATTGCAGCGCTTCTGCCGGACACGCTTTACCTTCGAGGCAAGCGAGCCCCGCGGCGGGATCCGGTTCGCCCGGAAATTTCGCTTTGCCGCGAATGCCTGCTCGATACCATCCATGGCGAATTGGAAGAATTCGACGGCCGCGTCGTGGCGTTCGAGCCGAATCCAGAAGTCTTCACGCAGTACTTCTTCGTAGCCACGCCGGATTTCGAAGCAGCCGGAGTGGCGCCCGAAACTGCATCTGCGATTGAACAACGGCTCACGCAAACCGGAGAAATCTGCGCAGAATGCTCGCGGCCTGCGACCTGGCTGTGGATGTCGCTGGAAGAGGTGGCTAGTCTTGATGAAACAGATAAGATACGCGGAGAGCGCGGCGAATGG
>Ga0307475_10002446_pt1 | contig 11184 bp, 6 predicted proteins | sample atmos_gasesECM1C_FD_203317 | JGI IMG/M metagenome (GOLD analysis project Ga0307475, IMG submission 203317) | Hardwood forest soil microbial communities from Morgan-Monroe State Forest, Indiana, United States - atmos_gasesECM1C_515 | ecosystem: Environmental > Terrestrial > Soil > Temperate...
CTCGTTCAGCGCTTGCAGATAGCGGAAGACACGCGTGAGCTTGTCGCGGGCAATACGGAGTTTTTCGGCATCCATGGTTCGCTGCCTTTTCAGACGCTTCGAGGGTCCTGAGGGCGGGTAGCGGGGACTTCAGAATATCAGTCTTGCGAGCGGAGCCTCAATAGTACCTCACTAGTACTGCCGTTCAATCCCTGGTCGCCTCCAACGTTTCTCGGGTTCGGTTGGGCTGCGTGGCGCCACGCGTCTGCCAGTCAAAACAAAGGGCGGCCGCTTGGCCGCCCTTTGTTCTCGAACCAATAAATCGAATTTAGTTGGTGAGCGGGGAGTCGGGGCGGCGCTTTAGCGTTGGGCGATCATCATCGGTGGAGTTGGGGTCGTTGCCGGTCTGACCCTTTTGCGATTGTTCGGTTTTGGTGCGCAGGGTCGGCTTACCCGGCCCGTTGTCTTGCACCTTGCGCGCGAACATGATGTTGCGCAGGCGGCCCTTCACGGAGTCAAACTCGGAGGTGGTGACGATATATTCCGGCTTGTTCGGCAGGATACGCGCGATCTCTTTTTGAGCGGCTTCGATGCGGTCCGGCGTGGGCGGGTGCGTCGAGAATACCTTGGGAATCGTGCCGGGGCGGCGCTTCTCATCCGCCTGGATGCGCTCGAAGAAGGTTACGAAGGCGTTGGGGTCGTACCCGGCTTTGTACATATATTGCAGGCCGAGGAAATCGGCTTCGCGCTCGGAGTCGCGGCTAAATTTCAAATAGGTGAGCGGAATAGCGATTTGCAGGCCTTCGTACAATCCGTAGCCGGCCCATCCTACCGGACCGAGCAGCATCAGCGGAATGGTGGCCAACTGCATCATTTCGCCCTTGGTGGCGTTCTTGGTGCCGTGGCGCGCGGTGACGTGCGAAATTTCGTGGGCCATTACGCCGGCCAGCTCAGATTCTTCTTGCGCGCGCAGGATCAAGCCGCTGTTGACGTAGAAAAATCCGCCGGGCAGCGCGAAGGCGTTGACTTCGTCGGAGTCGATGACTTTGATGGTGAAGGGCACACGCGCGTCGGAGTTGCGCACCAGGTTTTGTCCTACGCGGTTCACATATTCGGTGACCACGGGATCATCGATCATCTTGGAAGAGCGCTCAACTTCTTGCGCGAGTCCCTTGCCGAGAGCTATTTCACGCTCGAGTGAGTAGAAATTGATACCCTTGCCGACGCTGCGATTGCCGATAGCTTCGACATCTTCCTTGGAACTTTTCGGGTTGACGGTATCCTGTTGCTGTACAGGATTATTCTGCGAGGCCTGCGGCTTTTCTGACTGTGGTTGCGTCTTTGTCGGATCGGGTGCGGGCGGAGGGCTCTGCGCCAATACCGTACCACATGCCAAAGTGGCCAGAAGTCCGAGTCTTAGCGCCTTGCCTAGAGTTTCTTTCATGGTGTCCGCCTTCCGCTTCGACTGTCCTGAGTATACACCCGCTTAGCGTAGATGGGTGTAAGTTCTATTGCTGTGAGTACGATGTAAAGGCAGGGAGGAAGGTTTCCTCTTGCGAGTTGCAATTGTCGCGCACTAGCTGCAACGGTGCCTTGGGTCGATCACGGCGCAGGTCATCCTACAGACGCTCATACCCTGTGGTTCCTAAGCAACAACCGGCAGGGGCCGGTTGACACCCGCGGCGCGCGCCCTCTACAGTCAAGGTCTGAGTATGGGCGTCTCGAAGATTCAGATTGGCCAGCTTTGGAAGAAGGATGGCACCCGGGACATTTATCTGGTGACCCGCCTGTATAACGAAGCCCTTAGCACCATGGTAGTTATGCGCAAGTCCGGGGCGGAAGGGGAAGCGCTGATTCGGGTGAGGGCCGAGCGCAACTCCACCGGCCACAACATTCCGGGTTTTTCTCCCGCGCAAGAGGAAGAGAAGCTCTAGGCTGTGTCTGTTCGGTCGACATTCTACGCCCTCACGGTAAAGCGGCGGCCCGTCTGCGCCTGCCTGCGGTAGGCAGGGCAGGCAGGCAAGCAAGACCGCCGCACTCCAAAAAATCTAGATCGAGCGTACTGGCATGGCTACAACGTCTTCAACCTGCATTAACTCCTTGGTCAGGAAGGGCTCGCCGTATTTCACTCCAATCATTTGCCCATAATGCCGTGCGAGTTGGTTCATCTCTTCTTCCAGGCGGTCGATCGCTAAGAAGATGTTGCTCTTCGCCTCGCCTTTTACAGGCCGAAACTGGGACGCAAATGCCAGTATGGCCTTTCCACGCCGCTCGAATTCCTTCGTGATATCCACCACAAGAGTCGGCCGTACCTCCGCGAAAGAGGTGGCATACAAAATCTTGAATGGACGGTACGCCTCGCCGTCGAGCGGCAACTGCTTTAGCCCCGCGAGAAAGCAGCCTTCGTAACCGAGCGTCGAAGCGTGGTAGTGGTCCGGGTGGCGCGCTTCCCAGTAGGGAAGGATGACCGTTTTCGGGCGAAGCTCGCGGATCACGGCCGCCAGTTTTAGCTTGTGCTGCCGCGACGGTTGCACGTCGGAGTCCGGCACGCCCAAAGTGCCGCGCCACGCTACGCCCAGCAACTTTGCGGCGTTGGCCGCCTCCTTCGCGCGCGTTTCCGGAGTGCCGCGCGAACCCATCTCTCCCGCGGTGAGGTCCAGGATGCCGGTCTTGTAGCCGCGCCGCGCCATCTTAATCAGCGTTCCGCCGCAAGTCAGCTCCACATCATCGGGATGCGCGGCAATGGCCAACAAATCCAGTTTCATCGATGCTCCTCCACGGCGCGCTGATTCTAGCAGGTCCCTATGCAGTGCGGCGGTCTTGCCGCCGCGTTTACGTCGTGCGGTGCTGACGACCCAGGCGGGCAACGCAGAGCGTCTCGTCGATACGCCGGAACGGAGTTTTGTTCTTGACAACGCGCCGCGACCCAAGATAGGTTCGTGCCACTAACTCAGAGTTTGTCAAATTATAGTAAGGTTCGCGTTCGGCGCATTCCGGGGGTGGGGATGTCCACACCTATTTTTTCTGCGATGGGCACACGCTCATTTGCGAATCGATCCCTGCACATCAAAAAAAACAAAATTGGAATCGATTTTACGGACGGCGGGATCGTGACGCATTCCGCGCGATTCAAGATGTTCGATTTGGCTCTAGGTTGCAAGCAACTCTCATTTTACGCGCCACACGATCCAAGTGAGTTCCAAGGTTTCCCCAGGGGAAAGCGAGGGTACATAGTATGAGAACAGAGAAATCCCAGAGAACGAAGGACCGGTCGCGGGCGCGAATTTCTTGCGGAGTATCGCGCGTCTCGTCGTGCATCCTGCGCGCGTGCCGTCCGTCAGCCTCATGGATTCTGTGGAGGATGGCTGCCGTGCTTCTCGTGCTTTTGGTGGTGGGCAGCTCCGCTTGGGGGCAAGCCACCACGTCAGTGCGAGGCACGGTCGTAGACCCCAGCGGCAAGGCAGTGGCGGGGGCCAGCGTGGTGCTGGCGAATTCCGAATCCAAGGTGGAGCGCACAACGACGACCGGAGAACAGGGTGAGTACCAGTTTCTTCTCGTGCCTCCGGGCACCTACAAGCTGACGGTGACCGCTTCCGGGTTTCGCCGGTCCGAACAGACCGACTTGCAGCTACTGGTCAATACACCCGCGACCGCGAACGTACAGTTGAGCATCGGCGGAACCAGCGAGACAGTTACGGTCACCTCGGAGGCGCCGGCGATAAATCTGGTGGACGCCTCGATCGGCAATTCCTTCGACGAAGTACAGGTGAAGCAGCTTCCTCTCGAGGGCCGCAACGTCCCCGACCTGCTGAGCCTGCAGGCAGGAGTGGCCTACACGGGCAATCGAATCGGCGACAAGGATCAGGACACTCGCAATGGCGCGGTGAATGGCGCGCGCAGCGATCAGAGCAACGTCACGCTGGACGGAGTGGACGTGAACGACCAGTCCAACGGCTACGCGTTCACCTCTGTACTGCCGGTCACGCAGGATTCGGTGGAAGAATTTCGTGTGACCACCACCAACTATGGCGCCGACCAGGGGCAAGGCTCGGGGGCTCAAGTGACGCTGGTGACCAAGAGCGGCACGAACTCCTTCCACGGCTCGGCCTATGAATACATCCGCAACACCATCACCAGCGCCAACGACTACCTGGTGAAGCAATCCGAGCTGAATATAGGCGATCCGAACAAACCTCTTCAACTGAATCGCAATATCTTCGGCGCTTCGGTGGGCGGGCCGTTGCACAAGGACCGCTTGTTTTTCTTCGCGAATTATGAAGGAACCCGCGAACGGGAACAGCAGCGCGCGGAACGTGTCATTCCGACGCCCTCGATGTGCCAGGGATTCTTCCGGTATCTGGATGTGAACAACAACCTAGTCACAGTTACACCCGCCCAGCTCACGCAACTCGACCCACGAGGCATTGGGATTGATCCGGCAATGCTCGATCTCGTCGGCCGCACCGGTTATCTCGATAAGACGTTCTGCACAGGCAAAACCATGACCAACGATTTTGCCGCGGGTGATGGTTTCAACTATGCCGGCTTCGTATTCCGGGCGCCCACTAAGCTGGATAACGACGTTTTTATCTCTCGCGTCGATTACCGACTCACCTCCAACGGCAAGCATCTGCTGTTCTGGCGCGGGGCAGTTCAGGATTTGCGCAACCCGGGCACGCCGTTTCTGCCGGGCGACGCTCCGGAGCAAACGAACGTCGACCACAGCAAAGGGTCTGCCGTCGGCTACACTGCGGTGCTCAACCCCAATCTCACCAATTCGTTTCTCTGGGGATTCACGCGGCAGAGCTTTGGCGTCGTCGGCGATACCAACCAGTCGTGGAACACATTCCTGGGGCTGGATCAAGGAATCGTTTATAGCCACAATTTCCGGGTAAGCTTGCACAACCTGAAGGATGATCTGTCATGGACCAAGAAGACCCATGCCTTCCAGTTTGGGGCTGCGATAGGCTTGGCCCGCGATCCCCGCACGAGTTTTCTCCACTCAAATAACCTCGGCCTTGGCACAACCAACTGGACGTCTCCGATCGGCTTCTCCTTTACCTCGAGCAGCCTGGATCCCACGAACACGAGCCCGAGCCCGTTCGGGCATCCAGGCATAAACTTGCCGGAGCCCTTGTCCTCTACGGCCTATGACCGCCCGCTCTTGGCTTTATACGGCATGATCTCTGACGTCGTCGCGAACTATAACCTTGACCGTAACGGTGTTGTCCAGCCGGAAAGCGCCCCGGTAAACCGCAACTATGGGCTCAACTCCTACGAATTCTATGGGCAGGACACTTGGCGCATCAAACCCAACTTGACGCTGACCTACGGATTGCGCTGGTCCTTCTTCCCGCCACCTTGGGAGACCAACGGTTTGCAGACCTCTCCGACCTTCGGTCTGGGAACGCAATTTGCGACGAACGTCAAGAACATGCAACAAGGTCTTGGGTACACCTCGGAGCCTCCAATGAAATTCACCCTCGGCGGTCCGGTCAACAATGGGCCCGGCTTTTATCCTTTTGAAAAGACAGATTGGTCGCCGAGAGTTTCCATCGCATATTCGCCGCGACCCGCGGGTGGATTGCTGCGAAAGATTCTCGGAGACAACGACAAGACCGTCATTCGCGCGGGGTTCAGCCGGGTTTACGACCGGGCAGGTTTCGCGCTCTTGAATAGCTTCGACCAGATCGGTTCGGCCGGTTTGACCACGACTTTGCAAAATCCGTGCTGCACGTTCAATCAGACGGGAGCGGAGGACCTGCCCCGGATCACCGGCATCAACACGATTCCCACGGTCAACAATCCGCCACCAGGGTTTTGTCCTCCGCCGCCGGGAGTCACTCCGATCTGCCCAGCCCAATTCCTGCAACCGGCCCCTGTAGGAGGTTTTCCGCAGATCCCTGGAATTGCAGCTCAAGCCAACTTGTGGGGCGTCGACGACACGCTCAAGACTCCGCACGCCTATGCGGTTGACTTTTCCATCGGCCGCGAATTGCCCAATCGATTCTCACTGCAGTTGTCTTACGTCGGCCGCTTCGGCCGCGACTTGCTGACGCAGCGCGACCTGACTCAGCCCCTGGACATCGTTGACCCCAAGACTGGAATTGACTACTACACGGCCGCCGCGGCCTTGTCCAAGTTGGCAAGGACTTTTGCTTTGGCCAACAACGGTGGGCAGCCCACCAATTTCTACAGCGCAGTCATCACGCCAGCGCAGATTTCCAGCGTTACCGCCGCGATGCTGGGACCCACCGCGCAATACTGGGTGGACATGCTGCCACCGCTTCGACCGGGCGCCTCCCGGTATGTGGATTCCTTTACCACAACCCCTACCTCGACAACGAGCGTTACCGACAGTCTTCTTCAAAGCGTCTTCGATCTTTATTACAACCCGGCCCTTTCCGTCATTGGCGATGAGATCGTAGGACTGGCCGACATTGACGCGTATGGCGGCTTGAGCGACAACATTGGCTCGGGCAGCTATTTCTTCAAAGGACCTCTGGGACTTAACAACGGTGCCGGCAAATTCCTGAATGACCAGGCTTTCTCCATGTATGGATGGAGCTCCATCGGCAGCTCCACCTACCACGCCTTGCAAGCCAGCCTGCGGAAGCAGTTCAGCCACGGACTTCAGTTTGACTTTAACTATACGTTCTCTAAGTCCACGGACATCACCTCCGCGGCGTCGCGCGTGGGCTTCTCTGTTTATGGCTACCAAAATATCGGCCTTGTCGGAAGCCGCTTGGCAAATGCCTTTTCCCCAAACCTGGCTCGCGCCGTCTCCGACTATGACCTCACCCATCAGATCAATCTCAACTGGATTGCCGATATCCCGGTTGGCAAAGGCCGGGCTCTGGCGCGAAATGCCAACGGCGTTCTCGACGCATTCATCGGTGGCTGGCAGCTTTCCGGTCTGGCGCGCTGGACCAGCGGATTCCCCTACAGCGTGGACGGCGGGCAGCGCTGGCCCACGGACTGGTTCCTGACTGCTATCACCCAGATGACCGCCAAGCCGCAGACTGGCATTTACCACCTCACGATTCCGGATCCCGTGACGGGAAGACCCGATTCGTTTGTCAGCCCGTTTGCCAACCCTGCCGCAGCCCAGAATGACTTCACTCTGCCACTCCCGGGCGGAGTTGGGTCGCGCAACGTATTGCGTGGCGATGGCTTCGCCAGCTGGGACATGAGCCTGGCAAAACGCTGGAAAATGCCCTACCGGGAATCCCACAGCCTGCAATTCCGTTGGGAAGTGTTCAACGTGCCGAACCTCACGCGCTTCAACGCCCAGGGTGTGGGGGCATCACTGCTGACTTCTCTTACGCAGTCGCCAGCCAGCTTCGGCGCCTACACCAGCCTACTGACCCAGCCGCGCGTCATGCAGTTCGCGTTGCGATACGAATTCTAATCACCTGTCGCGAAGCCACGTCCGATATGGAGTGCGGCGGTCTTGCCGCCGCTTTCGCGGTGTAACGCACCGCCGGCCAAGTTAGCGTAAACAGCGCGCTCCGCCACAACGGCGGACACCATCAAGGAGTGTGCTAACTTACTTCCGCACATGCAGGATACGGGCAAGGAATCGCTCAAAGGTCGCGTCGCTTTGGTCACCGGTGCCGCCAAGCGCATCGGTCGCGCCGTAGCCGCGCGCCTGGCCACAGAAGGCGCCGACGTCGTGATCCATTACAACCGGTCGAAGCCCGAGGCTGCCGCTGCCGTCGCCGAAATCGAAAAGCTGGGACGAAAAGCCGTCGCCCTGCAAGCCGATCTCCGCAGCGTCGCCGACATCAAGCACCTGTTTCAACAAACCGCGAAGCAATTCGACCGCCTCGATATCCTCGTCAACAGCGCCGCCAATTTTCTTCCCGCGCACCTCGGAGACACCACGGAGAAAATGTGGGATACCGCGCTGGATACGAATCTGAAGGCGCTCTTCTTTTGCGCGCAAGCCGCCGTGCCGCTCCTGAAGCAGTCGCACGGGGTCATCATCAATTTCGCCGACATCGGGGGCATCCTCCCGTGGCCGGGCTACATTCCGCATTGCGCCTCCAAAGCCGGTGTCATCATGCTGACGAAATGCCTTGCAAAAGGCCTGGCGCCCGAAGTCCGTGTCAACGCCGTCGCGCCCGGCACGATAACAATGTCCGGCGATCCCAGCGAATGGGAAGCCGACTTCATCCGTTGCGCCCCGTTGCACCGCACCGGCACCACCGAAGACGTAGCCGACGCCGTCTCCTTCCTCATCCATTCGAGGTTCATCACCGGTCACATTTTGGTCGTCGACGGTGGCCGTACGCTTTGAAACTCCTGGGCCAATCCCTTCGTGCAGAGTTTCGCTCGTCGGTGTATTCTATTGTGCTAATGAGCGAAATAAGTTTTGGTGTGACGCGGGAAGAGCCATGCCTCAGGCCAATCGAATGAACAGGGACCGGTCGGACGTTATGAATAACGAACCAACTAGCCTGGAAAACGGGATTGCTGTGAACAACGGCGCCACTGCCGATAATGAGACGCGCATTCCGGTACCGCACGGATTAGACGATCAGGAAGTGAAGGAGTGGCTCGAATCGCTCGATTCCGTCCTGGAATCCAGCGGACCCGAAGTCGCCACGGAAATCCTGGAGCGCCTCCGCGCCCACGCCACGGTCTCCGGCATCGATCTCCCATTCAGCGCCAACACGCCGTACGCCAACACCATTCCCGCGCGTCTCGAGCCGCTTTTCCCCGGCGACCAGGAGCTTGAGCGCCGCATCAAGAGCCTCATTCGCTGGAACGCGCTGGCCATGGTGGTGCGCGCCAATCGCGTCGAGCACAATATCGGCGGCCACATCTCGACGTACGCCAGCGCCGCCACGCTCTACGAAGTGGGCTTCAATCATTTTTTCCGCGCCCGCAGCCCCGAATTCGAGGGCGATACCGTCTACTTCCAGGGGCACGCCTCGCCCGGCATCTACGCGCGCGCCTTCCTTGAAGGCCGGCTCTCCGCGCAAAAGCTGGAAAATTTTCGGCGCGAGCTGAAACCCGGCGGCGGCCTCTCCTCTTACCCGCATCCGTGGCTCATGCCGGACTTCTGGGAATTTCCGACTGTCTCGATGGGCCTCAGTCCGCTGATGTCCATTTATCAGGCGCGCTTCAGCCGCTATTTGGAAGACCGCGGACTCAAACCCGCGACCGATGCGAAAATCTGGGCCTTCCTCGGCGACGGCGAGACCGATGAGCCGGAATCCCTCGGCGCCATCACACTGGCTTCGCGGGAAAAGCTCGACAACTTAATTTTCGTGGTGAACTGCAACCTGCAGCGCCTCGACGGCCCGGTGCGCGGCAACGGCCAGATTATTCAGGAGCTGGAGTCCGCCTTCCGCGGCGCGGGCTGGAACGTCATCAAAGTTCTCTGGGGCAGCGAGTGGGATCCCATTCTGGAGCGCGACACCGAAGGCTTGCTGGTCAAGCGCATGGGCGAGTTGGTCGACGGCGAATACCAGAAGCTAGTCGTGGAATCCGGCGCCTACGTGCGCCAGCATTTCTTTGGCAGCGACCCGCGTCTGCTGCAATTGGTCGAGCCGCTTCCCGACGAAGCTTTACGCCGCCTGCGTCTCGGCGGGCACGACCCGCGCAAAGTCTACGCCGCCTACAAAGCCGCCGTCGAACACAAGGGCCGCCCGACCGTCATCCTCGCGCGCACTATTAAAGGTTACGGCCTCGGCGAAGCTGGCGAAGGCAAGAACGTCACGCACCAGCAGAAGAAGCTCAACGAAGAGGAGCTTCAGGTTTTTCGTTCACGTTTCGGCATTCCCCTCAACGATCAGGATTGCATTGAGGTCCCATTTTATCGCCCCGCCGAAGACAGCATCGAAATCCAGTATCTGCGCGCGCGCCGCGAAGCGCTGGGCGGGTACGTGCCCAAGCGCAGCGTGCGCTCGCAGCCGCTGGTCGCCGACCACGACGAGCTGTTCAGGGAATTTTACGATGGCAGCGAGGGCAGGGAAGTCTCCACGACGATGGCTTACGTCGGCATGCTGCGCAAAATGCTGCGCGACCCCGAAATTGGCAAGCTCATCGTGCCAATTGTGCCCGACGAAGCGCGGACCTTTGGCATGGAGTCGCTTTTCCGCACCGCCGGCATTTATTCCAGCGTCGGTCAACGCTACCAGCCGGTCGACGTCAACACCTTGATGTATTACAAGGAAGCGAAGGACGGCCAAATTCTTGAAGAGGGCATCACGGAAGCCGGCTCCATGGCTTCGTTCATCGCCGCGGGAACGGCCTACGCCACGCACGGCATCAACACCATTCCCTTCTTCATTTATTACTCGATGTTCGGTTTCCAGCGCATTGCCGACTTCATCTGGGCTGCTGCCGATATGCGCACCCGCGGCTTCTTGCTCGGCGGAACCGCCGGCCGCACCACGCTTTCAGGCGAAGGCTTGCAGCACCAGGACGGCAACAGCCATGTCCTCGCGCTGCCCGTACCGAATCTCCGCGCCTACGATCCCGCCTTCGCCTACGAAATTGCCGTCATCATCCAGGACGGCATTCGCCGCATGTACAAAGACGGCGAAAATATCTTTTACTACATCACTTTGATGAACGAGCCGTACGCCATGCCGCCGATGCCCGGCGACGTGAGGGACGGAATTCTGCGCGGCATGTACAGATTCCGCGCCAGCGAAAACAAAAAATCCAAGCTGCGCGCGCAACTCTTCGGCAGCGGCTCCATCCTGCGCGAAGCGCTGCAAGCGCAAGACATTCTCGAGCAAAAATACGGCGTAGCCGCTGACGTATGGAGTGTGACCAGCTACAAAGCGCTGTACACCGACGCCGTAGAAGTCGAGCGGTGGAACCGCCTGCATCCGAACGAAAAGCCGCGCGTCGCGTACGTGACGCAAACTCTGGCCGACGCGCCCGGCGCTCTCGTCGGCGCCACCGACTACATCAAGACGCTGCCCAGCATGGTCAGCAAATGGATGCCGCGCCGCCTAGCTACCCTCGGCACTGACGGCTTCGGCCGCAGCGAAGGCCGGCAATCCCTGCGCGAATTCTTCGAGGTTGACCACCGCTTCATCGCCCTGGCCGCCCTGCACGAACTCCAGCAAGACGGCAAAATCGACGCCGCCGTCGTAACCAAAGCCATCAAAGACCTGGGCATCGACCCCGAAAAACCCAACCCGGTAATTTCTTAGCGCTCGTAGGGGTGCAGCACTGCTG
>Ga0307475_10002448_pt1 | contig 11180 bp, 9 predicted proteins | sample atmos_gasesECM1C_FD_203317 | JGI IMG/M metagenome (GOLD analysis project Ga0307475, IMG submission 203317) | Hardwood forest soil microbial communities from Morgan-Monroe State Forest, Indiana, United States - atmos_gasesECM1C_515 | ecosystem: Environmental > Terrestrial > Soil > Temperate...
CCCCTCGACGACCGCACGCAAGTTCGCAGAATTGCCAACTGGGGTGATGCTCTCTACAAACAGGCGTGCCACATGCAACGCCACTCCTCGCTCCCCGACGCCGCGGAACTCGCTAAGGCTGCCCTCGCCGGCGCTTATTCTGCCGAGCATGTCTGTCGAAAGTGGTATATCGGTCAATCCGAAGCGCAGCACCAGGTTTTCGTGCCGTTACGCCCGTAAGCGCGCTGATACATTTGCCGACGCCCTCCGCCAGTGATTCATGTACACTTGGCTCCTGACGGAGAAAAAGGATGGTTCCTTGCCTTCCCGTCACCCGCTCTCACGCTTGAGCTTCAGCTGGCAGATCATTCTTCTTGGCACGCTGGTCGTCATCCTCTCCCTGGCCGTCCTCTTTGCCATTCTCGCCACGCTTCGCTACACCAAATCTGCGGTTCTCAAGGAGGAAAAGGACGGTCTCACTCAGGTCGCCCGCACTCTCGCCCAGGAATTCGAAGACCGCGCCGAGCTCGCCCGCACAAACCATCAGCCGCCCCTCTTGGGCTCTTCTGATTCGCCTGCCTCGCGCGACGTTCTTGCTCTTCTCAGTCGCGTCGTTCTCCAGAATAGCGACGCAACCGTCGGCGGCTTCTACAATTCATCCACCGATTCTCTCCAGGGCCAGTATTTCCCGGGCGGCCAAAGCGCGCTCAATAACTCCGCGCTTGAGCAGGGAACTGGTGCTGCCGAAGATGCGGTTCTCTCCGTCGCTCGTCAGGCTGCCTCGGCTCATGAGCCCGCGGACAGAGTCATCCTGAACGTCCCCGGAATTGTTCTCATCGAAGCCGTCCCCCTTCGTGACGGCTACAATGTTGTCGGCAGCGCTTGGAGTCTCAAAAAGCTTCCCGACCTTCCCGGCGCCAATCGTTTCCGCGCCTACCTCATTACCGCGGGTTTGGGGACCGCCGCGCTCGCGAGCGTTTTGTTGACCCTGCTTGTCATTCGCAATCTCCAGGGCGGCGTCCGCAGGATCCAATCCAGCCTCAAGACTCTCGAAGGCAACCTCACCACGCAAATCCTGACGTCCGACGAGCCCCGCGAGATTCAGCACATTGTTCAGGCTATCAACCGTCTCGCCGCCGCTCTCCGCGAGAAGATCGAGCACGAAAAGCTCATCGAAAACCAGCTCCGTCATTCCGAGCGTCTCGTCAGTCTCGGCCGCCTCGTCGCCGGTGTTGCGCACGAGGTCCGCAATCCTCTCGCCACGATCCGCCTCCGCGTCCAGATGTGCAGCCGCGACTCTGACAGTTCCCGCGTCAAGGAATCCTGCTCCATCGCTCTTCTTGAAATTGAGCGTCTCAACGGCATGGTCAATCGTCTCCTCAATTTTGCTCGCCCCGTGCAGCTTCACCTCGAGGCTCTCGATATCAGGCAACTCCTCGAAGAACGCGTCGAGTCCTTCCGGGATCTTGCCCTCCGCTGCCGTGTGGGCATGGTCGTCGACCTCTCGGCTTCCGCCGCTTCTCTGCCCGTCGACAAGAGCCGCATGGCCCAGGTCTTCGACAACATCATCCAGAACGCCATCGAAGCCATGTCCGACCGCGGTGGAACCCTTTCCGTTGTCATGACGTCTCATAACCAGCCCCCGGGCAAGCCCCCGGGAGTCTGGGTCGAGTTCCGCGACACAGGCAGGGGAATGAATCACTCGATGATGAGTCACGTCTTTGACCCCTTCTTCACCACCAAATCTTCCGGCACCGGTCTCGGTCTTTCCATCTGTCACGAGCTCGTCCGCGCTCACGGAGGCGATATTCACATCTCCAGCCAAGAAGGCCACGGCACCACGGTTCGCGTCTTGCTCCCAGCAAATCCTCCTCCGCTTGAAGGCAGCGCTTAGCCGTATGCGGAGAAACTCACGAAAAACCGTCATCCTGAGCGCAGCGAAGGATCTCAGCGTAAAATACGACTCACTTTATAAATATGGCTGGACGCTCCCGGGAGAAACTGTCATTCCGAGCTTGCCTGCACAGGCAGGCAGAACGAGGGATCTGCTTTTTGCTAGTGTAGGGCAAACTTTCTATACCCGATGACCACCAAAATTCTCATCGTCGACGACGAGGCCAACCTTCGCAAAACCCTTGCAGAAATTCTCGTCTCGCGTGGCTATTCCGTCTTGGAAGCCGACGACGGCTCTTCCGCCATCGACCTTCTTCAGTCCGAAACTCCCGACCTCATCTTCAGCGACTGGAAGATGCCGCAGCTCGGCGGCGAGCAGCTCCTTCAGTTCCTCCGCTCCCAGCCACGTCTCGCCTCCGCCCCCGTCATTGTCATTACTGCTTTTGGCTCCAGCCACACCGCCATCGAGGCTGTTCGTCTCGGCGCCTACGGCTTCGTCACTAAGCCTTTCGACCTTGACGAAATCTTGCTCGCCGCCGAGCGCGCCCTCGACCATTCCTCCTTGAACAGGGAAGTGATCCGCCTTCGCGCTAATCCGGCTCCGCCTCATCCCGCCGGCTCCGGCCGTCTCATCGGCATCAGTGGTCCCATGCTCGACGTCTTCATCATGATCGGTCGTGTAGCCGAGACCGATTCCACCGTCCTCATCTGCGGCGAGTCCGGCACCGGCAAGGAACTCGTCGCCGAGGCCATTCACCATTACAGCCAGCGCAAAGACAAGCCCTTTGTCGTCGTCAACTGCGCCGCCCTGCCCGAAAACCTTCTTGAGACCGAGCTGTTCGGCCACGAACGCGGCGCTTTCACCGGCGCCGTCGCCCGCAAGACCGGTCGTTTCGAATTGGCCGAAGGCGGCACCATTTTCCTCGACGAAATCGGTGAACTCTCTCCCAACCTTCAGGCCAAGCTCTTGCGCGTCCTTCAGGAACGCACCTTCGAGCGCGTCGGCGGCACCGAAACCATTCACTGTAATTTCCGTACCATTGCCGCCACCAACCGCGACCTCGAAGCCTGCGTCCGTGAAAAAATATTTCGCGAAGATCTTTATTACCGCCTCAACGTCGTGCGCATTCCTGTGCCCCCTCTCCGCGAACGCCGCTCTGACATCATTCCTCTCGCTGAGCACTTTCTCCGCATCTACAGCGAAAAGAACGCTCTTCCTCACGTCGGCTTTTCCGATGAAGCCGTCCTCGTCCTCCAGAACTATTCCTATGCCGGCAATATTCGCGAACTCGAGAACATGGTCGAGCGTGCCGTCTTGATGGCTCGGGGTAGAGTTCTCATGCCCGAGCACTTCGCCTCCGCCATAAACGGCAATGCCAGCCGCGATCGCAAGCAGGTCGAAATCGATCTCTTCGCTCTCCCGTTCCACAAGGCCGTCTCAGAACTCGAGCGCCGCTTGATTGAAAAAGCTTTGAAGGAAGCGGAAGGCAACAAGTCTGACGCCGCAAATCGCCTTCAAATTAATCGCCGTTTGCTTTACAAAAAGCTGGAGGAGCATAAAATCGAGGAGTGACCAGGAGAACTCCGTGGCCAAAACCGTTCCCATGAAGCGTCTCACCATTATCGGAGATGACGACGTCGCCTACCGCATCATTACGGAAATCGAGCAACTCGGCGCTACCGGCTTTACCAACTACGTCGTTCATGGCAAGGGCCACTCAGGCGTTCGCCCGCGCCACGGCGAGTCTTCCAACGCCAAAATCGAGATCATTGCCACACCCGAGGTGGCTCATCGCATCCTCGATCACGTCGCCACGAACTATTTCGAACACTACGCCATGATCGCCTTCGTCGATGACGTCGAAGTCGTTCGCGGCCCCAAATTCGGCGCCCCCTCCTAAGGCCGCGCTTTCGGCATCCGCCCAACCACCCCACCCGGCATCCCGAGCGAAGCGAGGGATCCGTCTTCTCCTCGTCGCGCTACGTGTCCTTCTCTTCCACCACGCACTCGCTCCTACGCCGCCTCTTCCCCTTCGTCTTACGGGTCCAGCACGCTGGGCCTCATATCCGCACGATTACTGGATCGACGGGGCGGCCTTTTCCCCGTGTACCGAAGCGCCGCTTTTGCGCTCGCTCTAACGCCGCACTCAACTGAACTTGAGGCTGCCCCACACGCACTTTTGCGTGTGGGGCCCTCGCTCGTCTCTTGTCTCTTGTGCTTGTGTAGGACCGGCTTTGCGTCAGCCTTCCGAGGCTGCCCTTTATGGCGCGGTGGCGCAGTCGTGATCGCTGTTCGAGTACTCGGGCTGCACCGCATAGTTGTTCCGCCCGATTCGGAAGCTGAACGGGTCGAAGTACGCGTTCTTTCCAATAACCGTGAAGAACGAGCATTCATCCCCTATCTCCGCTCCTGCGAGCACAACCAGCGAAAAGTTGATCCAGGCGTCGCCGTCTGGATCGGTGATGGTTTCGAACGTCTCGTGTGAAAGGCTGTTGTTCGTTGAATCGATTAGCTGGCCGTTGGGAGTTCCAGGCTTCACCGAGCAGCCCCCAACATTCTGGAAAGGCTCCACCGTGTACAGCACATGTCCTATATCCTTGAAGTCTACGCTGCTGTGATACGCGCAGAACGCGAAGCTGTTTGGATTATCCGGTGAGTAGCACACGGTGTCAGCTGACGTAAAGCATTCATCCTGCCCGGGAGGTAGAAACACGTGATAGATGTGTCCGTAACCGGTCTGCCCGGTCGCAGAAGCCACGGCGTGCACGACGGCGAGCAGGTCATCGTCCGTGAACGGTCCTTTTGGCGGGGCATAGCCGACGATCGCGCTTCCTCCCACCGTGTAGCGATTGCTCGCAAACATGCCGATATACTGGTCGGTGACATGGATGAACTCGCTTCTCCCCAGATCTCGCAGAAATCCTTCTGGGTTGCCCCAGCAGGTTGCGATTGGACACCTGCCGTTCGGAAGCATGTAAATCGCATGGGACTCCGCCGACTCTACCACCTGCCCGCCCAGGTACGACAGATCCCCCGGGAAGCGAAACGGTTCGTTTGACCCTGCCGAATTGGCGCTCGCCCTGGGTGCCTGGGCAGTCTCACGTTTTAAGTTCGCTCCGGCCGGCGTGTTGGCTGGCCTCGCGTGCCGGTACACCACGGTGCCCTCCTCCGCTGCCACGCGGTCTATGGTTGATGGAGTGATTTTGAGGCGCTCCTCGGATGAGCTTTGAGCTCGCGCCGCCGTCACGAGTAACACGGAGGTCAACACGATTCCTGCTAGAATTTCCAGTCTGCGACCAACGAAGCTTTTCATGTTTGCTCCCTTTCCTTATCTAAGTTAGTTGTGGCTCACGACCCCGTCTTTACGCGCCGTATGGCCACAGGCTGGTAATGGGTGACTCTCTGCGGGAAAAGACACACTCTACGTTTAATCTGAAGCTTCCGCTTTCACACCCACCAAAGATAGGCACACTTATACACCTCCAGCCCTTTCAAGTGAACCGAATTTTCTCCCCCGCAAACTTGTAGGTGCACAGCGCCCGCTTTGCCCTGTGTCCAGCGCCGCTGGACCCCATGTCCGCAGGATCACCGCACCAACGTCCGCAGTCCGCTCTTTTTTTGGAGTGCGGCGCCTTGGCGCCGCTTTCGCGTTCGCTCTAACGCCCTACTCAACTGAACTTGAGGGCTGCCCCGCCATTTCCGTGCCGTTTGCAGAAAGGTTCTTACGATCTGACGTGCAGCACCGCATTTTCCCATACCTAACCGCCGCATCCGTCATCCCGAGCGAAGCGAGGGATTCCTCTTCTCCTCGGCGCTACCTGGCCTTCCTTCCGGCATTCGGCCGCCCTTAGGCTGCTCTTCCCGCATTCACCGCCGCGCCGATCACTCCCAACTCATCGTTCCTCGCCACGATCTCGAACCGGCTCCCTTGCAGCGGGCTCATTTTCACCATCTCGTGCAAAAATCGGTCCAGCATTCCTGTATCAATAAACCGCACGTCGGGCCCCGTCACAAAAAATGTTCCCGGTCCCTCCAGGTGTATGCTCGTCGCCGTCGCGGCCGCCAGCGCTCTGTGGTACAGCGTCACGAATTCCTGGCACCGCGGATCTCCTTGTTTCGCGTTCTCAAATACCTCCACCGGCTCCAGGTCCAGAAAACGCAGCCTCATCGCTCGCAATCCCAAAATTCCTTCCAGATGTCCTCGTCCTCCGCAGCCGCAATAATTTTCCTTTGGATCCAGCGTCACCACCGTGTGCCCGCCTTCCCAGATCCCCTCGCTCGCCGGATATCTTCCAAATCCCACTCCATTTCCCAGCGTCCACACACGCACCAGCTTGTTCAGTTTTCCTTGCCGCGCCGCGATTCCCGCGGCCATCGCGTCCGCGTCGTTAAACACGCGCACCGGCACTTTCGCCAGGTTCCCCTTCAGCGCCGCCGTCAGCCTGCCCTGCATCGCGAACCCTTTCATCTGCTGCAGGTTTGGCGATTCCTCCACAACCCCATTGCGAATGATTCCAGGAAACCCGATTCCGATTGCGTCGATGTCTCCCCCTTTCGCAACCTCCTCGATTTCCCCTCCAATACGCTCGGCAATGTTCTCCGCTGGCATCGAGCGCAGCGAGTCGAGCATCGCTTCCTTCTCCGGATACACTCGCAGCTTGTCCTGCACCTTGTCGCCAGACACCAGCCCCACCGCGATGTGTTCCATCACCAGTACGCCAACCGTCTTTCCCATCTTGTCCCTGCCCATCCCCGGCTTTTCGCTGGCCTTTGCGGCTCGGCCGGACCCCCCTGAATAATTTGCGGAAAAACCCCGGGGCCTTGTGGGTCGCGCATTCAGCCTGCCTGCCGCAGGCAGGCCCCTGAGGATTCCGCTCTTGTTTTGTTTTGCAATTCTCCTACGTCTTCACCACCTTGTTCAGCCCATTGAACGCGGCTGCCTTGTAGCACTCTGCCAGCGTCGGATAATTGAAAACATTGTCGACGAAATATTCGACGGTTCCTTTCAGCGCGAACACCGCCTGGCCGATGTGCAGCAGTTCCGACGCGCCCTCCCCAATAATATGTACCCCCAACAGCAGTTTGCTGGCTGGATCAAAGAGCAGTTTCAGCCTTCCCGTTATATCTCCGCGAATCTGTCCCCGGGCAATTTCGCGAAAATATGCGATTCCCGCCTCGTACGGAATTCCTTCGTCAGTTAATTGCTCCTCGGTCTTCCCGATGAACGAAATCTCGGGAATCGTATAAATGCCGTACGGATAATTCTCCCGCTTCGAATTGATTGTCATCCCAAATGCCTTCGCTGCCGCGATTCGCCCCTGCTCCATCGACACCGACCCCAGGCTCGGGAATCCGATCACGTCTCCCACCGCGAAGATGTGTGGCTGCTTCGTCCGGTATTCGTCATCGACCCTGATTCTTCCTCGCTCGTCCGCGTCCAGTCCCCCCGCGGCCAGGTTCAGTTCATCCACATTCCCCTGCCGGCCCACTGCGTAGAGCAGCGCCTCGCCGGACACTTTCTTCTTGCTCTTCAGATTCGCCACCACCAGTTTCTCCGGCGTTTCCTCCACGCTCTCCACTTCTTCGTTCAGGCGCAGAGTCACTCTCCGGTCCCGCAGGTGATAACAAAGCGCCTCCACCATTTCCGCGTCCGCGAACTCCAGCAGCCGCGGCCTCTTTTCGATCAGTGTCACGCGCACTCCCAGCGTCGCGAACATGCACGTGTACTCCACCCCGATCACTCCTCCGCCCACCACAATCATCGTCTTGGGAACTTCTGGCATGCTCAGAATCTGGTCGCTGTTGATGATCGTCTTTCCGTTGAACGGCACCAGCGGCGATTCCGCCGGCTTTGTTCCCGTCGCGATAATAATGTGGTCCGCCTCGTAGTCCGACGTCCCGCGCGAGTTTTTCACCTGGACGTGACGCGGATCCACAAAACTCGCCGTTCCCGTCACCACTTCGATTCCGTTCCTCGAGAGCTGCGCGTGAATCACATCTATCTCCGTCTTGATCACGTTCAGCGCACGGAACGACAGGTCCGACATCGTGATGTGCTCTTTTACCCGGTAATTCACCCCGTAAATGCTCTGATACTGGTAGCCCGACAGATGCAGCACCGCTTCCCGTATCGTTTTACTCGGAATCGTTCCCGTATTGATCGCGGTTCCACCGATCATTTCCAGCTTCTCGATCAGAGCCACGCGTTTCCCAAATTTTGAGGCTTGGATCGCTGCCCGTTGTCCCGCCGGCCCCGACCCGATCACGATGAGGTCCAATTTTTCCATGTTTTCGGCGCGAGTATATCACCCTTCGCTCCGCCACCGCTCTTTCGGAGTGCGGCGCCTCAGCTCACCTTCATCTACGGGGATCTGTTTCTCTTCTCCGAAACTGTTAACTGTTAACTGTCAACTGTCAACTCGAAACCCTTCTTCCTAAAGACTCTCCAGCTTTTTCCTCGCCTTTTTCAACGACACTGCTCGCCGCGCAAAATCCTTCCAAACGTCCCCAAGCTTCTCCACTCTCTCAAATACATTTCGAATCGTTACCCCATCCGGCCGCAGGTCCTTCCTGTCCAATTCTTTCCACTCGAGCGGCGCCGACAGCGGCGCTCCAGCCCGCGCTCGCACGGCATAGGCCGCCGCCATATGCTGCGCGTACGCGTTACGATTTACGTCCAAAAATACGCGCCCCCGCCGCTTCTCCTTCCGTTGTTCCATCGTCCGCTCGTTCGACGCTTGCCCCGCAACAATTTCCGCCACCTGCCTTGCGAACGCCCGCACGGCGTCAAAATCCTCCTCCTGCTTCAGCGGCACCGCGATATGCAGTCCTCGCGAACCCGTCGTCTTCAAATACGCTGGCAGGTCCAGCTTCTCCAGCAACTCCCCAATCGACCGCGCCGTCTCCTTCACCGCGTCAAAGTCATCGCGCGACGGGTCCAGGTCGAACACCATCTGGTCGGGATAATTTAATTTCTCCACTCGGCTCAACCACATGTGCGGCGTGATGCATGCCTGATTCGCCAGGTACACCAGCGTGGCCGCGTTGTTGCACACCACGTGCCTCACCGTCCCTCCCACTTTCTTCACCGTCACTCGCTCAATCCACTTTGGGTAGTTCGCCGCCGCCTCTTTCTGAAAAAAGCTTTGCTTCTCGATCCCGTCCGGATACCGTTCCAACGCCAGCGGCCGATCTCGCAAATGCGGCAGCATCCACGTCGCGATCCGCTTGTAATACTCAATCAGATCCTGCTTGGCGATTCCGTCTCGCGGGAACAGCACTTTCGTCAGGTTCGTTACCTTCACCTCGTACCGCCCCACACGAATCGTTTTTTCGTCAGCCGCCATCACTGTTCCTTCACAACCTCAACCGCGCTTTTATCGTCCCGCAGTCCCAGAAAACGTGGCTGCCTCAGTTTGCCGTCTCGCGTCCACTCCGCAAATCTGATTTGCGCCAGAAGTTTCGGTTTCACCCAATGCACGCCCCGCTCCAACGGGTTTCCGCTTGCAAATGGGCTCTCTTTGATCTCCAGCGCGGCGAGTTCTCGTTTCATCCGTTGCAGCGTCTCCTCGTCATAGCCCGTCCCCACTTTCCCCGCATACATCAGCTTTTTCCCCTCGTAATAGCCTACCAGCAGCGCTCCGAATCCCATCCGGTGTCCCTGCGGGTCCGTGTACCCGCCGACTACGAATTCCTGTTCCTTCGTGCACTTGAATTTCAGCCAGGCTCGTGAGCGCTTCGACACATAAACGCTCTCTGCATCCTTCGCGATGATTCCTTCCCACCGTTTCCTGCAGGCTTTCCGGTAGTACTTCTCGCCCTCTGTTTCCCGATGTTCCGTGAACCGCACCGCTCCCTCAAACTTCAGCGCCTTCCTCAGCAATTCCTTTCTCCCGCGCAAGGGAAGTTGCCGCGTGTCGTACCCGTCCACATGCAACACGTCGAACAAGAAAATCCACACCGGAACTTCGCGCCGCAGTTTCTCCGGTGGATTCCTCACCTGCATCCGCAACTGGAGCTTCGAAAAGCTCGCCACTTGCCCGTCCATCGCCACAATTTCTCCGTCCACCGCAAACCGCTCCGTCTTCTGCTCGCCAAATGCCGTCACCAGTTCCGGGTATCTATCGTCCAGCCTCTTCCGGTTCCGCGAGAACAACTGAATCTCCTTCCCGCACTTCAGCACCAGGCATCTCTCTCCGTCGAATTTTTCTTCGAACAGCCATCCCTCTCGCGAAAACCGCTCCTCCGTCAGCGTGGCCAGCATCGGCGAAATCCATTTCGGACACGCCTCCGTTCGAAGTTTTTCCCGCATCTCTTCTGGCAGGATTTCAATCAGCTTTTTCTGCGCCATTGAGTGGACTACCGCGCGCCCGAACTTCCGCGCTCTAGAATCGGGGGCACATACTCACCGACGATTCATAGCCCTCGTTTAGATGCTTTTCACAGCCGTTTGTGCCCAGGCCACCCCTTCTCCTGGGCCGGGTTCACTATCCGCAAGTCAACGCGCCACGCCTTTCCGGTGCCCAATCGTTATTCTATTTCTCGCGGTTTCCGCCCCGCGTGTTTGAATCACCTTGTTGTTTGCGCTCGCGCAAGTTCATCATTTTCTTGTCACTATTTGCTTGCTTTCATCTTTGCATTCCCCCACAATCCCGCTACTTTCTGGCCGCTCAGAGGCGGAATTCCTGTTCCTCGCTTGCGGGACGGCGTATTGTCATACTCTTAGAGTCTTGCCTGTGCAGATTCGAGGAGACCAAAGTTTTCCCGCGGCGATTCAATTCTTCTGCACAGAAAATTGCAGCCGAGACGATTGCAAAAACGATATTTTCATTCTGAGACAATCCCTCGCCCGCTATCCCTTGGACAAACTCGGCTCTTGGTCCTTCGTCCTCGCTTCCTCCGACGAATGGGAACCGCTCATGACCCGTCTTCGCCTGCCTCCTCGCAGCCCTGTGTTCTCCATGCTTGGGCGCAACACCACCATCTTTTCCAGGATTCTTTTTTCCGCTTCGGCCGATCGTCGCGCTGAATTGTTGAAAACCTACGGTGTGCCCATAAGCCAGCTACTCGATTTGGCCATCTCTCACGAACTCGGCCACGCCTTCTGTCACGAACTCGACGAAGCCCAAGCCACATCAAACGCTGAGCAGCTTCGCGCTGGACATTTCCCGCGGTGCAAGCTCCACGAAGCCCGCCGCTCATTGCGCGTGGACGACGACAACTCTTCGTTCACCACGCCGCCCACCGCGGCGCTTTTCATTGTCCCCGCGCAGACGCCCCCGGCCATCGCTTCCTCTGACCCGCCCCA
>Ga0307475_10002449_pt1 | contig 11175 bp, 12 predicted proteins | sample atmos_gasesECM1C_FD_203317 | JGI IMG/M metagenome (GOLD analysis project Ga0307475, IMG submission 203317) | Hardwood forest soil microbial communities from Morgan-Monroe State Forest, Indiana, United States - atmos_gasesECM1C_515 | ecosystem: Environmental > Terrestrial > Soil > Temperate...
AGTCCGATTGCCGCGGCCGTGTTGCGCCCTACCGGCTCCGCCAGAATGTGCGCGGCCGGCACGCCGCGAAGTTCACGACGCACGCCCGCGGATTGCTCCGCGTTTGTTACCGCCCAAAGATTTTGCCGCCCGAAAACCGGGACCAAGCGCTCGGCAGTTTCGCGCAGCATGCTCTGGTCGCCGGCAATGTTCAGGAGCTGCTTGGGCGTTCGCATGCGGCTGCGCGGCCAGAAACGCGTCCCGCGTCCTCCAGCCAGCAGCACGGCACAGACTGGAAGTGATTTTCCAGTCATCGGTGCACCATCGCGCGCAACGCTGCTTGCGGCACGCCCTGATCCGCAAGCAGGCGAGCGAATTCGTCCAGGTCGCCCGGTACAAAAGCGCGCAGCAGCGCTGTTGGCGAATCGGGCGTGAGTTCGTAAGCGCCCAGAGCGGCGGGCAGCATCCACGTTTGCATTGGCGCATAGTCTATGCGGTTGGTTCCCCAACGAATGCTGCCGCGGCCATCGAGAAAAATCAGCAGATCGAAGTGCTCGCGCGAAGAGGCGGCGGCGAGGGGCTTCGAAAATTCCCATTTCGCGGTTGCGAAATAGCGGCAGGCAGCGAAGTATGTTTCCACCCAGCCGCCGCGGTCCATCCGCGCTGGCGTGATTTTTCCGCCGCGCTGCTCGCCAAAACGCATCACGTCCAGCGCTTTCTCTACGTGTAACTCGCGCGCCTTCCCGTGGGCGTCGCGGCGATTGTAATCGAACACACGATACGTGAGATCCGAATGCTCCTGAATCTCGCAGAGTACCAGGCCCGGGCCGATTGTGTGCGCGGTGCCTGCGGGGACAAACACGGCATCGCCCGCCTGCAGCCGAACGTGTTCGAGCCAATCCTCCGCTGTGCCATCTTGAATTGCGCGCTGAAATTTTTCTTTGGTCGCGCCCGGTCGGAGTCCCACCATCACCTCCGTGCCCGGCCGTGCGCGCAGCGCGTACCACATTTCCGTTTTGCCGCGTCCACCTGCTGCTTTCTCATGCGCAGAAGCGTACGCATCATCCGGATGCACCTGCACGGAAAGTTTTTGCTCCGTGAAAATAAATTTCACCAAGATGGGAATGCGATCATAGCCGCGAGCAAGTGTACCGATCCATTCCGGTGGCATCTCAGGCCACGCGTCGCCCAGAAGTCTTCTTTCGAATGGACCGTTCGCGAAGCGGCATTCGTTGCCGGTCATCCATGCTTCGCCCAATGGTTCCGCAAGATTCGATTGTTCGGGAAAAAAAGGCGCGAGTGAAAGCGAGCCCCATGGGCGCGGGCTGAAAATTGGTTCAAGGCGCGCTGGACAAAGAATCACGTTGCTCGGCCGAAGAAGCGCGTGAGCCGCCGCAATCCCTCTTCGATTCGCTCCATCGAGGTCGCGTAGGAAAGCCGCAGGTGCCCGGGCGCGCCGAACGCGTCGCCGGGAACCACGGCCACATGCTCGCGCTCGAGCAGTTGCCGGGCAACTGCGGCGCTGTCCGGCATAGCGCTCGTGAGATGCGCGGAAATATTCGGGAAAATATAAAACGCGCCCTGTGGTGCCGTGCAGTTGACTCCGGGAATCGCGCGGATGCCTGCCAGAATGCGTTCACGCCGTCGCGCGTATTCAGCCAGCATCGCGGCAACCGAATCCATCGGGCCGCGGAGAGCCTCAATCGCGGCATACTGCGCAATCGAAGTCGGGTTCGACGTGGACTGGCTCTGCAGCTTGGTCATGGCCTCAACCAGCAGCTGCGGCGCGAGCGCGTATCCCATGCGCCAGCCAGTCATCGCGAATGTCTTTGAAAGCGAGCCAGCTACAATCAACCGTTCCTTGGCGCCAGGCAGACTGGCAATGGAAAATGGCTTCGCGTCGCCATAAGTGAAGTGCGAGTAGCATTCATCGGCGAGGAGCCACACGCCGCGCCGCTTGCATACTGCGAGGATTTTTGCGAATTCATCCTGAGGGATCACCGCTCCCGTTGGATTATTCGGCGAATCCGCGATCACAAGGCGCGTCCGCGGCGTCAGCACTTTTTCAAGTTCCGCCGCGCGTAGGAAGAAACCATCGTCCGCGCGCGTCTGGAGGAATACTGGCGTGCCGCCCGCATATTTCACCATGTCCGGATAACTCACCCAATAGGGAGCTGGGATTACCACTTCGTCGGCGGGATTCACCAGCGAGCAGATCGCGTTGAAGATCGCATGCTTTCCGCCAGAGCAGGCAATGCACTCGGCCGGCTGGAACGACGAACCAAGTTGCGCTGCGTGCCAGTCGCAGATTGCCTGCCGCAGCGCAGCCACGCCGGCGGCCGGCGTGTACTTGGTGCGATTCTCTTCCAATGCTTTGATGGCGGCGCGCTTGATGTGCTCGGGAGTGGGGAAATCGGGCTCGCCGGGGCCGAAGTCCGCGACGTCAATTCCGCGTGCCTTGTAACGCTCCGCCTCCTGCAGCACAGCGAGCGTTTGCGAAATTCCGATGCGATTCACGCTGTCGGAAAGCTGCATGACGTCTTCCGTCTTTCTCTCTGCGGCAGTTTCCATTTGCTATCCTCTCATTTCACTCTGGCGCGCAACTTTTCCTCGACCACCGCCGGCACCAAATCTTTTACAGGGCCTCCCAGGCGAGCCAGTTCTCTCACCAGCCGCGAACTCAGATAGCTGTACTGGATCGCCGGCATCATGAAGACGGTCTCGATCTGTGGCTCGATTTTGCGGTTCATCATGGCCATTTGCAGCTCGTATTCGTAGTCGGAGACGGCGCGGATGCCGCGGAGGACCACCAGCGCGTTTTTCTCCCGCGCGTAATCCATCAGCAGCCCGTCGAACACGTCCACCTCGACATTTTTCCAGTTGTAGGTGACCGCCTCGAGCATTTCCACGCGCTCTTTGACGGCGAATAGCGGATCTTTTTCCAGGTTTTGCGCGATGGCCACGATCAACTTGTCGAAAATGGTCGCGCCGCGCTCGATCAGGTCCAGGTGGCCGTTCGTCACCGGATCGAACGTGCCCGGATAGATGGCGATGACGGATTTGTTGCCTTCGGAAGCCATTCGGTGCCGCATTTTAGCAGTTGTTCCCGGAAATTACAGCGCGAAGGTTCTTGCCGCCAGCTTGGCATTTGGGTCGAATGACCGGCATTTCTTCCTGCTGATCCGCGGCTCGCACCAGAATGGGCTCGGGCTCATCTCCACTTCAACAGCCAATTGAGACACTAGCGCTTATCCCCCATACCCGTTCAGGGGCGTCCGGAGACCTTTCGACACAAGAATACAACAGTTGGCTGGAGGGGAATTGACCAAGGCGACTAAAATGGTCGTGGTTCAAGGTGTTGGCTTGCTTGGGCTTGGGGACAAAGCACCACCTTGACATCCGGTCCCCCAAGGGGCTAAAATGCAATTGCGACTCAATCAGTCGTATATGCATCTATGATGAAGCTATCGAAAAAGGCGGACTACGGCTTGATCGCGCTCAAGCACTTGGCGATGCATCGCGGCGACTGCTCCTGCAGCGCCACCGACATCGCCGAGGCCTACAAGGTTTCGACGCCCTTGATGGCCAAAGTGCTGCAAAAGCTGGCCAAGAGTGGATTGGTTGCCGCGCGCCACGGCTCGAGCGGGGGCTACACGCTGGCACGCGCTGCTTCGCGCATCACTGCACTCGACGTGATTCGCGCGATTGACGGGCCGCTTTTCATCACTTCGTGCGTGACTTCTCACGGGGAGTGCGACGTACACACGACTTGCTCGATCCGGGAGCCGCTCCGGCGCGTGAACGACAGCATCCTCGAGGTGCTGGCCAAAGTCACAATTTCGCAGATGACCGACGAGTCGCCTATGTCTGAGGTCGTCGAGCTGAGAGTCTAGGACACAGAATCTGGAACACCAGGGGTGAGGAGAAAGAGAATGGCAATTAAGCTTCCAATTTATATGGACAATCACGCGACCACGCCGGTTGACCCGCGCGTCGTCGATGCGATGCTGCCCTTTTTCAACGAGAAGTTCGGCAACGCTGCCAGCCGCAACCACGAATTCGGCTGGCTGGCGGAAGAAGCTGTGGAGAACGCGCGCGGCCAGATTGCCCGGCTGATCAACGCCACGCCGAAGGAAATCGTTATCACCAGCGGCGCCACGGAATCTACCAACCTGGCCATCAAGGGCGTGGCGGAAATGTACCGCGAGAAGGGCAACCACATCATCACCCAGGTGACGGAGCACAAGGCCACGCTCGACACGTGTAAACGCCTCGAGAAATACGGCTATGAAGTCACCTACCTGCCTGTTCAGAAAGATGGGCGCATCAAACTTGATGATCTGCGCCACGCGATCACTCCGAAAACCATCCTGATTTCGATCATGTACGCGAACAACGAAATCGGTGTGGTTCAACCCATCGCCGAAATCGGAAAGATCGCCAAAGAGAAGGGCGTCTTCTTCCATGTGGATGGCGTGCAGGCCGTGGGCAAGATTCCTGTGGATGTACAAGCCGACGGAATTGATCTGATGTCCATCTCGGCGCACAAAATTTACGGCCCCAAGGGCGTGGGCGCACTATATGTCCGCCGCAAGAATCCGCGCGTGCAACTTTCTGCGATCATTGATGGCGGCGGGCACGAGCGCGGCATGCGTTCCGGCACGCTCAACGTTCCGGGCATTGTCGGCCTCGGCAAGGCTTGCGAAATTTGCCAGCAGGAAATGCCTGCGGAAAGCCAGAAGCTGCGCAGGCTGCGCGAGAAATTGACGCACGCGATCATGTCGCGCCTCGACGAAACATTCATCAACGGCTCGATGGAGCATCGCCTACCGCACAATATCAACATCAGCTTCGCCTACGTCGAAGGCGAATCGCTGCTGATGGGCATCAACGACATCGCTGTCTCGAGCGGCTCGGCCTGCACTTCTGCAACGCTAGAGCCCAGCTACGTTCTGAAGGCGCTCGGCGTTGGCGAAGATCTGGCGCACACGTCGATCCGCTTCGGCATCGGCCGCTTCAATAACGAGGAAGAAGTGGATTACGTTGCCGACCGCGTGGTTGACACCGTCACGCGCCTGCGCGAACTTTCGCCGCTCTATGAAATGGCCAAAGAGGGCGTGGACGTCAGCAAAATGAAATGGCAAGCAGCCGCGGAGTAATAACGAGGTGAACTGCTTGGACTACGAAGGAACCATCGGCGTGCACCGGACGTTCAGCGAAGGCGCCCCTGTGTTCGATGTGTTCTTCGCGCCTAAGATCAACGACAGCGCTTGCAACTCGCGCCGCTTCCGCGCGCTCGAAGAGCTTGCGGAATTTCTGGAGTTTCTCGATGTGCGCGATGAAATGGTCCAGCGCACTCTGAATGAAGTCCGCGCGGGACGCTCGGCATTGATTCCGAACGTCACGCTCTCAGACGACATTATTTCGGGGCAGGGATTGGACAGCACGGTAACTTTGAACAGGAGAATTAACTAATGGCTTACAGCGATAAGGTGATTGAGCACTACAACAATCCGCGCAACGTCGGCTCGCTCGACAAGAAAGATCCGAACGTTGGCACCGGCCTGGTGGGCGCGCCGGAGTGCGGCGACGTCATGAAGTTGCAGATGAAGGTCAACCCCGATACGCGAGTCATCGAGGAAGCCAAGTTCAAGACCTTCGGCTGCGGCTCGGCGATTGCCAGCTCCTCGCTCGCCACCGAGTGGGTGAAGGGCAAGACCGTCGAGGAAGCGCTCTCGATCAAGAATACGGACATCGTGCGCGAGCTTTCGCTTCCGCCGGTGAAGATTCACTGCTCGGTCCTGGCCGAAGACGCCATCAAGGCCGCGCTTGCCGACTGGAAGAAGAAGCAGGGCGAGCCGGAGACGGCATCGGCCGGATCCGCGACGTCGCACAATTAAGCTCGTCGGCGTTTCGAGAGTGTGGGCGATGCTTGCTGCGCTCGCCCAAAGGTCATAGCGCAGCGATGTGTTCGACGCTCACAAGTGAATGGATATGATTCACGTTAGCGAAAAAGCGGCAGTGAAAATCCGCGAACTACTGGCCAAGGAAGGCGTGCCCGCCGAGTCCGGCGGGTTGCGTGTGGGTGTGCAAGGCGGGGGTTGTTCCGGGCTCACGTACGCGATGCGGCTCGACACCGAAGCGCGCAACCGCGATAAAGTGTTCGAAGAAAATGGCGCGCGCATTTTCGTGGACCCCAAGAGTTACCTTTACCTCCACAACACCACCCTCGATTACATCGAGGACCTGATGAAGCAAGGCTTCGTTTTCCAGAATCCCCAGGCGTCGCGGAGTTGCGGTTGCGGAAGTTCCTTCACCGCCTGAGATTTCCGGCGGGCGGCTGTTTGCCTTGAAAACCCGCTGGGGGCAATTTCGAAGGGGCGGGCGGCCATTCAACCTGCGAACTCGCCAGACAGAAATTTCCGTGGCGCATGGCGCAGCCCTGTGATTGGTCTGCCCGAAGTTGGTTGCTTATTAATGACAGGCAATAGAGGACAACGAGAAGCATGAGCGTGACACAAACGCGAACCAATGCAACCGGGCCGACCGCCTCGGCAAAGTGCTGGAGTTGCCAGGCGGTCGCCACTGGCGCGCATTTCTGCGCGGCGTGCGGAAAGATTCAGGCACTGCCGGCGGGCGCGGATTACTTCGCATTTTTCGGGCTGCCGCAGAAGCTCACATTGGACCCTGCGGCGCTCGAAGCGCAATTTCACAAGTTAAGCTGGAAGCTGCACCCGGATAATTTTGTCCGCGCGAGCGAATTCGAGCGCAACCTATCGCTCGAGCGCTCTTCAGAGCTAAACGACGCATATCGCACGCTGCGCGAGCCCATCGCGCGCATCGAATATCTGCTGCTGCATCTCGGGCTGCGCAAAGAGGGCACCACCAGGCAGCAGGCGCCGCCGGAATTGCTCGAAGAAGTTTTTGAGCTGAACGAATCGCTTGACGAGCTGCGCGAAGCCCGCGCCGAAGGCGGCGATACGGCCGCGTTGCGCGAGCGCCTGGCCGAGGCCCAGCAAAACTTTCTGCAGAAGCTCGAAGATGTGGACGCCGAGCTTGCTGCCGTCGCCCGCGAATGGGATGCCGCACTCGACTCCGGCGCTGGAGAATCGCAGCGCAGCCCTCTCCTCGCGCGCATGAATGAAATACTCAACCGCCGCAGCTATATCCGCAACCTCGTTGCCGGCGTGCAAAAAGAATTGACAGAGGTCTGAAAAGAATATGGGACGTGTTGTTGGAATCGACCTGGGCACCACTTTCAGCCTGATTGCGCACATGGATCCGCAAACGGGCGCGCCGAAGTGTATTCCCGGGCCGTACGGTTCGAATCTCTGCCCTTCGGTTGTTAGCGTTGACCCCGACGGCAAAATAATCGTCGGCGAACCCGCGCGCGAGCGCCTGCTGACGCAACCTGATCGCACGATATATTCCGTGAAGCGTTTGATGGGCCGCGGCGTCGCCGATGTCCAGGATGAACTGAAACTTTTCCCGTTCCGCATCGATCCAGAGAGCCGTAATGTGATTCGGGTGCGCCTGGGCGACAAATTGTTCACGCCTCCGGAAATTTCCGCGTTTATTCTGCGCGAATTGAAATCCTGGGCGGAAAAATATTTTGGCGAGCCGGTCGAGCGCGCCGTCATCACCGTTCCCGCGTATTTCAATGATGCGCAGCGGCAAGCCACCAAAGACGCGGGCCGCCTTGCCGGCCTCGAAGTCCTGCGCCTCGTGAACGAGCCCACAGCGGCGGCGCTCGCCTACGGTCTGCACAAGCAGAAGCGCGGGCGAGTTGCCGTCTATGATTTCGGCGGCGGCACTTTCGACATTTCAATTTTGAAGCTGATCTCGACTGACGAGGGCGAAATCTACCAAGTGCTCTCGACCAATGGCGATACGCACCTCGGCGGCGATGACATTGACAATGCGATGATGAAGGTGGCTCGCGAGGCAATTGCACGAGAGCCATTGGGGAAATCTCACCTGCCTGGCGAGGCTGTTCAGCAACTGCGCAAGGAACTGATCCGAGCTAAGCACGAACTCTCAGGGTCCGACAGGACTTCAGTGGCGCTGTCCATGGCACCAGCACATATTGACCTCGCGATTGACCGCTCAGGTTTCGAAGATCTCATCCGCCCGATCGTTGCGCGCACCATGCAGCCTGTAAAACTCGCGCTTGCCGATGCCAAGCTCACGCCCAAAGAGATTGACGAAGTCGTGCTCGTGGGCGGCTCGACGCGCATTCCGCTCGTGCGCAAAACGGTCAGCGATTATTTCGAGCGTCCGCCGCATTGCGAGCTCGATCCCGACGAAGTCGTCGCGCTTGGCGCTGCTGTCCAGGCCGACATCCTCGAGACGGGCGTCAAGACCATGCTCTTGCTCGACGTGACGCCGCTATCGCTCGGCATGGAAACCATGGGCGGCGTGGTCGCGAAAATTATTCCCCGGAATTCAACGATTCCCGCCAGCGCACAGGAACTCTTCACTACCGGCGTTGAAAATCAGACCGGCATCGATGTTCACGTCCTGCAAGGCGAGCGCGAGCTGGCAAAAGATTGCCGTTCGCTCGCTCGCTTTCAATTGAGAGTTCCGCCCGGCCCTGCGGGTCTCGCCCGGATCGAGGTGAAATTCCTGATTGACGCGAACGGCATTCTGCAAGTAGCTGCGCGCGATTTGAGATCGGGCCAGCAACACACCATCGAGGTCCAGCCGAGCTACGGCCTGAACGACGAGGAAGTCGAGCGCATGCTCGAAGAGTCCATCGAATTCGCCGAGCAGGATTTCGCCGAGCGCCAGATGATCGAGGCGCGCACCGAAGCTGACGCGATACTGCACGCGACGGAGAAAACGCTGGCCGAGCCGCGCGCCGCCGGAATCGCCGCTTCCGAACTTTCCGCCGACGAGCGCCGCGCCATCACGGAATCCGTGGCACAGCTCAAAGCCGCGGTCGCATCAACGGACTACAAGCTCGTTCGCCAGCGCATTGACGAGCTCAACCAGGCGACCATGCGTCTCGCCGAAATTATCATGAACAGCGCGCTGCAAACGGCGCTCGAAGGCAAGCGGCTAGAAGAAGTGTAGCGGCTGGCGATAAGGAGTATCACCATGGGTGGCAAGAATCCGTACATCGAAGAAACAAAATTCACGCCCGCGACGAAGAAATATAAGATCACGTTCATCAAGGACGGCCAGCCCATCGAAGTGGACCCGTCGAAAGTGCCTTATGGCCACGACGGCCTGCCCGGCAGCATTCTGGATATTTCGCAGGGCTTTCACAAAGGGCTCGACCACGCCTGCGGCGGCGTCTGCGCCTGCTCCACCTGCCACGTGATCGTCCACGAAGGCCTCGAGACCTGCAACGAAGCCACCGATGCCGAATTTGACCAGCTCGATGAAGCGCCCGGCGTCACGCCCAAGTCGCGGCTGGGTTGTCAGTGCGTCCCCGACGGCACCAAAGACATCGTGGTCGAAATTCCCGAGTGGAATAAAAATTACGCCAAGGAAGCGGAACACTAGAGCGTTGTGCTCAAATCTGGGGAGGGAAAGCAATCGTGCCAGGGACATTTGATTGGGACAACCACGAAGAAATCGGCATCCAGCTGGCCGAAAAATTTCCGGACCTCGATCCGCTGACCGTCCGATTCACCGACCTCCATAAATGGGTCACTGAGCTCGCGGGCTTCACCGGCGACCCCAAACTCTCAAACGAGGGCAAGCTCGAAGCCATCCAGATGGCCTGGCACGAAGAATTCCAGGACCGGCAGTCGTAACGCCACACTGCACAACAAAACCTGCTAAAATCCATCCGACGAGTGGGGAAAGCGAGAAACCATGGAAGCAGATCTGCGTTATCCCATTGGGAAATTTGACCGCGTAGAATCCCTAGCGCCGGATCAGCGTCGCGAACATATTGAAGCCATCGCCGCAGCGCCCGCGCGACTCACCGCTGCTGTTTCCGGACTGAAGCCCGGGCAACTCGACACGCCATACCGCCCGGGCGGCTGGACCGTTCGCCAGGTGGCGCATCACGTTCCGGACAGCCACATGAACGCGTACATCCGTTTCAAGCTCGCGCTCACCGAAGACGAGCCCACCATCAAACCATATATGGAGGATCGCTGGGCCGAGCTCGCCGACGCGAAAGCGCCCATCGAGCCTTCGCTCGCGCTCCTCGAAAATCTGCACAAGCGCTGGGTGCTGCTGTTGCGCTCGCTCACGCCCGCGGATTTTGCGCGCAAGTTGCGCCACCCCGAGCTCGGCTTGCTCACGCTCGATCAGACCCTCGCAATCTACGGCTGGCACGGCCGCCACCACGTCGCGCACATCACCACCCTGCGTGAACGAAACGGCTGGCGCTGATCGAGGTTTGAAACTCGAAGGCGGCGAAGTGCGCCTTGTCAATTCCTGCCGTATCTTCGATAATCTAATCAGTTCCGATTGCCCTAACTATGGCGCTATGGTGCAACGGTTAGCACGCGGCCCTTTCAAGGCCGAAATACGGGTTCGATTCCCGTTAGCGCTACCATCTCTGATTCGAATCTCGCCACATTAATTGCGTGACGGATGTGATCAATTAAGCCGATGCGTCCCGCGTCAACTTCAGAACTGCGCGAGAATTGCTTTGTGTGCCTGCTGTTTGGCAGGTCTTTTGCCTCCCCCCATTCCGGCTACAAACTTACGCGCTGCGTGCTCAGGCTGCGCTTTGTTTCCGCGCCGGCGGCGCCGTTCCGATTCCTGCCGGGCCCGCAATCATGAAGGGCGCATCCACCGAGCGGATGTGCAGGTCGCGCTGCGGGAAGGGCATCTCAATCTTCTGTTCGCGGAACACGCGGAGAATTTCGAGCAGCAAGTCGCTCTTTATTGTGGCTGCACGTTCGGCGTTGCCCGCCGTGACTCGCAGCACCACGTTGACGGCACTATCGCCCAAGCCCGCGACGAGAACCGCCGGAGCCGGTGTGACAAGCACTTCCGCATGCAAGCGCGCGATTTCCTCGAGCAGTTTGCCCACTTTTTCAAAATCCGAGTCGTAGGAGACGCCCACCGGCACGGAGAGCCGCACGGTCCGGTCATTCGCGGTCCAGTTTGTGACGCGATTGTTCACGAACTCGGAGTTGGGAACGATGATGACCTCGTTGTCGAACGTGCGCACCCACGTGCCACGCGCGCCGATGCGCACCACTTCGCCAAGCGTGTTGCCAACCT
>Ga0307475_10002452_pt1 | contig 11166 bp, 10 predicted proteins | sample atmos_gasesECM1C_FD_203317 | JGI IMG/M metagenome (GOLD analysis project Ga0307475, IMG submission 203317) | Hardwood forest soil microbial communities from Morgan-Monroe State Forest, Indiana, United States - atmos_gasesECM1C_515 | ecosystem: Environmental > Terrestrial > Soil > Temperate...
TCCCAGGTTTTCCCCCAGAAGCTCTTCGGTTTTTTCGCGGCCTGGCGCGGAACAACAAGCGCGAGTGGTTTTTGCCGCGCAAGCCGCTCTTCGAAGAAAAAGTCAAGGAGCCGATGCGTCAGTTGGTCGACGCGCTGAACATTGCTCTGCACGATTTCGCCCCGGAATACGAGACTGATCCGGACAAGGCCATCTTTCGCATCTATCGCGACGTTCGCTTCAGCAGGGATAAGAAGCCGTACAAGGAGCATATTGCCGCCACGTTCCATCGGCGTGGCACCACATCCCACGGCCAGGCGGGCTACTACGTCGCCATCTCGCACAAAGAAGTGGCCATCGGCGGAGGCGTGTACGCGCCCGAACCGCCGGAGTTGCTGGCTATCCGGCAGCGCATCGCGAAGCGTTATGAGGAGTTCCGCCGCATTCTCGCCGCGCGGCCTGTAAGCAAGCTGCTCGGCAATTTGCATGGCGATCAGCTCTCGCGCGTTCCTAGAGGCTTCGAAGCCGACCATCCTGCCGCCGATTTGTTGCGCTTCAAGTACTACATTCTTTATGCCGAGCTCAAGCCCAGTCTAGCCACTTCGCCTAAACTCTATACGCAGATCGTCGATCGCTTCCGCGTTATGGTTCCCTTCCTACAGTTTCTAACCGAGTCCTTCACCACCAAGGAGAAGAGGCCGGACGCCCGTGCCCTGTTCGCCTAGCCAAGCTTTTGTTTTGCGATGTTTCGGTTCCTTGTCATTCCGAGCGCAGCGAGGAATCGTGGCCTGATTTCAACGCTTCCAAGTTCGATGAGCACAGTGAGATCTCTGGCACCGGTGAAAATCATTCGCGCGAGCTGCGAAATTGGGCAGGCCAGCCTTAGTTGCAAGCGAGACGTTCGATGAGACTGCAGGCGATGTGGCCGATAGTGATGTGGGCTTCCTGGATACGCTGTGGATCGCGCGAAGGCACGTTCAGGAGAAGATCGACCTTTTGAGCGAGAGCGCCGCCTGTTTCTCCGGTCAATCCAACGAGGTAAGCGCCCAGCGCGCGCCCCGCTTCGATGCCACGCACGACGTTGGGGCTGTTGCCACTCGTGGAGAGCGAAACAAGAACATCCTGGGCAGAGACCAGCGATTCAATCTGCCGGGAAAAAATATGCTCGAAACCGTAGTCGTTGCCCGCCGCCGTGAGGACGGACGGATTGGTGGTCAGCGCAATCGCTGCGAGCCCGCGGCGCTCCGTGCGCAACCGCACAACAAGCTCCGCCGCCAGATGAAGCGCATCGGCCGCGCTGCCGCCGTTCCCGAAAAAAACAATCTTGCCGCCAGCACGCAATGCGAAAGAGGATTTTTCCGCAAATTGCGCCGTGCGGCCCACCAGTTCGTCCGAGAAACTGTGCTTGAGGCGAGCGCTTTCCTCGAGTTGCCGGCGAATCTCTTCGATGGGTGCGGCCATCGGCGCCTAGCAGAGCACGATTTTTTCGCGATGGCGCATCACGCGGCGCGTGGCGTTGCGCGTGTCCACGACGAGCTTCGCGGCATCGACGATGCCTACATAATCGTAGCTCGAGTGATCGGTCGAAATGATCACCGCGTCGTAGCTACCCAGCGTTTGCGGATTCAGGGAGACGGACTTCATGTTCTCGTAGTTGTAGTGGCGCATCTTGTGAAGCTGCGGGAAGTAGGGATCGTTGTAATCAAGTTGCGCACCGCGTTGTTGGAGAAGCTGCATGATTTTCAACGTGGGGGATTCGCGCAGATCGTCCACATCTTTCTTGTAGGCCACGCCGAGAATCAGCAGTTTCGCGCTCTTGATGCTCTTCTTGTGATCGTTTAGAGCAGCGGCGATGGCATCGACGACGTGATACGGCATGGCCGTGTTGACTTCTCCGGCCAACTCGATAAAACGCGTTGCAAAGTCATACTCCCGCGCCTTCCAGGAGAGATAAAACGGATCGACGGGTATGCAGTGGCCTCCCAGGCCGGGCCCGGGATAAAAGGGCATAAAGCCAAACGGTTTGGTCGCCGCCGCATCGATGACTTCCCAAATGTCGATGCCCATGCGGAGACTGAGCATTTTTAGCTCATTGACCAAGGCGATGTTGACGCAGCGAAAGATGTTTTCAAGAAGCTTGGCCATTTCCGCTGCGCGCGTAGAGCTGACCGGGACAACGCGAGCGACCACTTGAGCGTACAGCGCTAACGCCGCGCGTCCGCTCGGGGGGTTCACGCCGCCGACAACTTTGGGAATTTGCGCTAGGCCGAACTGTTTGTTGCCAGGATCTTCGCGCTCCGGTGAGAAAGCGAGGAAAAAGTCGCACGGAATATTCTCGTTGTCAGGACCGGAAGCGATGGGGCATCGCAAGCCGCTCTTCTCGAGGATGGGAAGGACGAGCTCTTCGGTTGTGCCGGGGTACGTTGTGGATTCGAGAGAAACAAGCTGTCCGCGCTGGAGATGCGGCTGGATGGAGATGGCGGTTTGCCCGACGTAGGTCAAATCCGGTTCGCGGCGTTCGTCCAGAGGCGTGGGAACGCAGATGATGATCGCGTCCGCCTCTTTGAGCTTGGCGAAATCCGTAGTGGCGTTGAAATGCCTGCTGTTCACGAACTGCTGAATCTTCGTTTGCGGAATGTGCTCGATGTAGGACTTTCCGGCGTTGAGCATCGTCACCTTGTTCGGATCGGTGTCGAAGCCGGTGACCTTGTGTCCTGCTTCGGCGAAGCGCAGAGCCAGCGGAAGGCCGACATATCCGCAGCCAATGATCGCCACCTTAAGCTGATAGCCTTTGAAGAATTCCGGTTTTCGGTCGATTGCCATGAGTAACGACGCGCTCCTAGTGTTTTAGGGGATCCAACAAACCGCAATGCTGATGAGACGAGACACACAAATATAGCAGGTTCCTTTGGAACAAAAAAACGCGCGTCTCTTTTGTGTAACGGCATATGAATGCGGCGTTGCGACGCTCCGTCAGAACAAGGAAGATATAGGCCGTGTGCACGGTAGCGACAAAGAGCGACGGAAACAAAGACGCCGTTTCGCGATGATCCTCCTTATCCTGCTCCTGGGGCTTGGCGTCGGCGTGCTTGTGGGGCTTTTGGGAATCGGCGGCGGAGTGGTTCTCGTGCCGGCGATGGTCTATCTGTTGCGCATGGATCAGCATCTTGCGCAAGGCACGTCTCTTTTGATTCTGCTTCCGCCCGTCGGGCTCGGCGCGCTGCTGGGATACTGGAAACACAGTCAAGTGGATGTGCGCGCGGGAATTATCTGTGCGATTGGAATACTTGTTGGCGGTTACCCGGGAAGCCTGATTGCGATTCCCTTGTCGCCACGACACTTAAAAGGACTGTTCGGGTGTTTTCTTATGCTAACCGCCGTCCTGCTTTGGAGAAAACGACAACCGCAGAAAGTGCCGACGAGCGGGCAATCGGGAGAGGCCGCCAGTGGCTGAAAATACTGCGCGCGATGCCGGGATTCTTGTGGTGGCCTGCGTGTCTGGCATGGCTTCCGGATTGTTTGGGATCGGAGGAGGCGTATTGTTGGTACCGTTTCTAGTGCTGCTGTTTGCTTTTGAGCAGCATCGCGCCCAAGGCACAAGCTTGGTGGCGTTGATCCCACCAACAGGCTTGTTGGCGTTTCTCGGCTACGCTAAGGCTGGGTATGTTTCCTGGAGAATAGGACTTCTCCTGATTCCAGGGGTCTTTGCAGGGGCAATCCTCGGCGCCGCTGTGGCCAAGAAACTGCACCCTCGGCGGATGCGCCAGGTTTTTGCGGCGGCCATATTTGTGCTTGGTGTGTGGCAAGCCTTGTCAGCGTGGGGAGGCTAGCGAGTCTCAGAAAAATCATGGTCGACCTGCATTGTCACATCTTGCCTGGGCTCGACGACGGCCCGGACGCCATCGAGGAATCCTTGGCGATGGCCGAATCCGCGGTTGCCGATGGCATCACGCATGTAGTAGCGACCCCCCACGCAAATAGCGAATATTATTTCGACTATGATCGCGTCCAAGCGCTCCGCAAAGAGTTGCAGGCGAAGATCAGCGACCGGCTGATTCTTGCAACGGGCTGCGATTTCCACCTGAGCCCCGAGAACCTGGAAGCCTTGCGCGCGGATGCGACGCGATTCTGCATCAACCAACACGACTATTTGCTCGTGGAATTCAACGAGTACTCGATTCCTCCGGCAATGGATCAAACGCTGCATGAAATTCAGCTTGCCGGCGTGCGTCCGGTTATTACGCACCCCGAGCGCAATGCCATCGCGCATGCCCAGCCGGAACGATTGACGAAGTGGGTGCGTCTCGGTTGTTACGTCCAGATCACAGGAGGCTCCTTGACGGGACGATTTGGGTCGGTGGCGCAGAAGGATGCTTGGCGCTGGCTTGACGAAGGACTGGTTCATTTCGTTGCGAGCGATGCGCACAATACGCGAGGCCGCCCGCTCAAGCTCCAACCTGCGTTTGAAATGGTGCGTGAACAGTGCGGAGAAGAGAAGGCGCGTGCCCTCTTCATGGAAAACCCGATGGCTGCGTTTGAGGGACGCGACCTGCCGCACGTTCCTGAGGTTTCGGAAGAAGCCCCGGTTCGCAGGCGAAAGCGTTTCTTTTTTTTCTGATCGATTCATTTCGCCGGACGCACCCGCATACCTGTCCAGGCGTTCAGCAACCCGAGAAGCTCGCGGACTACGTCAAGAGCATCGCGAGTGTTGCTCCACCAACGGGCTGTCTGGAACGGATCATCTGACGCTGCGCGCACGATCATCCGCCCACTGCCAGCGGCGAGCCTATTCCAGAGAGTGCGGACGCGGCGCGTGTGCGCTTTTGTCGTGACGATAATCACGGTGCTGCCTTTTTCTTCGACGAGCGCAACCGAGATGGCATTGACTTCGTCGGAGGTGTTGACGATCGGGGGCTCGAGAACGCGGATGGCGTCCGCGGGCACTCCTTCGTGCATCAGCACGCGCAGGTTGTAAAATTCCTCGCCAACGTACTGGATTCCCATTGCTTCAAGTGTTCCGCCAGGCTCCGTCGAGCGCGTTAACCAAATTTCGGGGGCATACCCCTCGCGATAAAGTTTCGCCGCTTCCACAGCCCGCAGCGGCATATTTCCGCTCAAAACCGCGATGGCCTGAGCTTTTTCCAACGGGTCTTCAACGACCAGCCAGCGGCCAGCAAAGAAAAGAAAGACCGCGCCTGCCAGCAGCATTACTGCGGTCGAGACGAGAACAATGCGGAACGCCAGGCGGCCGCGCCGCGGAGGAAGGGCGGAACTACTCTCTTCAGTCATCGCAAGCCAGCTTGCACTGAGCGGGCGCATCCTATCTTGTGCGCGGGATGTGGTCAATTGGCAGAGCGCACGCTACACTGGCGGTTCGCTGTTTTGGGAGGATGCATGCGGGCTGTAGTAACCGGCGGAGCGGGATTCCTGGGGTCGCATCTTTGCGACCGCCTGATTGCGGAAGGCTGGGACGTTTTGGCGCTCGACAATCTTGTTACCGGATTGGATTCCAATGTCGGGCACTGGATGAAACTTCAGAAGTTCCGCATCGCCCGCTGCGACGTTTCCAAATACATCGATGTGCCCGGGCCCGTCGACTATGTCCTTCACTTCGCGTCTCCGGCCAGTCCCGTGGACTACCTCAAGCTTCCGATTCAGACGCTCAAAGTTGGAGCGCTGGGGACTCACAATGCTCTGGGCTTGGCGCTTGCGAAAAAGGCGAAGTTTTTTCTAGCCTCGACTAGCGAGTGCTACGGAGACCCGGAAGTCTCTCCGCAACATGAAGGGTATTGGGGCCATGTGAATCCCATCGGGCCTCGCGGCGTTTACGATGAAGCAAAACGCTTTGCCGAAGCCATGACCATGGCTTACCACAGGTATCACGGAGTGGACACTCACATTGTGCGGATCTTTAATACCTACGGTCCCCGCATGCGTCTGAATGACGGCCGCGCGCTGCCGAATTTTGTGCATCAGGCCCTCACAGGAAAAGCACTGACGGTATATGGGAATGGCAAGCAGACGCGAAGTTTCTGCTACGTTTCCGATTTGATCGAAGGGATTTACAGACTGATGCAGTCGGACGAACATCTACCCGTGAACATCGGGAATCCTCAGGAGATTACGATTCTCGAGTTTGCCGAGCGTGTCCGCTCGCACTTCGAAAATGCTCCGCCGCTGGTCTTTGCGCCCCTGCCGCAAGACGATCCAAAGCGCCGCTGTCCGGACATCACAAAAGCAAAGCGCATCTTGAAATGGGAACCAAAAGTTGGGTTGGAAGAGGGACTCCGCCTGACACTAGGCTACTTCAAGCAGGAATTTGCGAAGGAAAAGGTCATCGGGTAGCGGTTGTAATTGCTCGGAGAGCTATTCGCGCCCGAACGAATAGTATTCAAATCCCAATTCGCGCATCCGCTTGGGTGAGTATAGATTCCTTCCATCAATAACCAGGCGGCGAGCCATCACAGGTTTGGCACGCTCCCAGTCCAAAGTGCGAAACACATCCCACTCGGTGCAGACAAGCGCGGCATCGGCCTTGCTTAGCGCCTCGTAGGGATCCTCATGATAAGTCACGCTCGGAAAGAGAGTCTTCGTTTTCGACATAGCTTCCGGGTCATTGGCATGGACTTTCGCGCCTTCCGCGAGCAGGCGCTTGACGACCTCCAGCGCCGGGGCGAAGCGAATGTCATCTGTATTGGCTTTGAAAGCTAGGCCCAGAACCGCAACGTGCTTCCCTTTGATGACCCAAAGGGCTTTGCGCACCTTTTCGAAAAAGCGGTCAATGCGCTGTTTGTTCACGCGCTCCGTGGCTTTGAGAATGTCGAAATCGACGCCCACCGACGCGGCTAGATGAATAAAAGCCTGCACGTCTTTGGGAAAACAGAATCCGCCGAAGCCCAGCCCAGCACGGAGAAATTGCGTTCCGATGCGCGGGTCCAGTCCCATGGCATGGGTGACTTCTTCGACGTTAGCCCCGATTTGCTCGCACAGATCAGCGATGACATTCGCGTAACTAATCTTCAGCGCGAGAAAGGAGTTTGAGGCATGTTTGATCAGCTCGGCGCTGTTGATGGTTGTGACCAGAAACGAGGCTTCCCGGCCGGCAGGGCAAGTGCCATCGTGCAAAGGGCAGTGAAATCGCCGCTCGAGGATGGGCCGGTAGATTTCGCGCAAGTCCGCCGCAGCTGATTCGTCTTCGACGCCCACGACGATGCGGTCGGGATGAAAAAAGTCTTCGACCGCAGTCCCTTCGCGGAGAAACTCGGGATTGGAAGCGACTCGAAAGGCGACATTGCCGCCCCGGTTGTAAGCAGCCAGGGCACGGTGCAACTCAAAGCCGGTGCGTGCCGGAACCGTGCTTTTTTCAATTACCAGCTTGGGTGAGCGTGCCTCTTCCGCGATTTGCCGGGCGACGTGGTCAATGGCCGATAAGTCGGCCTCGCCGCTTTCTTTCGGCGGCGTACCCACACAGATGAAAATCGCATCCCCCGCCCGAATGGCTTCGCCAGCATCCGCGGTGTAGGAAATGCGGCCAGCCCTATGCGCCGCGGAGAGAATCTCGTCCAAGTGACGCTCGAAGATAGGGACGCCGCCGGCCTTCAGGCGCGCGATTCGCTCGCCGTCGATGTCGGTGCAGGTGACTTCATGTCCTGCGGCGGCAAGACAAGCCCCGGTGACCAATCCCACGTAGCCGCAGCCAATTACGGAAAGATGCAAATCGGAGTCTCCTTGGGAGGCGCCCGAGTAAAGAATACCGCGCGTTCCCGGGCGCATAGAAACGCCTTATTGTGACTGAAATGCAGGAGCGGGCAAAGCTCCTCATCCTCTCGGTGTGCGGTAAATGTATCGCCTGCAGCTCTCCGGAGATGCTTTTCTATGCCTCTCTATCCGTGTCCCCGACCCCTGACCGTCTGCCCATGAGCAGCCCTCGCAGGCCAAGAAGCACGAGGCGCGGCTGGCGGCGAACTACATTCCAGAGAAGGCGCGTCGATTCGTCCCGATTGATTTCGCCGAGCGATCGCCGCGTGGAACCGTCGAGCAGGTCCACAAGCTGAGAATAGTCTCTTTGCTGAAAGTGATGCAGCGCTCGGCGGATCAGCCAGTGGGTTCCCAGCTCGCGGCGCAACGCCGCCAATTCCTTGCTCCGGCCTCGCTGGAGAATGGCTTGCCCTACGGCCAGCGCTCCCCGCAGGCCCGTTACGATTCCGCCGACAGTCGATACTTTCACCTGAGCAGCGGCGTCGCCCACAAGATAAACATCGCCGTTTCCTACGCGACGTCGCACAGGCACCCATTTTCGGTAAACCGGGATGCGCGCTCCTTGCCACGCAAGCGGCTCCATTTGTTTTTTCTCGAGGAAGCGAACCAGGCAGCGTTTGGTAACGCTGCCGTCTTCGCCGATGATCCCGAGGGCACCGCGACCGTCCGATTCGGGAATGAGCCAGTAGAAGTAGGGCGTGTCGTCGGGAACAAACCAGACTCGCGTCGTGTCGGATGGATAGTCCTCCGGCAAACGAACAATGGCTTGAACGAGCGGAACGGTCTCAATGGGAGGCCAGCCAGCGGCCCGGGCCACGCGGCTGGAAGCTCCGTCGGCTCCCACGACGCTCTCCGCGTGCAGCTCCTCGCGATTGCCTCCGGATTCGATTTTTACCCGCAGACCGCGCTCGTTAGGCTCGAGTCCAAGAAACCGCGTATCAAAGGAAAGACTCGCCCCCGCGCATTTCGCGCTGCGAGCCAACGCTGAAATCAGGCGCGATCGTTCGATGATGAGATCGGGCCGTGCCAGCGCGATTTGCGCCGAGCGGCCGTCGGTGAAAAGCTCGAAGCGACGAATTTCGTTGACAATACTTTCTGCGGCCGCGTCTCCAAGCTGGCCACGGAATTGGTCCGTCACGATCAGCGTTCGAGGGGCAGGTTCGAAGCCTGGCTTTGATTCCAGAACGCGCACGCGGCGGCCGCCCGCGGCCACAGTGGCCGCAGTGTGAAGGCCCGCAGCGGATCCACCGACAATGACTACTTCACCATCTTTTCGATCGACCCTAGGCCAGCTCACTTCGCTTTGCACGATTACGCTTTTCCGCCTTCTGCGGCCACTCTTAATCCCATCGATGGAGACTCCTGCACTGGATGACTTTCGCTGCGTTACGCCTGGCCCATGCGGGCCTGCACCGAGCTGAAGCGGGTGGGCGGCCGGGTAAGTATAGCGAATCCACTTTCGCGTGCAAAACAGGAGCGGAAGACCACAAAAGCAGAAGCTCAAAGGGCGGGAGCTGCTTTGCGTGCCTGGCGCTCGTAGGGAGCGCGTTCAAGAAATGCAACGCCTCCAAGCAATAGAACTATGGAAGAGACCGCGACGTAAACAGCTGCGCGCGAAGACAAATAGCTGACGACAACGGCGACGCTCCCGGTCAGTAAGCCCAAGAAATACATGCAGAGCACAGCACCCCTATGCCCCAGCCCTAGATTTGCGAGCCGATGGGCCGCATGATCCTTGCCCGGCGTGGCAAAAGGCAGAAATCCGCGCCGCGAGCGGGAGATCGTAACGAGAGTGGTATCGAAAATGGTCACGCCAAGAATGAGCAACGGAGCAAGCCAAGCGGAAAGATGATTTGCCTGCTCGAGACGCAGCTTCAGCGCCAGCGTGGCCATAAGGAATCCTAGGAGCATCGCTCCGCCATCACCCATGAAAATCTTTGCAGGTTTGAAATTCCAGCGGAGGAAGCCAGTGGCCGCACCCAGAACGGCGGCGGCGAGTATCGTGACGAGCGTCTGGCCATTCAGGTAAGCGAGCAGCGCAAAAAAGACTGAAGCCATAGCCGCTACGCCCGCACAAAGGCCGTCCATATGGTCGAGGATGCTGAACGAGGCGGTGATGCCCACGACAAAGAGAACGGTCAGAACTGCATCGAGCAAGTATCCGGCTCGCCCGCCGACAAGAATTCCAAAGACCTGCGCGTGAATTCCGGTGGCTAGCAGAATGCAAGCAGCGAGCGGCATTCCCACAAAGAGCTTGATCTGGTGGTGTAGCAGGCCGCGGTCGTCGAGTATTCCGACGGCCGCCACCAACGTGGCGCCCCCAAGAATCGCGGCGATCTGAGCGCGCGCCGGACCATGAAACGCGAGCAGAATCGCGGGAACGAGTGCCCCGTACATGGCGAGACCGCCGAGGAGCGGTATGGGATGAAGATGCACTTTCCTCGGGCCCGGAAGATCTACCATCCCCACGCGTAGGGCCAAGGCGCGAACCGGTACCGTTAGCATCAGTGAAGCAACTAAAGCTATGAAGAAAGCCAGCAAGCCTGCGGGCATGCGACCTCGTATTTTTGTCGACGAACTCGGCCGGGGTGGTGCGGCCGGTGCCTCTATTGGTCCTTACCGGATTGGGGGTCCGGCTCCTAAGTGAAAAGACAACTGCCCCACGCAGCTTGAACACATTACTTCGGAAATTGTTTCGGTTCAATCCCGAATCTTACAGATGTGACTAGTGGAACAGGTGAGCAGCGAAGAGCGGGGAGTCCCGATCAGCGCTCCGTCAGCATGCGCCCAAAGATGCGCTGCACTTCGGCCCGGTCCTTTGTGGCGTAGTACCAATCGATGGTGCGCTTCAGGCCGTCGCGGAACGGCACCCTGGGCTCCCAGTGGAGCATCTTCTTGGCGAGCGCATTGTCGGCCACGCGGTTGAGTGGCCCGGTGGGCATGTCGCGGCGGAGCTTGATCTCGGCTTTGTGCCCGGTAAACTCGCACACCATTTTGGCAGCATCGATCACGCGGATTCGCTCCATGGTTCCAAGGTTGATGGCGGTCCCGTCGCTGATTTTCTCGCCGGCCAGGATGGTCCCTTCCACGATGTCGTCGATGTAGGTCCAGTTGCGGATTTGTGTCCCATCACCCCAGACCTCAAAGGGATTCTGCCCCAGAAAGGCACGCGCGATCATGGCGATAACTGCGTGGTTTTCGACGCCTCTCGGCCCATACACCGTGAAATAACGGCAGGAGGCCGCGCCCATCCCGTGCTCTTTTGCATAAGCGCTCAGTGTAAACTCCCCCATTAGTTTGGCCCACCCGTACGTGTTGTCCGCGTCGTTGGGACCTCTGGTGAGATCTTCGGTGAGATAGAGCTCCTTGTTGATGTCCGATTGCAAAAAATTCGGGTAAACACAGCCCGACGACGCAAACACCACCTTC
>Ga0307475_10002453_pt1 | contig 11165 bp, 4 predicted proteins | sample atmos_gasesECM1C_FD_203317 | JGI IMG/M metagenome (GOLD analysis project Ga0307475, IMG submission 203317) | Hardwood forest soil microbial communities from Morgan-Monroe State Forest, Indiana, United States - atmos_gasesECM1C_515 | ecosystem: Environmental > Terrestrial > Soil > Temperate...
CCCGCTCTGGTAGATGAAGGCGCGCGCTCCGCTGAAATCCGCCTTTGCATACGAAACGCCGACCACCTGACCCGCATCGTTGATGTCGGTGGCTTCGCTGATGGCATCGCCTGCAAGGGTGTGCAGGTCCACCATGCCGCCTTCCTTCGTCCAGATGAATGCCTCCGGAAGAAACGCGAGGGACCCGGTAGCCAGATCGGTCGGCTGATTGGCAAAGCCGGCCACCGCGCCGTGATTGTTGATGGCTCCAGGCGTATTCCACCCGTGGCCGCCCAGGTTGCCCAGGTCGATCGGCTTGCCGTCCTCCCACAGCACCGCGTGGATGGCGCTGTACCCCCCGATGGCCACGCTGCACAGGCCGGAGATCCCCACCACCTGACCGGCGTCGTTGATCGCGGTCGCCGCGGCATCGGGATCGCCGGGGAACGCCGGAAGTTGCCGCACCTTCCAATGGCCCTCGTGCATTTCCCAAATGACCGCTTCAAACTGCAGCACCTGCACCAGACCGCCGCCGCTGACACAGGTCGGGTCGTGAACGGTGTTCTCGGCCCAGCCCACGATCTGGCCGCGGTTGTTGACGCCCGCGCCGATCGAGTTGTTGCCTCCCAGGCCGGGCAGCTGCGTCATCGTGCGGTCGCGCCAGGCGAACGCGACGCAGGAATTGCCGCTGGTCAGGCCGAACACCGGGCATGAGAACGTTTCGTTCAGCGGGTCGTGCTTGCCGTTTTCGGTCACGCCGGAGATCAGCCCGAAGTCGTTCTTCACGGGCCACAGCACGTCGCTGCTCGGCCCGCCGAGCGTGCCCAGGGGAATCTGCTGCCCCGGCAGCCAGAGGGTGGCCAGTTGAACGCTGTCCCCCGTCTCATTGGAGCCGCCCATGACCCAGCCCAGGTTGTTGATCGTGTTGCCCGTGCTGACCGTGCCGCCGAGCGTGCCCAGATCGATCACGCGGTATTGGCTGGGCGGCTGCGGCACTTGCTCTTGCGCGCCGAGCCGGGGCGAAGCGCTCAGGCACGCGAAGAGGATGGTCACGCTGGCTGCTGCCTGCATTCTCGGATCCATGGTTCGTCTCCCTGCGACCGTAGGCGGTGATGCGTGCTCGAAGTGCGAGCCGTTGCGCGGCAATCTAGTGCAAGGTGCAGCCACCTGTTGGACGTTTGCGGACGTCCAATTGGTGCAGAATTCGAGGTCCGAAAACGTCCGATACAGATGCAGGGATGAGCTACCCTGGACCCGAGCAGCCTATGGAACTGGACCGGCAGCTTTGCTCGAGAGCGCGGCTTGCGCGTGATGCGCGCTTCGACGGCAGATTCTTCATCGCCGTGCTCACCACGGGGATCTACTGCCGCCCGATCTGCCGCACGCGCTCCTCCAAAGAAACCAATGTGCGTTACTTCCCCACCGCCGCGGCCGCCGCCGAGGCGGGCTTTCGGCCGTGCCTGCGCTGCCGGCCCGAATGCTCGCCGGGATGCCCGGCCTGGGCCGGCACGCAAACCACCGTTGCGCGAGCTTTGCGCCTGATCAGTGAAACCGGGCTGGAAGACGGCGGCGTCGAAGGCCTGGCGGAGCACCTGGGAGTGGGCGCGCGGCACCTGCGCCGCTTATTCCTCCGGCATCTGGGAGCCAGCCCCAGCGCCGTTGCGCAGACGCGCCGTCTGCACTTTGCCAAGCAGCTGATCGACGAGACGGCTTTGCCGATGCTCCAGGTCGCCGTGGCGGCGGGGTTCGGCTGCGCGCGCCGCTTCAACGATGCGATCCGCAAGGTCTACCACCGCACGCCCACGCAGATCCGCCGCCTGGCGCGCCAGACCGTCAAGCAGCCCGAAAACGCGTACCTGTTCCATCTGGATTTTCGGCCGCCCTACAACTGGCAGCGCATGCTGGAGTTTCTGGCCGCACGCGCCACACCGGGCGTGGAGCACGTGCAGGCCGGCCGCTATCGCCGCTCGATCTTCCTCAACGGGCACCAGGGATATCTGGAAGTCGGCCTGGAGGTGGAAAGAAACGCCCTGAGTGTGTGCGTTCAGTTCGACGATCCGCGCGCGCTCTTTTTCATCATCGGGCGGGTGCGCGCGATGTTCGATCTGAGCGCCGACTGGTCCCTGATAGCAAAAGCACTGCGCGCCGATGCGCTGCTGGCACGGTCCGTTCAAGCCGAGGCCGGGCTGCGCGTGCCCGGGTGCTGGAACGGCTTCGAGCTCACGACCCGCGCCATTCTCGGCCAGCAGGTCAGCGTGAAGGCGGCCACCACGCTGGCCGGCCGGATCGCCGCCGCATTTGGCCAGCGCTTCTCGCCCGCAGCCGGGCTGACGCATCTTTTTCCGACGTCCGAAATCCTGGCCGACGCCGACCTCACCCGCGTCGGGCTGACCCGCGCGAGAGGCGAAACCATTCGAGCCTTTGCGCGCGCGGTGTGCGACGGGCGAGTCCGCTTCGAAGGAGTCGTCGACGACCGCGCCTTGCGCGCGCAGCTGCGCGAAGTCCCCGGAATCGGGAAGTGGACCGTGGAATACGTAGCGATGCGGGCACTGTGCGATCCGGATGCGTTTCCGGCCGGCGATCTGCACCTGCGCAGAAAAGCCGGCGGCTGCACCGAGCGCGAGCTCGAGAGTCGATCGGAATCGTGGCGCCCGTGGCGTGCGTACGCCACGATGCTGCTGTGGCAAGGCAGTGCTATCGAGGAGCGCGGGCGGGCGCCGTCGGGCCGACAGCTAAGTCCCGTGAACCGGATTGCAGCCGGTTCCCCTCTGGCGCGAGCTGGGATCCGTGAACGCCGGATCGACGCTCCAGAGACAAAATAAGTAACCTCGCAGGGTAGAGAGCCGTAGCTTCCGGTCGGTCGACGGCGACTACATGTACCGTGGTTGATCGTTGACGCAATCGGACGCCAGGTCGAAGTCGAAGTGGAAGGCACGTACTGGTACGGCTGCGCCTCTAGCGTTGTAATGACCGGTCCAGATCACTAAACCACGCGGGTCCGACATTCCGAGGGGGTTCCAGCAACGTACGCGTACTTGTTGACGCCCCCGATCAGCCCCATGGGATCGGATGGCACATAGCTCCGACCCGACGCAGTCGCATCGCAAGTGCGGATCCCGCCTCGTGGCGCTTTCCAGCGATTGACGGTGCTGAGCCAGCCACAACACTCATCGACCAGAATTCAGCGAGCCAGCGGTGACGAAGATGCTTATGAAGAAAAGGGCGATTAGCACAACAAGACCCGCACCAGTGAGCCGAGCAACCCAAAACAAACCACGTGTCGTCATCGGATAACTTGAGAGCAACTCTGGAGACTTCGATAAAGGCCAAAAATAGCGAAGTTTCAGCAAAGCCATGAAGCCGCGTCCGACCTTTTGCCATACGGGTCGACCGAAAAGCGTCTCCACAATATCGGGATCCGCCCCAACGCGCCAAGAGAGAGAGGCTGTAGATAGGAGATGCAGGCAGAAACAATAGAGGGCCCAATTGAAGAATACCTCCCACATCTCTTCGTGCATCGGAATGTTCTCTCTGAGGATAAGTGTACCTATTGACTTCAGCAGCAGTGCTTTTCCGAATTGACGACCGCCGCCGCACCAATCATCGCTGAGATCGAGACATCCCATCCAGCCATACCAGGAGAGAACAATTCAGAATTCGATAGACGGCCAATTTGAATTGCGGAGCCCAGACTAAACCCTCCGCCCGTAATGACGTTTATTCCAGCTATGGAAGCCCTCCCATTACCGTCATCTGGATCAGGACAGTCGCTGGGACTGTACATCGTCAGGCCACCGCCAGAGGCACCGAGGTCGCTGAGCTTTCCTTTTATGGGTCCTTTGATGCCAACGCCCAAACCCAGAACCGAAGCGAATCCTTTGATGTGAACTTGGATGTTGCACGTGCATTTTGAGGTAAAGTCGAATCTATATAATGAACCACCACCAATGAATGCGGCTCCAAAGCCCACTAGCGAACCGGTCCACTCAACACTTTCCCCCGTTGAATCGAAATTCGTTAGCGCATTCCCACCGGCGTAGGCGTATGTGTTGATCCCGGCCCTCAGCCCTATGGGATCGGATTGCACATACCTCCCAAGTATCGGGTCGTAGTTGCGATTGATGTTGTAGAACAGTGCGTCTTCAGCATCGAACAGCTGCCCGGGCATGCGCGGGTTGTAGGCGAAGGTCCCGAGGCCCGCCGGGTTCGTATTCGGAGCAAGCACTCCATAGGAATCCGCACTGTCCCAGCGCCAAGCCATCTTGCGAGAGGAGGCCTGCGTAATCACGCGCGGCGCCCCGATCTGGTCCGTATAGACGTTGTAGACGTTCGTCGTCGTGGTGGCGGGCGAGCCGCTCACCGTTTGCGTCAGCACGACGATCGGTGCATCGCCCAGGAACACGGTCTCCTGCACCACCGCCAGGCTGTTGCTGTACTCACCCAGAAGGTGCGAGGACTCGTCGTACACGTACACCTGCGTGCCAGTGGAGACGATACTGGTGGGACCGGTCTTCAGCACCCGCTGATCCAGAGCGTTGTACAGGTAGCCTACCGTGCTGCTGCCCGCCTTCGCGCTGGCAAGGCGACCCCGGTCTGAGTACGTGTACGTGTATGTGCCGTCAGCGGTCAGGTGGCCGTCGGCGTCATAGGTGTTGCTTCGGTTCGGGGTCGGCCCGTTGGTCGACATCAGCCAGTTGCTGGTGGAGGCAATCGTGTCGGTGTAGGTGGTGCTTCCAGGCTCGTAGCTAGTGCGATTGCCGCTGTTGTCGTAGCCCCAGCCGTAGGCGGTCGTGTTCTGTCCCCAGCCGGTGAGGCGATCCAGGTTGTCGTAGTTGAAGGTGTGATTGTAGGTCGGCTGGGCGACCCCGGAGCCGTTCACGTGGGTGTACTGGGTGATGCGGGAGGCCGAGTCGTACACCACCGTGCGCACCAGGCCGGACTGGCCGCGGTTACCGAGCGGATAGCTCGTCAGCCGCCCGTCCAGATCGTAAGTCCGCATGACTGTGTCGGTGCTATTGGCGGCGCCCCACACCCAGGTTAGCGGGCTTCCAAACGGAGTGTAGGTGATGCTCGACACCAGCGCGATGGTCGTCCCGGTGTTGGTGCCTACCCCGTTGAAGTTGGTTCGGGTTCAGGGTGATTGCGTTAATCCGGCCGGCGGCGTCATAGGAGAAGTTGATGCGGTTGGCCGACGGGTACGTGATCGACACGAGCTTGCCGTTGGTGCCGCCCGAGGTGCCGTAGCCATAGGACACCGTCCTGGCCCACTGCGAACTGCCGCTCTTGGCGGTCTGTGTCTTGGAGGCCAGGCGCCCGTATCCGTCGTAGGTGTAGGCGGTCGAGCCGGACTCGTCCGTGATCTGGCTGAGCTCGCCGATAGCGTTGGCACCCTGGTCGTAGGTGAAGGTGCTTGCCGTTCCGGTCGGGTAAGAGATTGAGGTGAGGCGGTTTAAGGCGTCGTAGACGTAGGTCACCCTCTTGTTCTTGGCGTCGGTACGGCTGGCCAGGTCCCCGGCGGCATCGAAGACCGATGTGGCCGTCCCCGTGTCTGGACTAGCGAGGGTTGTCGTGTTGCCCAACCCGTCGATCGTGTAGCTGGTCGACAGACTCCGAGGATCCGTGACTCTGGTGACCTGGTCCCGCTCGTCGTAGGTCGTTCCGATCGTCGGGGCTGTGCCGCCGGTCTGCGGAATCGGCTGCGTGGTCTTGATCAGTCGGTTCAGGGCGTCGTACTGGAAGGTGGTGACGTGTGACAGCGGGTCGGTGATCTGGGTCCGGTTCCCGTTGGGGTCGTACAGGTAGTTCCAGGTCGTCGTCTGTTGGGCAAAGCTCTGACTTGCCGCCAGCAACGCGATCGTCAGCATCACGCTGACGATCCGGTAAATATCACCGCGATGGCGCCTCATTGGGACGCTCCGGTGACCTGTTGCAGCCGGTTCAGGACGTCGTACGAACGGGCGATGTTGCGCCTCAGAGTCCCGCCCGGATCGTCCCACTGCTCACCCGTCCGGTTGGCCATCCCGTCCAGCGTGTATTTCACCGTATCGCCGGTGGAGTCGGTAACTTGGGTGAGCCGATGCGCTACGTCATAGGTGTTTTTTACGTAGCTACCGTCCGGGAAGGTGGTCTGTTGCAACTGCCCCACCCCGTCGTAGCTGTAGCTGGTGACCAGCGTGGATCCTCCCCCTGCCGGCGTCACCGTCACCGTCTGCAGCCAGCCGCGGGGGTAGTACGCGTAGTCCGTCGTCACCTCATTCGGATCGACCTGCTCCAGCAGCCGTCCGTTGCCGTCGTACTTGGTGAACTGCGTTACGTGGTTCAGAGCATCGGTGACGCTTTGCGGGTCGCCCATTCGGTACCAGGGCGGGCTGTGGGCCGTATCGGTGCCCGCGTAGTACTGGTAGGTCGTTGTGCCATTGACATCGATGCGCGGGCTCTTAGCCGTCAACACCTGGCCGTACTGGTTATAAGTGTAGGTCCACACCCGCGGATTGCCGCTCGCCGTCGCATTGAACCCAGCCGCTCCGGTGGTGTCGGTCGTGGCCTGCTCTACCCGCTTGCACAGCACCGCTGGCGGCACCCCGTCGGCCAGCAGATTCGGCACGGACGTTGTCACCGGGTTCTCCGGTGCCGTCGGCGGCGTGAAGTTGGCGGTGTACACGGCCGTGCCGCTGCTGATCCGCACCTCGTCGATATAGCCGTTCGTGTACCAAAACCCCTCCCCCAGCGCTCCGATCACCAGCGGCGCCGTCGTCAGCGGCATCGGGTTGGAGTCGGCTATCGTGCCGATCGAGTTGCCGTTGACGTACGCGGTCCAGTTGTTGGCCTGCCGCACAATCGCCAGGTGGTACCAAGTGCTCGCGCTGGGCGACCACGGCCAGTTCAGGTTGTACTGCGTCCCCGAGGTCGTGTTCCGATGCAGCGAGAAGTTGCCCGCCGACAGCACGTTCAGGCCAAAGCCCCACTTGTTGGTTGAACCGCTCCCGTTATCCCGGCTCACCAGGGCCTGTGGCACCGAGGTGCTCACCGTGTTGTAGTACACCCAGGCTTCGATCGTGAAGTCCCCCTGCAGATCGAAGTCCGTGGTACTGGGAGTGCTGATCGCTTGATTACTCCCATTCAGACTCAGAGAGGCCGTTCCAAACTTGAAACTTGCCGTTGACAGCGCTGCTCCATTCGCCGAGCTGAAGACGTGTCCGAGCACATCCGAAAAACTGGTGGAGCCGTTCGCGCCATCGAGGTGCAAAAGTGCCCCGGGCTCGTTGATCGCAAATGTCGTTGGTGCGCAGCTCTCCAACGTGTTTCCATTGGTCGGGTCTGGCTGGCCGTTGTAGATCCAGTTCGTCAGCTTCAGCGGCGCGGCCTCCGCCGTCTTCACCCGGAATGTCGGGTGCCATTGTGTGTTAATCGTTCTGGTCTGCGCCGTACCGTAGGCCTCAGTCCGTTGGGTCTCCAGATTGCGTGTAGTGTCGTACGAGTAAGAGGTGATGTTCCCGTTGAAATCCTGCCGGCTCTTAGCATTGCCATTGGCATCGTATGAGACGCTGGACGATGCTGGGCCGCAACCAGCCCCCGCCGGCTGGCTCTGGCTGGTCGGGAAATGTGCGCCGTTAATTACCTGGTAGCCAAATGTCGTTTGTGAGTTCAGTGGATCCATCATCGTGGTGGTACCGTTCGTGTTCAGCGTCACCACATACTGATCCACCGCCTTCGTCTGCGCACTGTCAGCCCACCGCGCTTCCTGCGTAGCTTGGCCTGAGCTGTTGTACCAATACGAGGCAAAGCGCGTGCCGTTTTCGTCAACAATTCCAGTGAGTGAGTTCGGTAAGCTCGCTCCGCCGGTGTAGGACGATTCGTTGTACAGGTACTGCCGCGTCTTGCCATCCGGATAGATCACACTGGCCAGGTTGCTGCTCGCGTCGTACGTGTACCGGTAGTTCAATCCCGAAGGATCCGTCACCTGCACCAGCTGCGAGCTCACGTTGTACCCGAGAACAAGAGCTCGGCCAAATTGGTCGGTTACACTGATTAAAAGACCCGGCAGCAAGACCGTTGCTGTTACTTGCCAGTTGGCGTCCAACGCAAAGGCGGGCGTACTGGACCACTGCGAGTACTCCATCGCGACCGCCCGCCCGTTTTTGTCCTCGATCGATAGCAGGTTCCCAGAGGTGTCATAGCTCTCCACGCTTCCGTCGGAAGCCACGATCAACCAACCGGTTACCGCCAACGAAGCGTTGTATTCCTGGTAAACCTGTTCTACGACATCGCTGTCGGTAGTCCACCGTTGCAAGCCAGCAGCAGTCGTAGTGCCCGGCGATGTTGCGGAAAACATCCGGCCATCGGCGCGAAAGACGTAATTGGTCGTCGCATTGAAGACTTGAAGCCAGTTGCTGTAACGGTGCGTCCACCGCGAAGATAGAACCGGTCCACCGGAACGTGCCAAGAGGCCGTTGAAGTAGCGCGTGAACTTAAGCGACGCCGCGCCTGCAACCTGTTCCGCGATGTCCACCTCTTCGAAGTACTTGTTTCCCGTTCCAAGGGCAATGGGGCCCGGGGTGGAGCGACTCGCGGGGCAGAAGCCTCCCTCCTTGAAAGAAGCGCACATTTGCGACACTGGATTCCAGTCAGATATGGGGCAAGTGCATTGCGTCGCCGAAAGCCAAGAGGCACCGCCGGGGCATGCATCCCCAATCACCCAGCCGGTCGGAACATCCCGGTGACTTTGGCTGCCAGCACCGCACCTCGGGTCGAACGCGGAGTACACAGCGTGAGAACGGCCAATCGTCGGGTACCCCTCCCAAAGATCGGCTGCCCCTGGTACAACGTAAACGCTCTCAAGTGTGTATGAGACCGGTCCGGTCTGATTGCAAAATCCCGAAGTAATGTCTGAGGCCGCGCCGTTCAGCACCATCCACGCATACCAGGCATCGGTAAGAGTCCCGGGAGGCGACGGAGTCGTATATCCGTTATCCGTCCCAGTGAAAAACCCAACTATAGGGGGCCCCGTCTGGATTTGCGCGGCTGCCTGCCGCCCAGTCAGCGCGAGGAGGCAGACTGTAACGACTACCAGCGTCACGCCGCCAAGCAATCTTCTGTCCCGACCCGGCAACCGCACGTTTAGCAGTCGCCCGTGCGCCGCGAAAACCATTGGTAGCCCTCTCCTGTGCCACTGTGGGTTGCGGCACTTCTTCCGTTACGTTCGAGTGTTATGTCGCTCGCTCGACCCTGGCCGCCACCCGCTCGACTTCCGATTCGATGTCATCAGGCTGTGACAGATGTCACCAGCAAGCCGCTCAAATTGATATCGCACGCTTGAGGTAGCAATCGTCCAGCGAACGCGGCGCCCGCTCATTGTCGGGACATACTGACGTTGGATCAGCCTTAAGGCCGCGCCCGGCGCGATCGGAGGGATCGGCAGTATTCAGATGTGCTTGTAGAAAAAAGCACCTGCGCAGAAAAGTCGGCGGCTGCACCGAGCGCGACCTCGATAGTCGATCGGAATCGTGGCGCCCGTGGCGTGCGTACGCCACGATACTGCTCTGGCAAGGAAATGCCATCGAGGGGTCCGGGCGGGCGCCGTCGGGCCGACAGGTAAAGTCCCGTGAACCGGATTACACCCAGTTCCCCTCTGGCGCGAGCCGCCATCCGTGAACGCCGGATCGACGGTCTAGAGACAAAATAGGTAGGGCGCCGGTCAATAAATCGCAACTCTGCAAGAACGCGGAAGACGTCGCGATCGTCGTCGGAGCATCCTTGGCAGACTTCGGCACAAGAAGGAGCGCGAGATGCGCCGCTCACAAGAAACTGCCATTTTCACGGTCCAGCCGAGACTTCGCTCGCTCATCCGAACCCCAGTCATAGCAGCATTGTCGGTCGCGGTTACCTCGCTTTTTGTCGCTCCGACCGCCTTCGCTCAAGCCAAAGAAAACGAAGAAAGCATCTTGGGCCCGGGATGTGCGCCTGACCGGCTGGCGATAGCACACCACGCAGGGGGCGTCGTAGTGGAAACCCCCGAGGGGGAGGACGAGACTCTGATTCCGTGTTTGGCGCCGACCGGCTGGCGCACGGCGGAGGTAGGCATAGTCGTCAGCAACGCTGGAAGTGTCTTGTTCCACCCGGCTGTGGGAAGTCCGCCGACGGGCTTGCCGCTCGGAGTCCTCCGTTCCGTGAGCCTCGGTGCCAGGTGGCAGTTCATTCAGCCCCCGTCCGGCGGAAACATACCGCCGTGGACTTTTGCTGATGACGGGAACTTGGGGATCGATCGGCTGACCGGCCGGGTGTTCCAGGATATCCCGGGTTACTTCAATCTAGCGCCTGGTGTTTCCAGCACCGCACGAGTGAACTTCAGCGACGACGGTGGTCGGACCTGGTCCGTCGGGGGCATGCCCGTGATGCGCTTTGCGTCAGGCAATGACGACAATGTGAAAATCTTTGCCGGACCGCCGACGAAGGAATTCGAGCACCTGATGCGAGGCTATCCGAACGTCGTGATCAATTGCGCGGGCCATAAGCCACTGCGGTGCCAGACGTCGTTCGATGGTGGCTTGACGTGGGGACCTCCATCCGATCTGCCGTTCCCTCCAGAGCTCGCCCCCATCCAGGGCCCTCTGCAGGACTGCTCCAACTTCGGTTCTAACGGCGTGGTTGGCCCGGATGGCACGATTTACGTCGGCTACACGCCCTGCAACCGCCCATACGTCGGCATCAGCCACGACGAAGGCAGCACTTGGCAAGCGGTCCGCGTGGCGGACGTCGAAACCATTGGCTGGGGGCAGGCTGCGGTTGGCGTTGACGAGCAGGGCAATCTCTACTCAGCCTGGGTTGCGGCCGTCAACCGGCTGCCGTATCTGGCCGTCTCTCGCGATGGCGGGCTGCGCTGGAGCGAGCCGATGATGATCGGCGCGCCCGGTGTCAACGAGGCGGCGCTCCCGCGGCTGGTTACTGGACCGCGAGGGCAAGTCGCCGTCGGCTACTTCGGTAGCACGAATTCGCCGGGGGCACCGTTCCCGGCACCTTGCACGGCTTACCCACAGGCTCCGACAGAACCCGCGACGGCTTGCCCAGCATGGTCCAATGTGACCTGGAACAGTTACATAACCGAGACTTTCAACGCCCTGCACCGACAGCCGTTGTTCTGGAGTGCGTCCCTGAATGACCCTGCCCAGCCGACGTGGTACGGCTGTTCG
>Ga0307475_10002455_pt1 | contig 11162 bp, 11 predicted proteins | sample atmos_gasesECM1C_FD_203317 | JGI IMG/M metagenome (GOLD analysis project Ga0307475, IMG submission 203317) | Hardwood forest soil microbial communities from Morgan-Monroe State Forest, Indiana, United States - atmos_gasesECM1C_515 | ecosystem: Environmental > Terrestrial > Soil > Temperate...
AGAAGGGCGTGGCTACGTACTACGGCGTCGACGAGCAGTACGTAAACACTTCGGCGCCGTCGCTGCGCTGTGTCGTCATCACCTACCCCAACGCCGAAAGCATGGACACGTGGGCTACAGCCATCAACACGACGATGGGCAAGTGGAGTGCGGCGGAACGCGCAGAATTCGCAGGTGCCACCGTGCCCGACAGCCGGCGCGATATCTTGGCGCGGATAACGCACTCCGGCCATAAATAGCTGATCCTTCCCTGCGGTTGAGTTACTGAGACTCCAGGCCCGTTCGACTATCGTCGGCCCCAAGCAATTTGTCCGCTCCGAAAGGGAAACACAATGAGATTCGTAAAACTGATATCCGTTGGTGCGATGGGCACATCCTCTTTGCTCGTTATCCCTTTGTATCTGCTGTCGGTTTTTTTCCTGAGAGCGCTCTTGCCTAACAGACCTCAGCGACCTACAGAGGAAAACTCACGGACGGGGCGAAATATCTAATTGAGGTCCCGCAGAAATGGAAGGGCACTTTACTCCTATGGAGCCATGGATATGCTGCGCCAGGAAGTCCGCTGGTTGCGGAAGATGCCGTTGACCCTGTAACCCGCAATTATCTACTGAAGCACGGATATGCTTTAGCGGGGTTCCTCGTACAGCACGACCGGGTGGGCCGGTCCGAGTTGGCTTCCCTAGGAGGGCCACAAAAGTATCCAACACGGCAATCTGGTCAGGTAGGGCTTGGAGAACACCCCGCGAATCAGCGCTGAGACGGGAGCCCTGGGATACTTAGCTCGGAATATCACTTTCAACGGCGATATTGATATACCAGTTCTGACGCTTCACACAACAGGGGACGAGCTTGTACCAGTACAGAATGAGCAACCGTATTGGGCTATTGCGCACCGAGGCGATGACGCTTCGCTTTTACGAAGGGAATTTGTTCATCGAGGGGGACACTGTAATTTCACAATTGCGGAGGATCTTGCGGGTCTACAACTGCTCACCAGCCGCATAGACTTCGGCGTGTGGCCAGATAGCTCCCCCGACGATTTGAACGCAGCTGCGGCGGCATTTGGATCTCGGTACAATAAACTTCCTCAGCCACCACCTCAGCCAGTCCTTCAGCCCGCTTTTGTCGAGTACAAACCCGCGCCCTTTCTCCGTCCCTTCAACGCCAGAGATGTTTCGGCATCCGATGTGGGCACCTCAGGAATCAAGTGAGAAATTGTGCCTCGTTGGTACCGCAAAGGGGAAGTGTTGTCGAACTTTCCCGAGAGGTAACTACCCCTGAAGATCGTGGTCTAAGATTTCGAGTCACCTCGTAATTGTTGCAACCAGGCCTTAGCACTCAGAACCCCTCAATGAGTGCAATAGGGATGTTACGCCAACAATCCGATCCTAGGTCGCGGCGTTCGCTTATAGCGTGGCGGGCCTTTCGGTCCCTCATCAGAGAAAGCTGCAGAACGGCCTAGTTGACTTTATGACGGCGGGGAGACTAGATTGCCGCCATCGTGGTTTGCCGAGTGCGAGTTCGACTCAAGGCGGCTTCTTTCCTCGCGATCGGTGTGTTTCTAGTGGTGTTGGCTCTGCCGACAGTCGATCTCCCTGAAACAAACTTCGACGAGGCAAACACTCCAACGAACGAGATGGTGGTTCAGGAACAGTCCGCGTCCGCTGGGTTGAGACGCATCTTATTGTTGAAAGTGTTTGTGCCGAGAATATTTACTCACAACCCTTCGTTCCGCCCCGCGCAATTGAGCTACTCATCCTCTTCTCCAGTACTGTTTAGTACGCTTCGCTGTTAGCTCGTCCACTCCCCATCAAAAATGGCCCTGCTCTGCCTCGCGGTTAGCCCGCTGCTATTTGCAGCCGACCATCGCTTCGTGAAGATTGACTTTCCTAACGCCACCGCAACTTAGTGCTGATCGTTGAGGGAGAAAACGGCGCGCCAATCCGCGCAGGAGAATGCTCTATGACTACTCTAAAAGTACGTAGACTGATCGTTCGCAGTGTTGCAGTCCGCGTTTCCAATAAGGAGACTGCCATGAGTAAACGGCCAGCTTTCCTGCCCCTGCCACTTTCCAGAGGAAAAATGTCATCGCTAATCCGATCATTTTGCCTGACCTGTGTTCTCACGTTCACCTCCGCCGTCACAGGGCACACTTCGACGGTGCAATTCAATGGCGCAAAAACCTATCCTGTGGGAAACACCCCGAACGCCGTTGTAGCAGTCGATTTGAACGGTGATGGCAAACTCGATATCGCGGTCGCTAGCCTGTCCGGATCGCTCAGCATTCTCCTGGGTAACGGTGATGGCAGCTTTCAAACCGCCAACACTTTCACGGCAGGAAGCCAGATCCAATTACTCACTGCGGCCGACCTGAACAGAGATACGAAGCCCGATCTCATCATCAGCGATTCAACCCTCACTAGTACTCAAGTCGGAGTTCTAATCAACAATGGGGATGCGACCTTCGGCCCAGTACAGATGCTGCCCGGCATTACCATCGCGTCCTCCTTTGCCGTGTCAGATGTTGATGGCGACCTGAACACCGACATAGTGGTTGGCGATATCGGCGCGACCGTTGTCCATGTTTTTATGGGTAAGGGCGACGGCACCTTCCAGTCTCCCCTGGACTTTGGTCCCTTCGGGTCGCCCGGTATTATCCACATTGCCGACTTCAATCGCGACACCAGGCCGGACCTCGCGATTACAACCTTTAAAGGTTTCGGTTTCAATCTTTGGTTAGGCAATGGCGACGGCACCTTCCAACCACCTGTGTTCGTTTCGACCGGTTTTTTCCCCACTATTTCTCCCGGGGATCTAAATCAGGATGGCAAGACTGATGTTGCCGCATTTTCGCGAGGTATCTTCAACCGCAACACTTTCTTTACGACTAGACTCGGGAACGGCGACGGCACTTTCCAGCCATCGAAATCGATCGGGATGGCGAATGGGACGCTGTCGCTGCTGGCCGACTTCGACGGTGACCGAGTTCCTGATGTCGTTGCGGAAGGGGCTGGCAGCGTTTTCGTGTGGATCAATCACGGTGACGCGACGTTTCAGGCACCTCTTTCTTTCCCGGGCGGTGCGACTTCGGCCGGCATCGCCGCCGCAGACCTGAATGGCGATGGCGCTACTGACCTCATTGTGACTAATCCCGAGCAGAACACCGTATCCGTGCTGCTGAATGCCGGCACGCAGTTTTCGCTGAACACGTTGACTCTGAGTCCCTCGTCAATTACTCGCGGACAGTCTACGACGGGCGCACTTACGGTGAATTTGCTCAATTCGTTTGCAAAACCGATTACGCTTTCCTGCAATGTTGCACCATCGGGACAATCGCACGGCGCGCTTCCGTCCTGCTCGATTGAACCCAGTTCGGTAAGCCCTGCGGCCAATGGAAGCGCGACAGCGACGTTAACGGTGAACACTAGCTCTTCCATCGCGTCAATAGTCCCTGGACTTAGACGCTTTCTACTCCCGATTGCAGCCGCCTGTTTCGGGCTTTTGTGTCTTATTTGGGATAGCTCCCGAAAACGCCGTCTCGCGCTTTTTGCGGTTTTTGGAGGTTTAGCGCTGCAGGTAGCCTGTGGCAGTAGCACTCCTCGACCAAGCTCGAGCTATACGATTACCGTCACGGCCAAGGCCGGTGCGGTGCAACAGACAATCAGCACCTTCTTAACTGTTCAATGAGTTGGGCTGGCGTTCTGAACCGGGGGAGGGACGGCATCAGATGTTTCCCTGGGCCGCGTATACACGCGCATTCCAGCTTCGGAAAGCGTAACTGTTGAGAACAGGCGATAGCACTCAAAATGCAGGTCAGGCCGCGTCCCCCGCTAAGAATTTGGCGAAAGAACGGATCGGCTTCAGCTTGTCCTCGCGTAAGCCACGGAGTTCTTCTTCACGGAGTCGCTTTTCGTACAAAAGCCTCCCGAACACCTGCGTGAGTTGCGAATACCGATAGTCGTACTTGCGGTCGATCTCTTTACGACGTTGGGTCAGGTAATGTTCCAAATCCCACAGATCCGACGACTGCTGGATCTGGCTGGCCATCTTCTTTGCTTCCTGAATCACCTCGTGTAGCTCCCGCCCCAGAGCAGCGTCGAAGGCTGTGCGGGCGATGGCCTTTTCTGACCTCGACCGTGTCGGTTGGTTCGGGTAGGGATAAGCATTTGCGCTCGATGGTCTGCTCATCTTCGCGTCCTCCGCGGCGGCATTGTATGCCTTCGCGAGAGGCTGTTTCTACCGGCGTGGACCGTTTTACCGCAGCAGAATCACAGTTCATGTCAGGCGGCTGCACGTCCGTCCTCAGCTGGAAACGGTCGTTCACCGGGCTGCCGAGGTTCTGCTTGCAGCCCAGATACCGCTCGGTCGTCTGCACCGAGGCATGCCCCAGCAAGAACTGAATCTGCTCCAGTTCTCCACCGCTGTCGTGACACAGCTTCGCGCATGTCCGCCGCAAGTCATGCGGCGCGATGTGCTCCAAGCCCACTCTCTCGCAACAGTTCTTAACTACGTACCAGACCACATTCTGCGAGATGCCCTTCCCCTACACCTTACCCATTCTGGCGACCGCGCGAAAGATTCTTCCCTCCGTAACCCCCGCTGCCTCGGTCCACTGATCGAGCGCGGCTTTGACCCACGCTGGAATGGGAACAGTACGGATGTGCCCGCCCTTGCCGATCAGGTCCACGACTGCCCAGTGACCCTGGCGGATCTGGATCTCACCCAGTTCCAAGCCCACCAGTTCCGATCTACGAAAACCACAACCAAACAGCATCGCCAGCATGGCATAGTCTCGCTTCGCTCGCATGCCGTCGCCGGCAGCACGCTGCAGTACCTCTGAGCTTTGTGCTGTGCTGCGCTCAACCAATTGCCGGCGCGAAACCCAAGCTGCTTGACACCTTTCACCCGGCTGATCCCAGCGGCTAGTTCAGGGCTGAGCAAGCCGGCATCGGCGGCTTCGTGCGCGAGTCTTCGCACAGCCGCCAGTTGTTGGTTGATCGTATTTGCGGCCAGACCGCGTGATTCCAGGTACCCGCGGTAGCGCACAACTACGATACGGGTGAACGCGAGGCGGGGCTCGGAACAGTACCAGGAAATGAATTGATCGATGGCGTACTCGTACACACGGCGCGAGGCTTGGGAGCCGAGGCTGTTGAGCACGGCCCTCTTACAATGATCCAGATCCGGCAGTCGAAGCGACCGGCGACGGTAATTCGGCTTGACTCTGTGTTTGCCCATGGCGACGGCCTCCCAGTGCCGCGCCATAGCATTGCCGCAGAATGCCGCTCAATCGCAACCGGCGGCGCGAGTAAAATCGGAAACACGTATGGCGAAACGACAGCCGAAATCAAAGCCGACATGGGCAGACGTTAAGGCCAAGCTCGCGAGCTTTGATCGCGCCGCCCTGTTGCCTGTACTTCAGGATCTATACGCGGCCACCGAGGGCAATCGGGCGTTTCTTCACGCCCGCTTCGGTTTGGGTGAGGACCCGCTGCAACCCTACAAGAAAACCATTGATCGATGGCTGTGGCCGGACATATTCCGGGGGCAAGAAACATCAGTATCGAGAGCCAAGAGTGCGATCACGAACTACAAAAAGGCGATCGGTGACCCCGAGGGATTGGCTGAGTTAATGGTTTTCTACTGCGAGCGTGCAGCTGGTTTTTGCGCGGACGGGCGTCATGCAGATCCAGCATACTTCGATGCACTGGTGCGAATGTTCGAGCAGGCGCTGAGGGCCATTGCCAAACTGGCAACCAATGTTCAGAGCAGCCTTCTCACGAGGCTGGACCGGGTGCGGAGTGTTGGTCGTCAAATCGGATACGGCGTTGGCGACGACATGGACGTTCTGCTTGCCGAGTTCGATTCATGCATTCACGCAGAGGTGCTTCATGGAAATGAAAATAGATGAGGAAAAAGTGGACGAGACGGTACTAGCTCTGTTGTATCTGACCACATTTACGGACAAGCTATGTTGCCGGGCATGGAAAGGTCACAACTGGGATTCCCTCGATCGACTCCATCAGAAGGGGTACATCTCGGATCCCGCCACGAAAGCAAAATCTGTCGTTTTGACGGAGGAAGGTGCGAAGCGGTCGCAAGATCTGTTCGAAAAGTACTTCACGAAATCGTCGTAAGATCCATAGTAAGCCGCAACTATCGTTCGAATTCTGCTTTCCAACACTCTCAGACCGGCTACCGTTTTGAGTGCAATCGCCTGGTTACAACAGCTACAATCGTGCTGGTGTCACATGCGGCAAGAAGTCATTGAACTTGGCAAGGCAGGGCCGAAGTCCGCCGGCCTGCGAAGGACACCGTGTTGGTAGTCAAGGCTTCCTGGCAGCGAGATGGGGCTTGTGGCGAGGAGCAGCGAACCGAAATACCAGGCTTCCGGTCACACGAATGTTGTTTTGCGGCTGCACGGTAAGAGACGAGCTCACAAATCTCGTGCGCAGGTAATCAACATTGACGCGAACTGCGAATGGCCCGGAAATGTTGTGTTCGATCCCGGTTCCTACCGCCCAAGAGAAGCGCGTCAGCCATCCCCGGTAAAACAGTTGACCCACGGGAACCGAGCCATCCACCAGGCTAACGCCGGCGAGGGCACGAACGAGCACTCGGGTGTTCTCGTTCTGAGCGGGAACAAACACTGGACCTGCGAGAAAACTAAGGACGTAGCTACTATGGCCGGAGCGGGGGTCCCTGCCCGCGCGAGCATAACTGGAATCCAAGGTCGCTCCCCAGCGCGGAGTGAAGTCGATCGCTGCTCCAAGATCAACGCCCTGCATATTGACCGTTGGCTTTCCTGAAAAATTCACGCCAGCGTAGCTGTAACCGACGGAGACGTCATATTCAGGACCCTTGGCCGCAGGAATCGCGCCACGGAATACAGCTTGTCCCAGTAACGGGCTCGCGCACAGCAGCGACACGATGGACAATCTTGTTGAAAATCGCAAAGCGCCCAAGTTGATCCCCATCTTGCGGCCTGTTAGTAAACCATCAGAACAGCTGTTCCGCTCAGATCATTCATGGTGGCTGTCATAGTAGTCGTCCCCGAACGAGTGCTCGTCGCGACACCCGTTGGAGTGACAACTGCCACGCTTGCATTCGAAGACGTCCAGGTTACCGACGATGTGACGTCTCTGGTCGTGCCATCGCTGAACTCGGCGAGAGCAGTGAACTGCGTGAAACCGCCGTGTTCGAGATTTGTGGCGGCGGGCGATACCCGCAGCGAAGTGGCCGTCGCGCTGGTGACGGTCAAAGTTGCCGTTCCAAGCTGCCCGCCAAAGAGTGCTGTGATGGTTGCCGTTCCCGGTTCGTGTCCAGTGGCCTCACCCATTGTTGCCTGCAGGTTGCTGATGGTGGCAACCGATGCCGGCGAGGACGTCCACAGAACCGACTTCGTCAGGTTCTGAGTATTGCCGTCTGCGAAGGTGCCGGTAGCCACGAAAGCTAATTCAGTCTGCTGGGGGATGCTTGCGGTTTGCGGTGAAACTTGTATCGACGTCAGTGGGGAACCGTCGACCACAATGGCACAGTTCGCGCTGAGCGAGCCGAGTTGTGCGGTGATGGTTGCATCTCCATGGGATTGTGCGGTCACTTTGCCGCCACGGTTGACGCTCGCGACGTTGGGCGCGGACGACGTCCAAGTGACGATGTTGGTAATCACCTGAGAACTACCATCGCTGAACGTTCCGGTAGCGACACAGTTTGCGGAAGTGGTTGGCGCGAGTACGGCACTTGCCGGGGTGACGGAGATCGAAGAGAGCGTGGCAGAGCTGACATTCAGCGGCGCCATGCCCGAGACTCCATTAAAAGTGGCGGAAATGTTGGCCGTACCAGGGCCGATTGCGGTCGCCGTGCCCCCCGCTCCGACGGTGGCCACTGCATGATTGTCAGAGGCCCAGGTGCAATCTCTGGTAATGACCTGTGTCGTGTGATCGCTAAAGACGCCGGTCGCGGTGAAGGTCAACCTGGTGCCCGGCGCAATGGTGCGTCTTGAGGGAGTGACGGAGATGGATACGATCGTGGCATTGGAGACGTCGAGTGTACTCGAGCCGCTGATCGAACCCAGCGTCGCAGTAATGGTCGTGGGTCCCGGGATTAGAGCCTTCGCCCGGCCACTGCCTCCGATCGTCGCGACGGCAGTGTTGGATGAAGTCCAGGACACCTGTCCGGTCACATTGTGAGTGCTTCCATCGGTGTAAGTACCGATTGCCTGAAACTGCTGGCTCGTGAACGGCGCGATTTTATTGTTTACAGGCCGGACCGTGATGGAAGATAGAACGGCAGACTGGACATTCACCGTCGTGCTTCCGCTGACAGAGCCGGACGTGGCGGAGATCGTAACCGAGCCCAGAGTGAGCGCTGTTGCCAGTCCGCCTCCAGCGATCGACGCCACACTTATGTCCGACGAGGACCAAGTGACGGAGTCAGTAATATCCTGCGAGCTGTGATCGGAATATGTACCGGTAGCCATGAATTGTTGGAGGGTGCCGAGGAGCAAGGCCGCATTGGCTGGTGTTATAGCGATCGAGACCAGGGATCGTGATGGACCACGTGATGGACCACCAACGCCCGGACCGAGGCTGCCGGAGCCACAACCACTGAATAAGCTGAGGCACACTAAGACAATTGGAACTAGATATGGCTTCAAAGGGGCAGTCCGTCTTGCCGCTTAGGCCATTTGCAGGAGACGGGCCAGTTCAAGTGACCGTCTTCTGATGCAAATGCTTTTACTGCAGTTGGTTAGGCAGAATGGCGATCAATGGCAAAACACAACCGCAAAAGTTTTCGCTTTATAGGTACCGCGAGGGGAAGTGGGATCCCGAGCATCACAATTCATTCCCTGACACAAGAAGCATAGGATGCCCGCATCATTCGCACCTCCAAGGATCGGATTTCCGCGATCCACTTGGATGACTATTTCCGAACCTACCGCCTCGTGTCCGCATATGCGGCTTACCTGGACAGGTTTCCGATCGCTACAGGTGGGAAGGCGCCCTACGATCTGGTCGCTCGGAAGCGCGGTGACGATCCATGGTCAATTGTTGAAAAATCCCTATAGCGCTCATCGACCCTTAAACAGGGTGGCTTCGGTCGAGAGCCGTAAACGCCTGCCGTGCTGAAAGCATCCAAGTAGAACCAACCGCTTCCATGAAATCCTCTGGCCAGCCTGTGGAGGAGTCCACGTCATGGCCAAGAAGAGACGAAGGTTACTCAAGCGCGTCCTGCCAATCATCGGAGTGTGCGAGGGATGCCTTGCTCAATTCAAATCGATTTTCACGGGATCTCTCGCGGCGGAAGCCGAAATTAGATTTCGTTTTGCGGCGCACAAGTGCATGATTGCCGATCGCAGCGCCGCTAGGATGCACAAAGCTCGTTAAGGCGAGTGAATCGGACGCAAACCGGCACGTTGATGTTAACTCGCCAATTGCACTCATTGACCCGGTTGTGAGTGTAAACGGATTACAACAGTTAGGAACCTCTACTCTGCGGGCAAACCTCGCGATTCGTCGGCGGAGCGGAGAATACTCCACGCTTCTACTGCAGCTTGGCGTACTCAGAGTTGGCTTCTTTCAGGATAGGAAATCCTGTCGAGCTTGTTACCGCCGTAACTTTCTGTCTCTGCCGTTAACGAGGACACTCGGTACTAGCGGCGTCTCGCGTAATGCAAAAGATCACTTTTGAGAGGGAGCCGAAGCTGGCTGAGAGCGCACACCAGTGCGGACCGCCTCCCACGGCGGGAGAGGTGCAAGCCACCGGCCAAATCAGTGCGGCAACGAAACCACGCTTGAACCGGTTGTTGGCGTGGAGGCGCCGAAACGGAGCACGCGAACTCTGGGACTGGGCGCGGTGCAAGCGCGTAACTCTTCCAACGGCAGAGCATTTAGCTGAAGTTCTGATGACTCTGGATACGCGCACCTCACGCGTCTTGGACACGGAAAAAGCAACGGAGCCTCCCATTTTCCTGCTTGCTGCTGGTTGGAGATCAGGCTCAACTCTGCTTCAACGTATCTTGGTTACTGACCCGCGCTTACCTCTCTGGGGCGAACCGTTCGGCGAAATGGCCCTGGTATCCGGAATTGTCGAGATGCTGATTCGGATTTCCACATTCCCCAGACTTGAAGGACTTTATGCGCAACACAAACTGACGTCATCGTCCCTGGCGAGGTCTTGGATCGCCAACCTCTATCCTCCGGGCGACGATTTCCGGCGTGCTCTTCGAAGGCTGTTCGATCGATGGCTTGGCGAACCCGCGCGCGAACGAGGTTTTGTCCGCTGGGGTTTCAAAGAGGTTCGGCTGAGCGCGAGTGAAGCAACCTTCCTGCATTGGCTGTACCCGCAAGCCAAATTCGTACTTCTGGCGCGCCATCCATACGACTGCTACCGATCGTTGTCAGATTCGGGCTGGCATCACATCTACTATCGGCGCCCTGACCTTCGCGTCGACTCGGCCGCCGGGATCGCCAGACACTGGAACCGAGTAGTGACAAGTTGGTCCGAGCTGCCCGTGGGATTCCCCTCCTTCCACGTAAAATACGAAGACCTGATTAGCAGCGCGTTCGACTTCCGCAAACTGGAGTCGTGGCTTGGCGTTGAAATTGAGGAGGACATCGCACTCTCCGTTCGTGTGCGCCCCACAGCTGTGCGAAATCGGCTTAGCTGGTGCGAGCGTATGATCATTTCTTGCGAGGCAGCAACCGGAATGCGAGCGCTTGGATATTCCGAATCGCTGTCGTGACTTTGCTCAACTAGTTCCGCAGTTCGCCCGCGCCCTTCCGAATTGAAAAGATGGAATGCTCTACGCAGACGCAAGCGGTCCACTCACCGCGCTGGCTTTTGTGCTGATCATCGGGAAAGCAGAGCGATTTCAGTGTGGGAAGCAGATTGCGAGCTATCTCGGACTAGTGCCGCTGGAAGAGTCCAGCGGAAATCGGAGACGGCTGAGTCACATCACCAAACAAGGGTGTTCGTTGTTTTCAAACGCATTCAAGAGCACCGCCCCACCATATCGAACACATGCAGGTGGGGCTCGCACGATGATGACCGCGATCGAGGCAGCTCCCGCATCCTGGCCAAAGAAGCAATGATTGATCGTCAACTGTTGAAATATCCCCATTACACTCATCCTATGAGAGAGGATGTCAAGCAAAAACACT
>Ga0307475_10002456_pt1 | contig 11162 bp, 9 predicted proteins | sample atmos_gasesECM1C_FD_203317 | JGI IMG/M metagenome (GOLD analysis project Ga0307475, IMG submission 203317) | Hardwood forest soil microbial communities from Morgan-Monroe State Forest, Indiana, United States - atmos_gasesECM1C_515 | ecosystem: Environmental > Terrestrial > Soil > Temperate...
GTTGGAACGCGCAATGGTTGGGATGCTTGGGGCAGTCGAGCTGGCTCTAAATTCGTTCGCAGCTACAACAAGACTGAAATTCACAAACATCGGTTGGAGCCCCAGCTGCAATCGCGCTTTCTCCAAAAACACCAGCTCCTGCTTGCATCTGACCTACCAAAGCTAGCGAACATCCTGCCCGCGCACCATATCTTCTTTGCTCGCCTCAGCCAGAGCAAACTGAACGCCGCGCTTCAAAATGCGGGTCTGCCTGCGAGGCAAATACAGCGAACCCTGCGCATCGTTGGAGGACTGGAGAAAAAAAGTCTTCTCGCCGCGTTGCGATTCCTTCGAAGAGAAGTAGGGCTCACAAATGTTCACCGACTTGTGGAGCCGCTAGAGCCCGAGAATCAACTCGTGCGGAACGCACTTTTGAAATTGGCGGATGATTGGCGGAGAGAGTGGACGCGGCTTGAGAGCGAGGAATAGTGAGCTGTTCGAAGGCAAACGCAGAGGAAAGTTTGAACCGCACCAAATGCATGGCGCAGCACCAGCATGACGATACGGACGTGCGCCGCTAACGGCGCGACGCTGAGATTGGTTCGCGGGTCTCCAGCGCCGACAATGCCACGCGAAGAAAAGAGGATATGCAAGATGGTTATGTCAGGAATGTAGCAGGAGAAAAGGAAGAAGCGCTTTGCAGTCCAACGAAGTTATCAGCAAGCGGTGTAACCGGCTAAACATCTCGAAGCGGATTGGAACGATGTCCCGGTAGAGCACATAACGATTGACCCAGTGAACGAGTGGATTTGGAAAAAGCGGAAGGAGGGTCTTTCGTGGGTGACAATCAAGAACATCCTGCGAACTATGCAGAGGGTCTTGAGTGCATTCTCGAAAGACAAAAAGCCGCCGTTCTCCCAAGAGGGTCTAGCAATTCCTGAACGCGACAAGTTGCAGATGAAGATTCAAAGCCGAGAGGCGATTTCGTTCTCTTGGGAGCAAACACAACAGCTCGTCGGACAGGTGTTGAAGCTAGCTCATCTGGACGATGCCCGCAGAGAACGATACGCCACGCTTTTTCCTGTCCCATCAGCAGCGGGTTTGCGTCCCGGAGAACTGTTCGCTTTGCGGATTAACGACCTAGATTTCGGAGAGAACACTATCCGCGTAGATGAATCGGTGAACCAGTGGACGGGCAGCATCGGCGCGTGCAAGAACGCCGCTGCTTACCGAACGGTTCTTCTCGGCGACAGGGAAGGCCAAGAAATGATGCGGAGACTGAAGCAGTTCGTTGGTACTCGGACTCACAATCCGAACGCGCTTCTTTTCCCATCTAGGCGTGGAACTCCCCTGCGTGAATCGAACGTCCTTCGCGAGGTTCTGCATCCAGCCCTAGAAGCTCTGGGGCTTCCCAAGGCTGGAATGCATAGCTTTCGTCGCGGCTGTAACCGAAGGTGGGAACTCTCTGGAATGAATCCCGCCGTGCTCCGGCAGCAGATGGGGCACAGCTCCCACGCAATGACCGTGAGATACACCGGAGAGATTCCACTTGACCGGGTTCGGGAGGCGTTTTCTGTTGCAAATGGCAGGGGAATTGTAGTTTTGGAAAATATGGAAAATGAGGTGGTTACCTAAATCTCGTAGAATCTGGAGCGGGAGAAGGGAATCGAACCCTCACCTCAAGCTTGGGAAGCTCGCGTTCTGCCACTGAACTACTCCCGCTCGCGTGAGACGAGGTGATTCTATCACTTTGCGAAAGCGGCTCAAACTGCTTCTGATTTCGGTGCAACAGCTTTGGTTTGCAAACATCATCGACGGGCAGTCTACTTCCTGGGATTTTTAGCGACTTGTTCCTCGACTCGTTTCTTCAAGTCGTTTAGTAGCCCTCGTGTCGCGCTGTGATAGCCGCTGTAAAGACTCCCCCATTTTTGAGAGGCGTTCCATAGGTGCTGGCCCGACTTGCCATCGATGATGGTTAGGTACGTATAATTCGCCTCTACCTCCGTTGAGTATGGTGGGCTACTTGTGGCGTAACTGGTGTATGCGCTGGTCGAAAACACGAGGACCAAATCCGCCTCCGCGCGATCAGAAACGATTTGGAACCGACCCCATTTTCTAAGTTCGTCGCGCGCCTTTTCACCAACACCAGCCTCTTCGCTCTGATTATCGATGTAAACGGTCTTCGCGGTAATCACTTGTGCGGGAAGCGGCACATAATTCTTTTCTTTTCCGAAAAGAGATGCTGCGGAGAGGGTGAGGAGAAAGGCCGCCAGAGTAATGGCCTGAACCTTCACAAACGCTGCGTGCATTGACCGAAGATTTGGCATCGCCGGCCTCTACGGTCGATAATAGCCCAACCTCAACTAGCCGCAAGGTTCGTTAGTATGGACCCGTGTTAGAGTTGCGGGTCAAGCAGACCGTATCGTAAGCGATTCAGGAGGGGAAGTGGCGTACCGAGATTTGCGCGATTTTTTGCGCACGCTGGAGAAGAAGGGCGAGCTGAAGCGGATTTCCGAGGAGGTGGATCCGATCCTCGAGATTACGGAAATTACAGACCGCACTGTGAAAGCCGGAGGGCCGGCGCTGCTTTTCGAAAAGCCGCGGGGCTCGCGGGTTCCTGTGGTGACGAACCTGGTGGGGACCGAGCGGCGGATGAACATGGCTCTTGAAGTGGAATCACTCGACGAGGTGGCCGACCGCATTCATTCGTTTCTCGATATGCAATCGCCGCAGGGGATTTTCGAGAAGATGAAGATGTTGCCGAAGCTGGCGGAGCTAGGGTCGTTTTTTCCAAAGACGGTGCGGAGTGGGGAGTGCCAGGAAGTGGTACGGGAGAAAGATTTTTCGCTCGATTACTTTCCAATCTTGCAGTGCTGGCCGCAGGACGGCGGGCGTTACATCACATGGCCGATGGTGATTACGAAGAATCCTGAGACAGGGAAGCGTAACGTGGGCTGCTATCGGATGCAGGTGTTTGACGAACGCACCACGGGGATGCACTGGCAGACGCAGAAGCACGGGGCCGAGCATTTCCGCAGCGCTCGGGCGAAGAACCGGGAAGGGAAGCTGGAGGTCGCGGTGGCGATTGGCGCCGACCCGGCTACGTGCCTGGCGGGAATACTCCCGGTGCCGCCGGACATGGATGAATTCCTGTTTTCCGGGTTTTTACGGCGCGATCCTGTGGAACTGGTGGCGTGCAAGACCGTGGATTTGGAAGTTCCTGCCAACGCGGAAATCGTTCTTGAAGGGTATGTGGAGTTAGGGGAGATGCGCACGGAAGGGCCGTTCGGCGATCACACTGGCTTCTATTCGCTGGAAGGCGAATTTCCCGTGTTCCACCTGACCTGCATTACACATCGCAAGGACCCGATTTACCTGACCACAATTGTGGGGCCGCCGCCGCAAGAGGATTATTTTATCGGGCATGCTATCGAGCGCGTGTTTCTGCCTGTGATGAAGATGCAGTATCCGGAAATTGTGGACGTGGCGATGCCAGCGGAAGGCATCTTTCAGAATTTGATGATTGTTGCAATCAAGAAGAGCTACCCCGGCCATGCGCGAAAGATTATGAGTGCGATTTGGTCGCTGGGGCAGGCCATGTTCACGAAGGTGGTAGTGGTGGTGGATCACGACGTCAACGTTCAAGACTCGCGAGAGGTGGTGTGGAAGGCGCTTTGCGCCATTGATCCCGAGCGAGATATTCAATTCGTGTTGGGGCCTGTGGATACGCTCGATCACGCCGCTCGACGCCAGGATTTCGGATCGAAAATGGGCATCGACGCTACCCGGAAGTGGGCTGAAGAAGGTTACACGGGGCGATGGCCAGACGAAATCAAGATGGATTCGGACACAAAACGGCGCGTTGACGAAATTTGGCGGCATCTAAAAATCGACACGCCGAACAAAAAGCAATAAAACGGCAAAGGTCTCCGCAGCAAACAACCCGCCTTTTCTCAGCAACTAGCGCGTCGTTGACCTGTACTTTACCTGTCCTTTTCGCCTACCTGTCCTTTCGGACAAGGTTTTTATCAAGAGCACACACGAGAAGAACGTTTGTTGACACTTCGTGACGCGGATGCAATAAACGAATGAAAGCGGAGCGTACCGGGATTCACAGTACTTTGGTTCTCCGCCGCTGGCTCGAGTCAAATGGGGTTTTGGCTGGAGAGACCAGCAGCAAGTTTCCAAGCTCTCTTAGCGAAAGCGAAAGACGAAAGCATTGAAGCAAAGGTGAAGGCTGGGGCCGCCCTGCGAAGCGGGACGGAGTGAGGAGTGAGGGGCCGCGCGATGTTCAATCTGGGGAAAACGAAATCGTTGATTGGCCTGGATATCGGCTCGAGCTCTGTGAAGGCCATCGAGCTGAAGAAGACGAAAGAGGGTTACGAGCTGGTAAGCCACGGCATCGAGACTCTCGCCCAGGATACCGTCGTGGACGGCGCCATCATGGACGCCCCCTCGGTTGCTGAAAAGATCGTCTCCATTTTTGATAATCAGAAAATCAAGGCGAAGGATGTTGCCACGTCCGTGTCGGGACACTCGGTGATCGTAAAGCGGGTGAGCATGCCGCTGATGACCGAGGAAGAGCTCTTCGACCGGATCCAGTCTGAAGCCAGCCAGCACATCCCGTTCGACATCGCTGACGTGAACCTCAGCTACCAACTCCTCGAAGCCACTGAAAATCAGATGGACGTTCTTCTGGTGGCTGTGAAGAAAGACAAGATCTTGAATCACACCAACGTGCTCGCGCAGGCCGGAAAAACTCCGATGGTCGTAGACATCGACGCTTTCGCCCTGCAGAACTGTTTCGAAGTGAACTACGAGCCGGATCCTTCGCAGGTGGTTGCACTGCTGAACGTGGGCGCGAGCGTGATGAACATCAACATCGTCCGGGGCTGGACGCCGCTCTTTACGCGCGACGTTTCGGTGGGCGGTAACCAGTACACCGACGCGTTGCAGAAAGAACTCGACCTGAGCTTCGAGGATGCCGAAAAGCTGAAGATGGGCGGCACATTGGCCGGGGTGAGCGAAGAACAGCGGACGGCGATTCTCCGGTCAGTTTCGGACATTCTGATTCTGGAGATTCAGAAGACGTTCGACTTTTTCCGCGCGACGGCGAGCGGCGAGAATATTCGCCGGATTTACGTCGCGGGCGGCACGGCGCGGGTTCCCGGCCTTCTCGACCTTTTGAAAGAAGAATTCGCGATGCCGGTCGAAGAGCTCTATCCGTTCCGGAAGGTTGCAATCAATCCTGGGCGTCACGATGAAAGCCAGCTTCGCGATTTGGCGCCGCGCCTGGCAATCGCTGTCGGCCTGGCGCTGAGGAGCTTTGACACGCCATGATCCGGATTAACTTACTTGGTCAGGCCCGACCGAAGGCCACGAAAACAACGGTGCCGCTGGAGGCGACGATTCAGATCGTCTTCCTGCTGGTGGCGCTGGGTCTAGCGGCGGTGGTGCTGGGGATCACGTATTACCAGCAAAAGCGCGAGCTCGATGCGACGAACGCGAAGATCGCGTCACTGAAGGCTGAAAAAGCCACGCTGCAGACGATTAAGGCGGAAGTGGACCGATTCGAGAGCCAAAAGGCAGTCCTGCAGCAGCGAATCAATGTGATTGAGACGCTGCAAAAGAACCGCTCAGGCGGCCAGGAACTGCTCCAGATGGTGGCGAACACAGTGGTTCGGGTGGATTCGCTGTGGCTAACGAATCTGGATCGCAAGGGCAACAACCTGGAGATCAAGGGCCAGGCAGGTTCCATCAATGCGGTAGCGAATTTCATTACGCAACTCAAGCGATCCGGCTATTTCGATAACGTCGAGATCAAGGAAGCCACGGAAACGGATCTCGTGAAGTCTGCGCAGACATTCGGTTTCTCGATGACGGCCGCCATAGCGAACGCCTCAGCGCCTGCCGAGGGGCAGGCCAAGCCTCAACCTGCGGGTGACAAAGCTCCTGCGCAGCCGGCAGCGAAGGGGAGGAGCTAACATGGCGACTTCTTTCCGCGAATGGCCCTGGCCCCTGCAAGCTGTTTTCTATGTAGGGCTGGCGGTGGTGATTGTAGCAGCCGGTTTCTACCTGCCGTTTTCGCCAGTGCGAACGGTTCGAAGCGATCTCGAAGCCGCACAGAACAGCCTCAAGCCTTTAGAAACAGAAGTTCAAGGCCTGCGAGTGTACAAGCAGCGCCGGGCCGAATTGCAGTCCGAGATGGACGCGTTGCAGAAGCAACTGGAAACGCTGCAGACGATCGTGCCGGAAGAAAAGCAAGTGGATCAGTTCATCCTGATGATTCAGAGCGCGGCCATCAGTTCCGGCGTCTCGATCCGCAAGCTGACTGCGAAGCCAGTCGCGACGCAGCCTTATTACTTCGAGATGCCGTTTGATATTGAAGCGGACGGTCCGTATTTTTCGGTGCTCGATTTCTTCGCGCGCCTGGGCCGGCTCTCGCGAATCATCAACGTGGGCGACCTGAAGATGTCGGGGTTGGGCGGGAGCACCGTTCAAAACGTCAAGTTCCACACCGCTCCCGGAGCTTCCGTGACAGGGACATTTACGATTACGACTTTCTTCACGAAAGCGGCGGATGCTTCCACGGCACCCGCTGCCGCGCCGGCAAATAAGGCCGCCGCAGGGCAAAAACGATGAAACTGGCAAAGTCATCCGCGACCGTGTGGGCCGTGCTAGCACTCTCATTTACGCTTTCGTCAGCGGCGGGGGCGCAAAGTGCTCCCGCGAAGAACGCTGCACGAAAGGCAAAGGCAGCGTCCTCGAAAACGCCTGCGGCTGCGGCTAGTTCGGGAGCTGGCACGAATGATCCGGCACCGGCGGTGAAGTCTGAGGCGGTAACGGCGAAGCGCGATCCGTTCCAACCGCTGGTGAGTGACACGAAGCCATCGCACGGGCCGCTACCTCCCGGGAAAGCGGGATTGATTATCGGCACTGTGCATGTGGACGGGACAGTGAAGTCGCCGAGCGGGATGATGGCGGTGGTCTCGAATGAGGAGCGGAGAGTTTACTTCATTCGCGAGGGCGACAAGCTCTACGACGGGGATGTGGAAAAGATCGGGTTGGACGGCGTCACGTTTAAAGAGAATTCGAAGGACGCCTTCGGGAAACCGGTGGAACGTATGGTTACGAAACGAATCTACCAGAGTGCAGGAGAGCAGCAATGAGGATCATGCGGCGGGGGTGGGGCCTGACTGCGCTAGTTGCAGCGAGCCTGATACTGACGAACGGAGCGCTTTCGGCGAACGACGCGCCCGTGGTGCACGTGAAAGCGGTGGTGAAGGATGGCGCTGTGCGTCTGGAAGCGCAGGCGAACGCGCCATTCGAGTACACCACCTATCGCCCCAGCGAGAGCCTTTATGTGCTCGACCTGAGCGGAGTGGCGGCGGCTGATCCTGCCGGCGCGCGCATGGTGGCTTCGGATTTGGTGAAGAGCTACCGCGTGATTAACTACGCCTCGGGCCAAAAGCCCGTGGTTCGCGTTGAAATTCTTTTGAGCCAGGGCATCGAACCACGCCTCGAACGCAAGGACGCGCAAGACTTGACGCTGTTCGTGTCGCGCGCGGGCGATTCGTCGTCTGGCAAGTCTGCCGAGAAGATTGCTGCGCCGGGAATCATTCCCGCGTCGGCAAGCTCAACGGAAACGAAGACGCCGGGTTCCACCTTTGAGTCGATTCAACAGGTGAAGCTCGGACAAAATGGCAATCAGACGGAAGTGAGTGTGATTGGCTCCGGCCATCTGAGCTATCACGCGACCCGCCTGCAGAATCCGGACCGCCTGGTGCTCGATTTTGCCGGTTCGCATTTGAAGACTGCCAACAAGCAGATCGCCAGCAACCTGGACCCGATCCGCGAAGTGCGCCTGGCGCAGTTCACGCCGGATGTGGCGCGCGTCGTTATCGACCTTCGCCAACCGGCCCGGTACAACATCAACGCGAGCGGAAATTCGGTTGTGGTGGTTTTTGGATCAACGCCAGCGGCTTCCGGAGCGTCGGGCGGCACGTTGAAGTCTGCGCCACCCAGTGAGCCATCGAATCTGACGACGACTAAATCGGTCGCGAAGTCCGAACCTGCTCCGGCGGAAACGACCGCCACGCAGCCTGCGGTAATCCCCGCACCTGCTGCGGTTCTCCCGGTTTCCTATACGCAGCCTGCGGCACTAGCGGCTCCAGCGGCCGCCGCTGCGACTCCGGAAGGAACGCCGGCACCTGCGGCAACTTCCTCGTCCAACGATGGCCCCAAGCCGATGGTGGATGGGCAGGCTCCTGCGCCTGCACCATCTGGAAAGTATTCCGGTGAGCCGATCTCGGTAAATCTGAAGGAAGTGGACCTGCGCGACTTCTTCCGCCTCATTCACGAAATCAGCGGGCTGAACGTGGTCGTGGATCCGGCCGTAAAGGGGAACCTGACGATCGTGCTGGACGATGTACCGTGGGATCAGGCGTTGGATATCGTCCTGAAGAACAACGATCTCGACAAGCAGCTCGACGGCAATGTTCTGCGCGTCGCGGCGAAAGAGACCTTGAAAAAAGAGGCCCAGCAGAACCGCGATTTGGCCAAGGCACAGGCTGAAGCAGCCGACGTGGTAACGACCACCCGCGTGCTTAGCTACGCAAAGGCCGCGTCCCTGGTAACGACTCTCAAAAAGTTCCTTTCATCGCGTGGTGATGTGCTCGCGGATGCCCGGTCGAATACGCTGATTATCCGCGACATTCCGAGCGTTCTCCCTGTCTTGGACAATCTCATCCGGCAACTCGACCGCAAATCGCAGCAAGTGGAAATCGAAGCGCGAGTGGTGGCGGCGAACCGCAGCTTCTCACGCGAAATCGGAACCCAATTGGCCTTTGCTGCGGCAAGCAACAATGGCCGCAACATTTGGTCAGGCACGGGCGGCGTGGGGACGAGCCCTGTGATTCGCAACTTCCCGCCGCTTCCGGCACCTCCGGTTGTTGTTGGTACCGGTGGGCCCACTACAACCAACGGCTCCTTGCCGCTTAATACGAACCTGGGGGTAGGCGCCCCGACGAGCGGCATCAGCTACTCGTTTTCGGCCGCGAACTTCGCCCTCGACGTGATCATCACTGCTGCGGAAGACCGCGGTGTTGGCAAGCTCCTGTCGAAGCCTAAAGTGATCACTCAGAACAACGAGAAGGCGACCGTCAAGCAGGGCACCAAGATCCCGGTGCAGACGATCGTCAACAACACGGTTTCGGTGCAGTTCGTGGATGCGGTGCTACAGCTTGAGGTCACGCCGCAGATTACTGCGGAAGGCACGGTTTTCATGGATGTGACCGTCACCAATGACCAGATCGACCAAGCCATTCCGCGTGTGCAAGGCATCCCTGCAATCGACACGCAATCGGCTGAAACTAAGGTCCTGATCAATGACGGAGGTACCGTGGTGATTGGCGGTATCATCGTCACGAACCAGCAGACGGACGTGAAACAGGTTCCGCTGTTCGGCAGCATCCCGGCGGTGGGCAACCTGTTCAAACACACGACGGTGAGTTCGACGGCGCAGGAATTGCTGTTCTTCCTAACGCCTCGGATCATGCCGAGCTAGTTCGGAAGCTGAGTCGGGAGTACGCTATCGAACGTGACCGGTAAATCGCGAAACGAGTCTTTCAACCGGAGCCGAATGGATCGGCTCCGGTTTTCTTTTTCTGGGGCGGGCGCAGACGCCTTCCTGGTCTCGCACCTGCCCAATATTCGTTACCTCTGCGGATTCACAGGAAGCGCGGCGCTGCTGCTCGTGGAGCAGTCGAGCGCGACACTTTTCACGGACAGCCGGTATACCTTCCAGGCCCACGAAGAGGTCTCAAACGCCCGAGTCAAAATCGTAAGGGCAGGTTTAATCCGCACGGCCGGGGAGGCGCTACGACAGCGCCGCGGGCGCGTGACAGCGGCTTATAGCCCCTCCCATTTCACGGTAGCGCAACTGTCCGCCATTAAGAGGGCTGCCTGTGACCGCGTGCGTTGGGTGGATGGAGTTGATGCTGTTGAGAAACTGCGCGCAGTCAAAGACCCTGACGAACTCGCCATAATGCGCGACGCAGCCGTCCTTATCAGCGACGTGGTTGAGGAGGTTCTGCCCGGCATAAAACCGGGCGTGACTGAACTGGAGGTAGCAGCCGAACTGGAATATGCCATGAAACGGAAGGGAGCCAGCGGCGCCTCGTTCGAAACCATCGTCGCGTCGGGGCCACACTCAGCCTGGGCGCATGCGCGGCCCTCGTCCAATCCACTGAGGAAAAGCCAGTTGGTCGTCCTCGACCAGGGTGCTATACTCCACGGTTATTGCAGTGATATGACGCGCACCGTCTTCCTGGGACGGGCACCCGCGAACGTTCGGCGGCTCTATCAAGCCGTTCTGGCGGCTCAGGAAGCGGCCAAGGCGGCGATTAAGCCGGGGGTTAGCGGGGAATCGGTTGACGCCGCTGCCAGGCGGGTCCTAAAACGGGAACGTCTCGTTCGATATTTCACTCACAGTACCGGTCACGGCCTCGGAATGGAAGTACACGAGATGCCGCGCCTGGGCAAAGGCGACAAGACAATCCTTGAAGAGGGCATGGTAATAACGGTGGAACCCGGCGTATACGTCGAAGGAATGGGCGGTATTCGTATCGAGGACGACGTAGTGGTGACCGCAAAGGGCTGCGAGGACCTTACGACCGCGCCGCGGGACTTCATCGAACTCTAAATGGCGAAGAAATCGAATCCACAATCGGCAACAGAAGGGCCTCCCAAGGGAGTTGACCTCCGTGAAGTGGAGCAGTTGCTTGCTTTCATGGAAAAGCACGGGCTCGAGGAGTTCGAGTACGAACGCGATGGTGTGCGCGTTCGCTTGAAGAAGCCCTCGATTCACTCGCAGGTTGCGGTGCGAGCTTTCGCGGGGCCGGAGCTCCATGGTGTAGCGGGTGGCGCCCATGCTTCAGCGCACGCTGCGCCCGCGACGCCCCAAGGCAGCTCGCATGCGCCAGCAGCCGGGGCGCCCGCAGCTGAGGATCTGCACGTAATAAAGTCTCCGATCGTCGGAACGTTTTATTCAGCAGCAAGCCCGGGTGCCGATCCTTTTGTTACCGCCGGTGCACAGGTAACATCCGGGCAAGTGCTCTGCATCATTGAAGCCATGAAATTGATGAACGAAATTGAGTCGGACGTAGCAGGCGAAATCGTAAGGA
>Ga0307475_10002457_pt1 | contig 11156 bp, 15 predicted proteins | sample atmos_gasesECM1C_FD_203317 | JGI IMG/M metagenome (GOLD analysis project Ga0307475, IMG submission 203317) | Hardwood forest soil microbial communities from Morgan-Monroe State Forest, Indiana, United States - atmos_gasesECM1C_515 | ecosystem: Environmental > Terrestrial > Soil > Temperate...
CCTCAGCAGGTGACGGCGGGCCAGCTCTCGTCGACCAACCTGCAGCCGTACATGTCGCCGTATACGCAGTCGGTCATCAACCAGACCCTGCCGATCATGCAGCAGAACCTAGCGCAGCAGCAGAACCAGCAACAGAACGCTGCCAACTCCCAGAACGCCTTTGGCGGCTCGAGGCAAGCGGTCCAGCAGGGTGTGACGCAGGCCCAGGGCGCGATGGGCATGGGGCAGATGGCCGCCCAGCTCAATCAGGCCAACTTCGGCCAGGCGCAGGCTGCGGCGCAGCAGGACATCGCCGGTCGGTACACCGCCGCCGCAGCCAATCAGGCGATCCAGCAGAACCAGGCCGCACTCAACCTGCAGGCGGCCCAGGGCCTCGGCAATCTCGGCCAGCAGGCGCAACGCAACCAGCTGCAGCAGTTCGGCGAGCTCACCACCGCCGGCGGGTTGGAGCAACAGCAGGCACAGAGCCAGATCAACGCCCAGCTCGGCAAGTTCCAGCAGGCCTGGGCCTATCCCGGCCAGCAGCTCAGCGTGCTGCAGTCGGCGCTCGGCATGACGCCCTACGAGACGGCGACCCAGGGCCAGGCGACGCAGCAGACCCAGCAGGCGATGGACCCCATGGCGGCGATCTCGGGCGGCATGGGCATGCTCGGCAGCCTGTTCGCGGCCCCGGCTACCGGCGGCTTGAGCCTAGCTGGCGCCCTCACCGGCGGCGCGCTGCCGACGATATCCGATCGCCATCTCAAGACCGACATCACCAAGGTCGGCAAGCACCCCGCCGGGCCGCCGATCTACTCCTTCCGATACAAGGGCGACCCCAAGACTTATCCCAAGGTGGTCGGCCCGATGGCCGAGGACGTCGCGAAGATCGCTCCGCATGCGGTCGCGCGCATCCCCGGCGCCGGCGGCAAGATGGCGGTGCACATGGGCGCGCTCAACGCGCTCGCGCCTCCTTCGAGCCGCCGGCCGATGCCGGGCATGGCTCCGTCAGGTCTAGGCGCAGGCCCACCGGGCGTCGCGCCGGCTGGTTTCGGCCGCGGCCCACCGGTCCCCGGACCGCTCGCGGCCCCCGGCGCCATGGGAGCGATCGGCGCCCTCGGTGCGCCGCTGAGGGGCGCGCCTGGCATCCGCCCGCGCCGGCCCAAGGGCATGCCAATCCGCGGAGCGCTTACCGGTGTCTGACTATTGGAACTATCTCACCGGGGGCCAACAGCCCAACCCTTGGGGAGGCGCTCCTCCTTCGCCCCCGCCGCCGTTGCCAACGTCATTCGGCACGACCCTGAACACCCCGCCGCCGTGGACCCCGCCGCCTTCGTCGGGCGCCGGCCCAGCGCTGACGCCGTCGCCTGCTGGCCCCCCGCCGATGGATCCATCTGACCGCGACAACCTAATCAAGACCATCGCGGGCGAGGCGGGCGGCGAGCCGCCGATCGGCCAGGCCGCGGTCACCCACGTCATCCTCAACCGCCTCGCCGCGGGCGGCTACGGCGACAGCATTTCGGACATCGTCAAAGCGCCGGCTGCGGGCGTCAACCCGGCTCGTGGGTATCATGAGTTTTCGACGTGGAATCCACCCAGCCTTGGCGGCAACAAGGGAGGAGCCCTCGACCCCCAATCGCCGGACTACGCCAGGATCGGGGATATTGTCGACAAGGCGTATTACGGAGGGATCCCCGACCCGACCGGCGGCGCGACCCATTACTATGCGCCGCGCGGCATGCCAGGAGGCCGGCCGCCAGCCCAGTGGCCGCAGGACTGGTTTGCGGCGGCGCCCAAGATCAAGGTCGGAAGCCAGGTTTTCGTCGGCGGCGCCGGTGGCCCAGGCCAAAAGCCGACGGTAGTGGGAGCGCTCGCCGGTGGCTGACGACCCCTATGCCTATCTCAGCGGTTTAAGCAAGCACCCAGGTCGGCCGGGCGACACCTCGAACTTCAACCCGACCTTCGCCAGTGCGCTCGCCAACGCCATCCGCCAGGCGCGCGACGCCGGCTTGCCGGTCGGCATCGGAAGCGGTTTCCGCGAGCCGAAGCAGACCGGGAGCGCCTACGACGCGGGCGGCAACTCGTCGCACACCTATGGGCTGGCGGTCGACATCAGCGGGCTCGACGGCCCGAACGGGAAGGCCACCCAGCAATGGGCTCAGATCGCCGCGGCCAACGGGCTGCATAACCCTTACGGGATCGACGACACGGCCGAGTTCAATCATTGGCAGTTGCCCGAGCAGCCGCTTGAGCAAAACCCGCAGCTGTTGGCCTCGCTCAAGGCGGCCAAGGCGACCGGCGACATGCAGGCCGTATGGTCCGCGTACAACGCTGGCGGCGGCCCCTCGCGGGTGGCGACAGGCGCCGTCGCCGACAATCGCCAGATCTTCTACAACGCCCTCACGAAGGCCGGCCTATCGCCGCAGCAGGCGCTTGGCTCGCTGTGGGGACTCGGCGGGGAGAGCGGCCCAACGCTCAACACCGGCGCCTATAACCCCAAGGATCCGGGCGGCTCAGTCGGGGCCGGCCAATGGCTCGGCGACCGCCGGGCGGCGCTCGAGGCCTACGCCGCCAAGACCGGGAAAAGCGTAACCGACCCGCAAACCCAGGCCGACTTCACGGTCAGCGAACTGACCGACCCGAAGAGCCCAACTTACCAGCCAGGCGTCTTCGACGCGCTCAAGAACGCCAATACTCCAGCCGACGCCACCAAGATCTGGGTCAGCCAATACGAGCGCCCAGCCAAGGACAATTCGGCGCAACGCATCGCAGCCGGCGCGCAAGTTGGCTCGCTCGACGCCAAGGGCAACTTCGTTCTGGGGACCGGCGGTGGCGCGGCACCGACCGCCGTCGCGCCAGGGCAGCCCGCCGGCGGCGCCATCGGCACGACCCTTAACACGCTCGCGGGCGCGCCCGGCCAGCCGAGCCCCTTCATGCAGAGCGCGAGCAAGCTCGACAAGGCGTTCGGCGGCAAGGGCTTCGACCAGCAGGGCCAGGGCCAGGGGCAGGACCAGCCGCCGCCGCCACAGATCCTCCAAGCCCAGTCGCCGCGCAACGTCTCGCCGTTGTTGCCGTATGCGAGCCAGCTCTACGGAACGACCCTCAACAGCATGATGACCCCGCCCAGCGGAGGCAGCGGCCAGCCCACCATTTCCGTTTCTCCCTACGCCACCGGGGCGACCCAGGGCGGCGCGCCGGTTATGGCGGGCACGCCAGTCGCGCCCGGCGTGCCGCAGGGCGCCGTCGCCCAGCAGTTCCAGCAGCTGCAGCAGCAGATGCAGCAGCAGGCGTTAATGCAACAATACGGCGCCATCGGGGGCCTCGGCGGCTTGGGCGGCATGGATTCTTACGGAGGCTATGGCTAATGGCTAGCATCCCGACCTTTGCGCCAACCGCGACCGGCAATTTCGATCCTACGCAATGGAGCAACCCCTACTCGCTCTTCAACGCGGGCGCGCTGCCGTGGCCCTCGACGTACGCCGGCGCCCCGACCAACGCGATGGGCCAGCCGATCGCGTCCTACCAGGCCCCGGCTCAGCCGGCGGCGGCGGGACTGACGCTCAACTCGACGCCTCCTTTCGCCGGAGCGGGGCCGAACGCCGGCGTTCCGGGCACTGCGCAATATCAGTTGGCGCAAAATCCAGCGCTGGCTCTGCAGATGTACCAGGCAAATCCCCAAAACATGATTGCGCTGCAGGATATGATTGGCCAAGCCCGACAACCTGCCGCCGCGCCGGCCGCCGCTGCCCAGGGCGCGCCGAATAACTGGAATAGCGCACTGGCCGCGCTCGCCAACCCGGGAAACCCGGTGACGCCCGGCGCGACCGTGCCCCAGGCGGCGCAGAACTATCAACCCGGTCCAGGGGTTTTGCAGCAGTTCCTCCAAAATTGGCAGCCGGCGCAGGGCGGCCCGGGAGCTGGATTCCAGCAGGCCTTCGCCAACGCGCTGAGAGGAGGACGGTGAAGCCATGGCCCTGTTCGACATCCTCGCGCAAATGATGGGCCGGCCGGATCCGGTAGCGCAGCTCGCCGCCGGGCTCGGACAGGGGCCAAACCAAGCAGGCTCGCCGAGCGGCCCTCAGCCGCTGGCAGCGGGCGGCGGCGCTTCCGCTCCTCCTCCTCCCACTGCGGGGGCGCCGCCCGACGCCACTGGCGGCGCACCGCCCGCCGCCCCGCCGCAGCCGCAGGCCTACCAATCCTCGCCCGACATGATGCAAATGTACGCGCAACTCATGCAACATCAGGCGGGCCAGGAACAGTTCAACCGCGGGCTGGGCATGCTGCTCAGCTCGGCCGCCCGCCCCTGGAACCGCCAGGCGATCCAGCAGCAGTGGAGCGGCATGACGCCCGACGCCGGCGAGGTCATGGGCAACATCATGAAGCTGCAGCAGTGGAACCAGCAGCAGCAGCAGTATCAGACCTGGCTGAAGGCCGCCCCCGACGCGGCGGGCCAGCTGGGCATCACTACGAACGAGGCCCTCGCCGCCGGCCCGGACATCATTAAATCGGCGATCCAGTATGGCGCGAAGCCCGAAGCGCTGCGGAGCTACCTCGGGTTCAGGGACTATTTCGTCCAACAGCACGCGAACGATCCAGGACCGGACGGCCAGCCGATCGGCCCTGCCGGCGCAGGCAAGCTGTTCGAGCAGCAGAACCCGATCCCCGTAGCGATGGCGGGCTTAACGGGCGCGTACGCCGACCCCATCGACCAGCAAAGGCTGCTCGAGAGGTCGAGATGGGCCTCCGATCCGAACAATAAGGGGAAGCCTGTTCCCGCCTACTACGGCGACAGGGCGAGCTTCGTGGCCCACGGGCAGCAGGTCGAGCAGCAGACCAAGGATCGCGGAGAGGCGGTCCAACATTTTGGCGACCTCAACGCGACCCTCGAGCCTCTCGCCAATACGCTGGGCGACGTCGCAGCCGATCCAGCCCTTCCGAGCTTGGTGGGGAAAAACATAGCAACCGGATTCGTGCCGCCTCTCCCTGGCACCGCCGCCGGCGCCCTCGACGCGAAGCTTGGAACTCTTCAAAGGCAGGCGGCAGCCGCCGCGGCCAAGGGAGGGCCTGGAACGGCGGGCACTTTGACGGGAATGGCGGTGAATGCCGGCGATCTCACCAAATATACGACGCCAGAGGGGGACTACCGCAGCACCGTTCTTACGCCGATGATCAAGCAGACGTTGACCGCAATGGCCAATAATTACGGCGCTTCTGGCCAAGCCGATAATATGCCAGCGTACCTCCGGCCTTACCTCAGCAAGGTTTACCAGCCGGGTGGCGAGCTCTACGTCGGCTCTGGGAGCTTCAAACAGGCGCCCCAGCCCGCGCCCGGCAAGAAGGCGATCACACCAGAGATGTTGCCGGCGATCCAGAAGAGCATTGAAACTCAAGGCCCGGCCAGAGTGTTCAAGGGCCTGCAGGCCAACAAGTACGACACGTCAAGTCTGGAATAAGTCATGGCCAACAAGCAGCCAACCGACGATGAAATTCACCAGATGCTCGGCACTCCTGGCATGGGTGACACTTCCACCAGCGGGAACCAGCAAGGAGCCTCCAATTCCGCCACCGCCCCGGTGACAATCCCGCCCGCGCCCCCGCCAAGCGCGGACGACATGATCTTGCGGCACCTCGGCCAATCTGGCTTCGGCGGTCCCGCTCAAGGCGCACCCACATCGTCGCTGGGCGACGCCTACGCCATGGGCGGCCTTCCCACCGATCCAGCCTCTGTCGGCACGAGCATGTTCCCGCCAGCGAAGCCTGGGCCGCAGAGCTGGGGCGACATATTCACCCATACCTACTCTGCGGACCTGACTGATCCTCAGTTGTATAAGGATATAGCGGCCAAGTTCGGCCAGGGCGCGGCCTACGACCTAGGCCCCCAGGCCCTTCGCGCAGGCAGGGCGGGTGGGTTGGATGTTGGCATGTCCCCGGAAGACCTCCAGAGGGCGCAGGAGGAGGCGGCCAACCGGCTCGGGCCCATGTCGCCGATCATCAAGGGGGCGGGCTATTCCGTGAGCCCCATAACCAAACTGGTCGGCGCCCCTCTCGGCGCGCTCACCGGTGGAGTCACAAATAGAATTGCGGCGCCTGCGATCGAAGCTGCTGCACCTTATGTTCCCAAGGCCGTCAGCGCTGCTGCCGACTATCTTCCCGAGGGAGCTGCAAACTGGCTGAAGAGCTATGCGCGGCAATTGCCCTCAAGCATCCCCAATGCGGTGACGCAGTCAACCCTCACCAGCGCTCTTAGCGGCTACGGCAACGCCCCGACGCTCACCGACATCCAAGCTGGGGGCCGAGCCGCATGGGACGCAGTGACGAACCCCTTGACCTATGCGGGGGGCTTAATCCCTGGCGGCAGACGAATGCTCCCCAGCGACGCGCGAACGGCAGCGACCGACCTCATGGGCGATACCCAATACGGAGGCGTGGGCGCAAACCGAGTCCTCAAGACGGCGGTCGACGCGGCCAGGGAGGACGTAATGGGCAAGGGCGCATCGTCAGGGGTCGCTGCGCCGGATGTGAGCAATTTGGTCGACACTTTCCACTGGGGCCTGCCCACCAACGCGAAGGACATTCAGAACGTCATCGATGAGGTCAACGCCAAAGGCGGCGCGAGCCAGAGCCCAATCGAGAAGAAGATGGCGGACGCCTATTCGAGCAGGCTCAGCCAGGTTTTCAATGAGCCGGCGATCTCGGGCGGCAATCCCGCGCAAGTGCAGGCGGCGAGGAATATCACCAAGATGACCGACCAGCCGCTCACTGCGCCGCCGCCTCGGAACCCGCTGGCGGACTTGCTGGGCCTTCCCGCTGGGGCTACGACCGGATTGGTCACACACTACTTTCACCCCGATCCCAGGGTGAGCGTCCCGGTTGGCGTTGCCAGTACGGCATGGCCCTACATAAAGGATTACGGCCAGAAAGCATGGAACGCCACCAGCAAGCTCAACGCGCTCCAGCCGGAAGTCAATACCATGTATCAGGGCGAAGGCGTATCCCCCCACGTCGGGAACGCGCTACTCAACCTGATGCTGAGCGGCTCCCGGCGCTAGCTACTCCCAAATGCCGTTCCGCTTCGGCCCATAGAAGCTCTTCTCGGGCGGCGGGGCGTTCTTCTTGGACGCGAGCCGACGCGGGACCTCTACTTTCGTCCGCCGACGATAAGTAGGGGAGGATGACGGCGGGTTCTGCCGCCATCGGGTGCGCCCGCGGACGGACATGTTGAGAACCGCAATCATCCAGAAGACCATCGCCATCCAGAACAATTTGTCAGATAGGCTTCCCGCCAAGATTCCGAGCCCTATGCTGCTCATTTTCACACTCCGTGCGCTCGTCAGTGACCGAAGATCATGCCCGCGGCCAAACCCACGACAACCACCGTCACAAGGAACAGGAAGCCGGGATATTTGTCATGCACCCATACCATGGCTGCGCAGAGCAGGCCGATGATACCCGTGACGACCGCTGCGACGCACACGACAATTATCAATGCAAGCATTTCACACTCATTGCCTAAGACGATTTTCGATCACGCCAAGGCGCTCTTCGATCGCGCCGAACCGTGCTTCGAGGCCGCTGAAGCGAGCTTCCAAAACAGTGAACCGCGTTTCAATGGCTTCGAGGCGCTTGGAAACCACGCGTATGTCGGCGCGCATACCGACAAGCTCGGCGAGGATCTTCCCCTGCTGCTCCCCCAAGAAATCTAGGGTAATCTCGGTCATCAGTGCGAGCTTACGTGTCCCGCAATGAAGTACATTGCACCCAGCGTGATGACGAAATAGGCGACTTGTGTACCGACGAACCAGCGGATCGAGGCGACCTCGCGCTCGAGCATCCAGCTTTTGAGCTGATCGATCTTCGTCTCGAGCCGCCGCTCAGCGCCCTCAATAGCGCGGTCGAGGTCTTGCTTCGTCGCCGGGTCCATTTCACACTCCGTGCGTCTCAGTGGCGCGCTACGTCAGCTTCCCCACCAGATGAAGCAGAAGCGCCGTTAGCGCCCCGCCAGCGGTAAAGAGAGCAGCGCCCGCCGTCATTCCGGCAAAGGCCAGCTTCCAGCCTTCGTAGGTCCCAGTAGGGAACGCTTTCATCTGCCGCAGCTGTTCGAGGGCCAAATCAATCCTCGCCAGTTGCTCCCGCTCGTCAATTGCCGTCATTTCACACTCCGTGCGCGAAGGGTTGGGTCATTTGCCGAGCACAAAATGGATCAGAAGGCCGCCGACAGCTGCGCCGGCAATAAACACGGCAGCGGCGGCTGATGTGGCTTGGATCGCCAAGCGCCAGCCCTCGTAAGTCTTCATTTGGCGGATCTGCTCGGCCCTCAATTCGAGGTCGAGCAACACCAAATCCCACTTGGCACGCTGCTCTTGTTCGACCGTCGGCGTGACCGGGGCAAACGTCATTTCACACTCCGTGCGTGAAGACGCGCCTCATTTCGCCGGCGGCGGCAACTGGATCACGATCGGTGCCGGGGGCGTTTGGCCGATCTTGTAGCCGAGCACGCCGAACACGGCGGCGAAGATCGCCGCCATCGTCCCCAACAGGATCGCGATGTTGCGCGGCGTCTCCCATGCGATTTGCTTGCGCCTGAGTTCAATGTCCATTTTCAAAAGCTCCAGTTTCAAACGGCCTTCATTCAGGCGATCGGCGACGCCCTCGTCGAGAGGCATCACGTGTGCGCGAACACGCGCCAAAGGATCGCCAGCGTCATGACGAGGTTGAAAGCCACCATCCATTTGAGCACGCTAAGATCGCCTTCGATTTTAGCGAGCCTGTTTTCGTAGGAGGCGACCTCTTCCGCTGCCGCCGCCGCCTTCTCTGGCGACGCGCCGCCCTCGATCAGCGCCTCGCGCAACGCGCCTAACTGCAAAGCCATCAACGTCCTCGTTGCCTTAGTTGCCTTATAGGCAATCATGTAGCCCTGCGCCGCGCGCCCCGCAAGCTTCCCCAGGCCATTCTGTTGCTAATCGCGGCCAGTGCGGCGCGCTTTCAGCTTGACGTCGATCGCGGTCAGCAACGCTAGGGCTTTTGGCAAGGCCGTTTCGAGCATCGCCAGCAACTTGCGCGCTTCGCCGGCGAAGTCGAATTGCGCTCCAGTCGTCGCCTCCGGCTCCCGCACATGCGTCAACAACTGATCAAGCGATTCGAACAAACGATCCGGGGCAGGATGACGGGCGCTGGTCAGCGCGTTGATTCCCATAATCAGCATTGCGGCCAGCGCCTTGCCGTCCAGCATCTCCTTGATCGCCTTGGGGTGCAGCGGGGTGCGGCCGTACTTCACGAAATAGGCGTCGTATTCCGCCAGCGATGAACCTTCCCCGGGATAGCCCAATTCTTCGTTGCTGAGCGGCTCCAAGCGGCGATAGGGGATGTCGATACGCTTCGGCGGCTCTTGCCTGGCGCGCTTGGGCGCAGCGCCGCCGCCCCGCTGGCTAGACGGATAGGCGTTCACCACTTTACGGCCTTCCCGTTGGACATCGGCCGCCGTCCAGGATGCTTGGGCAGCGCGATCGTGCCGCCGCACCGCCTCGGCGGCGACCCGGACATTGATTTCGCCAGCGTCGACCATCTGAACGACATGCGGCTCGCCTTCGCGGAGCACGGTGCGGCCATAGTTGATGTAAGCAAGGGCGACGTCGGCTTGCTTTGATAGTTCCTTTGCGGAGAGGTTGTTCTTTTTGAGAACAACCTCTCTGGATTGAAACTGATTAGAACCTGCGCATAAATTTACCAGCCGAGCGGTGACCATCGCCATCTGTGACTTGTCGAGATGCCGGCGGTGCTTGTTTTTCGACATTACAAAGCCGACCGGATCGCCGCCGTCATAGACAACGGTGCGGGGCTCGACGACGGCGAGCACGCAGGCGTCCCACCGGCAGCGGCCATCGAGCAACAGGCCGTCGCGGGTCAGGGTGATCGGTTCAAGCAAACCATTCTGCTTGATGTCGGCGGCGAGCGCGTGAAGATCGCTGTCCGGCACAGCCGGGAACGCAGCGCAAGCGGGATGCAATTCGGGACGCATTGGCAATTCCTCAATGAAAAAGGGGCGGACAGTCCGCCCCTAGTTTAGAAATCCGCCCGTTGGATCATTGAGCGGCGACGGGCAGCTCACTTGATTCTTCGAACCGCGGGAACTTTTCGTTGTCGCGCAAATAAAGCCCACGCTTGGTGACCACTTGGTTGGCGTGCTCCATCGTGAATGCCTTGATCAACAGCGCCAGTCGACGCGCCTGGGTGAGCTTCTCGTCGTCGGTTTCCTTGTTCAACCGTCCGCGCAGCGCCAGGATTGGGCTGTCCTCAGCCAAATTGGCGCCCGAGCCAAGCGGATAGAGGAAGTCGTCCAGGACGTGGACGCCGTGCAGCGCCATCACCTTCCAGGCGAAGAACACTGCCACGCCCTTGTTGCCGATTACGGTTACCGCCCGGCTATGGGTCGCCGCCAGAAAATGAGCGGCTTCCTCGAGGTCCGGATTCGCCCGCCCATAGGCGAGGATTTCCGGGTTGGCCATTTCGCGGGTTTTTGCGTCCTTCAGGATCGAGAGCGCGCGATTTTCGTATTTCCACGCCAACTTGATCGCGGCGGCGATCGCCGCCGATAACCCGTTCATGCCCGAAGTCTGCAAGGCATCGGCGGCGCTTCGCGGCTTGCCGTCGTCGAGATAGACGAACATATCCGCTTCCACCGGAGCGTCGGTGATCACGAAGCTTGGGAATGTGACTTGCCCGAGATAGGCCGCCCAACAGCGGTGCTGCAGATCCTCGGCCTTGCCGTCCTTGTTGATGATCAACGGCTGGCCCGTTTTATGCCAACCGCCAGACTTCATCGCGTGCAGGTATTTTCGCACCGTTTGCAACGACACTTTGCGATTGGTTTTGTTACGCCGCAAAAAATCTTCAGCCATCTGCGGCGTCACGTCATACCAACCATTTTGCATGGTCAGCGGGCCGGGCGCCGGCTGAGCGTCCCACCATTTGTAGAACGCCTGAACGAGTTCGGCGAAGGCTGGCGGTCCGGCGGTGTCAAGGTTAAGAGTAAAGGCTGGCGTCCAGCCATCGCTCTTGCCGAGCGTAGTCATAATCAACTCCATTGTTCGGGCCGGCGGCGCGATTGCCTATGGCCTGGCGGTGATATAAGGGCACCGGAGGGACAATGTCAAGAGGGGTCACGCAGCGAATGGCGATGA
>Ga0307475_10002459_pt1 | contig 11151 bp, 9 predicted proteins | sample atmos_gasesECM1C_FD_203317 | JGI IMG/M metagenome (GOLD analysis project Ga0307475, IMG submission 203317) | Hardwood forest soil microbial communities from Morgan-Monroe State Forest, Indiana, United States - atmos_gasesECM1C_515 | ecosystem: Environmental > Terrestrial > Soil > Temperate...
TCTCAGTCCGGAAACGGCATATTCATCCGTTGAATCTGATCTCGATGCCATCGCCCAAAAGGCTGGATTGCGTACCTCCGGAATCAGTTTCAAACGAACGGCCCTGAAGGATCATGGCGTCACGGAAATTTCCATGACCGCTTCGGTGGAGGGCAGCTATTCGTCCATCATTCAGTTCATCAACGGACTCGAGCAGTCGAAGAACTTTTATCTCTTGAATGACTTGCGTCTTGATTCGGGCACCACGGGCGCTATTCGCCTGAAGCTCGAATTGCTTACGTATTCTCGAACTTAGAAACCGGAAATGTCGCGACACACGAAAATCTACGTTTTGGTGGCGCTCGTGGCGCTGCTCGTCGCCGTGTATTTCTTCAATCGCAGCGACGTCCCGGGCGTCTCGGCGGTTGTCGGCGCGGATGCGAAATTCACTCCCTTGAGTGTGCAGGAACCGCAGCTTCGTCTGGATCTGCTCGCAAAAATCAGAAAGCTTGAATACGCCGGTACGCACCGGAATATCTTCAGCGCCGTGGCTCTTCCGCCGGCGCCCACGCCGGCGGAGATTGCCAGGGAAAAACACGACCGCATGGTAGGCCCGCCGATTCCTCCCCCGAAACCCCCTGTCCAGGTGCCCGGTCAGTTCTTTGGATATGCGTCGTCTAAAACGGGGCGCAGCGTCGCCTTTTTTACAAGTGGGGACGATGTGCTCGTCGTCGCCGAGGGCGATACGTTCCTGAACAATTTCCGTTTGGTGCACATTGGGTTTGATTCCGCCGACGTCGAAGAGATTTCCAGTGGCCGCCACGCGAAGGTGCTGATGGTCCAGCCTCCGGCGTCAGCGGCGGGCGCGGATCCAGGAGCGCCGCCACCACAATGAACGCTCGAATGAAATTCAGTTCTGGCTCCAGGCAATGCAACACGCACGAGGGGGGCTTCGCCTATTTGATGGCCTTGTTCGCCGTCCTTTTGATGGCAGCTGCATCGCTGGTCGTCCTGACAAACCTGCAGTCGCAGGGGCGCCGCCAGAAGGAAGCGGAAACAATCTGGCGGGGCGAACAATACGAGCGCGCCATTAAGAACTACTTCCGCAAGACCGGACACTACCCGCGCGACGTGGACGAACTGCAGAAGGGCTTGCCCGGCATCCATTTCCTCCGATACGCCGCCTACAAAGATCCGATGAACAAACAGGACGGAGCGTGGCGCTTCATCTACCTCAACGCTGGCGGGCAAATCATCGGCAGCGTGAAATACGCGTCCCTTCAGCAGATGGCGCTGCTCGATCAACCGGGCGGTCCGCAACTCGCGGCTCAAATCCCGGGGCAACCCGGAGTTCCCGTGTCCAGCCTCACCGGCAGCGGCAGCAATGGTTCCGACGCGCAGCAAGGCCAGAATCCGCCCTCCGCTCCGGATGGAGCTGCGCAGAATCAACAGAACCAGCAGCAGCAAACTGGCCAGGGGCTGCCGCAGCCAGGGCAACCCACTACCAATTTCGGCCAGCCAAACAATTCCGGAGCGGCGCTCGGAGGACCACAGAACACTGCCGTGCTTCTCGCCTTGAAGCCGACAGGTCCTGTGGATGGCCCTGTCATTGGTGGATTCCTCACCGGAGTCGCCAGCAAAGTGGACAAGAAGTCCGTCAAGATTTACAAGAACGGAAAGAAGTACAACCAATGGGAGTTCATCTGGAACCCCCTCGAAGAGCAATTGCAAGCGACCCAGCAAGCCCTAAGCGGACAAGGCAGCTCGACTTCGACGGGAATCGGACAGGCGATCGGCTCAGCGTTCGGGAGCGCTTTCGGCAATCAGCCCCAGCCCGGAGGGCCGGGCGGTCCCACTCCGCCGCAACCGCAACCCCAGCCCCAGCCGATGCCTCAGCCTCAACCCCCGCAGGTGCCCACCGGTGGCCCGCCACAGTAGTAGACGCCGTCGCCGCCCGGCGTAGCAAGAATTCCCCGAGATTTTCAAAGTGATTTACAGAAACCGTTCAGTTCTGTTGAAGAAACTTTTCCTGCTGCGCGAGGAGCGCGGTGATTTTGCGCACGTAATTCTGGGTTTCGGGGAACGGCGGAATGCCGCCATAGCGCTCGACCATTTCGGGGCCGGCGTTGTAGGCAGCGAGAGCGAACCGCAGATTGCCCTTGTAACGTTCGAGGAGTTCCTTGAGGTAGCGCGTGCCTGCGTCAATGTTCTGCGCGGGATCGAAAAGGTTCGCGACGGAAAAGCGCGCCGCTGTCTTCGGCAAAAGCTGCATCAATCCCTGCGCCTGCTTGCGCGAAACCGCGCGCGGATTGAAATTCGATTCGACGGCAATCACGTGCGTGATGAGTTTTTCCTCCACGCCATGCTTTTGGGCCGCCGCGCGAATCAGGTCGGCGAAAGGACCCACGGCGGGCGGCGCGGGGAGATTCGCCGGGAAGGAATCCTCGGGCTCGACGGCAACGAGATCCGCGGCAGCGACATCCAGAACGCCGCCGGTGACGGTGAGCCGCACGCGGCCGCCCGCGACTTCGTACCCGGTGATGTGCAGCCGCGTGCCTGATTTCAATACAGCGTAATCGGCGCGCGCCGCCGGAGCTTCAAACAGAAAAAGTGCCGCCGCGGTGAAAAGCAAGCGGGCGATAATAGGGCTGGGCTTCATCGCGCGAATAGGAATTGTACCACGCGGAAGGGCGTTCACGGCTTTGTCCCCAGCGCGTATTTCCGGATCGCGGCAGCGACGCCGGCATCGTCATTCGAAAGCGTCGTTGCGTAGCCGAGCGTCTTCAGTTCCGCAATGCTATTGCCCATGACCACCGGAAGCCCCGCGTAGGCGAGCATTTCGCGATCGTTCCAGTTGTCGCCGATGGCCATGACGTCCTGGGGAGCGATACCGCGATGCCGCGCCCACTCCGCAAGCGCCACTCCCTTGGTGACGCCGGGACGCAGCACGTCGAGCATGGAAAAGTTTCTGCTTTCATATTCGGTCAGCGCGAGCGCGAATTCATGCGCGGAGGGAAGCGCTTCGAGAACGCCCATGATGCGGCGGATTTCATCGCACTTGGCCAGGAAGAGAATCTCGACGGGGTCCTCGCCATCGAGGCAGTCGACGAGCGGCGCAATTTCCGCCACCTGGTCGCGGTGGCGGCGCAAGTAAGAGCCGACAAACGGCGAGTCCCAGTCCACGCGCTCGAAGATCAATTGGCGCGCGTGCGGGCGGTCGAAAATCACTCCGGTGCAGAAGCGAAATTCCGGCGTTGCTTCGAGCACCTTGCGCGCGGCGGCGGCTGGCAGAAGATGGCGCTGGTGAGTGACGCCGTCCTTCGATTTGATCAGCGCGCCGTTGCTGGAGATGAAATGGGCGTCACATGCGAGGCCGGCGGCGGCGGCGCGCGCCGAGTCGAACCGGCGGCCGGTGACGATCACGATTTCGAGGCCCTGCGCGGCCGCCTCTTCGATCGCGACGGCGTTTTCGCGCGGCAGTTGCGAGGCGCTGTCGAGCAGCGTTCCGTCGAGGTCCATGGCGATCAGCTTGATTGGCACGCCAGCATTGTAATGCGAGTCTGGATGCGAGAGGCCAGAAGCTGGGCGCTGGAGGAGGCGTGAAGGCGGCAGGGAAGCGGGCAAATTGGCCCGTCCAAGGGGGGCAATTGAGGGACGATTAGAGCTGGTAGCGCTCGTTTGTTTGCAATAACTTACGGCCGTTTCTAATCGACAGCGGTGACGATTAGATTCTGGATGCTGGAGGCCAGCTGGCGAATCTGCAACAGAGGCGCGGAGACACGGAGAAATGCAGTGGCGAGTGGCTGATGGCCCGTTCGTCCGGAAAGCGGTCCTCGGGGCAAGCGAGGGGCTAAGAGGAGTCTCTCGCTGCGCGAACTCATCCGGGACGTGCAAGGCAAAGAGCGCCTGACGGCCGAACCGGGCTGCGCGGCCCGCGCTGTTTGTTCCTTTCCTTGCAATCATTGTCATTCTCGATCTCCGGAACAACGGTAGCACGTTTAAGAAAATGTGGAGGTACAGATTTAGTACAGTTTAGTACAGAAAATGGGACAGTTCTAGAACTCGACTACAGTACTGGCCGAAAGGACAGGTAGAAGGAAGCAATGGCGGGGGGCGGGGGACTGGTGACCGGTGGCCTACTGCTCCTCTCTCGACTCCTGGTCCCTTAGGTTGGGACTTTTGGCGTATTCTTTGATCCTGCGGTAGAGGGTGGTCTTGCCAATGCCCAAATGGTGCGCGGCGGCGACCTTATCTCCACCGGTTTGTCGCAGGGCTTGCAGCACGGCGCGCCGTTCCAGTTCCTCCAATGGGACTAACCCGTTGCAATCGGGAACGTACTCAGGGAATGCGCCGTTGGGAACCGAGGCCAGGTCATCTGCTGTCAGAACGCTATCAGAACTTAAAGCCACAGCGCATTCGATAGCGTTCTCCAATTCGCGAACATTGCCCGGCCAATCGTGGGCCATCAATCGCCGCAGTGCGTCTTCGGAGAACGAACGGACCGGCTGCAGCGAGTCTGAGAATCTCTCCAAAAAATGGACAGCTAGTAACGGGATATCTGTCCTGCGCTCGCGCAGGGCCGGCACCTTGATTCGTACAACGTTCAATCGGAAATACAGGTCCTGACGAAACGTCCCAGATTGGACTCTTGCTTCCAGGTCTCGATTTGTGGCGGCGATAACCCGCACGTCAATTGGAATTCGCTCCGTAGACCCGACAGGCCTTACCTCTTTTTCCTGGAGAGCGCGTAGCAACTTGGGCTGCAAAAACATTGGAAGCTCGCCGATCTCATCCAGAAAGATCGTTCCTCCGTGAGCGGCTTGGAGAAGACCCTGTTTCGGGTGGTCTGCACCTGTGAAGGCACCTTCGACATGCCCGAAGAGCTCGGACTCGACCAGTGTAGGAGTCAGTGCCGAGCAATCAACGGGGACTAGCGCCTTATCGCGACGCGACCCACTGAAGTGAATGGCGCGTGCCACCAGTTCTTTTCCGGTCCCGGTCTCTCCAAGGATGAGAACCGGAGAAACGCAGTCGCTAGTTTTTCCGATCAGCTCGTACAGGCGAAGCATCGGGGGGGATTCACCGATCAGCCCGCCCAGGGCGGGTTCGTTGGACAACGACGCGGGTTGGGGGTTCGCGTGGTTGCGCATTCTTTATGGGTTTCTATTCTCGGTTTTCACCTAGCTCAATATTTACTAGAACAATCTGGCGGTGCAATACCGTTAAATGCGTAGGGGGTATTCACTACCAAGCTATTTCTTAGGATAGGCCATTACCCATAAATGGCATAAATATAGGTGATTAATAGTATTGACTGTCTTTTTATGAACATGTATATGTGTCCGGGAGTTTATCGTCTTGTAGTGTTTAACTGATTTTCGACCTCCGGTCGGAATCCTGGCCGCCTAGAGGATTCGATCTCCCAGTTGCGGTGACCGTCCGATGTGAACCCAGTCACATCTGGAGGAGGGCACCATGGGCCAGATCGGGAGCCCTCTCACAGGCTCATACGACCATCGCCTCGTCGTCGTCTCCATTTTCATCGCCATCTCCGCGTCCTATGTGGCGCTGGATCTTGGCGGACGTGTAACCGCCGCGCGCGGCTGGATCCGCTCAGCCTGGTTAGCTGGGGGAGCCTCTGCTCTCGGCTTGGGAATTTGGTCGATGCACTTTACCGGGATGCTCGCCTTCAACCTGCCTGTCCCGGTTGCCTATAACTGGCCGACCGTTCTGCTGTCGCTCCTAGCCGCGATTTTTGCATCCGCCGTCGCGCTTTACGTCGTGAGCCGGACGAAGATGGGCCGCGTCCAAGCCATGATCGGCAGCGTCCTTATGGGGCTTGGCATTTCGTGCATGCACTACATCGGCATGGCCGCGATGCGCCTCTCTGCGGTTTGCCATTACAGTCCTCGACTCGTGGCCGTTTCCGTCTTGATCGCAGTCATGGCTTCACTGGTCGCGCTTGTGTTCGCTTTCGACTACCGCGAAGATTTCAGAGGAACCACCTTTGCAAAGTTCGTGAGCGCAGCGGTGATGGGCGGTGCAATCTCGGCAATGCATTACACAGGAATGGCAGCAGCGAGTTTCGTGTCTTCCCCAGCACTCCCGGATCTTTCCTACGCTGTCAGCATCCCCGCGCTTGGAACGGCTGCCGTTTGCGTCGTGACCTTGACGGTCCAGGCTCTGGCAATCTTGACCTCGTCGGTGGACCGGAGGTTCGCGATTCAGGCCCAAGAGCTTCAAACCAGCGAACGATTCCGTCAGATCGCGGAAATCTTGCGGGATGTCCTTTCACTGAGTAATGCAGATTTAAGCGAAGTTTTGTTCGTCAATCATGCCTACGAGACGATCTGGGGCCGCACAGTTGAGAGCCTCTACGCAGACCCGAGCTCATGGTTGGAAGGCGTGCATCCGGATGATCGCCAGCAGGTTCAGGAAGCCGTGCAAAGGCTGGTCGGTGGAGAACCACTTGACTATCTCGAATGCAGAGTCGTTCGGCCGGGCGACTCGATCTCGTGGGTTAGGCTGCGAGCCTATCCCGTCGTTGACACTGATGGCCATCCTTATCGAATCGTAAGCACTGCGCATGAGTTCACGACGCGCAAGCTGGCGGAAGAGGCTCTCAGAACGAGTGAGCGGGAGCAGCGCCGGATAGCGGAGCAATTGGAAGCAGAGCGCTCTCGCTTGGTCGAGGCTCAGGAGGTGGCGAAAATCGGAAGTTGGGAATTGGAGCTGCAGAGCTTGAATGTGATTTGGTCAGAGCAAACACACCGGATCTTTGAGACTGACCCGTCTCGTTTCCACCTCACACGCCCAGAGTTCCGTGAATTCATTCATCCGCAGGACCGCGCGAAAGTGGATGCAGCCTTCAAAGCGTCCCTCGACAAGGGCTCGCCTTCCACGGTCGAATATCGGATCGTCATGCCGGATGGCCGCGTCAAATTCCTCGAGGAGCGCTGGAAAGCTTTTCATGATGAACAAGGAAAGCCGGTTCGCGTTGCGGGCACTTGCCGCGACATTACCGAACGCGTGCGAGCCGAAAAGGATCTCCGGCAACTCTCTGGCCGACTTCTGCGCTTACAGGACGAAGCGCGACGACGGATCGCCCGGGATTTGCACGACTCCACGGCGCAAAATCTCGTCGGGTTGGCAACGATGCTTGGTCAACTGCGCGATTCAATTCCTTCCGAACGAAAGCCACATAAGCTTATCTCGGATTGCACCGAATTGGCGGACCGGTGTATCCGTGAAGTCCGCACGCTTTCCTACTTGTTGCACCCGCCCGTGTTGGATCAGGCTGGATTAGAGGACGCGATTCGTGACTATGTGAACGGCTTCACCGAGCGAAGTGGAATTGACGTGGAATTGGAACTGTCACCGAACGTTGGACGCATGGCACGAGATGTGGAGCTTGCTTTGTTCCGGGTGGTGCAAGAGAGCCTCACCAACATCGCGCGCCATTCGGGAAGTCAACGGGCCACGATAAGAATCCATCGCAACTCGGATCTCACGCTGGAAATCAACGACTATGGCCGCGGAGCGTCTGCCGGTGCGCCGAATCGGGAGGAAAAGCCTCGGTTTAAATTTGGTGTCGGCATCCCCAGCATGCGGGAGCGAGTGAACCTGATCGGAGGCAGGTTCGATATTGATTCTACCGGTCAGGGCACAACCGTACGCGTGACGATACCTCTCGGAGGGGAACAACCGTGAGAAAACTTCGCATTCTGATAGCCGACGACCACGGGTTGGTGCGGCGTGGTGCACGGGCGATCCTCCACTCCCGAAACGGCTGGAGGGTCGTAGGCGAGGCGGCGAATGGCCGCGAGGCGGTAGAAAAGGCTATAGAACTGAAACCAGATGTGGCCGTCGTGGATATCGGCATGCCGGACATGGATGGAATAGAGGTAACACGCCAAATCCGAAGTGCAGTTCCGAATACCAAAGTTCTTATGCTTACGATGCACGACTCAGACCGGATGGTCCGCCGGGCATTGGATGCGGGAGCTCTCGGGTACCTCTTGAAGTCCGACCTCACGGATTCCCTCCCCAAAGCGGTGAAGGCCATTGCCGAGGGTAAGCGTTTCCTAGCGCCCAAGGTATCCGAAATCGTGCTGGAAGGGTTTCTCAAGAAGGAAGGCGAGCATGAACAAGGGGAGCGGGGACGCACGCGAACAACTCCTCGCGAGATGGAAATCATCCGCCTCCTGGCCGTGGGAAAAACGAATAAGGAGATCGCAGCTCAGCTAGGAATCACCGTGAGGACCGCTGAGACACACCGGGCTAACATCATGCTCAAGCTTGGGCTCCATTCTCTGGCCGAGCTTATTCACTACGCGATGCGCCACGGGATCATCCCAACGTAAGGAAGCGTTTTTCAATGAGCTAATTGGGCACGCGCCTCAGCTTGCCGCTGAATGTTTCAAATCGGTCGTATGGGAATTTCTGTCTTCACGACGACCCGCGTCGCGCGAAAAAACTGCAAATGGCCTGCGGCGGCAAGGTAAGGGAGTTGCGCGACGCCGGGTAACGCGGAGGGGCGAGATGGGTGTAAACTGCAACCGTTTTTGAAGTCAAAAAGGGAGATTCCCGGCCCAATTCTCAAAAAGGAGAGACAGATGCGGATGAAACTGGTTGTCAGCGCGGGGGCTCTGGCTTTGGTTTTTGGGATGACCGCTCCTGCTTACGCACAGGGTGAGCAACACGAAAGGGAGCAGGGCAAACAGCAGGAACATCACCAGCAGGCGAGTAGGCCTGCGGCACGACCGCAACAAGCCTACGGCGGCACCTATCATGGCGGGGTGCGGGCGGACGACTCCACCCACGGCGGCGTCCACCATAGCGGCGTTCCACAACACGATGGGCAAGTGCGGAGCGGTTTCACGCAGTCACGCGCAAGATCGTGGGATGGCGACCACCGAAGTTGGGCGCAGCGCGGCGGCTATAACGGCTACAGGATCCCCGACGAACGCTTCAGGCAGTACTTCGGACGTGACCATTACTTCCGCATCCACCGGCTTCCGCTGGTCTTCGTAGGCGGGTATCCGCGCTTCCAGTACGACGGGTATTGGGTGACGTTCGTGGACCCGTGGCCGGAAGGCTGGCCTGAAAACTGGTACGAAAGCGACGACGTATATCTGGATTACAACGGCGACGGGTATTACTTGTATGACCGCAATCACCCCGGCGTCGGGGTCGCCGTCACGGTCTCGTTCTAGCGAGGCGGAAGCTGCAAGAAAATCGTTGTCTTCGCGGCGGGTCCGGAGAAAAGCAACGCGGATCCCTCATCCCTAGGATCATTCGGGACGCGGGCGGGGAATGCAAAAGCAACAGCAGATCCCTCGTCGGCCGAGAATCGGCCTCGCTCGGGATGACACGCAGGCGGGCCGGGCGCGCGGCGGCGCGAAAGAGTAGGGCAGAGGCGCGCAGTCGTATAGAATGCGCGGGCCATGGCGCCCGGAACGGAATCGAGCGGAAGTGCCGCGGAAACGCGGGAAGCTTCACGATCGTTGCGCTACGCGTGGTACGTCGTTGGCGTGCTGACGCTCGTCTACGTTTTCTCCTTTCTTGACCGGCAAATCTTCAGCTTGATTGTCGCGCCGCTGCGGCGCGACCTGCACATCAGCGACACCCAGGTGAGCCTGCTGCAGGGCTTCAGCTTCGCAGTTTTTTACACATTCTTCGGGATTCCCATCGGGCGGCTCGCCGACGTTTACAACCGCCGAACGATCATCATGCTGGGGCTTGTGCTCTGGAGCGCGTTCACGGCCGGGTGCGGGCTCGCGGGAACTTTCGCGCAGATGCTTCTGCTGCGAATGGGAGTGGGCGTGGGGGAAGCCGCGCTTTCTCCTGCGGCGTACTCCCTGATTACCGATTATTTCCCCCCGGCGCGCCTGGCGACGGCGATCAGCGTGTATGCGACGGGGATTTACCTTGGGTCGGGATTGTCATTTTTGCTGGGCGGGATCGCGGTGCGGTATGCGGCGACGCAGGAGATGTGGACGCTTCCGCTGGTGGGCGCCATGCGTCCGTGGCAGCTCATTTTTCTCATCGTCGGGCTGCCGGGATTGTTGCTCGCGCCGCTGCTGTTTACGATTCGCGAGCCGGAGGCGCGCCGGGCACGAGCGGGAGCGGCGGCCGTGCCGATGCGGCAGGTGTTCGCGTACATCGGAAAGAACCGCCGTGTATTTCTGCTGCACAACATCGGATTCGGATTGTTGGCGCTTTCCTCTTATTCATCCGCCGCGTGGATACCGGAATTTTACCGGCGGCACTTTCACTGGGACGCAGGGACGACCGGCATCGTTTACGGTTCAATCGTGGCGGTGTTTGGCTGCCTGGGGATTGCCGGCGCGGGACGGATCGCGGATCATTTGCGTTTGGTCGGGCGGGCGAATGCGAATTTGCTGGTGGGAGCAGTGGCCGGAATCGTGCTTGTGCCCATCAATTGCTTGCTGTATCTCGCGCCTTCGGCGGCGTGGGCCACGATTTGGCTGATTCCCGCTGCGACGTTTACGGCCGCACCGTTTGGGATTGCTCCTGCGGCGATCCAGCAGATGATGCCGGCGTCGATGCGCGGGCAGGCCTCAGCTGTGTATTTGTTCTCGGTCAACATCATTGGGCTTGGGGTGGGCCCGACGGCGGTAGCGTTTTTCACGCAACATGTTTTCGGGCGCGATAGTGCGGTGCCGTATTCGCTGGCGATCGTGACATCGGCATCCTGCGCGCTGGGGGCGGCACTGCTGTACGCAGGGCTAAGACCGTTTTTGACGAGCCTCGACGGGCTGAAGCGCCACATCGAATCAGGCGCATAGGACGTGATCGGCGTCGCTGGAGTGCTCTGGAAGGACCATTTCGATATTCAGATTGGCATCGAGCGCGGCTAATCGAATTCGCGTCTCAGCGGATAGTCCACGATGATGGCCCGGCCATCGGTGAGGGCTTTGACCGAATGGCGCACGTTGCCTGGCACAATCGCGACGAACCCAGCTCTTGCGATCTGGGCTTCGCCGTCAATGGTCACCTCCAGCTCGCCTTCGATAACCTCGTAAACTTCTTCTTGAGGATGGAAGTGCTCGTGAATGGACGAGCCACGTTTGAAGTCGTAATGCGCGAATGTCATGCTCGGTGAGTGGAAGTAGCGTCCCTGCCATCCCGGTAGGCGTTCGATGACTT
>Ga0307475_10002460_pt1 | contig 11150 bp, 9 predicted proteins | sample atmos_gasesECM1C_FD_203317 | JGI IMG/M metagenome (GOLD analysis project Ga0307475, IMG submission 203317) | Hardwood forest soil microbial communities from Morgan-Monroe State Forest, Indiana, United States - atmos_gasesECM1C_515 | ecosystem: Environmental > Terrestrial > Soil > Temperate...
GATTGGCCGTTCTCCGCACGTGAATGACGCTGACGCCATCTTCGTCCTTGACGTACGCGATCAATTGTCCATCACGCGACAGATCAAACCGCTCCACGTCCCACTTCGCCGCGGGCCCGGTAATCAGGAACTTGATTTCCGGCCGGCCTAAGTCCACATAGGCCAGGTTCATATATTCGGAGCCGAAATCTGTCGTCACATAAATACCTTTTCCGTCTTTGCTGAACCTCACGTCGCCGTACGCGATCTTGTCTCCGCGCTTCGTTCCGTTCGGCATCAGCGCCGTTTTTTCGCCCGTCTTCGTGTCCACCAGCCACAAATACGCTTCATTAAGCGAAATTTCTTCCTTCAGCAAAATCTTCGAATCATCCGGCGACCAATCCTCCGGCCCCCACCCGCCGCCTTCCAGTTTCGTCAACAAACGGTCGCTCTTCGGATCTGCCGGATTCATCACCCACAAATCCGTATCCTTCCCCGTTCGCCGCGTCGACATATACGCGATCTGGTCCCCGCCCGAAGACCACGGCCCCATCAAATTCCGCGACTTCCCATCCGTCAGCAGCGTCACATCCCCGCTCGCCACGTCGTACCGATAAAGCTGGTACCACTCCCCACCACCAATGTCTTTCGCAAACACAATGTAATCCCCGCCATTCGGATGAAATCTCCCGCCGCTCACCGCGTCCGCGAAAAATGTAAGCTGTTGCCGCTCCCCGCCCGGCATCTTCAGTACGTGCAGTTGCGCCGTATCCGCGAACCGCGTGGCAATCAGCATCTCCCGCCGAGCTGGGTTCCAATCCGCCAGCGTCGCGCTCCGATACGACCCATAACGCCCCGCCGTCTCTACCAGCGAAGCCGGAATCGCCGGCACCCCCTCCACAACAAGATTCTCCGCCGGCGCAATCGTCTCGTCCTGCGCACTCGCAACGTAGGGGCGCAGCATGCTGCGCCCCAGCTCGGCACAAACGCAAAGCGCAGCCACACAAAACATCGCCGCCAATCGTCTCTTCATAGTTCCCCCTCGCTGCTGTCACACAAAAACCGTTGTCACGTTGAAGATCGCCAACGCCAAGGCGCCGTCATCCTGAGGCTACCCGACGAGTAGACGAAGGACCTCAACCTAGAGTCCTGGCAAAAGACTCTCTTTCCCGCAGCCGCTGCACATTACACCGCCAACAATTGAGCACGCAACCCACCGCTAGCCGAAATCCCGCCGCCCTCGCATGCTAAAATCCCGCAGCATCGCCAAACCCGCATGTTCAACAAAATCCTGATCGCCAATCGCGGCGAAATCGCCGTCCGCATCCTCCGCGGCTGCCGTGAACTCGGCATCCGCTCGGTCGCCGTCTTCAGCGAAGCCGACCGCGCCTCTCTCCACGTCCGCCTGGCCGACGAAGCCTACCCCATTGGCCCCGCGCCCTCCCGCGAAAGCTATCTCCGCATCGACAAGCTGATCGACGTCGCCCGCCGCTCCGGCTGCGACGCCGTCCATCCCGGCTACGGCTTCCTCGCCGAAAATCCCGCGCTCCCCCGCGCCTGCGAAGAAACCAGCCTCGTCTTCATCGGCCCGCCCGCTGAAGCCATGGAAGCTCTCGGCTCAAAAACCGCCGGCCGCCAGCTCGCCCGCCGCTCGGACGTTCCCACCGTACCCGGCACCAACGACCCCATCGAAAAGCCCGAAGAAGCTCAGGCTCTCGCGCAATCCATGGGCTATCCCGTCCTGCTCAAAGCCGTCTCCGGCGGCGGCGGAAAAGGCATGCGGGTCGTCGCCGGCGATCCCGATTTCGCCTCCGCCTGGCGCGACGCCTCCTCCGAAGCGCTCAATGCGTTCGGCGACGCCCGCCTCTATCTCGAAAAATATCTCGAAAATCCCCGCCACATCGAAATCCAAATCTTCGCCGACTCCCACGGCCGCGTCGTCTCCCTTGGCGAACGCGAATGCTCCGTGCAGCGCCGCCACCAAAAAGTGATCGAAGAAGCGCCTTCCTCCATTGTCACGCCGGAGCTGCGCAAGAAAATGGGTGATGCCGCCGTCCGCCTCGCGCGCGCCGGTCGTTACATCAACGCCGGCACTGTCGAATTTCTCGTCGACTCTCACTTCAATTTCTATTTCCTCGAAGTCAACACGCGCCTGCAAGTTGAGCATCCCGTCACCGAGCAAGTCACCGGCCTCGACCTCGTCAAACTGCAAATCGCCATCGCCGCCGGCCACCGCCTTCCCTTCGCCTGGGAAACCATCACGCCGCGCGGCCACTCCATGGAGGTGCGCCTCTATGCCGAAGATCCCGACAACAATTTCTTCCCCTCGCCCGGAAAAATCCTCTCCCGCCACGCACCCAGCGGCCCCGGCATTCGTCTTGACGAAGGCGTCTACGAAGGTTGGACCGTTCCCAACGAATACGATCCGCTCCTCAGCAAACTCATCGCCTGGGGCAACTCCCGCGAAGAAACCATCGCCCGCCTCCGTCGCGCGCTCGACGAATACACCGTCACCGGCATCAAGACCAACGCAGGCCTCTTCCGCCGCATCCTCTGCGAACCCGATTTCCTCCGAGGCGAAATCCACACCAAATGGCTCGACCAGCTCCTCGCGAGAAAAAAGCATGCCGCCCCCGAAGTCGATAGCAGCGCCGCCGATGCCACCGCCATCGCCGCCGCCTTGTGGCAATATTCGCAGTCGCAAAAGAACTCCTCCCCGCAATCGGCACAAGCCGCTTCCTCGCGCTGGAAACAAGAAGCCCGGGGCGACCAACTGGACGGCACATCGTGAAAATCGAAGTGTGCATCGACCAGCGCACGCGCACCGTTGAGCTCACCCGCGACGCCGACCGCTGGCACATCTCCCTCGACGGCCAGCAGGTCGACGCCGACGCCGTCGAAATCGCGCCCAACATCTTCTCCATTCTCCTTAACGGCAAATCGCACGAAGTGCGCATCACGCCCACGCCTACCGGCGCGCTCACCCTGCAAACCGCCCACCGCGAATTCACCGCCGAGGTGCTCGACCCCCGCGCATGGCGCGCCCGACGCCACGGCGCCCTCGAAGCCGAAGGCCGCCAGCAAGTCCTCGCGCCTATGCCGGGGAAAATCGTTCGCGTGCTAGTTCAAGCGGGAGAAAAAGTGGAAGCCGGGCAGGGGTTGCTCGTAGTGGAAGCCATGAAAATGCAGAACGAAATTCGCTCGCCCAAGAGCGGCACCGTGGAACGCCTGTTAGTGAAAGAAGGCCAGCCAGTAAACGCCGGCGAAATTCTCGCCTGGATCGACTGAAATCGAAAACTAGCAACGACTCCTAGGGAATGAGGCTCTTCGCGGGCTTGGCGGTCTTCGCCGCCTCAGGAAGTTTCCCTGCCGCCTCGATCACCTGCTCGGCCAGATAATTGGTCACCCGCGCTTCGTCGCGCGCAATCGCCAGATACGCCGCGCGCAGCAACTGCTCCTTGCGATTGCGCAGCGTGTCGCGAATCGTCTGCTGCACCTGTGGATCGCTAATGCTGCGCTGTCCCGGCGATTCGCGCGCTACCAGTTTCAAGATCCGGTAGCCATCCTTTAATTGCAGCGCCGGACTCACCTGCCCCGGCTTCATGCCCACCACCATTTTCTTCAGCGCTGGGTCCGATTGGTTCAGCGCCGACTCCGGCACATACCCCAGATCCCCGCCGGTCGTGGTCGTGTTCATGTCCTCGGAGTAATCCATCGCCAGTTGCCCGAAATCCGCGCCGCTGCTTAGCCGGTCCACCAACATTTTCACTTTGCGCTGCGCTTCCGGTTCGTTCGTGGCGTCATCGTTCTTGCGGTTGCGAATCTGCGGCTCTTTGCGCGGCGTCACCACGATCTGCGCGATGCGATACTGCGGCTCGGCCACATTAAACTGCGCCTTGTTGGTGTTGTAAAAATCCGCCACGTCCTGGTCGGTGATCGTGATCTTCGCCACCACTTCGCGGTTCAGCAGTTTCTGAATCGAAAGTTGCCGCCGCAAATCGCGTTTCAAGTCATCCACCGAAACCCCGCGCTCCTTCAACTGCCTCTGAAACTCATCTTCCGTGAACGGGCTCTTCAGCTCCGTGAATTTGTCCTCGACCTCGCCGTCGCTCGCCTCCAAATTCAGTTTCTTCGCGCGCTCCAGCAAAATCTCGTTGTTGATCAGCTCATCCAGCACGTTCAACTTCAGCGACAGCGCTTCTTCCTGCGAAGGTTCCTGCCCCTCCGGACTTACCCGCGTCCGGTAAAATTTGTCGACATCATCCCGCTTGATTTCTTGCCCGTTGACCGTTGCCCACACGTCCGGCGCCGGCTGCTTCTGCTGCTTGCACCCCGCCACGCCAAGAACGAGCAGCGCCCCCAGCGGCAGCAACACCGCCGCCCGCATCCTCGACGTATAGAGGCGTGCGTCACGGCGTGTATAGAGGCGGGCTTTAACCCGTCCCAGCCCCGAAGGGGCTGTCTCTGTAAGAAGGGAAGAAATCAAGGAGGTACTCAGGCAGCTTTCTTCACGCGGCCCGCGCGAATACACGCCGCGCAAACACGCATTTGCTTCTTCGCGCCGTTCACCAGTCCGCGCACGCGGCGCAAATTCGGATTCCATCGCCGCCGCCGCGTGTTGTTCGCGTGGCTGATCACGTTTCCAAAATGCGGCCCCTTGCCGCACAATTCACACTTCATCGCCATAAATATTCCTACTCCATCCACCGAAAATGTTCAAAATGCAAGCCATCATTCTAGCAGACCCCGCCGCCTTTTCCCACTAAGCGCTTAACACAACTCGTCCAGTCGCCTAATTTCCTTTCGTGCAGGCATCCACACTGCCTTGCTCCGCGTTGACACTCCCGCCGCGCTGCTGAATACTCTTCTCCGATGATTGGCCAGCTTCGCGGACGTCTCACCGACAAGCGCCCGAATCAAGTTCTCGTCGACGTAGGCGGCGTCGGTTACCTCGTACAGGTTCCGCTCTCCACCTTTGCCTCCCTCGGCGAGCTGCACACCGAGGTCACGCTGCTAATCCACACCCACGTTCGAGAGGACGCACTCTCCCTCTACGGATTCCTCTCCTCCCGCGAAAAACATTTTTTCGAACTGCTGCTCTCCGCCTCTGGCGTAGGCCCTTCCCTTGCTCTCAAAATCCTGTCCGGTATGAGCGTCGAAGAATTGGTGCCCGCCATTCGCGGCGGCGACTTGGCGCGCCTAACGCGCATCCCCGGCGTAGGCCGCAAAACCGCCGAGCGCATCATCGTCGAACTGAAGGACAAGCTGGAAGCCGTTGCCATCGAAGCCCAAAAGCCCGCGGCGTCCTCACCCGCAGGAGCCGAGGCGGATGTAGTCTCCGCGCTGATAAATCTAGGCTACGACGCCCGCGCCGCGGAATCCGCAGTCGCCGAAGCCAAGCGCGAAGCCGGCACCGCCAGCTTCGAGAAACTCCTGCGCGCCTCCCTGCAATCCCTAAGCGCCCCCAAAGGCCGCTCCACCCGCGCCGGCGCCTGAGCAGGTCTCTCTTGTGTGTTATTTGCCTTGCTCTTCTCTTTGCTCTCTGCGAACTCTGTGGTGAAATCTTCGCAGTGAGTAAAGGCTCGACGGAATCGTAGGGATCACGCTCAGATCGCTGCCGCACTAACCGCCCAACTGCCTGCGCAGCAAAATCAAGGTCGCCAGGCCGACTCCCAGCAGAACAACCGTCCGCGGCTCCGGCGTCTGCGCTGGTCCGGGCGTTTGCGCCAGATTGAAGTATTCGTCCGACCCAATCATCCTCGCGATCACTTGCTCGTCGGTCTGGGTTCCGCCATTCAGGTCCATCGCGAAAGCATTGAGTCCTGCCGTGTCCGCGGGCCGCCGCAGGAACTGCAGGTAGTAACTCGTCACCAGATCTTTGTCGTACTCTAATAATCTCAGGATCTGCGAGGCCACCTGCTCTTGAGTCATCGTGCTCAGTTCGCCTACGAAGAACGCCGACTCGCTGCTGGTGGGTGTCCGGTTGAGGAAATCTTTGTACAATGCGGTCACAAAGTCAGCGTCCGTGCCGCCACTTTTTAGATAGAATTCCGGGGTGCCTGCGATCTGGGCCTGAACAAATTCGTCTGAGTTACTGGAGAGTAGAGCCGTGAAACCAGACAAATCTGTAGGGCTCGCCGGCCGGCCGAGCAGGCCCTGAATATAAGACTGCACTAGCAGCTGGTAGTACGACGTGCTGGTGTCGAGGGACAGCGCGAAGTCGTAGCGGGTCTCGCTTCCTAGCGCGAGCAAACCATTCGCAATTTCAGTTGGGTTCGGTGTCACCTGTAGCAAGTCCATGTATGCCTTGTCGATGAAATTCGTATTCTCTGTGGTGATGTCGGCCCTCACTGTCGAACTTGCACCGAGACAGACTGCTGCCGCCAGTGTCAGAAGCGCTGCGATTCTCTTCATCTTGGATTCCCCTTCCGCATGGGATCGCCAGTTCCCTCGTTTAGACAATAAGCGGGACCCGGAGCCTTTTCGCGCACACTACAATATCGGAGTCAAGAGCATCCCAGGGACCACAAGAACATGCTGAAAACACGGCAGTTAATGCTGTGACCACCAGCAACAACCTGCAAAACGCTGCACATAAAAGCGCCGAAGTGTGGATCTCTAGAGGTGCAAAGGCCTCCGCTCGGTCACTTGCTTGCTTTCTCCTCTGCGCCCTCTGTGCTCTCTGTGGTAAAACTCTTGCGTGCCCGACGCGAGCGCCAAGCGAATGATGTCTCAGCGCCAACCCGCCCGCATTGTCTCCGGCCAAGCCATCGACGAAGACCTGCGCATCGAAGCCAGCGTCCGCCCCAAGCGCCTCGACGAATACATCGGCCAAAAGCGCGTCAAGGAGAATATCCAGATCGCTATCGAAGCCGCCCGCACTCGCGGCGAATCCCTCGATCACGTGCTCCTCTACGGCCCTCCTGGCCTCGGCAAGACCACCCTTGCGCAAATCATCGCCAACGAATTGAACGTACCCATCAAGACCAGTGCCGGCCCCCTACTCGACCGCAAGGGCGACCTCACCGCCATCCTCACCTCCCTCGAGGCCAAGGAAGTTTTCTTCCTCGACGAAATCCATCGCCTCCAACCCGCCGTCGAAGAAGTCCTCTACCCCGCCATGGAAGATTTTCGCGTCGACCTCATCATCGGCCAGGGGCCAGGCGCGCGTATTCATCCCTTTCCCCTCGGCCATTTCACACTGATCGGCGCCACCACCCGCGCCGGACTCATCACCGCCCCACTGCGTTCGCGCTTCGGCATCGTCCATCGGCTCGATTTTTACGAGCCGGAAGATCTGCTGATCATCCTGCATCGCTCCGCCAAAATTCTCACCATCGAGATGGATGAAGGCGGCGCCGAAGAAATCGCCCGCCGCTGCCGTGGAACACCGCGCGTCGCCAACCGCCTCCTGCGCCGCGCCCGCGATTTCGCCGAAGTCCGCGCCGCCGGCCGCATCACTCGTGCCGTAGCCCAGGAATCCCTGGCCATGCTCGGCATCGACGAAAACGGTCTCGACGAAGTCGACCGCAACCTAATGCTCGCCCTAATCGACAAATACGGCGGCGGCCCCGTCGGCGTAGGCACGCTAGCCGCCGCCCTCAGCGAAGAAGAAGACGCCATCGAAGAAATGTACGAGCCCTACCTAATGCAAATCGGCCTCATCGACCGCACCCCCCGCGGACGCGTAGCCACCCCCCGCGCCTACGAATACTTCCACCGCGAAGCCCCCCGCCGCCAACCCCGCCTATTCTAAATCGACCTTTCCCCTCACCGGACCCACCCCGAGACGACAAACTGCGACAGAAAGGCGATTCGGACGGGGAGTCGTTCCTTGTCGCTTGCCATACCCGGGAACGCTACCTTAGGCTTCGGGCGGACCCGGATTTCAACTAGGAGGGATTATGAAACGGATCGGCGCTTTACTCCTCGTGTTCGGTCTGGCGGCCCTGGGTGCAAGGGCGCAGACGGTCACAGGCAGCGGCACCACAAACACGGTCCCCAAGTTCACAGGTTCCTCGACCATCGGGGACTCGGTGATCGCGGAAAGCAATGGAAACATAGGCGTTGGCGCCGGGGCGATCAATCCTTTTTTTGATGGCAAACTCACAGTTTTCGATACCAGGGATGTGAATGACTTTGGTCAGGGACCCAGCTCCATATACGGGGTCGCTCAATGCAAGATCAACAATTTCTGTGCCGCTGTCCGCGGCGACGTGCACAGCGGTTTCGCCAACGCGGTGATAGGAGTCCAATACGTCGATGACGGCCAATCAGGCGGCGGCGGAGTGACCGGCATAACCAATGGAACGACAGGTTTCACTTATGGTGTGTTTGGCAATGCGCAAGGCAGCACCGGCTCGGGGGCGGGTGTTTTAGGCTCGTCGGAGAGTCCAGAGGGCACAGGGGTGATTGGGAAAGCGGTCGCCAGCACGGGGACGACTTTGGGCGTGCTTGGTCAGACCAACAGCGATGAGGGGATAGGTGTGCTGGGGAACCGTGGTAATCCGGTCGCGTCAGGTTTTGGAGGTGGCGGCGTGCGCGGTGTGACCTCAGCTGCCAACTTCGTCTTCACGTATGGAACGTCTGGCGTCGCTACGGCCAACACAGGAAGCGCCGTCGGTATATTTGGTCAGGCGTACAGCCCCCAAGGCGTGGCCGGCTTGTTCGCAAATGTGTCTGGGGGAGACATTATTCGCGGCGGCGTGAACCAGCCGGAGATCACGGTATTTCGTGTGGACGGCCGCGGCACGGTGTTTGCGAATGGCGGATTCCGGCCTTTCGGAGCCGATTTTGCGGAGTCTGTAGCGGTAAAGGATGGTGCAGAACACTATGCACCGGGCGACTTGTTGGTGATTGATGCGTCCGGCGAGCGGCGTTTGTCCTTGTCGCAGACTCCGTACTCCACGCTCGTGGCGGGAATCTACTCGACGCGACCAGGCGTCATAGCCAGCCAGCACCGCGTAAACGAAGCGCTGCCTAGCAACGAAGTCCCACTGGCCGTGATTGGAATCGTTCCGTGCAAGGTCACTACCGAAAACGGGCCGATCGCTGCCGGCGACCTTCTCGTCACCTCTTCCACTCCGGGCCACGCGATGAAAGGAACCGACCGGAGCCGGATGCTCGGCGCGGTCGTTGGAAAGGCACTGCAACCCCTGGAAAAGGGAACGGGCGTCATTCAGGTGCTCGTGACGCTGCAATAGAACATCCGCTGCGGAGTGCCTCGGGACCCCCAAACCTTAATGGGGTCCTGAAGCACTCCGAGTTCTGAACTTAAGAATCGTCTCGAACACACCCTCTCCACGTGTCTGTCCAGTTGGCATGTTTTCGCTAAGCTCTTTCTCGCGTTCGCGGCTCTGTCATGATCAGCTCCGCGGTAGGCACACGCAGCGGTAGCGCCACCATCTTGCTGGCGCGTTGGTGGCCTGCAGTTCGTTTTCCCCTCGCCTCTGCTAAAGTCTCGCAAGGCAGCGTTTGTGGCGGACCCTGTGAAAAAAAAGGTGTACCTCTCGCTGGGCTCGAACCTGGACGACCGCGCAAAGAATCTTCGCGACGCAATCGTCGCATTGGCCAATGCGCGCGTGCACGTTGTGCGCGTGTCGTCTGTGTACGAGACGGAGCCGGTCGATTACTTGCATCAGCCCTGGTTTCTGAACTGCGCCGTGGAGGCAGAAACGGAATTGGCTTCGCTGGACCTGCTGCGCGCCCTGCGCGGAATCGAAGCGCAAATGGGCAGCAAGAAACTAATCGCGAAAGGACCGCGCCTGATCGACATCGACATTTTGCTCTACGGCAACGAAGTCATCGACACGCCAGAGCTGCAAGTCCCGCACCCGCGCATGCATCTCCGCCGCTTCGTGTTGCAGCCGCTAGCCGAAATCGCGCCGAATCTGCAGCATCCAGTATCTGGTCTAAACGCCACCGAAATGCTGGACCGCACGCCGGACAAGAGCGCCGTGCGCAAATTCGGCGATGGGAGTTGTAGCGGCCGGCTTTAGCCGGCCAGCACGAATAGGATCGCCAAAAAATGCTGTGTAGGCGCCGGGCTTTAGCCCGGCCAGCGTCAACATGATGGCAACAAACGAAAAGGTCACCACCCATTCACGACGTCCGATGCAGCAGCAACCGGTGCAACATCATCGTCTTCGGCTGCAACGCATCCAGCTCGATCAGCGCCAACGAGCCTTCCGTGATTTCGCGCCAGCGATACACACCGGCTTCGGTCTCCTGCACTTCGCGGCCGTTGGGCCGGCGCAGAAATTCGCGAGCATCGTCAGCGGAAGCAGTCTCGCGCAGCGTGGGTCGCGCCAACGCTTCCACCGCGTAACTGCGCAGCAGCTTGCTCCAGTACTGGTGGAAGAGCTCGCCGGAAGCGAAGATGTCGCTCCACGCTACTTCGCCGCCGTAAGCGACGACCACGCCGACGACGCGCTCACCCTTCAGCCCGGAAGTGGCGCGCGCGAATCGCCGCTGCACCTGCTCGACAAAGCTGTCGACAGAGCCGCCAACGCGCCTGGACTCGTAGATTTTCCGGTAAGACTGCGTCGGCGCTTCCGAAGAGATGGCTTCCGCGAGATCGGAAGTGGTGAGACGCGAAGCCGGAGCATTCGGCGTGGAACGCGATCCGGATGCTGCGGCCATGGTGCCCCCGGACACCGCCGCCCACACCTCGCTTTGCTTTTGCTCTACCGCGGCTTGCTCGCGGACGCTGGGATGCACGATGGTTTTCGACGCCGTGAATTGCGAGCTGCTGCCTGTCCAGCGGCCGTGCTCGACGCAGAAGACATCAAGCGGCAGCGGTTCCGCGCCAACCGGCACGATGCGGTCTTTGCCGATGATGCGGTCTTGCTTGCCGCCGCTGACCAGTTCGCCGGCCAGCAACAGCAGCGGACGTTTGCTGCGGTTGAGGAGCACAAGCTGGTTCACCGAAGCGCTTGTGTTGTAGTCCGGGATGGTGCGAACGCCGTCGCGGTTGCGCACCATGCCGGTGGCACCGCGCTCGGCGACGATCACTTCGCCGCTAGCGAGGCCTTCTTCCAACGTCAGAAAGCTGCTGGTGTCCTGCGAGGAGCCGCTGACTACAGGAAAAATAGCAATGTTTTCGTAGACAACCGGATCGAGGATGCGCCAATCACCTTCCGGTCGCGAGGCGGCCTTGTGCGGGTGCGGAG
>Ga0307475_10002462_pt1 | contig 11148 bp, 12 predicted proteins | sample atmos_gasesECM1C_FD_203317 | JGI IMG/M metagenome (GOLD analysis project Ga0307475, IMG submission 203317) | Hardwood forest soil microbial communities from Morgan-Monroe State Forest, Indiana, United States - atmos_gasesECM1C_515 | ecosystem: Environmental > Terrestrial > Soil > Temperate...
TGTCTCCGCGTTTCTTGCGTCTGGCTGAATCAACCCTTCGGGCAGCAAAAAACACAACGAGACGCCCACGCGAGCACTGTGATTCCGTTCAAGCAGAAATGAACGCGTGGCCAAGTAGCGCGCGTTGGCGGAGCCGGAGAATGAGTGAGTTCGACTTACAGAACGTTTCTTACCCTCTTGAAATCGTATGCATGAATCATGCATACTGATACATATGCGCACGACGCTGAACATCAACGATGACCTTCTCGAGCAAGCGGCACGGCTGAGCGGCATCACCGAAAAGACCGCTGTCGTGCATGCCGGATTGGAAGCTCTTGTCGCCCGTGAGAGTGCTAAGAGGCTGGCAGCACTGGGCGGCAGCGAGCGGAGCTTGCGAAAAATTCGGCGACGCCGTCCTCAGACCCGTTCGGCCAGCCGCTAATGCTTGTTGATACCTCGATCTGGGTCGAGCATTTGCGACGTGGCCGACCCGGTTTAGCCTCCCTTCTTCATCGCGCCGAAGTTCAATGCCATCCCTTCATTATTGGCGAATTGGCATGTGGTTCCATGAGTCGCCGTCCTGAGATCCTGCAATTGCTCCGCAGACTGCCATCGGTGCAGGTCGTCGAGAATGAGGAAGTCATGACGTTCGTCGAGCGGCATCGCCTTATGGGTCGGGGTGTTGGCTGGGTCGATGTACATCTGCTGGCGTCCGCGGCAATGGAAAGTGTACTGCTCTGGAGCGCCGATCGGCATCTCGCTGCCATCGCGCAATCACTGGGACTTCACGGTGAGCCCTAGGCTGAGAGGAATGTCGTGATGGAGCTTGGAACCTGGCGACCGGGAAATGGTTCGAACCGCCGGTACAGCGGGCGCAACCGTCTGGACAGACAGAGAAAAAGTGCTGGCGCGCCCGGAGAGATTCGAACTCCCGACCTACAGCTCCGGAGGCTGCCGCTCTATCCAGCTGAGCTACGGGCGCGCTTCGCGGTGGGATATCAATAGATTACAGCATTTCGCAATTTGATAATTCGGTAATCGGGTAATTTGCAGGCTGGTGGGGAGACTCGCCATTCGATCGTCGAAACCTATCCGATCTTTTCGCGCTGCCGGCGCAGCTCTTCCATGACTGACGAAACCAGCTCCTTGGCGCCATTGATAGAAGAGAGGACGCTCTGCAAATCCATTGCGGGTTTGCTGGGATTACGGTTGCTCGTGCAATAGACTCCGTGCTGGCCGACGAGGATCAGGGCATCGGTGAGCAAGTCCATGGTGACGGCCAGGCGGCCACGGGCTGGACCCATCATGAACTCGTGCTTTTCCAGCTCTTCCTTGTGATCGTCGAAGACTGACATGGATCTATTTCACCACGGAGACACGGAGTCACGGAGCAGGCGGAAAGCAAACCCAAAAGGACACAAGGAATGATGACGTAAAGAATCTGTTGAGCTCTTCCTTCTTGTGCTTTGTGTCCTTTGTGACTTCTCCCCCGCCTTCTCCGTGACTCCGTGTCTCCGTGGTGAAGAAATAGCTCAGCGCGTTCCCACCAGCTCCGGCTTGGACGCGCCCACCGCTTCGGCTTTCTGCTCGGGTCTCCAGCGCAGGATAGGTTTGCGGGCTGCAGCAGTTTCATCCATGCGGGCGACGCGCGTGTTGTGCGGAGCGCTCACGACTAGCTGCGGATCCTCTTCCACCTCGCGCGCAATCGACTTCATCGCGTCGATAAAGAGATCGAGTTCTTCTTTCGATTCGCTTTCTGTCGGCTCGATCATCAGGGCGCCGGGCACAATCAGCGGGAATGACGTCGTATAAGGATGGAAGCCGTAGTCGATCAGCCGCTTGGCGATGTCGCCGGTCTTCACTCCGTTCTGCGTCTGCAGGCGGTCGCTGAAGACCACCTCGTGCATCGATCCCGTCTTGTACGGCAAGTCGTAAATGCCTTCAAGCTTTTTGCGGATGTAGTTGGCGTTGAGGACCGCGTCTTCCGTGGTTTGCCGCAGGCCATCGGGACCATTTGCAAAGATGTAAGCCAGCGCGCGCACGAACATGCCGAAATTCCCGTAAAAGGCGCGCACCCGGCCAATTGATTTAGGACGGTTGTACTCAAAGCCTAGCTTGCCATCCGGACGAGTGGTCAGGACCGGAGTGGGAAGGAACGGTTCCAGCATTTTCTTGCACGCCACCGGTCCCGATCCGGGACCGCCGCCGCCGTGCGGAGTAGAAAATGTCTTGTGCAGGTTCAGGTGCATGACATCGACGCCGAAGTCGCCGGGGCGAGTCTTCCCTACCAGCGCATTCATGTTGGCGCCGTCCATGTAGAGGAGCGCGCCTTTGTCGTGCAGCACGTCGGCAATGCGGTGAATCTCTTTTTCGAAGACGCCGATGGTGCTGGGATTGGTAAGCATCATTCCGGCAACCGTCTCATCGACGACGGAGGCGAGCAGGCTGGCATCGACCATGCCTTCGGAATTCGACTTAAGGTTGATGATCTCGTATCCGCAAATTGCGGCTGTGGCGGGATTCGTGCCGTGTGCCGAATCGGGAATAATGATTTTTCTGCGAGGATTGCCTTTGGCCTCGTGATGCGCACGGATCAGCAGAATGCCGGTAAACTCACCGTGCGCCCCAGCCGCTGGCTGAAGAGTGATGCTGTCCATGCCGGTGATATCGCACAGACACTCGGAGAGCGTTTTCATGATGCGCAGCGCGCCCTGGGAGATCTTCTCCGGCTGATAAGGATGGGCGTTGCTCAGTCCTTCGAGGCGCGCGACAAACTCATTCACTCGCGGGTTGTACTTCATGGTGCAGGAGCCCAGCGGATACATGCCCAGATCAATGGCATAGTTCCAAGTGGAAAGCCGGGTGAAGTGGCGGATGATTTCAATCTCGCTTACCTCAGGCATCAGCCCAAGGTCTTCACGCGCATGATCGCCGAGCAGTTTCTCCGGCTCCACTTCGGGAACATCGAGGGGAGGCAGCCGGTACGCCTTCTTTCCCGGCGACGACTTCTCGAAGATCAAGCCTTCGTTCTGATTTACATGCTGCGACACTTTGCGCGGTTTCATTGCGCGTGCACCGCCTGTACTGCGGCATCGATCTGCTCGCGCGTGTTCATCTCCGTACAGCACCACAGCGCTGCATTACCCAATTCGGGATAGAACTTCTTCAACGAGAATCCCCCAACAATTTTCTTTTCCAACAGCCGATCGTTAATGGCGTGTGGATCTTCCTTGCTCTGCACCACGAATTCATTAAAGCGCCTGGCCTTGGGGAACAGCACTTTCGCTTTCTTCGCGAACTGGCTGGCAGCGTAGTGTGCCTTGGCGAGGTTCTGCGTCGCCAGTTCCTTGAGCCCCTCACGTCCATAGACGTTCATGTAGATGGTGGACATCAGCGCGACCAACGCCTGGTTCGTGCAGATATTCGACGTCGCTTTCTCCCGACGGATGTGTTGCTCGCGCGTGGAGAGTGTGAGCACGTATCCGCGATTACCGTTTTTATCTTTTGTCTCGCCAACAAGGCGTCCGGGCATCTGCCGGACGTACTTCTCCTTGGCGGCAAGCACGCCGTCGAAGGGTCCGCCAAAGCCAAGCGGCACTCCGAACGACTGCGCTTCCATGGAGACAATGTCGGCTTCGACCGGAGGCTTCACGATGCCCAGCGACAAGGCTTCCGCAATTGAAACCACCAGCAGCGCGCCCTTGCGATGTGCGATCTCGGCGACAGCTTCAACGTCTTCAATCGAACCAAAGAAGTTGGGACTCTGGATCAGCACGCAGGCGGTTTCGTCGGTGACGGCTCGTTCGAGCTCGTCGAGGTTGATTTCGCCGGTCTCGTCTTTATAGCCGACGAAGTGCAGCGGCATGCCGCGATGATGCAAATAAGTGTGGATCACTTCGCGGTATTCGGGATGCACCGTGCGAGCGATCACCGACTGTTCGCGTCCGGTAATGCGCATCGCCATCAGGATGGCTTCGGCGGCGCCGGTGCTTCCGTCGTACATCGAGGCGTTGGCGATCTCCATGCCGGTAAGCTCGCAGATCATCGTCTGAAACTCGAAGATGGCCTGCAGCGTTCCCTGAGAGATTTCAGCCTGATAAGGGGTATAGGAAGTGAGGAACTCTCCGCGCTGCACCAGCGCATCAATGATCACCGGACGATAGTGATGGTATGCCCCGGCACCGAGAAACACGGCATAGCCGGCAGCGTTCTCCTGGCTGCGCTCGCGGAAGTAGTCGATGATCTCCGACTCTGCCATCTGCCGCGGAACCTTGAGATCGCGATTCAGCCGATACTCGCCAGGAATAGCTTTGAAAAAATCATCAACAGACTTGACGCCGATTTCGTGCAGCATCAACTCACGGTCGGCGGGAGATTTGGGAAGATAACGCATCTTGTAAGTAAGTGACCTCGTTTGATGCTTAGCATCTGGGCCAAGCTTCAGGAGGGAATTCGGAGTGGGTTTGCCGAGCGTTCTTTATGCGCTGCGCGCTCCCGGAAAGCCTCTATTTACTCCTCCGTTAACGTACTGTGGCCACGAAAATCCAAAAACTAACAAAAATCAATCGATCCCTAAATCTAAAGGACTTAGCCATGAGGTCCCATCGAAATCCCTGGGGATCTGTGCGCCGATCCCTAGCGATATCCCATGCTGATCCCTAAGGGATAGGATGGGATATCCCATCCTTGACGCTGCGATTGCGATGGGATTGCTCCGAGATCACTGATTGCGAAGAGGTCAACCATCTGCGTGGTCCGAGGGCAGAGTGCAGCAGGCGTGCGATCCGCATTGGCCTTGCGGAAACTCGCGTCGATGCGTGTTGTAGCGAGACTATTCAAGGCAAATATTATAGGCGAATGAAAAGCAAATGTCAAGTTTCCATCTTTCTGCTTATCGCCTTCTATCGTGCTCCGACACCCGCGCTCAAATGCCCTACTGCCCGCCTTCTTCCTTCACAAACTTGTCGTAATCCTCCGCAGAAAGAAGCTTGCTCACTTCACCGCCATCCTTGAGCTGAATGCGCACCATCCATGATCCGTGCGCATCTGAATTGATCTTTTCCGGCGCGGTCGTCAGGTCCTGATTGATGGCTACGACCTTGCCCGAGGCTGGCGCGTACAGATCGGACACAGCCTTGACTGACTCGACGCTGCCGAAAGTCTTGCCGGCAGAAAGTTCGTCTCCTACTTTAGGCAATTCCACAAAGACGATGTCTCCAAGGGAGTTCTGTGCATAGTCAGTAATTCCGATTGTGGCTTGATTGCCGTCCACCTTGATCCATTCGTGTTCGCGGGTGTAGCGGTAATCTGCGGGAAAAGCCATGCTTCCTATCCTTTGTTCTTTGGACGTTTGTAAAACGGCGTGGGAACAACCTGCGCTTTGACCTTCTGACTGCGAACTTCGACCAGCACTACGTTTCCAATCTGGGAGTGGCTGGGTGGAACATAAGCCAACGCGATGTTCTTTTTGAGGAACGGCGCCGGCGATCCGCTGCTGATGTAGCCAATCTCTTCACCTGACTCGCTGAAGACCTTGTATCCATCGCGACCAATGCCCCGCTCGATCATCTCCAGGCCGACCAGAATCCGTTTGAGGCCTTCGACTTTTGCTTTTTCCAGCGCTGCTCGGCCGATGAAATCGCTCTTCTCCATTTTGCAATAGCGGCCAAGATCGGCTTCCCAGACGTTAATCTTGTCGGAGATTTCGTGGTCGTACAGCGCCATTTTGGATTCAAGCCGCAGTGTATTGCGGGCGCCGAGTCCACAAGGCAGAATCCCGAACTCCTTTCCTGCCTCCAGGACTTCGGTCCATACCCGCCTGCTAGTGGGCTCGTCGGAAGGAATGTAGATCTCGAATCCATCCTCGCCGGTGTAACCGGTGCGGGCGATCATGGTATTTGGAAGTCCGCAGACTGTGCCATACGTGAACCAGTAATTCTTGATCGTGGAGAGATCAGCATTAGTCAGCTTGCGCAGCACTTCCGCCGCCCTCGGTCCCTGGATCGCAAGCTGGGTGTAGTAGTCGCTCAGGTCGTCGGCATGGCAGCGAAATCCGCGGACGTTCTGGCGCACCCAATTGACGTCCTTCTCGCGCGTGCCGGCATTGATGACCAGCAAGTAGTCGTTCTCGCCCAGCTTGTGCACGATCACGTCATCAACGAAAGTGCCTTCGGGATACAGAAGCGCCGAGTAATGCGCCTGACCCTGCTGCAGCCGCGAAGCGTCATTCATGCTGATGTGCTGCACGGCGGCAAACGACTCAGGGCCGCGAATCAGGATGTCACCCATGTGGCTGACGTCGAAGACTCCAACACCGGTGCGCACAGCCATGTGTTCAGAGATAAGGCCGGAGTACTCGACCGGCATGTCCCATCCACCGAAATCGACCATCTTGGCGCCCATTTGGCGATGAACGCTGTTCAAGGCAGTCTTGCGCAGTCCGGCATTTACTTCGGCGGTAGGACTCAAGAATGTTCCCTTTGCAGTTGTGGAAGGTGACGCCCAGAGCGCGCTGAGCAACCTTTGAAAGTAACACGCGGGACTATTGGTCGCCAACCCGTCTGACACTCATTAAATTCCAAAGGTGGTTATCGCGCTTCTCGCGTTCCTCGCGGATGTTCTCCGCGGCTGAAACCGGTAACACGACAGGCTTTCGACGGCGCAATCGACGCTGGAAATCTTCCAGCGTTGGGCGGTTTGCGATTTCGCGAATCTCGCGTAACAAATAGTCCGAGAGGGATATTCCCGCCCTCGCGGCCCTGGACTTCAATTTTCGATGCAGCGAATCCGGGACATTACGCAATTGGATCGTCTTCGGCATGTGGTTAAGCGTACTTTCATGCTGCGCTCAAGTCCATTCGCGGTCACAAAAACTTGACCGTTTCGGCTTCCGGCGTAGACTCAAATTGCAGCTGCAGAGTGTTTGGAGTCCAAATGAAACTTTTATTTAACGGTCGGTCACGGAATTTTGGAACACACACACTTGCGGATCGCGACTTGTCAAAGGTTCGACCGCGTGAGAAGAACCGGTTGTGCCCTCGTGAGGGCATAAGCGTCGACCGAGAATCGGGTGGAATCGCCATCCATTTGACGAGCGGTACACGGCTAAACGGAAGCTATCGCATCCGTATCGAGTTGACGCGACCTGAAATTGCGAATCTGATGAGAGCGACGTTCAAGGACATGCCGATTCGAGACTTCCTGGGGCTATTCTCCGAACCGAACGAGTCTGACTGGTTAACCAGTAAGCTACAAACATTGAATCCACTCGACAGGATAAAAGTCAGACGGACTATTCGTGGATGTCTCTAGAGCGGCTCAGAGGTTCGGGTTTACTCTCTGTGTTGCGTGTCTGCAATCGCTAAATCACACAACCGCGAAATCATAAATTTTCCTCATGCCTCCATTCAAATTCAAAGGCGTTGATTTCATCGGCTTCGATTCCCTGCTCTCCGAAGACGAACGCTTGGTGCGCGACAACACGCGCAAGTTCATCGAAGAGAACCTCATCCCCATCATCGAGCAATGCAATCGTGAAGGACGCTTTCCGCGCGAGTTGGTCAATCCTATGGCCGAGCTGGGCTTTTTTGGCGCGAGTCTCAAGGGCTATGGCTGCGCCGGGATGTCGAATGTCGAATACGGCCTGGTGATGCAGGAGCTGGAACGCGGAGACAGCGGCGTGCGCTCGTTCGTCAGCGTGCAGTCGGCGCTGGTAATGTATCCGATCTATGCCTTCGGCAGTGACGAGCAGAAGCAGCAATGGCTGCCGACGCTGGCCAGTGGAGAGAAGCTCGGTTGCTTCGGACTCACGGAGCCGGGCTTTGGTTCCAATCCCGGCGGCATGCTCACCCGCGCAAAGAAAGATGGTAATGAATATGTCCTGAACGGCGAGAAGATGTGGATCACCTCAGGATCGATTGCCGATGTTGCCGTGATCTGGGCCAAGAGCGAGGAGCACGGCGGCAAGGTCCGCGGATTCATCGTCGAAACCAACCGCCCCGGCTTTTCTGCGCAGGACGTTCACGGAAAATGGTCGTTGCGCGCCTCGGTCACCTCCGGGCTCTCGCTTCAAGACGTGCGCGTGCCCGCGTGCAATCTGCTTCCGAAGTCCGACGGCTTGAAGTCTCCTCTGATGTGTCTGAATCAGGCCAGGTACGGCATCGCCTGGGGCGCGATTGGCGCGGCGATGGCCTGCTATGACGCCGCGCTGCAGTATTCGCTTCTGCGCAAGCAGTTCCGCGATCAGCCCATCGCATCGCATCAGCTTGTGCAGGAGAAGCTGGCGTGGATGATCACCGAGATCACGAAAGCGCAGCTCCTGGTGCTGCAAGTTGGCAAGCTGAAAGACAGCGAGAAAGTTCAACATCAGCACATCTCGATGGCCAAGCGAAACAACGTCTGGATGGCGCTGGAGTGCGCGCGCTTAGCACGGGATATCCTCGGAGCGAACGGAATCGCCGACGACTATCCCATCATGCGCCACATGATGAATCTGGAGTCGGTAAAGACCTACGAAGGCACGCACGATATCCACACACTCATCATCGGCGCGAACGTGACTGGGATCGATGCGTTTTAGGGCCGACGAAACGATGTGGGAGCACGATTTTGGGAAGGGCACGATTCAGGGAAGGACACCGGCTTCAGCCGTGCCGTTACATCGTTCCAAATCAGTACGGCTTTAGCCGCTGAGGTAAGCAGAGGAACATATGTCACCAACTTGTAGTCATCTGCAGAAAGCAAAAGATGCCCAGGCCAACTCCAAGGGCTGCGAAGAGTGTCTGAAAATGGGCGACACCTGGGTGCATCTGCGGCTTTGTCTTGCGTGCGGCCACGTGGGCTGCTGTGATTCATCGAAGAACAAGCACGCCACCAAGCATTACCACGCGACCGAACATCCAGTAATTCGGTCCTTTGAACCCGGTGAGCGGTGGCGTTATTGCTACGTGGATGAACTGTTTGTTGAATAGCCCTGCTACCTGGTTACGAAGATTGTGCCTGCGATCTCGCTTCCGCCGTTTCCTTCCGCCAGGCGACAACGATACGAGAATCTTCCCCGCTTGCGGAATGTGTGCTGAAAGCTCTTTCCCGGTTTGAGAACGCCCGAGCTGAACGAGGCGTCACTTGCTGCAACGGTTCTGGTCTCACCGTTGTTGATCCATTCCACAGTCGTACCTTGCTTCACCTTGAGCAGCGGAGGGTCAAGAGAACCGTTGATCATCACCACGGCTGTCTGCCCGGCAAAGTGATTCATACGGGCTTTGCGAGATTCTGCGCTAGCGGAGTTGAAAGATACGAGCGAGAGAAGAACAAACGCGCCTGAAATGCGGAAAATCCTGGACATAGGACTATTCTCCGGAAACAAGGCGGGGGTATCCCTGAAGTGACCCGCATTGGACCATAAATTGTTCTGAGCTGGCACTACCTCTTTCGTGTAACAAGCGAAAAAGAATTCGGTTAAAGAAGCCTGTCCGCTGGGTATAATCGGCAGTTTCGTCCGCGGGCGTTCCAACCCGGCAGGCCATGGAGCGCTCTGACCCACCTGGAGGTCTCTCCATGACGACTACGCAACTGCACCCCTCACAGCCACTGAACGGACTCACACAACAGATGGAATTTGAACTGGCGCTGGAGTTCACTCGCATCGTGGAAGAGGCCGCCATCGAATCGGCCAAGACCATGGGCATGGGCGACCGGCCCAGATCCGATCAGGTGGCCACCGAGGCGATGCGGCGGGCCATGGACACGGTTCCCATGCGCGGCACGATTGTCATTGGCGAGGGCGAGCGCGATCAGGCCCCGATGCTCTACATCGGGGAGAAGGTTGGAGCCAAGGTTCAAGGAAGCCTTTCTCTTCCCGAAGTGGACATCGCCGTCGATCCTCTGGAAGGAACCAATCTCTGCGCCACCGGAGCGCCCAACGCTATTACCGTGCTCGCCGCCTCCGAGCGCGGAGGTTTGTTACACGCTCCTGACTGCTACATGGAAAAACTAGTCGTGGGTCCGGCCTGTAAAGACGGCATCGATCTTGACGCCCCAGTCAAATACAACCTGAAAATGATCGCCAAGAGCCTCGATCGCGACGTGAAGGATCTGGTGATCATTGTTCTCGATCGTCCTCGCCACGAGAAACTCATCAATGACATTCGCGCGACTGGAGCGCGCATCAAGCTGATCGGAGATGGCGATCTCTCTGCAGGCATCGCCGCGGCGGTGATGGGCACCGGGGTCCACGCCGTTATGGGAATCGGCGGCGCTCCTGAAGGCGTGATCACCGCGGCGGCCATGCGCTGCCTTAATGGAGAAATCATCGCCAGGCTGGTGATCGACAGGCCGGAACTGGAAGAGCGTGTTGCCAAAATGGGAATCAAGGACCTGAAGAAAATCTATCGCTCCGAAGACCTTGCGCCCGGCGAGAACATCGTCTTTGCAGCTACCGGCGTTACCGACGGCTCGCTGTTGAAGGGTGTCCGCTTCTTCGGGGACGGCATCCGCACACAATCTCTGGTTATGACTCGCAGCACCGGTAAAGTTCGCTTCATCGACAGCATCCATGTGCATCAGGGACCGGAGTTCAAGGTGAGGTTCTAGGCTTTTTTCAAGGCCGAATAACGAGTGCCAAAACCATTCCGCGGCGCTTGATTCGCGCCTTATATGGAGGTGTGAGGGATGCTCAAATCCATCGCCGTGGTCATCGGCTGTTACCTGCTCTCGGTAGTTCTGGTCCTGGCAACTGACCCGTTGCTCTCGCGGCTGTTTCCGGGCGATTTCGTCCGAGGCCGGGTTCCCTCCGACAACGCACTCATCGCGAGCACGGCGCTCTTCGTCGTCATTTCGATCTTTTGTGCCTGGCTCTGCGCCCGCTTTGCTCCGGCGCGCGCCGCGCGGCATGTGCTCTGGTTCTTTATTCTCGGGGAGGCGATGGGCCTCGGTGCAACTATTCCAAACTGGAGCAAGGGCTGGCCGCACTGGTACTGGCTGTCCTGGCTTGTCACCTGGCCGATGAGTTGCTGGATCGGCCTGCTGCTGGCCGGGCGGGATAGAAAGGCCATGCAGGCGGCAAGTTAGTCACAGGAATCGCGGAGATTCTTCGTCCGCCGCCAACGCAGAATGCCAGTCTCACCAGCTTTTTCTGGCAAGATAGAAGAATGGTGGCTCTTATCCACA
>Ga0307475_10002463_pt1 | contig 11147 bp, 4 predicted proteins | sample atmos_gasesECM1C_FD_203317 | JGI IMG/M metagenome (GOLD analysis project Ga0307475, IMG submission 203317) | Hardwood forest soil microbial communities from Morgan-Monroe State Forest, Indiana, United States - atmos_gasesECM1C_515 | ecosystem: Environmental > Terrestrial > Soil > Temperate...
CACACGGCCCCGGAATAGATTGTGCCGTCGGGATTCTTTACAAAGTGGTCGCCGGCAATGCCGGTATCGTAGGGTAGGTAGCCGTGACCGGGGAAGTTTGCGATATGCAGATCCGTAATGACGACCGTGTGGAAGTTCTTCGATTTAAGTTGCGAGATCATTCCGGGAAAGTCGGGAAAACGTTCGCGATCTACGGTGAAGGGACGGTTCTGCTGCTGGTAGTCGATATCCAGATAAATAACGTCGGCGGGGACATGATCCGCTCTCAAGCGGTCGGCAACTTCGATCACTCGCGGTTGCGGTGAGTAACTGTAACGCGACTGTTGAAATCCAAGACTCCAGATAGGAGGAAGCGGCATGGTTCCAGTCAGCCACGCGTATGTTTCTACTACACGCTTCGGAGTAGGTCCGTAAAAGACGTAGTAATCCAGCGGTCCGCTCACAGCGCCGAAGGAATAGACACTCGGTAACTGCTTGCCAAAATCAAAGTTACTGCGCCAGGTATTATCGACGAAGACTCCCAGCGCGCGGCCAGCCCGGAAAGTCAGGAAGTAAGGAATACTCTTGTAAATGGGATCGGTGGATTCCTGGAAGCTATAGGCATCGGTGTTCCACAATGTGAATGCCTGGTCACGGCGATCCAGAGGGCCGGGCTTGTCTCCCAAGCCGAAGTAGTGCTCGTCTATGGGCATCGCCTTGTAGACACGAAAGGAATCGCCATAGAACTCGATGGGCCGTACGTCCTGTTGAAGAATGTTGCCATTGCGGTCGGAGATCGTTAGCGCGAAGGTCTGGCGGCTCAGGGAGACTTGGAGGACTCCTGTCTGGAAGCCGACGGCGTCCCGAGTATTGGTTGGCGTCACAGCGACACGACTCTCTCTCGCCTCTTTGAGGACCGCCCAGGATGCGTCCTCTGCAAACTCGTTAGAGCGCGACACGCGAACGCGCACGACGTCGTCACGCAACGCGACGATTTGCATGCGGGCATCGCCATCTCGCAGATCGATTCCGTTGGGCAGTGCGGAAAAAGATGTGAGGCGGTTCAGTTGGACGGTCGTGGAGCCCGCAAGACCACTTTGTCCCTGGAGGAAGAGAGTCGCAGCAAACAAGAAGAAAAGAAAAAGAGACGAGAGTACAGAGCAGTAGTAGCGCGTACATGTCCTCATTTCTCAAGCTGTCCTGGTTAGGAATCCATCTGGGATGAAACAGCGATCCCGGGTCACTGCCGTTTCATAGAACCGCGTTTGAGACTCGCCGAGAACTCGGCCCCCGGTTGGTCTCAGACGGCTATCATACAGAAACAACTGATGATTATAAAACCGCTCTCACAGTAACGGGGAGGGTGCAATATGCCGGTGAGAGCGCTTTGGCGGAGGCTTGCGAAACAAGGCCTCCGCCGCGACGCGAATGTCAGAAGGTGAACTTCGCTGACACTTCCAGCAACCGGCGGCCAAGTTTGTAAGGAGCGAAGCCGAAGCCGGAAGATGGAGAGTAGGCCGCGTTGGCCGTAGTGGTGCCGTTCAGCGTCAGACTCGTCTGCTGAGCGTATCCCGTGCCAAAGCTGTTGAGCGCATGATTGAGGAAATTGAAGGCGGCAATGCGGAAGCTCAGATTTCTCTCGCCCCCAAGGGTGAAGCTCTTCTGGGCGGTCAGGTCCGAGTTGAAGAAAGTCGGGGCTTGCGCGTACGGGAAGATATATTGACCGTTCTGTCCACTGTTGATGCCGGGTAGACCGAAGCAGGCTCCGTTGATGTACTGGTGCGAGCCGAGGCCTCCCGAGGGATTGCACTTCAGCACGGGCTGGAGGCTCACATCCGGCGTTCCCAGGAAGACCTGGCTGTTCACCGTCAGAGTTGGGCCGCTGGCGGGAGTGATAAAGCCATTGAGGCCAAAGTTCGGGCTCGCGCTGATACCGGTTTGCATGTTGCCGCCGCTCTGAATACTGGTGATACCGGAGATCATCCAGTTATTGATCAGCGCGCCAAGCGCGCGGCTGTCCGAATACCTTCCCAGCGAATACGAGTAAGTGGCGTTGAAGATATGGCTATGATCGAAGTTCATTGGACCATAGTTGCGACGGATGCTGAAAGGATCAATCGCGCCTGTCCAGTTGAAGTTCGCCGCGGAGCCGAGAATGCCAAGCGCCTTCGACCAGGTGTAATTGACGCCGTAGTTCAAGCGGCCCGACGTCTTCTGCCACACCGCCTGCAAGGCGTTGTAGTTGGAGTAAGTGTTGTGCCGCGGCACAATGATGGACTGATATTCGGGATACGGCCGCCACCCCTGGATGTCGCCCGCGTTCAGTGTCTGAACCTCCGCGGGCGTACAGTAGGTACCCGCACACTTAGTGACATTCGCCGGGTGAGCAACGTTGTAGAGTGTGCCGATGGGGATGGCATTGATGTTATTGAGCACAACTGCTTGGGTTGAGCCATTGTTCATCAGCGAGTTGCTGTTATTGCCGGCGTAGGTAAGTTGAACGACAGAGTTCTTGGGCAGTTTCTGTGCCAGGCTAACGCTGTAACTATTGGTGACCGGCTCCTTATCATCGCCACGATAGAGTCCAAAAGCACTCGTGCTCAAGCCTCCGCGAGTAATTGGGAAGTGGAGGCTGTCCACACCAGCTAGAGTGGCCGCCCCAAAGCCGAACAGATTCGGTTCCCGCAGCCCTTCTGAGTTCGCGAATGCATTGGTGACATCCACGATCGAATCATGCATCCGGTAAGCGCCATAGCCGCCGCGCAGCACGGTCTCGCCGTTCCCGCGGATGTCCCACGCCACGCCGATTCGAGGCTCATAGAAGAGCGACGTGGACCCAGTTCCGGAGTTTGGCACCGAGTGATCCAAGGCGTGCCATGTAAAACCGGGCAGCGGATTGGTGGCTGAAACCGGGTCCGCGATCGTTGCCGGATTCCATACCGCAGCGCCCAGGCCGTGCGCGTCCTGCCAGGCTCCCAAGTGCTCTAGCCGCAGGCCGATGGTTGCCACCAGGTTCTTCCGTACGCGCCAGCTGTCTTCCCCATAAAAGCCAATGTTCCAGAAGTAGAGATTGGTACGCGGGAGGATATTCTGCTGATCGAAGCTCTGAACCTCGCCCTCCATGAAGTTTGCGAGATAGTTGCCGCTGGTAAAGAACTGGGGTCCGAAGGCTGGAGACCCATCAGGATTGGTGCCAGCATAAGTGTGAAACGGCGTACCGCCCGGATTAAAGTAATAATCGCGAATGTTGCCGTTTGTGGTGCCGTTGGTAATGGTCTGGTTGTTCGTAACGCGCTGCAGGAACACGCCACCCTTGACCGTATGATGGTTCCAAACCTTGGTGATGTTATCCCCGAAGCTCGGCTGAAATTTCTTCAGCGAGGGCGACCCGAAGGAGAAGTCGGGCTGAATTGCCAGCGGCAGACCGTCGAAGCCATAGTCCTGGAACATCGGGAAGTCTATGCTTTTGTTGTCGTATGTACCGTTATACGGATAATTGATCGCCGTCCTCGTCAAAGCAGACGCGGTCTTGGCGTCGAATGCCTGCGTGAAATAGACCACCGTGGCGAACAGTTCGTTCGTCAGAGTGGGAGAGAAGACCCTGGCATAGTTCGCCGAGGCGGTGTGCACGTGAATGTCGTTCAGCACGCCGCCGCCAGGAGTATTCACCGATCCCATAACCGCGCCCGGTGAGTAGTAAGGAACTTGCGGTTGGCCCTGGCTTTCCTTTTCGTAGGTATAGCGTCCGAAGATGTGGTTGTTGTCGTTGAGAGCATAGTCGACGCGCTCGGTCGTCTGAAAAATGTTATTGTTCACCAGGTTCTGGACAGTGTAGTTGTAGCCGTCCGCGCCCGTCGGCTTGTTCGGTAACGGAAGCACATGGTTGATGAGCGCCATAGCGCCGGGATCGAGGTATTGGCCAATCTGACCGTTAACCAGCGCTGTCCCGTCCGATCCGAACGTGGGCGCGTTGGTCAGGTTCCCATATGCGCCGCCCTGATAGTTTGGTCCCAGGTAGTTCATCAGTTCGGTCGTGCTGAAGTCGCCGTTGCGCATGTTCTTCGTGGGTACCAGCGCATGGATGATCGAGCTACCGGCGCTCCCGTAGGCATAGACGTCGCGTTGCCCGTCATACTCCGCCCCGGCGAAGAAGGTAAGTTTCTTGAGATGCGGCACCGGGCCGCCGAATGTAACGCCGGGGTAGATATAGCGGTCTCCCGGCCGTGCGATCCCGTTGAAGTTCGCCAGCCAGTCATTGGAATTGAGCTGAGGCGCTCTCGCGAATGCGTAAAGCGAACCGTGGTATTGCGACCCACCCGCCTTCGTTATTCCTGTTATTACCACTGGTCCATTCGGTTGGTCCGCGCCAAAGTTCGAGGTCTGCACCTGGACCTCGGAAACCATCGCGTCATTAATGTTCTGCAGGTTCGCGCCGAAGTTGCCGGCGTCCGTCAGGTTTGAACCATCGAGCTTGAGAGTGATGCCGGCGATCGGCGCGCCGTTGGAGGCGTATGGGGTTTGCTGGCCGATCTGCACGTCGGAGAAGTCCGGCGCGGTGTTGGTGGGACCAAGATTGCGAATGGCAAAGCCGGGCAGAGTTCTTGTCAGTTCGGTGGCGTCACGCCCCACGATCGAGAGCCTCTCAAGATCTTGCGAACTGATGGTGGAGCTCAACTGGCCGCTATCCAAGGGAATGCCAGCGACCGTGGTATCGACGGTGACCGTCTGGGACTGCGCGCCGATGGTGAGGCGAACGTCCGCGAGAGTTCGGCTGTCGCCCGGGTCAAGATGGATGCCGCTCTGGATAAACTTCGAGAAACCGGTCTTGTCGACCTTCAGGCTGTAATTGCCGCTCGGAACCGCGGCAAAGGAGAACGCGCCCACTCCATTCGACGCGACCGTTCGGAGTGTCCCGCTGAGTGTGTCCTCCAGGGTGACAGAGGCATCGCTTACAGCTGCGCCTGTCTGATCGAGCACAACTCCGCTGAGCGACGCACTGCCCACCTGCGCCATGCCAATCGTGGCCGAGAGAAGGAGGAGAGGTAAAACTAAAAAGATGGACAGAATATACCGGCCAGCCGACGGCCTTGGTTGAGTGCGCTTCTGGAAATTCGTTGTCACTGGAGCCTCCACTTTGAGTCTCGGTGCTTTGTTTCACCACTCTTAAATTTTCTTGGGTCCCGATGATGCCTGCTTCGAGGCAGGGAATCTGTAACCGGGAGACTTATAGAAGAGTTGACAAAGTAGAGATAAGGTCCTTGCGGTAAGTCACACAATTCTTATCATGTAAAGTTTGCCGCGCAAACCCAGGTGTATCAATAACTTCTATCGCCAATTTCTCGCCGCAACGCAAATCATTATCGTTGTATAATCGTGCGGGCTTCTCAAGGGAACTACGATGCAGGTTGATGCGCCGGCACTAAATCCTGCCGATTTTACTGAAGTCGAGAAGGCTGCGATCGAGGAGCAGATCGATCGTCTTCTGCAGAACCCATACTTCAGCCACAGCCGCCGTTTCCCCATGTTCCTGCGCTTTGTTGTTGGGCACACCCTCGCCGGCCAGGCAGATGAGGTGAAGGAACGGACCCTCGGGATTGAAATCTTCGGACGAAACCCCGACTACGATACTTCGTCCGATCCCATCGTGCGCGTGACGGCGGCGGAGATCCGCAAACGGATCGCGCAGTATTACCAGGAACCGGGTCATGACGGGGAGATTCGTATCTCGCTGCCTGCCGGGTCCTATGTTCCGCAATTTCACCGGCCCCACGTGGCGCAGGTCGCAGCTGCGGCAGGCGGAGCGGAACCGGAGTCGCTGACTCTAGTACAAGTACATCCCGAGATAGTCACCTCACCGCTCGAGACTCTACCCTCGCGGAAGCATGTCTTACTGGGCGTTGCTCTCGTGTTGCTGGGGATATGCGTCGCCGTGGGAGGCGCATTGTGGTGGCGCTCGCTGCAGCGTTCTGCGTTCGACGTGTTCTGGGAGCCCATTCTGAACTCGGGTGATCCCGTGCTCTTCTGCATCGCGGACCAGAACCAGTACACGGCAATGGCCTTGCGGGATGCCGCCGATCCAACCCACCAGACTATTCTCAAAGACAATCTGACCGCCGTCGTCATGGACGATCTGAATCCTGTAGTGAAGATCGCCGGCATTTTGCAGGCGCACGGTACGAAATACAGTCTCAAGGGAGAAGGCTCGACCACGCTGACGGATCTGCGCACTGGGCCAACCGTCTTCGTCGGCGCTTTCGATAACGCCTGGACGCTTCGCCTGACCAAACCTCTGCGTTTCCATTTCGCGAATAATGCCGACATGACGCGCTTCTGGATCGCCGACAGCCATGCTCCCGATCGGACCGACTGGGTAATCGATCGAGCGCAACAGCAGGCCACCAACAACTACCGCGACTATGCTATTGTGACGCGTTTCACCGACACCAATACGGGTAAGGCCGCGATCGTGGCGGCAGGAGTGGGCCGCGGGGGCACGATCGCAGCAGGTGAGTTCCTGACGGATCCGGCCCATCTAGCACAGGTGGTGAATGCGGCACGCGCTTCCGGGAAGAAGAATATGGAGTTCGTGCTGAGCACCGAGATCATCGACGGCCAGCCCGGCACGCCAAAGATGGAAGCAGCCTACTTCTGGTAGCCATGTTTTCACCTTCGCGAAGAATGATCCGAATCATTTGGAAGTGACAAGATTCTCCAAGTTCCGTAGTGCCGGACGCTGGTTCGAGACTAGCGACTCGCAAATCCCTGAGAGAAGGCCGACATTCGTCCGTCGGCTGCCTCGACGCTGTCATTGCATCTGAGTAAAACCTGCCCATCGGCGTTATGATGTTGGCTGCCAAAAACCATGAACAATAGAAGACTCTCGTTACCACTGATGTTCGTCCTGTTTCTGTTCGCCTGCTCGCCAGGCGCTCTGGCCCAGGAACAGAAAAAGTCCGCACCCGGCCTCGCGTCGATCCGCCAATACATTTCCGCAGGTTGGGACAACCTCACGCGTTCCATGACGGACTGCGCCTCGGTGGTCGATCCCAAGATGAAGGTCAATCCGGTAATCTATCTTCCGGCAGGATTCGCGGCCCCGGTCGCCGTTGAAAAACTTCATACCGCGTGCAACGTTGACATTGAGCACCTGCCCAAGCCAATTCATCAACTCGGCGAAATCGACACCAACACAATCCATCCCCACGGTCTGCTCTATCTGGAGAACAAGTACGTGGTGCCCGGCGGACGCTTCAACGAAATGTACGGCTGGGACAGCTACTTCATCATCCTGGGTCTGCTGCGCGATGGCCGTACCGACCTCGCCCGTGGCATGGTCGAAAACTTTTTCTTCGAGATCGAAAACTACGGCGCCCTGCTGAACGCAAACCGGACTTACTATCTGACCCGTTCCCAGCCCCCCTTTCTGAGTTCGATGGTACTGGCCGTCTATGACGCCGAGAAACACGCTGGTCACGCCGATCCCGCATGGCTGGCGCGGGCATACTCATATCTGGAAAAAGACTACTCCATGTGGACTCGTGATCCGCATCTTGCCGGCGCAACCTCACTCGCGCGTTACTACGATTTTGGCGAGGGCCCGCCCGCCGAGGGCTTGCAGGACGAGGGCGGCTTTTACCGCAAGGTGGTCAGCTATTTCATGGTTCATCCCGATCAAGCCGATCACTATCTGGTGGAACAAGACTTGGTTCATCCGGACTTGGTTAAGCAAGATATCGCTAAGCAAGAGCGAGGGCAATCCGCTGCAGCCTTAGGATCGAGTTATGGCATCACCGTCTGCGACATCTCGACGACCATGGCACACCCGGAATGCGAGCCTAAGCATGTGGTCCGTCTCAGCGCCGACTACTACAAAGGCGACCGCTCCATGCGCGAGTCCGGCTTCGACATTTCCTTCCGCTTCGGAGCCTATGGATCGGCCACCCATCACTACGCTCCCGTCTGCTTGAACAGCCTGCTTTACAAAACGGAAACAGACATGGATCAGATCAGCGTGTCGGTCGGCAAGGCGTCCGAAGCGAAAACTTGGAGAGCGCGAGCGGAGGCGCGAAAGGGTCGTATGCAGCAATATCTCTGGGATGGAGACCACGGTTTCTTCTTCGACTACGACTTTACCAGCGGGAGGAAATCGAGCTATCGCTACCTCACGACTTATTATCCGCTGTGGGCAGGCCTTGCGACGCCGGAGCAAGCTGCGGCCGTCGTAAAGAACTTGCCCGTCTTCGAGCAGCCCGGAGGACTAGCCATGAGCCCCGAAAATTCCGGCGCGCAATGGGATTACCCTTACGGCTGGGCTCCGGTTGAACTCCTGGCCATCCAGGGATTGCGGCGTTACGGCTACAACTCCGAAGCCGATCGTCTTTCGTACAAGTTCCTGTCCACTGTGATCGAGAACTTTCAGCGCGACGGCACCATCCGAGAAAAATACAACGTGGTCACCCGCTCTTCGGAATCCCAGGTGACAGTGGGATATCAGGAAAATGTTGTCGGCTTCGGCTGGACCAACGGCGCTTTTCTCGAACTATTGCACGCTCTACCAAAAGACAAAGCAGAATCGCTGGCACCGTGACCGCATTGTGAGTCATACGGTGGAGCGACGGGCGCCTCGCCCGTCGATGCCGTGGGGAGGCCCGGCTCTCCACCTACGACGAGATGCCCACTTACGGATGTGAATCCTGCTTGTTTTGCAATTGCTCCGCCATCCTCAACTCCGTCTCGGCTTCTTCCTTCCTTCCCATGTCGCGGTAAGTCTGGCCGAGCAGATGGTGTGTCATGGGATTGTTCGGGTCCATAGCAGCCGCGTGGCGCAGTGCCCGTAGCGCGAGTTCGAATTCACCCTTTTTCTCTAGAACCTTGCCCATCAGGATGTACGGCCCGGTCGAAGTAGCGTCCAGCCAGATCGACCGCTGCAATAATCGTTCGGCGTCATCGTATTTCTGGATGCGCGAGTAGGCATCGGCCAGCTTGTAATACGTAGCTGCGCTGGCGGGATTCAGAGTGAGTTCTTTCTGCAACTGCTCGATCGCTTCGGGGACGCGCGATTTATAGAGATACAACTCCCCAAGCATGAGGTGCGCGCCGGGCATTTTTGGATCGAGCGTCGCCGCTTTCTGCGCGTATTCTTCGGCCACTGGATCGAATTCCTGCCGCAGCAACATGCGTGCCGTAAACAGGTATCCGGCCGCCGAATCCGCCGGCACGTCGAACATGCGCGCAAAAGCGGTGCGCGCCTTGGGGTAATCCTTGCTCTGGACGTAGCAGATCCCGAGAATGTAAGCCGCATCCACATTAGCGCGCGGATACCAGGATTGAACTTTTTCAAGATAGGGAATTGCTTCTGCCGGCCGGCCGGCGAGGTAGTAAGAGAGCCCGAGCAACTGAATTGATTCGTTGTCGTTGGGGTCTTCGGATTGAGCAGTCTTCAGGTATTCGGCCGCTTTCAGATAGTCGCCTTTCTGGTAATAAGCGGCACCCAACTCCCGGGCAAGATGTTTTGGGCTGGGCCGTTTTGCCGCTAGATTTTGCAGCTCGGCGATCGCCTCGTCGTACTTGCCTTGGTGAAGGAGGAGTTCAGCCGAGGCAAACTCGGAGGGTGGGGCAGAGGTTGAAGATGGCGCAAGCGGCTTCGGATCCGGCACCTCCTGCCCCGCGCAAGTCATCGCGACAAGAAGGAACGTTAACAACGCCTTGGGCGCGTGCATCAAAGGACCACCAGGGGAGAGTCTGCAGAAGATTAGAACACAAAAAAGAGGGAGTCTTGGAAGACTCCCTCCTGGAAGACCTTCTCGGCTGCGAGTTCTAGAAGTCGAACCGCAACGCAAACTGGATCTGACGCATCGGGTAACCAAACTGAAGGCTGGTGATCTTGCCGTCGTTGGTGCCTGTGCCGTCGATAGTGGTGTTGGGGTTTGCGTAAACCGGGTGGTTGAACAAGTTGAAGAAATCGGTTCGGAACTGCATGTTGAACCTCTCGCGGATCGGGAACCTCTTCACGATCGACAGGTCAGAGGTGAAAGCTCGCGGTCCATGGAACGAGTTGCGCTGGATATTGCCCAAGTGCCCGTTCGTCGGATCGGCAAATGGGCCGCCTGGATGTGTCGTTATATCCGGAACTGGCGTGTAAAACGTCAGGTTATGATTAGCCGGGTTAATACTTCCAGAGACTCCGGTATGGAATGAACCGGTACCCCTGTCGGGACGGCAGACGCCCACATCCTCTTCACTGCCGCAGTTCGAGAAGCCGGGAGTCCAGGGCAGACCGCTGCCCCAGGTAGTGTTGTTGGCCAACTGCCATCCACCGACCACGTAGTCCATCGCACGACTAGCGTCACCCATGTACTGTTTGCCTTTCCCGAAAGGCAGTTCGTAGACCGGGCTGAAGACCCACTCGTGGTTGCGGTTAAAGTCCACCGCGCCCCACGCGATCTTGTGATCGATCGGGTAGTAGGTGCCGTCGTAGCCGTCGGCGTGGGAATAGGTGTAGTGAGAGATTAATTGCAGGCCCCTCGCGAACCGCTTCTCCACCTTCACCTCGAATGCATTGTAGGTGCTGGCGGCGTCATTGCCGTAGTAGTTGCCGAGGTCAAATCCGATTTTGGAACAATCCCCGAGTTGTTGAGGCGGGACCGGCTTGGCGATTTCCGGTCCGCAGAGCGGCCGGCGTTCGTTCTGCGTGTAGACCACGCCCGTTATCGGGTTGATCGCACCATAGTTCGCCATGGAAACCGGATTCACGTCGTAATTCGGGTTGTTGCCAGTGAACCCGTGCGTACCCTTGCTTCCGACATAAGCAACTTCCAACGAAATGCTGGAGGTCAATTGACGCTGAACCGTGGCATTATAGGCATCCACCCGCGGCAGAGCCTGGCTGGGCGGCCGGATGTGGATGCCGGAGATCGTTCCGCCGAGGGAACTGAAGGGGAAGATCCCATTGGAGGGAATTGCCGGGAAAGCGGTTGCCGGATCAATGCCGGCAATCGAGTTCGGCCCGGCATCCAAAGTGAAGAGGGTGACGTGGTTACCGGACGCGCCGTTTATGAAGTTGCTGGCATCGTAATTCTGTTTCAGCAATACGGGGAGGTTTTGTGTGACCGTATGTCCGAAATTGGAACCGAAGACGCCAATGTCATAGCTCCGGCCGTAGCCCATTC
>Ga0307475_10002464_pt1 | contig 11147 bp, 13 predicted proteins | sample atmos_gasesECM1C_FD_203317 | JGI IMG/M metagenome (GOLD analysis project Ga0307475, IMG submission 203317) | Hardwood forest soil microbial communities from Morgan-Monroe State Forest, Indiana, United States - atmos_gasesECM1C_515 | ecosystem: Environmental > Terrestrial > Soil > Temperate...
CCCTTAACATAGGGCTCCATCAGGTCGACGACTTTAATCCCGGTTTCGAACATCTCTAGTCCCGTGGATTGGTCTTCCAAAGGCGGCGCGGCACGATGAATCGGATAATGCGTGGGACTATTGATAGGACCAAGCTGGTCCACCGGCTTGCCCAGCACATTCATCACTCGCCCAAGAGTTGCTCGGCCAACAGGTACAGTGATGCCCTGCCCCAAATCTTCCGCCGGCATGCCGCGAACCATGCCTTCGACCGCTTCCATGGCCACCGCTCGCACGCGACCTTCGCCAAGATGCTGCTGCACTTCCGCGGTGACGTCCAGCGGCTCTGGAATATTGAAGCCTTCGCTGGTTATGCGCACGGCGTTGTAAATCGCCGGCAGATGTCCCGCTTCAAATTGAATGTCCAGCACCGGACCGATCACCTGCACGACTCGTCCCATGCGTTTGCGTTTTTCCGCCATGCTTTCTCCTAAGCGCCGTACGAGGCGCCGCTGACAATTTCAATAATTTCCTTGGTAATTGCCGCCTGCCGCACTTTGTTCATGTGCAGCGTGAGCGCTTCGATCACATCATTCGCGTTGTTCGTCGCCGCTTCCATGGCCGTCATGCGCGCGGCATGTTCCGCCGCGGACGATTCCAGCATGGCGCGAAGAATTTGCGTTTCAACGTAACGCGGAAGCAGCTTGGCCAGAATTTGCTCTTCGGGCTGCTCATAAATGTAGTCGACTGGAGTTTCGCTAGCCTCGCCGGGCTTCTTGTTTTCGGGGTCGGGCTGGCCGCTCTTGTCGGTGTCGTCTTCGCGAATGGCTTCCACGGGCAGCAGCTTTTCGACTGCCAGAGTGGGAACCATGATGCTTTTGAACTCGCTGAAGATAATATAAACAGAATCAATCTCTTCCGTGATGTACAGATCGGCGACGAGATTGGCAATCTCCCGCGCGGTTCTAAAGTCGACGCGTGCCAACACGTTTACATATTCCGCGGCAAAGGTGAAACCCGCTCTGCGCAGCGCATCGCGGCCCTTTTTTCCGACTGGAATGGTTGTAATTTTCTTACCCGGATGACTGCGGAAAAATTCCTGCGCCTTGCGCAGCACGTTGCTGTTAAAAGCGCCAGCCAGGCCGCGTTCGCCGGTAAGCACGATGACCAGAATATTGTTCTCCGGCCGCTTTGCCAGCAACGGATGCTCCGGCGATTCGATACGCGCCATGGTGGAACGCAACACCCGAGCAAGCTCGATCGCGTAAGGACGAGCGGCCAGAGCGGCTTCCTGCGCGCGACGCAACCGCGCCGCGGCGACAAACTTCATCGCGCGGGTAATCTGCTGGGTGTTTTTCACGGAGCGGATACGGCGCCGGAAATCGAGTAATGTGGCCATGTCTTAAGACTTATTCTCTAGAACAAATTACTTTGCTACCGGCGTCTCTTCCTTCTTCGCGGATGGATCTTCGCTCTTGGGCGGGGCTACCGCGCCTGTGCCGTCCTGACTCTTCGCTGGAGCAGCCGCAGCTTTTGCTGCCGATTCACCCGCTTCTTCCACGTCCGTGGCAAAGCGTTCCTTAAAGGCCTCGACGGCTTTCTTGATCTCGCTCCTGATGTTGTCGTCCAGCGCCTTCTTTTCCGCGATAGTCTTCAGAATGCCGGGATAATTGGTCTCCACAAACGCGAGGAATTCGCGTTCGAAGCGCCGCACCGAAAGAACTGGAATGCTGTCGAGCGCTCCGCTGGTAGCTACAAATAGACTCAGCACCTGTTTTTCAACCGTGAAAGGAGCGTACTGATCCTGTTTCAAAATTTCCGTGAGCCGCTGCCCGCGGCCCAGTTGCGCTTGCGTGGCTTTATCGAGTTGGTCGGCGCCGAATTGCGCAAACGCCGCCAGATCGCGATATTGCGCCATGTCTAAACGAAGCGAGCCGGCCACCTGGCGCATCGCTTTGATCTGCGCGTTGCCGCCCACGCGGCTAACGGAAATTCCCACGTTAATTGCCGGACGGATGCCCGCGTTGAAAAGATCTGCTTCCAGATATATCTGTCCGTCGGTAATGGAGATGACGTTCGTCGGAATGTACGCCGAAACGTCTCCGGCCTGCGTTTCGATTACCGGCAAAGAAGTCAGCGAGCCCCCGCCCAATTTATCGTTGAGTTTGGCGGCTCGTTCCAGCAATCGAGAGTGCAGGTAAAAAACATCGCCAGGAAATGCTTCGCGGCCCGGCGGGCGGCGCAACAGCAAAGAAATCTCGCGATAAGCTTGCGCGTGTTTCGAAAGATCGTCGTAGAAAGTTACCGCGTGACGCTTGTTGTCGCGGAAAAATTCGCCCATGGCGCAAGCGGCGTAGGGCGCGATGTACTGCAGCGAAGCAGGTTCCGATGCGGTGGAAGCCACCACGATGGTGTAGTCCATCGCGCCCGCGTCCGTAAGCGTCTTCACCACTTGCGCGATCGTCGACCGCTTCTGCCCGATGCCGCAGTAAATACAAATTACGTCGCCACCTTTTTGATTGATGATAGTGTCAAGGATCACCGCCGTCTTTCCCGTCTGGCGGTCGCCGATAATCAATTCGCGCTGGCCGCGGCCGATAGGAATCATCGCGTCGATAGCTTTGATACCCGTCTGAAGCGGCTCACGCACTGGCTGCCGGTCCAGCACACCCGGCGCGATGCGCTCCAGAGGATTGCGCTGTTTTGATTCGATCGGACCCTTGCCGTCTAGCGGCTCGCCAATCGGATTGACCACCCGTCCAACCATCGCTTCGCCAACCGGCACGGACATAATCGTGTTAGTGCGCTTGACGACGTCGCCTTCCTGCAATTCGCTCGATTCGCCCAGTAACACCACGCCGACTTCCTCTTCCTCAAGGTTCAGCGCAATGCCGAAAATGTTTTTCGGGAAAGCGAGCATCTCCCCAGCCATCACTTTTTCCAGCCCATGAACGCGCGCGATCCCGTCGCCCACGCTGATTACCGAGCCGACTTCGTCGACGGAAACGGTCTGCTCGTAATTTTCTATCTGCTCGCGCAGAATCTTACTGATTTCATCGGCGTTAATTTTGGCCATTCTTGCTCCTGATTTCTTTTGAATCGCTCGGATTCAAGTCTTCGCTTCAGGTTCCTGACACTTAAGTAGTGCGAAGCCAACTGCGTGCTACCAACCATCCCCAAAAACCCTGCCACCAAGTCAATCTCAGTATTATTCTTCCGAAAGCCGCGTACGCATTTCCGCCAAACGGCTGCGTAAAGAACCATCGTAGATAGTATCGCCAACACGCGCTATGGCCCCTCCAAGAAGTGCTGGGTCGAGAGAATATCTCGGCTCGATCCTTTTACCGGTCAAGCGGCTAAGCGTTTTGGCCAGCTCCGTTTTTTGCGCGGTCGACAATTCCACGGCGGAAGAAACTTCCGCCTCCGCAATCCCCTGGCGTTGACGCACCACTTCCTGCACGGCGGCAATAATCTCTGGCAGCATGTGCGCGCGATGATGATCGAGAATCACAAAAATAAAATTGCGAACGATTCTGCCCCCGCCCTGCTGCGCGACAATTTTTTCGGTCACCCGGTGTTTGGCTCGCGTGTCAACCGCCGGACTGCCCAAAAAATTACGCAATTCCCCAGACTCCGCGAAAGCTTCGCCAAAATCTGCAAGCTGCTTTACCGCGGTTTGCGGCGCGCCCTGAGCGATGGCAATGTCCGCGAACGCGTTGGCGTACTGCATGCTCGCTGACTTCAATTGGGCCGCCCCTCCAGAGTCTTCACGAAGTTATTGATCAGCGCTTCCTGAGCCGCGGGAGTGAGCTGCTTCACGAGCAGCGATTCCGCGCCATTCACGGCCAGATTCGCGGCCAAAGCCTTCAATTCAAGCCGCGCGGCGCGTTCCGCGGCAAGTACCTCCGTTTTGCCTGCCTCCGCGATTTTTTGTTCGTCTGTTACCGTGAGGTTGCGTATGCGATCGGCTTCCGCGGCGGATTCGCGTTGTGCCGAAGCACGCAAATCGGCCACCTCTTTCTCCAGATTTTGCAATTTCGTTTCCCCATCGCGAAGCTGCTGGTCAGCCTGTTTCTTCGCTTCGGTGCTCTTCTGGATGTCCGCGCTGATAACATCCGCCCGGCGGCCGAAAAATCCCGGGCCCTTTTTAAGGCACAGCCACACGATTACCCCTGCAACCAGCGCGAAGTTAATCCATTTAAAAAGATTTTCCGCGGATTGTTGCGACGCGGAGCCAGCCTCTTCCGCCTGCGCGCTCAACGCAACAAAAAGCATCGAGAACAACACAGAGACCACAATTCCGGCGCATCGTTTTGCGGTTTCCGCTGACTTTTCGTTCATCGCGATTCTCTCGGTGCAGGGCCCGGGGGCCGCATCGATTGCAACACCCGCCGAGCTACCAGCGCCGCAACCTGGGTAATGCCGGATTCAATTTCACGTTGCGCGGCAAGAACTTCCCTCGCGATTCGCTCTCTCTCCGCGCTAACAATACCAGCCGTTTTCGTCCGGGCTTCTTTCAGCAGCGCGGCGCGCTCATCCAGAGCTTTCTTGCGCGCGGTTTCCTGTTCTACATAAATTTCCGTGCGGGCTTGCTTCAACGCTGCCTGGTACTGTTTTAGTTTTTCCGTAGCGGCTTTTTGCGCCGCTTCAGCGGCCTTTTGCGCCCCAATTGTGCGAGCTTCTCGCTCGGCGATAACCCTCAATAAAGGCTTGAAAAACAGGACTCTCAGGACCGCATAAAACACCAGCAGTATCAAGACGATAGGCACAACTTGAAAGAACAGTTCTCTCATGATTGGTGAGAATTGGCGTGCATCGAATTGTGTCGCCTGAACCCCAGGTTGGCAGCCACGCCGTTCCCCGACCCGGGAAGAGGTTGACGGTGGGCTATGTGGTGCCGACTAGAATAATAATTTATATCATCCGTGCTAGCGTGCGTCAATGCGCGTGTCGTTCTGGGATGCAAAGGACACCGTGACCGTTGTGGGAAATTGAAATATGGCGCGCTGCCCGTTACTCCTTCGATTCTTCATTTTCATTACTTTGGCGCTTTCTACCCTTACGCATGCCACAGTCTATTGATGCTGGCTGAGGGCGTGTGGGCTGAAGTCAAAGTGGGTGGCGAACATATCCATCTGTTCGCCGAGCATAATGCTCAGGGCGTGCAGTTTTCCGTTTATAACGTCACTACCAAGAGTTGGATTGCACCTTCTGAATTTGTGCGCGACATCGAAGAGGGCAAAGATCGAGCCGCGGCGCTTGCCGAAGCGTACCTGCATCGTACTCTCAACTCGGAATTGCCGCCCTTGGAATGGAAAAAAGCTCGTTCGGTGTAAATCAAGAGCGCCGCGTATCGTCTAATGCGGGTCGCCGTTTAAGTACTTCTCGATGTAGCTATCTGTCGAGGTTCAAGAAATTTCCGGTTCTCATAAACATCGTCTACCACAAAACTGCTCACCTGGAATTAAATGAATATTTAGTCTTTATAGCGTGCCCAAGTCATGCACCAGAGGTCTCTCGCGCTTGACGCTTTCCCCCAGCGCCTGGCGGATAACCGCCAGCAGTTCTGCATTGTCCACGGGCTTCTCAAGAAAAGCTTTAGCTCCGGCTTTCAGCGCGCGCTCCCGGTTTGCCGCCCCGGAGCGCCCGGAAACCACGTCTACAGGAATCATCGCCAGCGCCGGCACGGCTTTGAGCCTCTCCATCACCAGAAAGCCGTCGCCCGCTGGCAAGCCGAGGTCCAGCAGGATTAAATCCGGCTCGTGCTTGCGCGCTTCCGTCACGCTGGAGAAAGCATCGACCGCAAAGAAAAAAGTCGTAGTGATTGGCCTTGAGGCGCACATGCAAGCCCATACGTACGTCCGCATCGTCTTCTACAATGAGAATTTTCTTGTTGCTCATATTGTCACCATCCTCGACGAGCTTCGCTCATCGATGCTTTCCTGAATTTTTGCGGCTACTCTTTCCACAAAGCTTTCCATCGATTCATCGGCGTTTCGTTGTACCGCCGGCAGCGTCCAGTAACAAGTCGAAAAGGTCAGATCCGCTTGCACGATTTCCTTGGAACCATCTAATTTCTCGCGAATGCGCTTGGTGATCGCTTCTCCACCAATTTCATCCGTCACCGCCGCCACTACAAAGAGCTCCACTGCACCTGGCAAGTTCATCTTGGGTAGCAGTACATCCAGCTTGGAATTCAAGGAGCGCTTCAGAACATCACTCGTCCAACGAGAGCAATCCGCCCGAACCTTGTCGGATAACCAACCCATGCGTGAACCGAGCTCTGTCAACACCAGCGTGATTTGACTCTCTAAACAGTTGCGTTCGGCGAATGCTGGCGCCATCAAGGTGGACAAAGAAAATACCGGTAGCGTAATCAAAAAGTTTGATCCTTCTCCGGGAACACTGGTGGCCCAAATATTTCCACCCTGCCGGCTGACCAGCTCCTTGCATATATACAATCCCAGTCCAAGTCCTTAGCGACCTGCCTGAGCGGGATTCGATACTTGAAACAGGCGTTCAAAAATTAGCTCCGTCTTGTCGGCGCTGATGCCGCATCCAGAGTCCACCACCTCCGTGACAAGAAATCTCGGGTCGGACTCCCATTTGCGGCAGTGTAATTTCACCGTGCCGTTCGCAGGCGTGAATTTGATGGCGTTATCCACCAATATGATCAGGATCTGTCGAATGCGTGTTGGGTCTGCCCAGATGTCTGGCAACGGCTCTCCAATGGCTGCGCTTAGAGTAATTCCTTTATTTTTGGCGGCTCCCTGCAGCGTATCCACTGTGTATCCGATGGCATCGACAATGGAGGTGTGCTCCAGCCGGATTAACAACTTGCCCGCCTGGGCGCTGGTAACTTCCAGCAAGTCGTTGATCATCGCCTGCAGCTGCTTCACATTCCTCAGTACGATTTCCAAATGCTGGTGCTGTTCCCCATTTATTCCCCCTACGAGTCCGTCCTGAAGGATGGTCACAAATTGATAGATGGCCGTCAGGGCGAGCGCAACTCGTGCGACACGTGGGAAAGGAACTCATCCTTGAACTGCAGCTGAGTCGTTCGGATATGGTCTGTTTCCGCCTGCATGCGGTAGCGCTCGATGGCATGGCGCAAGGCTCGCGGCAGTGCGCGATTTTCGATCTGTCCCTTGATCAGATAATCCTGCGTACCTTCCTTCATAGCCTCCGCCGCCAGCGCCTCATCATCCAAACCGGTCAGTACAATAAATGGAACATCGGGTGCGACCGCGCGCGCTCGACGCACCGTATCCAGCCCATGACCGTCCGGCAGCCCCATATCCAACAGCACGATGTCTACGTCGGCCTTCGCAAGATGAGCTAATGCTTCGCTCATGCGCATCAAATGCGTCAATTCGATACTGCCAGGTCTCTCCGTGGTGAACATCTCACGTAACAGCCGGGCATCTCCCGCATTATCTTCCACCAGTAACACTCTTAGCGCCCGTTTGCTCATACCGCTACTTCGTGCGGTAACTTGACCACCGACAGCCAAAAGCTGTCGATACTCTTCACCACTTCCAGGAACCCCGCCAGATCTACGGGTTTGGTGATGTAGCAGTTGGCATGCAGCTTGTAACTCCGCAGGATGTCCGCTTCGGCCGCCGAAGTAGTCAAGATCACTACGGGAATGGTCAGCAATCCCGGGTTCCCCTTAATGTCCCCCAAAACTTCCCGGCCATCCTTCTTCGGTAAATTTAGATCCAGGAGAATTAAATCCGGCCGCAGCGCATTGGCATGCTTGCCTTCGCGCCTCAAATACTCCATGGCTTCCGCGCCATCGTAGACGACCTGCAAATTGATGTGCATCTTGGCAGTCTTAAAAGCCTCCACCGTCAGCCGCACGTCGCCAGGACTATCCTCCACTAACAACACTTCGATAGGTACGAAGTTTGTTGCAGGCGATCTCATCATCTTTAACTCCTCTCAGGTAGGGCAAAAAAAAACGTTGAGCCTTTGCCGACTTGTGACTCCACCCAGATTCTCCCGCCCAATCCTTCCACAATCTTTTTGCAAATCGAGAGCCCGATGCCTGTGCCCTTGAATTCCGTTCGCCCGTGCAGGCGTTGAAAAAGAATAAATATCCTCTCGAAGTACTGCTCCTCAATGCCTAGACCGTTATCTCGCACCGAAAAGGTCCACTCCCCGAGACCCTTCCGGATGGCGGAGATGTGTACGGCAGGCGCCTCGGTTCCGTGATATTTAATGGCGTTTCCCACCAGATTTTGAAATACCTGCGCCAGTTGCGTCTCGTCAGTGGTGATGACCGGCAACGTATCATGAGTCACCATCGCGCCGCTCTCTTGGATGGTGCCGCTTAGGTTTTTAAGCGCGTTATTCAACGCATCCTCACAGGATCTTTTGCGCAGCACTTTTCCATCCGTTCCCGCTCGTGAATAAGCCAACAGATCTTGGATCAGCCCCTGCATGCGGTTGCATCCATCTACCGCAAAACTGATGAACTCGTCAGCATCGGCGTCCAACTTTCCCTTGTACCGGCTTGCTAAAAGCTGCGTGTAACTGGCCACCATTCGCAAGGGCTCCTGCAGATCATGCGAGGCTACGTAGTTAAATCGCTGCAAATCCTCGTTCGAACGGTTTAATTCCTCCACTTTCTCCGCAAGTTGTAAATCCGCTTTCTTGCGCACGGTGATGTTCCGGATGGCAGCCGTGACGACGATCCCATCGGCGCTTTCGAGCGGGCTCAACATGATTTCGATGGGAAACTCGCTCCCATTCTTTCGCCGCCCGGAAAGCTCAATTCCCGTGCCGATCTGCTGCGCCAACGCCTCAGCCGCGCTGCGCGTGCCGTCAGCAATTAGTCTTTCTGCGAAACCCTCCGGAATGATGCTTTTGACCTGCTGACCAACCAACTCATCTCGCCGGTATCCAAATTGATTTTCCACTTGCACATTCAACAGCGCAATCTCCCCACTCTGGTTCACCACTACCATCGCATCCGGAGCCGCCTCCAGGAGGCTCCGATACCTGCCCTCCATGTCTCGCAGTGTTTCTTCCGCGCGTCCACGCTTGACGTTCTCACGCCGCACACTCCATTCTGCGATGACGGCGATTAGCAGCCCCACGAGACTTCCAAGCGCTAATAAGATTTTGGTGTGCTCCAGTTGTCGGGTGGCTCCGGCATTGCGTACCCCTAACAACCGCCGTTCTTCGTCCTGCATTCCCAGAACGAGGTCTTGAATCTCGCCCGTGATCTGCTGCCGCGGCCCGTCTCCAATAACTGCGGCGGCGGCCTCCATTCCTTTGGCTCGCCGCAAGTCAATAACGCTCTCGCTGAATTGGATTTTCTGCGCTAACAGCTCTCTTAGGACCGGGACACGGCGCTGTTGCGTGACGTTATCCACGGTCAACTCCTCGATGGACCCTTCGGCCCGCTCCTCTCGTAAGATATTTCCTTTAAAGGACTCGATATAGGATTTATCGCCTGTTAATACAAATCCGCGGCTGCTGGATTCGATATTCTGGCTTGCAGAAAGCAGTTCCTGAAGTTCTTCGAGGACCTGATCAGTGTGCCGCACCCATATTTGGCTTCGGTTGGATACCACCAGGGCGTGATAAGAGATCACGCCTGCGCCCAACAATGTGAGAATGGCGGCTCCGAACCCGAGCTGCGCCTTTCGGTTCGACACAGAGCTATTCTTCATCTGCCACCAAGTAAGGTGCGGATTTTAGATCGCACACTAGTCCCGAAAGGCCCATAGCAGAGTGGCCGGGAAACTTATGCACGTTGTCTAGGAAGGGAGTCCAAGTCTACACCGGCCAGGCGCTGCCTCGAACTCGTATCACTCTCCGATGTCCAATGCGCCACCACCGCGACAAATCAATCGCCGAGTTATTTTTCTTCCAAATTATAGAGCCGCCTGAAAGGTGCCGGCTCCGGAGACACCTGAGGTGCAAAGCAAATTTACGGACGAACAACCAGCCACTTATTAAGCGCCGTGGCACGCGGCAGAAGCGCGAGCGCGCCCAATTTGCGAAACGCGGAGGCCCGCGCATGATAGCCGTGTTCGCCCTCGGCAATGATGGCCATGAAGGGCACGCCCGCGTCTCGCGCGGCAAGCGCGTCATCGACATTGTCGCCCACATACAGCGCCGTGGCCGGGTCGCGGCCAGCCAGGATTTTTTGCAGCCCCTCCGGATGCGGCTTGATGCGCGTTACGTCGTCCATGGTGATCACTGCACGGAAATGATGTGCGGCGGCCCAGCGATCAAACGTGAAAGAAAACTCGCGGCGGTTGCGGCCGGTAAAAAGATTTAGCTCGTAGCGCTTCGCCCAGGTGGCGATCTGCCGCGGCGTGACCAGCAATTTTTCGTTCAGGACGTTTCCCGGCTTGTCTGCGGTGCCCCAGTAAAATCCATTGAACGCTGCTTGCGCTTGCTCGTAGGTGGTGGGCGTGCCAAGGGAAGTGACCCAGTCGGCGGTCATGCGCCAGTCGTCGTTGTAACCCGGCTTGGCTTTCCAGCGATGCAAATCCGCATAAGTAACGCGTCTACCGCTGAGATGCCGAACGGTTTCTAGCGCCGAGCGCCAATAAGTTCCGCGCACGTCCACCAGCACGCCGTCCACGTCAAAAATCAAAATTTCCGGCTGCGTTCGAAGTGCGCTAGGAATTCTTGATCGCCTCGTCGACAAACCTAGTCCCTTCTCATTTGTCACTTACCTGTTCGTTGTTACCAGATGGTGTGCAATTCCAATTAAATCATCTCGCCCGATTTCATGAATAGTGCGTGGTATTGACGGTCACCCTGGTTTCGGTTTAGCTGAACGTATGCGCAGGCGTCTGGCATTAGCTATGTCTCTCGTAGCGGTCGTGTCGTTGTTCGCCTGGTGGCTGTGGTGCACCAAGCACGTTGCCGCTCCCACAACAATCAAGGAGGCTTCGAACGCAGTAGTAATCTCCGGCGATGCCTCAGACACAACTGGCGCATCCAATTCCGCGCCCACCAACGTATACGCCCACAACCTTATGCTGCGTAAAGGGCCGACCGGCTTTCGCATTTATGTGCGTTGGCTCCGCGGGCAGATGGCGCGGACCTCCCGCAATGTTAACCCTTCATTCGACGACCCCGAGTCGTTTTTCATCGATGTAAAAACCGGCGTCGTTCACACCAACGTCGGCGACCTGGCA
>Ga0307475_10002466_pt1 | contig 11142 bp, 12 predicted proteins | sample atmos_gasesECM1C_FD_203317 | JGI IMG/M metagenome (GOLD analysis project Ga0307475, IMG submission 203317) | Hardwood forest soil microbial communities from Morgan-Monroe State Forest, Indiana, United States - atmos_gasesECM1C_515 | ecosystem: Environmental > Terrestrial > Soil > Temperate...
GAGATGAATCTCCACCGTGGTACCTTCGCGGGTGTAACGGATGGCGTTGCGCACGACGTTTTCGATCGCGCTGTGCAACAGAGAAGCTTCTCCGGGCACTCGCCAGTCTCCCGCGGGAATTACACTACGCACGTGGCAGTGACGAGCTTGAGCCTCGAACTCTGCATCCTCGGCAACATTCACCACAAGCTCATCTAAAGGAACCGGGGTACGTGGAACAGCCTGCTGACCATCTTCGATGCGGGCCAGCGTGAGGAGGCGTCCGATGAGTTCATTGAGGCGGTTCGCTTCGAGCTCGATGCGCTCCAGCATCGTCGCTCTTTCCGGCCCGGAGCGTTGCCGCGCGAGTCCCAGAGCTACATTAAGACGAGCGAGTGGTGAACGCAGCTCGTGGGAAATATCGTTGAGCAGGCGCGATTGCGCGTTGACCAGAGTCTCGAGCCGTTCAGCCATGGCATCGAAATCGCGCAGCAGGCCTGAAATTTCGTCGCGCTTACGGCTGTTTACAACCCGCGCCGGTGCGCCAGTCCGTGCCGTAAGGTCGCCTGCAGCCAAACGGCGCGTAGCCTCCCGAAGGCGGACCACGGGCTTAGTCAAATATCGAGCTAACAAGTAGCAAACTAATCCCGAAGAAATCACCAAAATCAGCAAGCCGGTCAGGGGGAAGCCGTGGGGCCCGAAGAATACGCGCGGACCCGGCGGCAATGCGAGCGCGATGATATAGCGGTGCTGACCGTCTGAGGAAGCGCGAGACTCTGTCAGAATGCGCGGACCCGGCATGAGTATCCCATCATGCGGCGTGTAAGGTTTTCCCATAGCCAGACGCTGTAGCCAGTCGGGAGCTCCTCGACCAGAAATGTCGTTGCCGTTCTCATCAAAAACGTGGGCGCGAACATGCTGCGTAGCTTCCAGGTTTTGTAAATAATCTCGGACTTGATACTCGCCTCCCCGCTCGTACGCACTGACAGCGTCGGCCAACACGGTGCTACGCAGAGACTCCCATGTGGGGTTGCGCTGAGGACGAAAGACCACGACGGTGAGGATTGCCAAGACGACGAACAAGGCAATTGCCAGCCAGAATGAAAGGAAAATTTTGAGGAACAGGCTCTTCATGAAACGCTCGTTTTGGTCTCACGCGGACGGGCGAAGATATATCCGACTCCGCGTACCGTCTTGATGTGCTCGTCGTTGCCATCGTCATTGTCGCCCAGCTTCTTGCGCACTTTGCTGACGTGCATGTCGATGCTGCGGTCGAAGGGGGAAAACTTGCGGCTGAGCACCGCGTTGACCAGCCTCTCGCGCGGAACGACCCGGCCAGCCTCGCGCAGCAGCACTTCCAGCAAATTAAACTCCACGGAAGTGAGGTCCACGGGTTTGCCGTCACGCAGCACGGTGCGAGTTGCCGGATCGAGTTCAATTTCACCCACGCGAAGAACCTCGGGTGCGGATGGAGCGGCCTTCCCTTCACCGTGCGTGCGCCGGAGTATGGCACGAATTCGGGCCACCAGTTCGCGGGGATTGAACGGCTTGGGAAGATAGTCATCGGCGCCGATCTCAAGACCAACAATTCGATCCACATCCTGGCCACGTGCAGTGAGCAGAAGCACAGGCAGCCGTGACGTCGCTCGAATTCTTCGGAGAACTTCGAAGCCATTGATTCCCGGCAGCATGACATCGAGCACTGTCAGGAGATAGCTGCCCGTCTTCGTTTTTTCCAGCCCGCTTTCGCCGTCATGCACACAGTCGACGCCGAAGCCCTCGGCTTGCAAGTATTCCGCCACCAGGCTGCACAGCTCGACGTCGTCGTCGATAACCAGGATGCTCTCCATAAGCAAACCGCAACCTTCATTGTGCAACAAGCCGGCGGGATGCGTCCGTAAAAAATTGTCAAGTTGGCGCCGGACTCGGTTGACAAAACTTTACTCCCGATTGACTGACTCTTTACGTCTTTTTGCCGCGAGCTGTGTTCCTATAATTGCACACCAAAAGTCCCGGATTCCTGAGGGAACCGGAGGGAGTCAGACAATGAAATCGATACGTATTCGTTTACTGGTCGCAGCGCTAGCGGTACTGTTTGCGGCTGCGATGTCAAGGTCGCAGACCGCGGATGCTCCGGATGCGTCAGCGCCCATGCGCCATCATCACGAATTTGGATACGGCGACCACATGCATATGATGCACTTCTTCGCTGCCCATCTCAATCTGAGCGACACCCAACAGACGCAGATGAAAGCGGTTTTGGCGAAGGAACACGCAACCCTCAAGCCTCTCATGCAGCAACTCCATCAGACCCACACTGAACTTCGGCAGTATGAAGAGGGTGCTTTCGACGAGGCCAAAGTGCGCGTGCTGGCAGCGCAGCAGACGCAGACGCTCACAGAGCTAACCGTGCAGTACACGCGTATTCATTCCGAACTGTTTCAGATGCTGACGCCCGACCAGCAGGCCAAGATGAAAGAACTTGAAGCCCAGCACGAGGCTCGCAAGCAGAAACATATGAATGAGTCAGCACCGGCGCCGCCGGAGTAGTAGCACAACCAGCGCACAAGAGAAATGTTGATGATACCGGCGCGGGTGGCTGTCCATCTCCCTTGGCAACCCGCGCCGGTCGCGGAGGATCGCGGCATGCGTCTAATTGAAGCAATTCTCTTCGATCTCGCAGGATTATTCTTTGCTGGATGGGCCGTCGTTCTATTTGCTACCGGATGTGCCGTATTTCGGAAAGATTTTACCCCACCCGAGCCGTACGCTGGTGATTCTGTGCCACACCGACCGAGGAAGTAGGATGTTCTTGATCCGAGCGGAGTAAAGAAGTTGGCATGCCAACTTTCACTGCCTCCAGGCAAAATTTGACTGACCGGCCGTTTCTCCTTTTCAGAGCTAGCTATCACGGGAGGCGTTCGGTTTCCATCTATCACGATTTGAACCTCGCCCTGCTAAAATCTCATCTACAAGAACTGCATGATTCCCCGGAACTTGCGCCCACTGCTGCCCTACCTCAAGCGCTATCGCTGGGGATACGTCTGGGGGACCCTTTGCGTTCTCCTCAATAACGGAATCTGGATTCTATTTCCTCAAGTCATTCGGCGCGCTATCGATGATCTCGGTTTGGGCATTACGCGGCGTAAGCTGTGGACTTATGCACTTCTTCTTCTCGTGGTGGCCATTACACGAGGCATTTTTCAGTTTCTGACCCGTTGGGTGGTGATTGGAATTTCGCGGGATATCGAGTTTGACCTGCGAAACGATCTCTTCCGCCACCTTGAAGGTCTCTCTAACTCTTTTTATCAGCGGAATCGAACCGGCGACATAATGGCGCGCGCTACTAACGACCTGAATGCCGTGCGCACGCTGTTGGGACCGGCCATCATGTACTCCGCCAACACGATCGTGTTCACGGCGGGAGCGCTGGCCTTCATGTTGGCTATCAGTCCGAAGTTAACTCTTGTCGCCTTTTTGCCGCTGCCCGTCGCCAGTGTTGTGGTGCAGTATTTTGGGCATCGGATTCACGAGCGCTTCGAAAGAATTCAAGCTATGTTTTCCGACATCTCGGCGCGTGCGCAGGAGAACTTTTCCGGTGCGCGGCTGATTCGCGCCTACGTGCAGGAAGAGGCCGAGATCGCGTCGTTCGAAACCGCCAACCGGGAGTACATCGCGCGCAGCCTGAAACTGGTTCGGCTCATGGGCATGCTGTGGCCGACGCTGGAATTGATGTTAGGTGTTGGCGTGGTTCTGGCATTCTGGCTGGGGAGCCGCGAGGTCTGGCTCGGACGGGTTCAACTGGGCGGCTTCGTGGCGTTTCTCACTTACATGGCTCAACTCACGTTTCCCATCATCGCGCTGGGCTGGGTGATAAATAACTTCCAGCGTGGCACGGCGTCGTTGGTCCGCCTGAACGAGATTTTCACGGAGCAGGGTGAAATTCACGACATCCCCGGCGCGCAGGATTGGTCGATCACAGGCGAGATTGAATTCCGTGGACTGAACTTCAGTTACGACGGAAAAGTGGTTCTGCACAACCTGAACCTGCACGTGCCTGCAGGCACCAGTTTGGCGATTGTCGGACCTACAGGTTCGGGTAAGACCACGCTGGTTAATCTCATCCCGCGGATTTATGATGCCGAGCCGGGCATGGTCTTGATTGATGGCCGCCCCATCCGTGAGCACTCGCTCGCTTCTTTGCGGAGAAATATTGGGTTCGTGCCTCAGGAGACGTTTCTGTTCAGCGACCGCATCCGGGAAAACATTGCCTTAGGAGTGGACTCTGCCTCTGACCAGGAAGTTCACAATTCTGCTGCAGCTGCCAACATTGCCGCGGATATCGAGAGTTTCCCTGAGCAATATTCGACGATGGTCGGGGAGCGTGGCATTACGCTTTCAGGAGGACAAAAACAGCGAACCGCGATTGCGCGTGCCCTCATCCGCGACCCGCGGATACTCATTCTCGACGACGCACTTTCCAGTGTAGATACTCACACGGAAGATAAAATTCTCAACCATCTCCGCGATGTGATGGAGGGACGCACAACCATTTTCATCTCTCATCGTGTTTCAACCGTGCGCAACGCCGACCGGATCGCCGTTCTGCACGGCGGGCATATCGTCGAGTTGGGCACGCATGACGAACTCCTGGCCTTGAATGGCTACTACACCGACCTGTATAACAAGCAGTTGCTCGAAGAAGAGCTCGCCGAGGTTTGATTCGGTATAGGTTAGAGCCGAAAGGCACTCGCCTAAGCCCGCGTGGACTTCTTCGCGTCTAAACTTGAATGCAGCGAATCAACACGCCTGAATTACTGGATTCTGATGCTTGCTCTGCACGGGGAGTTGAGCGCTCGCTGCAAGACCTTTGCCGGATGAACCGCTGGTTCGGCGGAGTGGCTACGACATACTTCATGGTAAACCGGGTTGTAGCGGCCACGGGCGCGAGGCGGCTCTCGCTGCTCGAAGTCGCCGCTGGGTTCGGAGAAGCTCCAAAGACTACTGCACGGCGACTTTCGCGACAGGGGGTCGCCCTTGACATTACCATGCTCGACCGGGCCCGCTCACACCTACGAAACGGATCACGCGCCGTGGTAGCGGACGCACTTGCTCTTCCCTTCCGCGACGCCGCTTTCGACGTGGTAAGTTGCAACTTATTCGCGCACCACATTGAGCCGCATCAGTTGGCGCAGTTTGTAAGTGATGCATTGCGAGTCAGCCGTTGTGCCGTGCTGATCAACGACCTTATTCGTCACCCTCTGCACCTTGCTTTAGTCTATGCAGGCTTTCCCCTGATGCGCGCACGAATTTCGCGACTCGATGGCGTGGCATCGGTCCGCCGGGCCTACGTCCCGGAGGAGATTCGCCAGATTCTCTCGGCGTCGTTTTCTTCTGAATCGCCGCCGCGACTGGAGCTTTCGCGCCACTATCTTTTTCGCATGGGAGTGATTGTCTGGAAGCCAGGAGCCAGCAGTGCCGAAAAGACGTAGCAAGCTGCGTTTCGGCGACCGGATTTCTACCGCACGACCAACACTTCACGCACGTTGTCGCGGGCTAGAAAAAACTTGATGGAGGCGAAATCACGGAAGAGATTTTCGATGTGGCGATTATTGAAGACTCGCTGCAGGCGGAAACCATCCGTGACAGCCGTGTGGACGGCTCCGCTCGCCCCCCGGCGGGTTTCCCGCCGCAGCACAATGCGCTGCATTTCGAGCGTTTCAGGACTAATAATGTGGAATCGATAGCATGGCGAATCCGGTCCGGCATCGCGGGTGTGGAAGAATGCCAGTAACGTACCCCCCGGCTTCAGCACCGACCAGAGCCGTCCTACGACTGGCTTAACCAGACTCTCGTCCAGATAATCCGGAAGGTTCCAGCACAGCACGGCGTCGAAGTGCGCGGCGGGATACACAAGATTGTCCGCCAGAAACTTTCGGCTGTCTAGGACAGTGTTGCCCTGTTCGTCCTTCGTAACAAGAGAGGGCTCGGTTGAAGAGGTGAGCAAGTCTTCGCTGTAAATTCTGTGCCCACGCTCGGTAAAGTAGCGAATGTTTGCGGGCGAAGTTGATCCCAGATCAAGAATGCACAGGCTCTCTTCGGTATCCCAGCTGCGCGCTGCCTCGCCCAGCCCACTAGAACGACGCGTGAGCTTTTGCGAGGTTTGCGCCGGAGTTGTAGTCTCGGGTGCGCCCGATGAGCCGCGAAACAATTTCATGAAGTTCTGAGTTACAGACGCCATCCCCTACTTCCGGTCCCCAATTGCCGTTCCATCCGTGGTGAGTTCTGGCGACGGATTACTTCGCCTGCGCGGCCTTGGCCCCATCGCTCTTCTGAATGTCGACTTTGCCCTTCAAGTACGCGCCCTCTTCAATGGAAATCCGCTGCGTCGTGACGTCTCCGGTGACCGTCGCAGCCTTACGCAGTTCAACCCGATCACTGGCCTGAATATTACCCTCCAGCTTGCCCTGGACTACAACACCTTTTGCTTCAACATTTGCCTTGACCTGACCATTTGGCCCGACCGTCAAGCTATTGCCCTTGAGCGTGATGCTGCCCTCGACAATCCCATCCACGTAAAGATCTTCGCTGCCTGAAAGCTCGCCTTTGATTACCACCGATTTACCGATCTGTGCCAACTCGCCAGACAACGGTGTAGCCATAAATGCTCTCCTAGCAATACAGGATCAAATTCAAGCGGTGTCGGAAATGTGCTACTGGAGGCAAACCCGAGGGCCGCGCCGCTTCAATGACTATACTGAACGTTCGGAGGGTGCGGCAAGCTGCAGGATTGGCACGGTAGCTCTACAAGATGCAATGTAGATACAGGTAATCGTTTCGTTGTTAAATTCGTGGTCAGATTTTACTTGCCGGAAAGCTAATGAAACAGGGCCGTGTCAATTCATGGCTAAGTAGTGTCGTGCTTGCCACGTCCCTTGTCTTAACCCTAGCCAGCGCGAAACCAATGCTGGGCACGCCGGCAAGCTCATCCCAAAGCAATTTGTCTCCCGTTGAGCTCGTGCAAGCCGTTGTCGACAAGGAAATTGCCGCAGTCCACGACACTTCTGTCAAGCACAGCTTCCGTTCCCGCAAACAAACCCCGCGCGGATCGCAAACGAAGCTCTATGTAGAGACGCGCGACGCGATGGCCGGCATGGTGATCGCCTACAATGATCAGCCTATTACACCGGAACAGATGCAGGCCGAGGAAGGTCGGCTCGAGCATTTCATTAACAATCCAGAGCAACTTCGCCACAAGCAGAAGCAAGAAAAAGAAGATGAGGAGCGCACCCTACGGATCGTCAGGGCGTTGCCGGAAGCATTCATCTATGAGTATGCGGGCACTGAGGGGGGCACAAACGACGTTGGCAAGGCGGGAGGCGAACTGGTACGGCTGAAGTTTCGCCCTAATCCGGCTTATAAGGCCCCCACCCACATAGAACAGATATTGACCGCCATGGAGGGATACGTACTGATCGATGCGAAATGCCACCGTCTCGCCCAGATTGATGGCAGCCTCTACAAGGAGGCAGGCTTCGGTTGGGACATTATGGGTCACCTCAATAAAGGCGGCCGCTTTGTGGTTCAACAGGCTGACATAGGTGACGGGACATGGGAAGTGAGTCACATGGTGCTCAGCTTCACTGGAAAGATTCTGCTGTTGAAAACCATCAACATCAACTCTGACGAAGTTTTCACCAACTTTCACCGCGTCCCCGACAATACGAGCTTCGCGCAAGGCGTGGAATTGTTGAAGACAGAGAAAGCAAAGGCGGAAGGAGCTCAAAGACCACAGACAGAGACCGCGCAGCGGTATCCTGCCAGGCCATAGTCATCGAGCATCGTTGTATCGAGCAGGGTTACGCGGAAGCCCGCAGCATTTCCTTTTTCACGGTTAACTTCTCAATCAGATCTTCTCTCACACGGTAGCCGCTGCCGGGTTGGTCGTTAATTCTGATCATTCCCTCTCGAGAAACCTCCACCTCGGGGTCAATGATGTCTTCTTTCCAGTAGCGCTTGGAAGCGGAAACGTCTCCAGGGAGCGAGAAATTCTCAAGCGTTGAAAGCGCGATGTTCTGCGCCCGGCCAATTCCGGATTCCAACATGCCGCCGCACCAAACGGGAACGTTCTGCGACTGGCAGACATCGTGGATCTTCTTGGCTTCTGAGAAGCCGCCCACCCGCCCAACCTTAACATTAATAATCCGGCAGGCACCGCTCTCTATGGCAAATGCGGCGCTGCGCGCATGGACAATGGATTCGTCCAGGCAGATCGCTGTACGCAGCTCTTTCTGAAGGCGAGCGTGGTAATAAATCTCGTCGTCCCACAGAGGCTGCTCGATCATCAGCAGATTGAACTGATCGAACTTCCGCAAATGCTCGATCTCATCGAGCGTGTAGGCCGAGTTGGCATCACAGCTCAATACAATGTCTGACCAGTGTGAGCGAATTTTCTCGAGCACCCTGATATCCCAGCCCGGCTTCACTTTAATCTTGATTCGCCGATAACCTGCCGCGATTTCGGCCTGGACCTTTTCGAGCAATTGGTCTATCGAATCCTGAATGCCGATGGAGACTCCGCAGGCGATTTCGCGCCGACTGCCTCCAAGCAACTTCCATAGCGGCTGCTGCTTCTGTTGTGCTTCTGCATCCCAAAGGGAATCTTCCAGCCCGGCCTTGGCCATGCGGTGGCCGCGTACTTTCGCAAACAGTGCAACGCATTCTCGCGCGGAATCGACTTTGCGGCCCAGGATCACCGGTGCCAGATAGCGCGTAATAGTTGGCCATGCGCTGTCAATCCACTCGCTACTGTAAAAGGGATCTTCAGCGGCAACGCACTCGCCCCATCCATTCACGCCCTCGCAATGTGCGGTCAGTAGAAGTATCCGGCGGCTGTAGGTACGGCCGAAGCTCGTCTCGAAGAAATGGACAAGCGGCATTTGAATTTCACGAAGGGTGATAGCTTCAACTTTCATGTGTATTGAGTAATGCTATATCGACCACGGAGGTACGGAGAGACAACTTAGAAAACAGCTTGCACGCGCCGCGAAAGCGACCCAGCAAATTACCATACCATTCCCATCAAAGATCTCTCTGTCTCCAGATCTCCTTGGGATCGAAAATCATCGCCTGAGCTTATTTCGAGGCGTATGACCATTTCTCGTCCCAAACTCCCAGTTGGAATTTGCCGTTACCGTCAGGATCTCGCTCGTAACCTAGCACTGCAAGTCCTTCCGCGAATAATCGCAGAAACTGTTGGCGATTTCTTTCTTGCACCTGTCGTGCTTGGCCTCGGGTCTCTTCCGAAGCTTTCCAGTCGTAGATGGGCGCCGGAACCTCGATAGTTGTCTCGCTCCGGAATGACGGATTCTTGCCGCTAGCGAGCAGGGTTTCCACACGCCGCGATTTCACCCACCACTCGGCAATGAGGCGGTCGCTGGGCAATCCGCCCTGCAAAGGCGAAGATGTGATTCCATACTGATTGATGTTGTATCGTCGCGCGATCGCGCCCAGCTTCTCGATATTCAGATAGGAGTTCTTAATTTCCAGGGGATCAAACGTCCATTCGATAAGCTCGATCCCCCGGGCGAGTGCGTCTTCACGCTGGAAGAGTTTAAGGCGGCGGCCCAAGCCGCTGTTGCGCTGGTCCTTGCGAACCGCCAGCATGTGCGAGTGCAGGTAGATATGACCGGAGCGCGTGCCCGGCACCGACAACGCGAATCCCACCATCTCATTGCCCCAGAAAGCGCCCATCACCTGGCCGCCGACCTTTTGCGCGACCACGAACATGCGCAGCGGAATGAGTTCCTCATCGGTAAACTTCCAAACTTCTTTCTGCAGAGCAACGCAGGCACGCAACTCGTCAAGACCCTCACAATTGCGGATCATGACAGAGTCGGTGGTCACTGCTGCTTCTCCTGATGCTTAGCCTGCAGCCACAACGATTCCAGTTCCTCCATTGAGGCCTGCTCCGGCGTGCGGCCGCTTTCGAGCAAACGCTCCTCTATCCATCGAAAGCGTCGTCTGAATTTTCGATTGGTCTTGCGCAACGCGGATTCAGCATCGAGCGACAGATAGCGCGCAATGTTGACCACCACGAAAAACAAGTCGCCGACCTCCTCTTCAAGTCGGTTGCGTAGATCCTCGGGGACGTATTGCCGTCCCGAACCTGCTACGCCCCGTCCTTGCGGTCGCGGACCCGGAGCGGGATACTCTTTGAGCTGCTGTCGCAGTTCATCCGTCTCTTCGCTAAGCTTATCGAAAAGTCCTTCAACGTCCGGCCAATCGAAGCCGGCCTGGGCTGCGCGGGAACTGAGCTTGTAGGCCTCAAGCAAGGACGGCATGGCCGAGGAGATCCCGGCCAATACAGAATGGCGAGCGTCAGGCGGCTGAACCGCAGACTGCTTGCCTCCGTTTTTCGGAGCGTTGCTTTCCGGGTCTGTGACATCCACAGTTTGGGCTTTCTTCTTTCTTTCTTCCGCCTTCAATGCTTCCCAGTTGCGCAGTACCTCCGATGGAGTATCCGCCTTCACATCGCCGAACACGTGTGGATGGCGGTCCACCAGCTTGGTCGAGAGCCGGTCAAGAACATCATCAATGGAAAACGACGCCTGCTCTTCGGCCATTTCGGAGTAGAACAGCACCTGCAGTAGTAGGTCGCCTAGTTCTCCGCTCAGCTCTGCCCAATCGCGGTTGTCGATGGCCTCCAGAACCTCGTAAGTTTCCTCAAGCGTGTAGGGCTTTATCGAATCGAAGGTCTGCTCACGATCCCACGGGCAGCCGCCCGGGGCGCGCAGACGTTTCATGATATTAACGGCGTGTTCGAAGCGTTCTCCAGTTGTGGACATCGGACAACCACTTTAAATGACGTATCGCGGAGCGGGCAATGGATTCAGGGGAAACCCCAACAAATCAGATCATTTCGCTCAAGACCGATATTCAAAATGCGGGCGGCCACGCAAACCTGACGATATTCCCGCGTCCAATCGCGAGATGATCGCTTTGTTTGCTGAACGCGGCGCTTCCGGCGAGCAACGTGCGGCGGATAGCGAAAGAAGATCGCGTAAATCAAGGCGTGGCAGCTTGGGCGATACTGACCGGGTCATTTCCGGGGCCTTGGTCGATCGCAGTTCGTGTCAATGCTCAGGACTATCCGACATTCGG
>Ga0307475_10002467_pt1 | contig 11140 bp, 8 predicted proteins | sample atmos_gasesECM1C_FD_203317 | JGI IMG/M metagenome (GOLD analysis project Ga0307475, IMG submission 203317) | Hardwood forest soil microbial communities from Morgan-Monroe State Forest, Indiana, United States - atmos_gasesECM1C_515 | ecosystem: Environmental > Terrestrial > Soil > Temperate...
GAGCGAAGAGGACCACCTGCTGGCCCAACGCCGGGCAGCCAGAGATCGCTTCGATCACATCGCCACCGCGGTCATCCTGTCGGCGACCGGCATCCTGGTGGCGATGGGCGTCGGGCTGGTGCGCATCCAGCGCGATCTCGACCGCCGGGAGAAGCTGGAAGCGCGCCTGGTGAAGGAAAAGCGCGATCGCGAGCGGCTGATCCGGGATCTCGAGCGCAGCAACCGCGACCTGGACCAGTTCGCCTACGCGGCCTCGCACGATCTGAAGGCGCCCCTGCGCGGGATCGCCAACCTGTCGGCCTGGGTCGAGGAAGACATGGGCGAGGGGCTGAACCCGGAGAGCCGCAAGCACCTCCTGCAGCTGCGCGGCCGGGTGGCGCGCCTGGAGGCGCTGGTCGACGGGATCTTGGCCTACTCGCGCGCCGGCCAGAAGCGCACCAAGCCGGAGCTGGTCGATGTGCGCCGCCTCCTGCGCAACATCGTCGACCTGCTGTCGCCCGGCGACCGGGCGATCGTCGTCGTGGGCTCGCAGATGCCGGTGCTGACCGCCGAGCCGGTGCCGTTGCAGCAGGTGTTCCAGAATCTGATCGACAACGCCCTCAAGCATGGGCGGGTGCAGGATCCGCGCGTGCAGATCGAGGTCGCCGACAGCGGCATGTACTGGGACTTCACCATCAAGGACAATGGCCCCGGCATTTCGAAGGAGTTCCACGAGCGGATCTGGGGCATGTTCCAGACGCTGGAATCGCGCGACAAGACCGGCGGCACCGGAATCGGCCTGGCGACCGTGCGCAAGATCGTCGAGAGTCGCGGCGGCACGACCTGGGTCGAATCCTCGCCGGGGGACGGCGCCACGTTCCACGTCGCCTGGCCCAAGAAGATGATCGACGATGACGACGCGACATGGGAGGCGACATGACGGACGAGATCGGCACCGGCGCCAGTGCCGGCAACCCGGGCGAGCCGGCCACGGTCGGCCCGCCCACCAACATCCTGCTGGTCGACGACGACGATCTGGACGTGGAGACAGTCCGGCGCGCCTTCCGCAAGAACAACATCGCCAACCCGATGTGGACGGCGGGCAACGGCGTCGAGGCGCTGGAGATGTTGCGCAGCGGCGTCGTGCCTCAGCAGCGGCGGCTGGTGCTGCTGGATCTGAACCTGCCGCGCATGAACGGCCTGGAGTTCTTGCACGCGATTCGCCGCGATCCCGCTCTGTCGTCGACGCCGGTGGTCGTGCTGACGACGTCGAACGACGATCGTGACAAAGTGGAGGCTTATCAACTGAACGTGGCCGGCTATCTGCTGAAGCCGGTGTCGTTCCCCATCTTCGCCGAGCTGATGAACACGTTGAACAAATACTGGGCGCTGGTCGAGCTGCCGTGACGCCGCCGCCGCTTTCCATCCTGGTCGTCGACGACGACGAAGTCGACCGCATGGCGGTCCGGCGCCTGGGCGAGGGGCTGGGCTTCTCCGTCGAGGAGGCGTCGTCGCTACGCGAGGCGATGGCCCGCCTGACCAGCCAGCCCACCGCCCGGCCCATCGCCTGCGTGCTGCTGGACTTCACGCTGCCCGACGGGGACGGGTTCTCAGCGCTGGCCACCTTCGCGGGCGCCAAGCTGGACGTGCCGGTGGTGATGCTGACCGGCCTCGACGACGCCGACGTGGTGGTGCGGTTGCTCAACGCCGGGGCCGCCGACTATCTGCCGAAGAAGGCCCTGGCGCGCGATCGCCTGGACCATGTCGTGCGGCGGGTCAGCCGCGCCAGCCTGGCCGAGCGCGACCGGCGCCTGGCCGAGGCGCAGCTGACCGGCCAGCAGCGCATGCTGGCGGCGGTGATCGAGCAGCTGCCGTCGGGCCTCATCATCACGGACCACGAGGGGCGGATCCTGCTGCGCAACGCGCGCTCGCTGGAGATGCTGGGGGCCGATCTGGGCGGGACCCAGACGCTGGGCGAGCTGATCGCGCTGTCCGCCACGCTGCCCGACGTGCCGCGCGGCCGCCAGGCGCTGGCGCATGCGCTGGGCAACAGCGTCGAGAAGGAGTCGGAGGACTTCAGGGTGGCCGGCCCGCGCGGCGAGGTGGTGGTGCGGCTGCGCCGCCACGACGTCGTCGGCGAGGACGGCGGCCAGCGCGTCGCCGCGTCGCTGATCCTGTTCGCCGACGTGACGGAGCTGCGCGCCACCGAATCGTACCAGCGTCAGGTGATGGCCATCGCCAGCCACGACCTGCGCAACCCGCTGTCGGCGATCGCCATGAACGCCGCCATCCTGGCGCGCGCCGAAACCATCAACGACGATCGCCGGGTCAAGACCGCCGCCCGCATCACCTCCAGCGCCACGCGCATGGGGCGCATGATCGAGGACCTGTTCGATTACACCGCCGCTGCGCTGGGCAAAGGGATCCCCGTCCGGTACCGCGCCATCGATCTGTCGGCCGTCGTCGAGGAGGCGGTCAGCGAGGCGCGCGCGGCCCACGCCGGGCGCGAGTTCCAGCTGCGGCGCGAGGGGACGCTGCAGGGGACGTGGGATCCCGATCGCATGCACCAGGTGCTGCAGAACCTGCTCGGCAACGCCGTGAAGTACAGCCCAGCCGGGACGCCGATCTCCGTCACCGCCGTCGAGGTCCCCGAGGTCGGGGCGGTCGATCTCGTCGTGCACAACAGCGGCGAGACCATCGCCCCCGAACTTCTCCCGTACGTCTTCGAGGCCTACCGGCGCGGTCCGGGCGGCGGCCGGCACAGCCTGGGGCTGGGTCTCTACATCGTTCGGCGCATCGTCGAAGCGCACGGGGGCAGCATCGGCGTCACCTCGACCCGGACGCAGGGGACACAGTTTCAGATCCGCTTGCCGAAGAGCGCCGGCGACGCCAACCGGACCATCCTCACCCCGCCCGGCGGGTATTCCCAGGTCAAGATAGAGGGGACACCGGAGCCCGGCGCGGCGCCCGCGCCTGCCCTGGACGCAAGCGCCGGAAACGCGCGCTAGCGGCGACGTAGCCGCGCTGTAGCGCTGTCACCCGCCGGTAACGCCGGTCGGCGCGCAGCGGATTCCGCTCGCGCGATCTCGCGACGTTGCGCGCCGGGCGCCGGGCGCGCGGGTGGCACGCCGCTTGATGCCAATTCACACGATCGATTTTTGGAAATGCGCGAGCAGGAGCGAGCGATATGAACCCTTCTAACGGCATCATCGCCGGGCTGGTCATAAAGGCGCTGACTGTTTGGAGTGGCAGCACGGTCATGCGAACCGATCTTGAAAAGGGCGTCCTTCCCAACGCGCGCCGTTCATGAGCGCGCCGGAAACAGCGACGGGGTTCGGGGGCGGCGGGGCGGGCGCGGGCGCGGGCGTGCCGCCGGCGGCGCCGTCACCCGAGCCGCGGCGGGTGATCGTGGGGACGCTGGTCGCGCTCGGGATCGGGGCGGCGTTCGCCCTGTTGCAGATCGCCGGCGACGTGCTGCCCGCGCTGGTCCTGGGCTTGGTGCTCGCGGTCTCGGCCGAGCCGGCGGTGGCGTGGCTGGTGGGGCGTGGCATTCCGCGCAACGCGGCCGGCCTGATGGTGCTGGTGTTGCTGGTCGCGGTCGGCGGCGGCGCGGTGCTGCTGCTGCTGCCGACGGTGGTCGATCAGCTGGGCAGCGTCGCCGAACGCGCGCCCGGCATCTGCCGATCGCTGCGTGGCTGGGCGGCCGCGCGCCCGACGCGCTTGCTGGCGACGGTGATCCAGCAGGCCTTGCCGGCCGACTGCGGCCTCGGCGCCGTCGCCGGCGTCAGGTGGACCGCCGCGCGCAGCCTGGGCGATCCGCTGTGGGCGATGACCGCCGTGCTGGTGGGAGCCTATGCCTGGATCACCGAACGGGCCGCGATCCAGCGCGGCATCCTGCGCCTGGCCTCGCCGGAGAGGCGCGAGGCGGGCCGGGCCGTGCTGGACGAGATCGACGCCCGCCTGGGCGCGTTCGTGCGCGGCCAGGCCGTGCTGTCGCTGATCATCGGGGCGGCCACCGCGATCTTCTACTTGATCGCCGGCGTTCACGGCGCGCTGTCGCTGGGCACGCTGGCCGGCCTTTTGGAGGTGGTGCCGATCGCCGGGCCGATGACCGCGGCGGCGGTGGGCGCCGTCGCCGCCGCCGGGACTCATCCCCAGCTGGTGGTGGCGGTGGTCATCTACACGGCGGCGGTGCGCATCGCCAGCGACTATGTGCTGACGCCGCTGGTGATGAGCCGTTCCGTGGGAGCGAACCCGCTGCTCGTGCTGCTGACGCTCTTCGCGCTCGGCTCGCTGGGCGGGATCATGGGGGCGATGGTGGCGGTGCCGATCGCGGCGCTGTTGCAGATGGGTCTTTCGCGCCTGCTGGCCGCCGAGGCGCGCGTCGCCGCGCCCGAGGGGCGCGACGCGGTCAGCCTGCTGCGCTATCGCGCCAACGCGCTGGGCCTGCGCGCGCGCCGCATGGGGCGGCGGCGGGCCGCTGTGGGCCGGGACTGCAGCGCCGAAGATGAAGTGGAGCTTCTCGCCCTGCGCACGGCCGAGTTGCTGTCCGACGGGGATCGCATGGTGATCGGCGCCCGGCGCGAGGCGGGAGGGGCGGGATGAAGCGCGTGGCGATGGTGACCGCTCTCGTCGCCGGGACGCTGACCACGGTCAGCATCGTCTACCGGCTGCGCTTCGTGGTGGCGCTGATGGCGCTGGCCATCGTGCTGGCGTCCGCGATCCGACCGCTGACGGCGTCGCTGATCCATCACCGCGTGCCGCGACGGCTGGCCATGCTGCTCGGCTATCTGGTGGCGGCGTCGGCGCCGATCGCGCTGGTCGCGCTGCTGGTGCCCAGCGTCGCCAACGAGCTGACGGCAGCGCTGAACGGCATTCTGCCGTCGTACGAGCGCCACCGCGCGGCCTGGCGCGCGGGCGGCGGCCGGGTGGCGTTGCTGGCGGCGTGGATCCCCTCGGCTTCGGCGCTGGAGGGGGTGCTCTCGCACGTGCGTCCGGCGGTGCTGGTGGGCGGCGCCTGGCGCGTGACCGTGCTGGTGCTGGAGGCGGCGCTGTCCGGGCTGCTGGTGGTGATCCTCAGCATCGCCTGGACCGTGCACCGCGAGCCGATCGTGTCGGGCGTGGCGGCGTTGATTCCCGCGCGGCACCGGCCGTTCTTCCGGCAACTGTCGTCCGATCTGGGCGTGGGCGTGGGCCTGCACGTGTTCGGCGAGGCGTGCAAATCACTGACCGCGCTGGCGCTGGTGGCGCTGCCGCTGGCGGCGCTGCACGCGCCGTCGCCGATCCTTCCGGCCATGCTGGTGGCCGTTCTGCGACTGGTGCCCATTGCCGGCGTGGCCCTGTCGACGCTGGTGGTGGGCGTGGCGATGGTGCCCCTGGGGACGGCGGCGGCGCTGGTGGGCGCGCCGGCGACCTGGCTTCTGCTGCTGGGGCTGCAACACGCCATGCCGCGCCTTCTGCGCTCGCGCGAATACAACCCGCTCTTGGTGGCGTTCGTCGCCTTGCTGCTGGCCAGCGCCATCGGGTGGGTGGGCCTGATGCTCGCGCCGGCGGTGGCGGCCGCCATCCAGATCACCATCGAGGCCGCGCTGCACGCCCGCGAGGCGAGGGCGATCGCCCCCGCCAGCACCGCCGACATTCGCGATCGCTACGAGCTGCTGGCGGCGCGGGCGCTGGCCAGGAAACGCACCTCGCGCCGGACGCTGGGGCTGCTGGCGAACCTGGGGGCGCTGATCGGCGACGTCGAGGGGCTCGAGCGCGGCAACCTCCCGCCCGCCGGCTCGCACGTCGAGCACCGCGCGGCCTGACGGACCTCGCCGCCCCGGGGCGCGCGGACCCGGGCGCTCGTGATTGGCCACCGCCGGTCCTGTGGCGGTAAAAGAGCAGCGTGGCCAGCCCCCGCCGTCCCCGACGCGACCGGCGCGAGCACGAGCGCGCGCTGCGCAAGGCCGTGCGATCGACGGAGCGTCTGGCGCGCCAGCTGCCGGGAAGCACGCCCGACGCGCCCATCGACGTGGCGGCCTCCTCGGTGGCGGAGATCGAGGCGCGCGGAACGCCTTGCCCGCAGTGTGGCGGCGCCCTGGAGATCCGCGGCGACCGCGCCGACTCGACACCGCGAGGCGTGCTGCGCGAGCTGCGCCTGACCTGCCGGGTCTGCCACGCTCCGCGAACGCTCTGGTTCCGGATCGCCCCGTCGTCCGCGAACTAACCGCGATGCGCGCGCGCCGGCGCGGCGATCGCGCGGGGCCGGCTCTTCACGGATGCGCGCCCGAATATTGGTGCCGCCGTGCGTTCTATTGGGCAGTCGAATCGCCCATGGATCTGCAACGGAAGGGTCGAGACAGAAGGATAGCACCTGCGCTGTTGCTGCTCGCCTGTTGCGCCACACCGTCGCGCCAGCTCTCCACGCGCGCCGTCGACGATCCGATCGTGCTGCCGGCTCGGATGACCTCGGTCTCGGTGACGTCCTCTGCCTGGCAATACCAGTCGTCGGCGGACGGTCCGTCGTACAACGTCCTGCCGGCCTTGCGCTGGGGTTTGACGAATCGCCTCGAGTGGGACGTCACCTCGTTTGGGTACGCGTTCCTCGACGATGCTCCATCCAGCCCCGGCGGGCAGGCGCCGCTGTCGCTGGCGGCGCACGCGGGCTCGAGCGGCGTGGCCGCGTCCAGCACGGACGGGCTGGTGTTGTTCCCGACCGCATCGGTGGATCTGATCAAGCACCTCGACCCGCGCTGGCTGCTGTCCGGCGGGATGGCGTGGGACGCGCGCTGGTCGCGGACGCCGGTCATCGCTACCGACGGTGTGAACGCGCGGCTGGAGCCAACTGGATCGCGCTGGGCCGACCTGTCGGCGTACATCTCCGTGTTGCGCCAGCTGAATGGCAACCTGGCGCTCGGCGCGAGCTTCTCCGCGGACGAATACACGGACTGCCTTTCGCCGCTTTGTGAGCAGCTGTCGCGCGGCGTGGGCGCTTCCCTGCGCCTCGTGTATCGCCCGCTGCCCTGGCTGTCGTTCGCGCTCGTGCCCCGGGCTGGCCTCCGCGCCCGTCCGTCGGCGCTGCGGATGCCCGTCGCTCCCGCCGATCCGGTGGATATGCCCCCCGAAACCGCGTCCTGGTTCGGCTGTCGCGCGGCCGTGGCGTTCTATTACTGAGGAAATGGCCCGGGATCATCCGAGACGAGCCGCCCGGGTTGCAGCAGCAGAACGCTGCCCGCGAACGCGGCAATGCCCAATCCAGCGAGGGCCAAGATCCACCCGACGCGGCGCTGTGTGGGCGTGCGCAGGTGGGCTTCGACAACCACCTCTCCGTTGGCACGTGGCAAGGAAAAGGGCGGCGTCGGCTGGAACCAGCCGCCGGCCAGTTGATACGACGCGCTCGGATCCAGTGGCGACCCGCGACTTTCACGCGGCTGCGGGAAGCACGAAAACATATTGCTTGGGCGAGCCTGGGTCGTGCACGGGCGGTTGGCTATCCATCCTGACGGCCGACAGGAGCCTTCCGGGGCCTCATCCGTCGCGGGCGCGACTGGCGACGCGCCGACTCCGGCGCGTCGGACTGACACTGGGGTCTTCGGCTATCCTGAGCTCGTGGACCCGCCCGCCTCGCTCGGTGCCAGCCGACAGGTCAGCAGTTGCCGGCACGGCACCATGGTGTACCCGCGACACGATCAGCATGTCGGCCGTTCGCTGGCTCTTTATGGCGAATGGGCGGAAGCCGAGATGGATCTGCTCGGCTTGCTGATCAAGCCCGGCGACGCGGTCATCGATGTCGGCGCCAACATCGGAACCCACACCCTGTTTTTTTCCGAGAAGGTCGGTCCGACCGGACGGGTCCTGGCATGTGAGCCGCAGCGGCTGGCGATTCAGATGTTGTGCGCCAACCTGGCGCTCAACGATCGCGACAACGTCATCGCACTGCCCGTCGCCGTCGGGCAGAGCAGCGGCACCGTCGCCGTGCCGGCTTTGGACTATCAAACCCCGGCAAACTTCGGTGGCGCCCGATTGTCCTTGGCCGACGTGTCGGGCGTTCCCACGCTGGCCGCCGACACCGAACCCGCCACGCTGGTGACGCTGGACCAACTGGCTCGCACGCATCTGCGACCGGCCCGCCGGCGCTGCCGGCTGATTAAGATCGACGTCGAGGGAATGGAGCGCGCGGTCCTGGAAGGCGGCGAGCAGCTCATCAATGACGACGAACCGTATCTATATGTCGAGAACAACGATCGCCAGCGATCGCCGCTGTTGATCGAATGGCTGGAGCAACACGACTATCGTCTCTTCTGGCACGTCTCGCGTTTTTTCAACCCCCGCAACTTCCGCCAAAACCCTGACAACGTCTTCGGCGCGCTGTGTGACCTGAACATGATCGCGGTGCGGCCGAAATTGGCAGCCGCCTTCGGCAGCCTGGCGCCGGTGCGGGGCCCCGGTGATCCAGGACCGTCCAGCGTGGAACGCCCAGACGGATAGAAACTTGGGATTCGCGGCCGCGTGCGATCCGCGCGCCGTCAGGATCGGTAGCGCTGCGACCACGCCGCACGCCCGTCGAGACCCAGCGCCGCCAGAGCCGGCAGCACCTGCTGCTCGACGGAGGCATAGAACGCCTCGACGCGCGCTTCGGGCGCAGCACGCCCAGCTCGGACAGCGCCGGATCGAAAGCCGTGCCCTCGTCCAACCACCGCAGGGCCGGGCGCGTAAGTCGTTCGAACCTGGTGGCAGGTGGCGGCGGGCAGACCTGGGCAGCGCGACCGGGTGGTCGCCCGCCATGCTTAGGCGGAGCTTGAGCAGCGCGCCCTTGAATGCATATCTCCAGCGATTCGTTGGCACCTGCGCCGGCACGCTCAGGTGACCCCCTCGCGGAACTGCGTCCGCGCACGACCGAACTGTCCTTGAGTAAGGCGAAGGCGCGTTGGCGTTCCGCCTGGTGGGACTATAAAGCCCCGGGGCGGGGGAAAGTGCCGCAGGCCTTTTTGTCTGGTCAGTTAGATCCGGCTGGAGTACGGCACCACTTCGAAGACGTCTAAGAAATCCTCGCAGCCCATGTCATAACTACGAACCTCGCTAGATACTCGGTCCGTCAGTATTTCTTGTAGACGTTTTGCCGCGGGATTTGAACTAGACTTAAGCACGATGTGAAGGACAGGGCCACTGCGACTATCACTGACGGTTCTGACAATAAGATCACGGGATGCCGCATCGGTTGCAGGAATACTGTACCCCATAAAGTACACATGATCGGCGACTCCTAACGCGTCTTCTGCGTGCTTCCAAAACGGTCCTAGTTCCGTTTGAAATCGGGAGACCTTGCTTGGACCAGGGAACCCAATGATCGGAGTGGTTCCGTTTTCGGATAAACATTCAGCTGTATTACCTTCGGCGACCTTAAGTCGATCGAATTTGTCGCGTGACCAGTTGATACTGCCATGAAGCTTCAAGACGATAGCACGATCATTTTCGGTGGCCTTTCTAACAACAAACTGTTGGCGATCGTCCATGATTCGCTTGTTTTCTTCGTTTAGTTCGTTGTCTTTGGGTGGGATGACAACCAATTTACTCCCCGGATGCGCCATCAGAATTTCCGGGACCGCATCGTAGTTGAAACTGATTATCGTATCATCCCGAGTTAACGACTCGGCCCATTTTCGATACGGCAACCATCGATCTTCAGAAACCTTTTGGCCGTCAAGAAACTTCCAACAGTCCGCTACCACGGCTTCGCGGCCGGCGTTAACCAGATCCTCAAGGGTTGTGAGCTTGTATAGGTCGCTTTCATCTTTGGGCCAGTGAACCCCTGACTTGACCAAACTTTGGATGGTCCGTCGGATTGATGATTTAGGATCGTATACGGCAGCGCTTTCAAGGTGATCTATGAATTCTTCTGGATTGGACCAATGTCCTTGCGCCATTCCGTATCGACAGTAGGCCCGGGCGACTTCGCTGCGAAGAGCGAAAAAGTCTTCTAGAGTTGGATTTTCCTTCCCTTCGATGGTCGGTAGACCAGCCTTAACTACCCATTTCGGTAGAAATCTCAAAAGATCGTCGAGCAATGGACCATTCAGTGGGCGACTGAAGCCAGCCCCTAGAATCCAACCCCGCTTGCCTCCGAGTTTCTTTTTCATCGTGTGGGTGTCCTTCTTGTCGCATCGTTAGTTGTCAGCATGCCGACTAATTCAGTTTGCACAATTGAACCGATAGCATGCTGTTATACTGTCCACCTTTGGTGAGTACATGCTGCAAAAAGTGGATTCGTGTTTCTCGGCGAAGTTGTCTGTGTATTCAAATAAATCCAAATCCCCAGGAGCACCGTTGGGTTCCGAGTTACACCTGTTAAACCGTCACCTGATTCGCGGTACCACAGCCGAAATGAACGGCGGATGCAATGATTGAGAATAGTATCTTGCTCAATTCCGTGACTTTGTAACAAGCCCTCGAACAGCGTGCCATCGTCCAAGCGCCGATCAATTTTGCCAACCCAAGTTCCACTCGCCGTTATAGCTGCCGACGCCTCCAGACCAGAACATTTCGCCCGAGCCGGAAACCGTGTTTGCCATCATGATCGGGTTTCGAGAGAACGTGACGTCCACGTGATCGAAGGATATCTTCGCGTCGACCAGAATTCCGCCGACCACAATACCGACATCCACCGGCTCAACCACGAACAGTTCCGAGTTGGGCGAGGGGCGAGGGGGCGGATCGATCCGAATCGTTGTCGATTCGCGGAGCGGGTCCGGAGCGCCCCTCCGGCCGCTCCGGGGCGCCCACCAAAGGGACTGGCGGCAGCGGCGGAACAGCCGGGGCCGGCGGCGCGACCACGCATCCTGCCTCCAGCGGCGGCGGCTCCGTAGCGACCACCGAGACCGGCGCCGCGAGCGGCTTGCTCCTGATGATGGCCGCGCGGGTCGGCGGCATGCGCCGTCGCGGCGACCGCGGATGCCAGGCGTAACCCCCGACGCTGGCCAATTGGCGCGGTCGCAACCGCGACACCGATGTCGTTTCGCGCCGACCGCAGCGGCGGCGCGCGCTGGAGATCTCGGCCTCTACCGGTGGTACGCCCATTGCTGCACAATCGCGCAATGACGAAGAAGCTACTCATCGCGCGGCTCGGGGCGGGCTCCGTCACCATCGCGCTCTGCGCCGCGCTTCCTGGCTGCAACCTCGCACT
>Ga0307475_10002468_pt1 | contig 11139 bp, 8 predicted proteins | sample atmos_gasesECM1C_FD_203317 | JGI IMG/M metagenome (GOLD analysis project Ga0307475, IMG submission 203317) | Hardwood forest soil microbial communities from Morgan-Monroe State Forest, Indiana, United States - atmos_gasesECM1C_515 | ecosystem: Environmental > Terrestrial > Soil > Temperate...
CCCGCGCGTGGCAACACTGTGCAACAGCCGCCGCCCGCGCAGACGAACGATCAGCCCCCGGCCGGAAAGTTCACGCCGCCGTCCGGTGGAAACAAGAACGCGGAAGCTCCGGCACGTGGGAACACTGCGGATCAGCCGCCTTTGAGGGGAAACAGGAACGCCGAGCCTCCCGCGCGCGGCAACACCGTGCAACAGCCACCGCCCACGCAGACGAACGACGCCCGCCCTCCGCGAGACACCAGGCCCACTCCGCCGCCAAGGCAGGAGGAGCGGCGGGTCGAGCCTCCGCCGAAGCAGGACGCTCATCCCCAACCGCCTCCGAAGCAGGAAGCACGTCCTGCTCCGCCAGCGAAGGAGAAAGAAAAGGACAAAGGAAAGGACAAGGAAAAGGACAAAGACTCCCAGGTTCCGCGCGGTTGGCGGTAGCCGTCCTCGCCTCCTATCTCCAAATTGGCTACGCCCCGCATCGCCGGGGCGTGGCCAATTTTTTTATTATTGCGTGGCCGGTCCCAAAGGCAATTTCCCAGACGTGAGCGTTACTGCGTGGGAGGTCTTTCCTGCGGGGCGCTGACCGGATCGGGAGCCGCAGGTGCAGGTGGGACTTGAGCAGGTGGCGATGCTGGCTGCTGCACCGCGAAGTAAGCCCGCCCGAACGCCGACTGCTGCGTTCCTGCGCCCACCACAACCGCCTGCACGGTATAGTGGCCCGCCGACAGCTTTGCCAGTGGCAAGCTGATGCGGAACGAAGCGGCGTGCGTCTTCGCATCCACCTCCGCCGGCTTGAGCAGCGGCGTGGCGTTCACCTGCAGGCCGCTTCGGAAAAATATCAGCCCCGCGCGAAGTTCAGTCGGGTCGAATTTGTCGGACTTGTCCGCTTTCTCCGGAAAGTACGCCTGAAAAAACACGTAAAGCGTTTGTCCCCGCGTGAAAAACCGCGTCACGCTCGGCACAATCCTTTCCCCGCCCACGTCCAGCGGCGAATTCGCCAGCTTGGCGCGAGTTCCCTGCCCTTTTATTTCCACCTCAGATGTTTTCTCGACGTGCACGAGCTGGCTCGAAAGCAACACGGAGCTCAGCAGCATGTGATTCGGATCCGGCTGCTGCACAGCGAGGTCCTGCTCAAACGTCCCGATCCGCCCCGATTCATTTTCGCGCGCCAGAAATTTCAGCCGGTATTTTCCCGGCGCCAGCACCACGCCGCCCTGATAGACAAGGCTCGATTGGCTCACTTGCTGGAACCGTTGCGCATCCAGATGCACTTGAATCGTGTCGCGCAATTCCGCCACCGCTTGGCCCGCTGGATACGCGCGCACCTCAGCGGCAAAATCGAAAGCCGCTTCGTGCCGTCCATGCTTCTCCGCCCAGTCAAGAGCGCTCGAAGAAAGTTTCGCGGCAATCGGAACATACGTCGCCTGATCGCTCAGTCGGAACATGGCCGTCTCCACCGCAATCGGCAAATCCACCGCAGGACTATCCGAGCGCATCGCCTCTGCTAACTGCTCCTCGCGGCTCTCCTTCTCCATATGCTGAAAGTCTCGCGGCGCGTAGTAGCCAGTGCGGTAGCGCACATGCGCTGCCGGCGCGTTCACCTTCACGTGAATCGTCCGCCATCGCCCATCGCGCTTGATTCCTGCAGGCAAGTAGTAGCCGATGAGGTAGTAACCGGCGTTGTCCTGCTGAATTTTCGGAAACGCGTCGCTCAAATCGCCCAGATCGAAAAACGCTTTCCCACCGGTATCTGAAGAAAGAGTTGCGAGCGTGTCGCGCGTGTCCTCGCGCTGGTCGGTCTGATGAAACACGGACGCGCCCGAGAACATCGAAGTCCCTGTTGCGGCATTTGTGGTCACATCTCCTCCCGGCGCGGTTGCAAACAATCCCCGTGCATCAATCGAGTAGATTGAAACATCAGCACGATTTGCCGCATCCGTTGCCGCGCGCAGAGCCGTCCGGTTCTCCTCGCCCGTCTGCGTGATTCCGCCCGTGAACTCAATCACTGCTTTGCGTCCGGGAATTCCAGCCAGCACGTTGGCCAGTCCCTCCACTGCCGCGAGCTTCTGATCTGTGTTGAACACATTGAATTCCGTCTCATCAGCCGTGTACGCCGCTCCGGTGTACTCCTGCACATCGGCTTCGCCGTTCTGGGCCGCCGCGGCAAGCGGGTCGCCCAATGACGAGAGCGCTCCTGGCACCAGCCGGGCGATGCCTTTTTCCAGCATCGCGCGATCGTTCGTAAAATTCACAAGCACTGAAAGCCGCACGTTGAACGTCACGACGGCCACCAAATCCGCGGGGCTCATCTGCTGCTTTACGAATTTTTCCGCCGCGTCGTGCGCTCGCTGGATGTCGTCCGTCTGCATCGAGGTCAAATCGAAAAACAGCACCATCATGCGGCGGTCGCGCGTCTGCTCGCTCATCGCTTCCGCGGGCCCAGCACTTGTCGCGGGCGCATCCACGGGCACAACCACAGGCGCCGCATCCACCTCACCGGCTGTTTCGATCTTCTCGATGTCGGAATAAGAAAAACTCGAAATTTTCTGCGGCTTCCCGTCGTCTGTGATCGTGAATTGCTCCGTCTTCAGCCCTTTGATCGGCCTCCCGGACTTGTCCGTCAGCTCCACGTCAATTCGAACCACATCGGATGTAGCGCGAATCGGCCCGCTCTGAATTTGCTTACCAGTTTGCGGTTTTACTGTGGTCCCGGCCTGCGCGGGAGCGATAGGAGACGCGGTCTGCGGCTGATCCTGCCCCCACGCAAAGCCCCAGAGCAGACTTGTCAAGAACAGTGTAACCAAAATCCTGTTTGCGCCGTTTTTCATCACCATGCTCATCAGAAATTGAACCGAATCTGTCCATCCATCGTGCGCATCGAAGCCGCGCTGGTCACCCGCCCGAACAGGGTTGATCCCAAGGTCGTTCCCAGTCCGTTGAAGCTTGGCGAGTTCGTCAAATTCTGCACTTCCCAACGAATATCAATCCGCCGCCGTTCCTGTGGCCCGAACCGGAATCCCTTCGTCAGCGACACGTTCCAGTTGAACGAGCAGGGCCCCTCAATGGCCCCGCGCCGCTCGTCGCCATATTGCGTCGCTGCCGGCTGCGCAAATACCCCCGTATTGAAATATCCGAGCGGCGATCCCCCGCAAATCCCGAGGTTCGCATCTGCGATCTGATTTGGACGCAGAGAAAAGCTCGCCCCCGTTCCATTATCCGAAGCGGTTCCGCCAAGCAGCGCCGTAAATGGCGTCCCCGTCCGCCAGGTCACAATGTTCAGCAACCTCCAATTTCCAAACGCGTGCATGGCCCATCCGTGCGTTCCATACCGGTGATATTCCCCGAATGGCAACTCGTACACCGAAAACATTCGCAACTGGTGCCGTATGTCGAATGACGAAAGCCCGCGCTCAGCCGCAAAATTTCCGTCCTGCTGCACCACCACTGGCGTTCCGCCCCCGATCGAGCTCGCATTGTCAAGCGACTTCGCAAATGTGTAAATTGCCTGCATCATGAAGCCCTTGGTGAAGCGGTGTACCAGTCTCACTTGCAGCGCGTTATAAATAGAATTCGCTCCCGATTGATCGAAGTAGAAGCTCGTCGCGCCCGGAACTTGGAGCTTCTGTTGCGTCTCCGTGGGCGGCGTCCCCAGCGGCGCGCGATTGGGCGCGCGCAGCAGATCCAGGTCAGTCCCTTTCGTCCCCGTATATGTCAAATCCAGAATCCAGTTTTGGGTGAAAGAAGTTTCCGTTCCCAGCGTCCAGATCTGCGCGTAGCCGTCCTTATAGAATGGGAACACCGATCCGGTGTTCGCGCAGGGCGTTGCCGGCGTGCAAGAAATCCGCGTGAGAGGCTGCGGCGCGAGCGGAAATCCATTTTCGAGCGTCAGCACTTGCGCCGCCGATGTAATCACCTTCTGCGAAGTCGCGAAGGGTGCCTCATACGCCAGGTACTGCTGCGCGAATGCGTTGTACGCCGACACGTTGTAGAAAATCGAGTAGCCCCCACGCACCACCGTCTTCGGCTTGATGTCAAATGGCTGCCACGCAAACCCGATCCGCGGCGCCCAGTTCCCATAATCTCCGTGGACAAGCGCGCGCGGATACGTCCCTTTGAAGAAATTCCCATTCGCTCCCGGTGTCACCACGTTCACCTCGGTAATCGCCACGTTCAAGTCCAGATTCGCGATCTGATTGTTCACCTCGATCGGTGGCGTCACAGCCTCATAGCGCAGCCCGTAGGCAATCGTAAACCGCTTGCTCACACGCCAATCGTCCTGCGCGTAACCGATGAAGTCCCAGCTCCGAAAATATAGGTTCGGGCCAAACTGGACGCGCGTGCTGTAAGGCAGCCCCAGCAAAAAATCCGTCATGTCATTGACGGCCGAACTTCCAGGTAATGGCTGCCCGTTGGCATCGAGTTGGCTCGTCATCAGCCCGGTAAAACTGAAATTCCCGCGTGGCACCGGACTCGATTGCGAATTCAGTTGGATACGCCGGAGTTCGCCGCCAAATTTCATCGTGTGCTTGCCGCGCGTATTCGTAATGTTGTCCGTGAAGCGGAAAGTCTGATTTCGCACCAGCGATGGAATCGGGTCGTTCGGCCCCGAGAAGCTCGAAAGGCTGAGTGCCGGAATCCCGAAGTCCATCGGATTTCCGGAAACGCCTGTGATCCCCAAATTTCCAGCCACATCGTTCGTAAACGAGTTCGTGCTCAAGGCCTGCAACCGGCTGCGGCTCCAATTGATGTGCGTATCCTGCACCAGCTTCGGCGACCACGTTTGCGTCAGCCCTAAATCCACACTCTGATTCAGCGTGGATTGATGCCCGGAGATTCCTGGAAAATTTCCCAGCGTGTCCTGCCTCACCGAGTTCAGGTTGTATGAACCACTCACGCTGAACTTTGAATTAATCGTGTGCAGCACATGGAGATTCACGATGTCGCTATTCAACGGAGTGGTTGCTTGCAGCAGAAAATTCTGCACCGTCCCGGAAAGATTTGGCTGTGGATAAAATTGCAGCAGTCCCTGCGCGGCAGCGTCCAACGACGGGGTGTTCGGCGCGCTGGGCGGACTCGGCAGAAATTGCGGAATCTGGCATGGATTCGCTGGATTGAGCAGCGTGCGCGGCCCGCTCAGATTCGAGAACGGATTGAAAATCTGCAGCCCCGGAAAATCGTTGCAAAAATTTCCGCCACGCTCATCCTTTGTCGGCACAGTCGAAAAAGTGTTCACACCGGTTTGCGCGATCTCGTGCTGGTAGTTCACAAAGAAAAATGTCTTGTCCTTCCCGTCATACAGGTGCGGTATTCGCAACGGCCCGCCCAGGTTCCCGCCCACGCGCTCGTCGTAATGAGAAATTTTCGGCCTCTCCGCTCCAGTAATCGAGTACGGCCTGGCATCAAACGCCGAATTCTCATAACGGCCGAAAAAGCCGAAGCGAATTCGATTGACCGTCTGACTCGCGAGCCTGCCTCCTCCCGCTCCCCCTTCTCTTCCGCCACCGCCTGGCCCTCCGCCAAATCCTTGCCCACCGCCGCCAGCGAACTCGCCTCCTCGACCACCGAATCCGCCGCCACCTCCACCGCGTCCACCGGGCCCGCCTCCCGGCCCTCCAGGTCCCCCCGGATTTCCCGGTACAAAACCGCCAGGCCCCCCGCCACCACCCGGCCCGCCGAATCCGCCGCCCCCCGGATCATTCGGCAATAGCCCCTGACCAACGGTGCCTTGCAACAAGAACGCATCCGAAGCAGCCCCACCGATCGACGAAAGCGCGATCGTCGGATGCGAACCACCACTGCCGCCATTCTGTTGCGCCACAGTCTCTTCGCCTTGTCCGCTCGCCTCACCCGTGAGATCAGTTTGCTGGAATCCGCCCAGGCCCTGCCGAATCGCATTCGTCATGCCCGCGGGCTGCTGCCCTCGCCTGCCCTCTCGCTCCGGCGAGCCAGCAGCGTCCGAGCCGTCGCTGGTCGCTGGAGGTCCGGGCCTATTCCTCGCCCGCGGCCCCGGCGGCGTTGCTTCATTTGGATTTGCTGCTCCAGTTTTTTCGTTAGTGGGCGCCTCGACCGGCGGATTCAATTCCGCGAGAGTTGCAACACGCAACGAAATCGCGACAACCGGGGCAGGCGGCCCCGCAATCACCAGCTCCTGCACCACGCTCACGAACCCGAGCTGGCTCACCTCCATACGATACTGCCCTGGCGGCAGCCTCGGAATCAGAAACTTGCCCGTTTCATCCGTCCAGCTCACCCAGCTCTTGTTCGTCTCCACATTCGTGACGCGCACGGTTGCGCCCGGAACGCCAGCCCCCTCCGACGTCCGCACAACGCCGCTGACCCCGATGCCGGCAACCTGTGGCGCCGAAACCGTTCCCGCATCTTTTGCCTGCCCGGTCGCATGTCCACTCGATGGCCCATTCTCCTGCCCATAACTTGCGCCAGCCATTACTAACATCGCAAGGGTCCGCCACACGCGTCTGCTAGACACACGGCGTGGCGCCATGTTTTCAGACCAGAATTTCATCGCCCACCAGGACACTTGATTGACGTCCTTCCTGCAAACGCCGTTGCCCTAATTTTTCTCTGCGCCTGATGTCCAGGAGACTCGAAGGGACGTGAATAATATTGCGGAGCAACACGGAGGGTTCGGGCCCGGTAAAGCAGATTCAGTTGCGACGGCTCGATTCCGTTCATTCGCCCGAGCAGCGCCGTACCACGCTAAAAATTCAATCTCGAATTATTGTGTATCGTCATCGTCACCGGCTCTCGGTGGATCATAAACAAACAGTATCGTCACCGGGTCCTTCAGGTGTCCTCCTTCGATCCTGGTCGTCAAGTTGAGCTGGGCCCCGTCCGCCGAGGGCGAATAAGTGCGCGTCGTCTTCACGCCGTCCTTCGTCGACACCACCACAAGCTGATCCCCCTGCATGCGCGCTGAGGTGGTCTTCGACCCTCCCCCATCCGCCGGTTTGGAATTCCCTTGCGTATTGCTTTGCGGATTTCCTTGTGAGCTGCCCTGCGCATCCGCGGGTTTGGAATTCCCTTGTGAATTGCCCTGGGCGTTCGCTTGATCGCTGCTCGAATAATATGCCAGCAATCGCCCGCTGTCCGACGTCACCTTCACCGCTTTATCCGTCTGCGTAATCGAGAGGAACGAGTAGTCGGCCATCAAATCCGCGAATTGCTTCGCGGCGCGCCCGCTATTAACTCCGGGGGCAGAGCCGCGATGACCACCGCCTCCCATGCCGCCCCACGGGCCATTGGTGCCAACCTGTCCGCGCGGACTTCCCGTGGCCTTTTCCATTTTCTGCCGCGGGTCGTCGCTCAAGTTTTTGTTCAACTTCCAATCTCCCGCGAGCTTTCCTCTGCTGATGTCCCGCCCTCCGGTCCGTGACGACGCTCTCGCCGGGGCCTCGCTCTTGTCGGGAGCCCCGCTGATTGGCCCAGCAGGCGCTTGAGCGCTCGCACTCCCCGCTAACAGCAGTGCCAGCGCCGCCGCGCACATGACCATGCACAGCCGCGCAGAAATCCGCCCGGTCAACAATCTCGAATTTCTCATGACCGCCTCATTCCTCGTATCCATCGACTCAGTCCTCAGCGATTCTGCTCAACGAAAAGTATTCCGCCAATCGCAGCTGAAAGTTCCAGAAATCCAGCCGCCCACTGCGTACTCAGTCGGCGCCGCTTCTAATTGCGCGCCGTCTCCGAACTCATCTGCCCCGCCGCATGAATCTCCACGTTCACCGTGTCGTCCACCTTCAGCAGGAAAGTGTTGGGACTCTTGAGCCCCCATTTTATATAGGGAACCCCGAAGTGCGTCGTTGCTCGGATTTGCTTCCCCGCGTCTGGTTCCACCGAAACCGTCATCGTCAAGTCATGATCCTGCCCATGAAGCCGGAACACGCCCGACACTTCCACCTCCGATGATCCCTGCGGCCCAATTTTCCCGTGCACCTGATTAGGAGCGAAAACGATTTCGGGAAATTTCTCGCTCTCCAGCACCTTTCCGTGCATCTTCTTGTCACGGCCATCGTTTGCGGTGTCGCCGCTTGTTGCCGCAACCACGATCGCCCCGCTCGCTTTTCCGCTTACCGGGTCGAACCGCACCTCGCCGCTCTTCAGGTTGAACGTTCCGTGAACGGTATGTAGTGTCGACCCCACCGAGAATTCCACTTTCGTCTGCGCCGGATCGAGTCGCACCACGGTTTCCTGCCCGCCAGCTGCAGAAACCAGCCCGGGAGCCGACAGGAGAAGAATGGCAAGGAATGTGATTCGGAGCACCTGGTGTTTTAACTTCAGCGATCCTGCTCGCATCCCTATGCCCACAAAACTCGCCATCCTAGGTCAATCACCTCCCCGGCTTTCAGCTCTTCCGGCGCGCGCTGGCCCGTGTGCAGCGAGATCAGCGCTCCAAACATCCCCGGCGACTTCGCAAATAGCCGCAACACTTTCCGCCGCATCCACGCGCTCTCGCTCATCAGCAGCAGCACCCGGTTCAGCCGCGTGGGGATTTTGCAAATCCGCCGGTGCGCGGCCTGGTAATACTCCAAATCCTTCCGCGCCAGCGCCTCGCCCAGAAAAATCGCCTGCTGAAACGCCAGGCTCAGTCCCAGTCCCGCGATCCCATCCACGCTGCCGGAAGCATCACCCACCAACGCGATCTTCCCGCGCACCACGGCTCGCGCTCTCTCGAATGCTGTGACGGCCCCTAGCTCAGTTGTGAGCGTTGCTGCGCCGTGCAAACGCCGCGCGAGACTGGGGAAATGCGGAAGCGCACGGTCGATCCTCATTTGCGGATCGCTCGTTAACAAGCTGACACTGACTTCTTCGCTGCCCGTTGGCGTCACGAACATCTGGCATCGCTCGCCCCAGTACACCTCGACCATGTCCGTCCAAGGAGTGATCAAATAGTGCCTGCGAAAACCAAACCGCCGGTGGCGGCCACCCCTAGTGTTCAGTCGCGCCCATTTTCGCACCGCAGAATCCCGCCCATCCGCCCCCACCAGCCATCGGAACAAATGCCGCATGCCATCAATTCTCACGCCGGACGAATCCAAGCCGGTAACGCGCCCGCCCCACAAAAATTCGACGCCCATTTGTGCCGCTCGCTCGATTAATAACTGACTCAGCGCCGTTCGCCTCAATCCAAACGCAGTTGCTCCGGGCAGGCTCGCGCAAGCAGAAGATTCTTCGTCCGTGAATCGAATGCCTTTGAATGGAAATGCCAGGCTTGAATCGAGTTCGATTCCTAATCTGCGGAGCGCAGCGACTGCTCCAGGAAGAAGTCCTTCACCGCAAGTCTTGTCAATCGGCGGGCGCCGCGAATCGACCACTGTTGCGCGCAATCCCTGCAACCTCGCTGCGATCGCAGTTGCCAGTCCGGCCGGTCCCCCTCCAACAACTAGAACGTCCGTCCCCATCGCTCCCCATTCCCCGGACTCCTACCATCTCAAGAGGACCAGTTCCGAGCAAAACCCCGGCCCCATCGCCGCGAGTATGCTCAAGGCACCAGGCGCCGGGCGCCGGCGCGTGTACACGTCTTCCAGCACCAACAGCACCGACGTCGAAGAAATATTTCCAACTTTCTTCAAGCAATTCCACGAAGCCGCCAGGTCCTTCTCCGTCAGACCCAGCGCGGTCGCTGTCGCTTCCAGCACCTTGGGCCCGCCCGTGTGCATGATCCAGCTCTTGATGTCGCTGCGTTTCAAGCCCTGCTCGCCGAGGAAAACATCCACGTCCCCGCCCAGGTGCTTGATTACCGTGTCCGGAACTTCCGGCGATAATACGATGCGAAAACCTTTCTCTGAGATATCCCAGCCCATCACGCGCTCCGAGTTCGGATAGAAGATGGATTTCGTCGCCAGAATTTCGGGCCCGTCGCAGTCAACTTCCGATCCCACCACCACTGTCGCCGCCGCGCCATCGCCAAATAGCAGCGCTGAAATCAGGTGCGCCATCGAGAGATCTTCCTTCTGCAGCGTCAGCGAGCACAGCTCCACCGACAAAAGCGCCGCAGCCTCGCCGGGATATGCGCGCACATAATCCGCCGCGCGCGAAATCCCCGCCGCCCCTGCCACACACCCCAGTCCGAAGATTGGAATGCGTTTGATATTCGGCGAAAGCCCCATGCGGTTCACCAGCCGCGCATCAATCGAGGGCGCCGCGATTCCCGTCACCGACGTCACGAAGATCGCGCTCAGGTCTCTTGGTTCCAGTCCGGCTTTCTGTAGCGCCCGGCAAAGAGATTTTTCTCCCAGATCGAGTGCGTGCTTGATCCAAGTGTTGTTCGCCTCTCCCCACGTCTGCATGTTCTCGTAGAATTCGATCGTCTCCACCGCGTAACGCCCTTCCACCTTCATGCTTTCGTCCAGCCGGTCGAGGATATCCGCATTCGGCAGGCTCTTACGCCATTGCTTCTTCAACGCCTCCACCACCACTTCCTGCTTGTAATAATGTTTCGGAAACGCGCTTGCGACGCTGGCAATCCTCATCGAGTGGGCTCCTGGCATTTGGCGTAACCGCCGAGTGGAATGTTACCTCGACTCATCGGGATATCCCATGCGTTTTCTGCGTCCTCTGCCCTTTGTGGCACAGCCCTGAACCGCCTGGTGCACGGCACAGCCAATCATGTGGCTGTGCTCTTGGGACCCACACTCGCCCCAACGGCGTCCAATAAGAATCGGATCGTAGATCACCCACACAAAAAAACCCCGAGTCTGTTGGGGGTACAGACCCGGGGTTGGGGGTGGTGAGGGGCTTGGGCCGGTAAAATCTATCGGGCGGTCCGGCGGCTAGTAATTCCAGCGCCGCAGTACCATGGTTGCCCGAAAAACAAGCTGCAATGCCACTACCAGGATTGTGTCGCGCAAAATCAGCATCCGTTCCCGCAATGCCATCTCCTTCGAACCATCCGGAAAAGGCATCGCCTCAGCGCTTGCGTCACCGCTTGATTCCCATCCGCTGTTTGCCAGTGCGCTCATGCCTTCCCCTTAGTTGATGACCAAGACCGGGTTGTCGTGCTCCACGCCCAGAATCATGGATTTGAAAATGTCCACATCCCAGCTATCCGCAATTCGCAACCGGACCACTTCTTTCGTCTCTGAAAGCATCCGCCCGCGCAACGGGACGCGCAGATCACCTGCTGCTACGCGA
>Ga0307475_10002469_pt1 | contig 11133 bp, 10 predicted proteins | sample atmos_gasesECM1C_FD_203317 | JGI IMG/M metagenome (GOLD analysis project Ga0307475, IMG submission 203317) | Hardwood forest soil microbial communities from Morgan-Monroe State Forest, Indiana, United States - atmos_gasesECM1C_515 | ecosystem: Environmental > Terrestrial > Soil > Temperate...
TAGTGGCCTCACTTCGGTTACCTCTGCATTGGCTCACGTCCTGAAACATGAATTGGCGCATTCCTTCATCAATCAGCTTTCGGGTGGACGTTGCCCGCCATGGCTACACGAAGGAATCGCGCAGCTTCTGGAGCCAAAGACCATCGACTCCGATGGCCACCAACTGGCCAAGCTATTCCAGACGCACCGCAACATCCCATTCAACGCACTAGAAGGCAGTTTCACGCGTCTTTCCAGCGTCGAAGCCTACGTCGCTTACGCTGAATCGCTGGCGGCCGTTTCCTACATTAACGATTCCTACGGCATGGGCGACATCCAACGCATCCTGCAGCTTCTCAGCCAGGGAAGCTCCACCGAAGCCGCGCTACGCGCTACGATCCATTCCGACTACGGCTCGCTGGAATCCGAAATAGAGAAATACCTTACCGTCAAATACGGAAGCTAAGAGCTAGAGCTGCTAATCTTCGCTCTTGCTAATGTCTTTGCTCGCAGCGAGGACTTGTGCTACTTTCTCGAATCGGGTCTGCCTCCTAATGCACTGGCTGTTTCACTCTCGTCCTCGTGAGATTAGCGTTGTTGAGCCTGTCCCGGGCCAATTTCCTAAGATCGAGGGGGCTGAAATTGCTGCCGCTTTCTACGGAAAGCGCATCGGCGGCGACTTGTATGATTCTATCCGCGTCAGTCCGGAGCGCATACTATTCTGCTTGCTCGACGTCGCTGGCCGGCGCGCAGACAACCAGACCATTGTTGCAGCGGCACAAGATACGTTTCGCAGTCGCGGATCGACTCTCTTCGCCTCGCCGGATACAAATGAATCTGACGCCATGGCCGAACTTTGCCTGGAACTTAATCGCAGCATCATGCACGCCGCTGGTGGTGTGCGTTCTTGTGCGGCATTCATTAGTTGTTATCATGAAAAATTAGGCACGCTCTGCTATTGCAACGCTGGCCATACACCAGGCCTTCTCCGCGACGGCGCTGGAATCGTCGAGATCGTCTCGACCGGCCTGCCTCTTGGTCTTTTTTCGCATGCCACCGCGGAAGCCCCCATGGTCGCTATGGAGCCGGGCGCCGCCCTGCTACTCGTCTCACGTGGCGTCGTAGAAGGAACGTGCAGGGGCCGTGTGGGCGAAGGTCCAGAATTCGGACTGGACCGCGTCAAAGAGAACTTCGGACACGATAAGTCACTGAGCCCCGAAGAGCTGTGCGCGGACATTCTCGGAGCAGTCGGCGAATTTATTTGCAACCTTCCCTTGCATAACGACCTGACTGCTTTGGCCTTGCTGCGAGCACGCTGATGTGCTCACGGTCCGGGTTCAAGGGTCTGCGTGACCTCGTACGTACGGTATGCTTTACCTTCTCAGGAGTAAAATAGCCAAAAGGTGGATTAGCGCTGCCGGAGCGGTCGGCGGCGCATAGCCACGCAGATAAATTATGAAAAGATCATGCCTTGTCCTAATCGTCTTAACCCTCCTATATACCTGCGCGTCCGCGCAAGTGGTCGAGGAAATCATTACGCGCGTCAACAACCAAATCATCACCCGTTCGGAGTTCGTACGCAGCAAAGACCAACTCAAAGAAGAGGTCAAGCAACAGGACGCAGCCAACGCCGACAAAGTCTACGCGGAGCGCGAGAAAGACGTCCTGCGCGATCTGGTTGACCAGCAGCTTCTTCTCGAAAAGGGCAAAGATCTGGGCATTACCGGCGACACCGACCTGATCAAGCGCCTCGACCAGATGCGCAAGGACATGAAACTCGAGACCATGGAAGATCTAGAGAAGGCCGCTGCCTCGCAAGGCCTTTCTTACGAGGACTTCAAGCAGAACCTGCGGAACCAGATCATCACGCAGAAAGTGATCGGCGAAGAAGTTGGTTCTCACCTGGCCGTCACCAAAGAGGAAGAACAAAAGTTTTACGACGAGCACAAGAGTGAACTGGAGCAGCCAGAAGCAATCCAGCTCAGCGAAATTCTGGTCGCGCCCGCCAAGCCACCCGTCTCTGACAAATCTCCGGCTGCTGCCGCCTCGGGTGCCGCACCCGATAAGCCTGCTCCGGATCCCGGTGCTTCTGCGGGAGATCCTCCCAGCCCGAACTCCGCCAACTACAACGAAGCTGCGGCCCTAGCCGACGCTCAGGCCAAGGCTAACGATCTGCTCCAGCAAATACGAAAGGGTGGGAATTTCGAGGACATCGCCAAGAAATACTCCGATGGTCCCACCGCGGCGCAGGGCGGTGATCTTGGCCTATTCAAACGTGGTGCTCTGGCCAAGGAGCTGGAAGACAAAACTTTCGCCATGAAGGCTGGGGACGTTTCCGATGTGATTCGCACCAAGCAGGGCTATGTGATTCTGAAGGTCAATCAGCACCAGACCGCCGGTATTCCTGCCATGAAGGATATTCTGCCGCGCATACAGGACGCCCTTTACTATCAGAAGCTGCAGCCTGCGCTGCGTGCCTACCTCACGAAACTTCGCGAGGAGGCCTACATCGACTACAAACCGGGATTCATCGATACCGGAGCCAGTCCCAATCAGACCAAGCCTGTCGAGACTGCTGCCGCCAAGGAAACCGATGCCAAGAAACTAAAGGGAAAGAGAAAGAAGAAGTTGGGCGTGCTGTGAGTCCAGAGCGATCCCAAACTCGTATCTTCAATACGCATCGCTGGACATACTGATCCCGATGTTCGATGTGCGAAGGCCAAAGTTCTGATGAAAGATTTCTACATTTGCGAGTGTGTTCAACACGAGAACAAAATCATCACATCGAACTTCGTGGTGGTTTCCAAGCAAATAAAACCCAAGAAAACAGGCGAACCCTATCTTGCCCTCATCCTCGGAGATCGCAGCGGCCAGCTTGAGGCCAAGATGTGGGACAACGTGGAAGACGTGTTAAACGCCTTCGATCAGGACGACTTCCTCAAGATCAAAGGGCTGGTCAACAAGTATAAGAACCGTTTCCAGCTTACCGTGCACAAGCTGCGCAAACTGGGCGAATCTGAAATTGAGTTCTCCGATTACCTCCCCAAAACCACCAAGAACATTGATGAACTTTGGCAGACCCTGACTGACTTTGTTTTCTCCATCCAAAATCTTCATCTTAGATCGCTCATTCAGGCCTTCATGTGCGATCCGGAAATTGCCGCGGCTTATCGCAATGCGCCCGCGGCCAAGACCCTGCATCACGCTTACATCGGCGGCTTACTCGATCATGTTGTTTCGCTTTTCCGCAGCTGCGACCTGGTATGCCGGAACTATCCTCAGATCAATCGCGACCTCCTTCTCAGTGGCGCTTTCCTTCATGACATCGGCAAAATCCACGAACTTACCTACAACCGCTCTTTTTCTTACACCACGCGCGGACAGTTGCTCGGGCACATGGTGATCGAGCTGGAAATGCTGCACGCCAAGATTGCCCTTGTCCCCGGATTTCCTGACGAACTCAAGACTCTGCTTGAGCACCTCATCATCAGCCACCATGGCCAGTATGACTTCGGTTCTCCGAAGCTCCCGATGTTCCCCGAAGCGCTGATGCTGCACTACCTGGACGATCTCGACTCAAAGATGGAAGCGATGCGCGCTCAGTTTGAGCGCGAAGCAGACCTCGAGAATCCCTGGACTGGCTACAATTCCTCGCTCGGTCGTCCGCTCTTGAACACCGCGAAATTCTTGGCATCGAAGAAACCGGCCGAAAATCTTGCTGTCGAGACCAATCCGGAGCCCGAATCTATCTCTCCCGAACCGACGTCGGATGACTCGTCGAAATCAAATGCCGAGCTTGCCGGGGATGGAACTGCCGCGCTAGTCTTGAAGCCCGAAGACTGAATTCGCTCGGTGAACCGATGCCGGCGACCAAGAAGAAAATTCTAAAGCAAACGGACCGACAAATGGCCTTCCGTGTCGGCCTCCCGCAAGTGCCCGCCTTGTACGGACTGAGGCCCCGTGAAAAATATCTTCCCTTCAGTTATGCCGAGAAGAGGCTGGCCCAGTCTCGTAATTATTGGATTTGTACATCTCGCCCCGACGGACGCCCGCACTCGATTCCGGTTTGGGGTTTCTGGATCGACGGAGCTTTGTACTTCGGCACCGCCCGCTCTTCGCGCAAAGGACGCAACTTGGCGCACAATGCCGCTGTCTCGGTCCACTTAGAATCCGGGGATGACGTCGTCATTGTGGAAGGGTACGCAAACGAGGTCCGCGACGGTGATCGAACTACATTCAAGAAACTGAATTCTGCCTCTCGTGCCAAATACAAAATGCCGCTGACCACCATTCCCGGTGAAACTGTAGTTTATTGTGTCCGCCCCAGAGTCGTGCTCGCTTGGACCGAGAAAGAATTTCCGAAGAACGCTGCGCGATGGGAGTTCGATGGGAGCAAACTCTAAATCAGCCAGATGAGCATCCGTCACCCTGACAGGGCATGGCCGCTCCGAAAACAGACCAAAGTGAAATGGACTTTCGATTCACCGAAACCATTGTGTCTCCAGGTAATTTTCCGGTACAGTGGCATCCATGGGGGTGCTCATGCGTTCACGCCTGTTGCTATTCACCGTCGCCGTCTACCTGATATTCACCTTTGGATGCACGAGCAAGCCTTCGCCTGACAACGGCAGCACCAGCCAGAGTACGAATGGCGCCGCCGACAATAACGCGTCAGGGGACGCAGCCTCGAACGCACCGAGTAACGACGCCTCGAACAAAGCCACCAAAGAGCCTCGGAGACAGCGCATCGCAGTTCCCGCGCAGACAACTATTACCGTTAGTTTGGGATCGGCCCTCGGCTCCAAGCTTAGTCAGGCTGGTCAGACTTTCACCGGCACGGTCGCCAAAAACGTGATCGCCGATAACGTCGTCGCCATTCCTCAAGGCTCAACTGTCAGTGGTACGGTCGTAGACGCCAAACGGCTCGGGAGATTCGCTGGCGGCGCTGAGCTGCAGCTTCGAATCGACTCCATCAATGTTAATGGAGCGGATATGCCAGTAGAGACTGCTGTGCGCACCTTCTCCGCCAAGGGCAAGGGCAAACGCACCGCCGTCATGACTGGAGGTGGCGCCGCATTAGGGGGTCTGATCGGAGGCCTCGCCGGCGGCGGCAAGGGAGCTGCCATCGGATTGGCAGCCGGAGCTGGCGCGGGTGGTGCCGGATCTGCGTTCACCGGAAACAAAGACATCGTTTTGCCCGCCGAATCGGCTGTTAGCTTCGAGCTCACGAAATCGCTCAGGATCAGGTAAGCGCTGCTACTATATCGACGAGTGATTTTGACCCGGCTTCGGCGGCGCGAAGAATAGCCCATTTAAATGTTCTTCGGACCTCAGCACGAGCGCCTCTTCGAACCATGCTCGACTTCGGACGCTTCCGGTTCCTGACCTTCGACTGCTACGGTACTCTGATCGACTGGGAAACCGGGATTCTCGCTGCGCTCCATCGCATCCTGGCAGCCCACGGCAAGAGCGCAGACGATGCCACCCTTCTAAAACTCTATGGTGATTTCGAACCGCGCGCGGAACAAGGACAGTTCCAGCCGTATCGCTTAGTGCTCCAGTCCGTTGTGAGGCAGTTCGGCGAAGAGCTTGGCTTTATGCCAACCGCAGACGAAGCACGCTCACTCCCAGACTCGCTGGCAAAATGGAAGCCCTGGCCCGACACGGTCGGCGCGTTGCAGCAGCTCAAGCAGCGGTTTGATTTGGCCATCATCTCCAATGTTGACAACGATCTCTTTGCTGCGACCCTTCCACAGTTGCAAGTCGAATTCGCCCAGATCATCACGGCACAGCAAGCGCAAGCTTACAAGCCGTCGCTGAAGGTCTTTGAGCTGGCATTGAGCCGCATCGGATTGCCGGCGCACAGCATTCTGCACGTCGGGCAGAGTATCTACCATGACGTGATCCCGGCGCAGTCGCTGGGGCTCTCTACCGTATGGGTCAACCGGCCGTCGGCTCGCACAGGAGTCGGAGCCGTGGTCTCCGCCCAGGGAATACCCGATCTGAAAGTCTCTAGCCTCTCCGAACTTGCCCGACTGGCGGCTCCCTAACCGCAAGGGAGGGACGTAACCGAGGGACGCCGCCGAGGAACGAAACGGTTCGCACATCTGAGGAATCGGGAAAAAGTTGGAACGCGATCTGCTAGCTCACGGGCATCTTCACGACTTTTTTCTGGATCGCGCACATAACGAGTTCAGCCTTATTGTGGATGCCGAGCTTACGCATGAGGTTGAATTTGTGGGCATCGACTGTCTTGGCACTAACGCCGAGGATACCCGCCGCTGCTCGCACTGTTCTCCCCTCCGCCAGCAATTTAAGAACCTCGCGTTCGCGGTCGGTAAGAGCGCGTTTCTTCGGGAGCAACGCTCCGGGCCGCAGCCGCCAGTCATGTGCAGCTTTGTGTGATGTTTCCCTCGGACGGCCTTGAGCCACGCTTCTCACCATCTGCACTAGTTCTTCAGCGGAGGTGTGCCTTACCGCGCGTCCTGATGTTTCAGATCGCAGACCGTCGTAAGCCGGCTCCTCACCCTCCTCCATACTCAAGAACAGTATTTTTGTCTGAGGGGATTCCCGTGCGAGCCAACGCGCCGCGTCGCTGGCGGAAACTTCGAAGGTTCTGGCATCCGCCAATAAGACATCGGGGCGGGATTCGAACACCCTCTGAAGCGCCTCACTGGCACTTGCAGCTTCACCTACCACTTCCAAGTCCGACTCGTCTTCCAGCAGACGCCGTAGACCTTGGCGCAGGAGAACGTGGTCATGCACAAGTACACAGCGGACCTTCCTCCGGGCAAAGATGCTTGGTTCGTGGATCTGCGCCTGGGGGGACACAGTTCCTCCTTATTGGGGCAGAGATGTGCGAAAGTAGCGCGCGCGTGAAATTGAACGTCAAGCTGAGCGGAGCTTGAGGACCTAATTGATTCTAGCGCGTATCACGAGTTTATGCATGAGCAATCGGTTTGAAAAGGCCAGAAGAAGATCTCCCTGGCGCCCGTTCGTTCCCTTCAACAGCCATCAGGTACAATCGAACGTTTATGTTGCGTTACTTCACTGCCGGAGAATCGCACGGCGAGGCTTTGGTTGCCTTCCTTTCCGGCTTGCCCGCAGGACTGAAAGTCGATCAGGTATTCGTCGATCGTGAACTCTGGCGCCGCCAGCAGGGCTATGGACGTGGCGGCCGCATGAAGATCGAACGCGACGCCGCCCACATTCTTTCAGGAGTACGTCAGGGCAAGACGATCGGCTCTCCCGTTGCCATCCAGCTCGAAAACAAAGATTGGAAAAATTGGCAGGAATCTCTGCCCGTAGGCGAAGGCGATCCCGCAAAGCACAGGCGTGTTGCGTCGCCTCGGCCCGGACACGCCGACCTGGCCGGAGCCTTGAAGTACAACTTCTCCGAAGCCCGCTACGTTCTTGAGCGCGCCTCAGCGCGCGAATCTGCCGCTCGTGTAGCCATTGGAGCTCTGGCCAAACTCTTCTTGCGTGAGCTTGGCATCGAGGTTCTCAGCCACGTCGTTGCCGTCGGTAAGGTTGCCTTGCAGCATGAAGTCGCGTGGGAGCAAATCCACTCTCTTTATCAGCAAGATGAGGTCCTGCTCAACTGCGCAGATCCTAAAGCTGAGGAGCACATGAAGGAAGAAGTCGATAAAGTTCTAAAGACTGGCGATTCCCTGGGCGGAGTCTTCGAAGTGGTTGCCCACACCGTTCCGCCTGGGCTCGGCACCTACGCACAGTGGGATGAGCGCCTCGACGCCCTGCTAGGCGCCGCTGTCATGTCACTTCAGGCGGTCAAGGCAGTTGAGATCGGTTCTGGCGTGGTCGCCGCCGCGTCCCCCGGCTCCGCTGTACACGACGAAATTGGCTATCGTAAGCCGTCAGGTTTCGCTGGTTTTACCCGTGCTCGCAACAACGCTGGCGGCATCGAAGGCGGCGTTTCCAATGGAGAAGACATTCGCGTGCGCGGCTATCTGAAGCCCATTTCCACGCTGCGCCGTCCGTTACAGTCTGTGGATTTCGCGTCGCGTGAGCCGGTGAAGGCCGCGTACGAGCGCTCCGATGTCTGTGTCGTTCCTGCCGCTGGCGTGGCCGGCGAGTCCATGGTTGCGCTTACTCTGGCCCGGTGTGCTCTGGAAAAGTTTGGCGGCGACTCCATGGATGAGACTCTTCGCAATTTCGCAGGCTACTGCCAGCAGCTAAAAAATTACTGATGATTTATCCCATTGTGAAGTTCGGTAATCCAGTCCTGGAGAAGAAGGCCGAGCCTGTTACCGTCTTCGACGAAGAACTGAAGAAGCTCGTCGATGACATGTTCGAGTCCATGTACGCCGCTCACGGTGTCGGCTTGGCGGCACCGCAGATCGGTATTTCCCGCCGCGTCGCCGTCGTCGACATCACTTTCAAGGAAGATCCAACAGCCAAGCTCGTCCTCATCAATCCTGAAATCATTCACACCGAGGGCCGCCATACCCAGACCGAAGGCTGTCTCAGCATTCCTGATTTTCGCGAAAACGTGAGGCGCGCCAACAAAGTCACTATCCGCGCCCAAGATGTGAACGGAAAACTCTTCGAAAAAACTGGGGAGGAACTGCTGGCCCGCGCGTTCCAGCACGAGACCGATCACTTGAACGGTAAACTCTATATCAGTCACATCAGCGCCCTGAAGCGTGACCTGATCAAGCGCAAGATCCGCAAATTAATCAAAGCAGGCGAATGGTAGTTAATTTTGATCGGGTAATTTTTATAGTCGGCAACCGGAGTCTCGCAGAATTGGCCTGCGGCCGCTCCGGGCAAATTACCAAATTACCCGATGACTCAATTACCCGATGTCCTCTTCCCTCAATCTCGTCTTCTGCGGCACGCCGCGCTTCGCGGTCCCCTCACTCGAGAAGCTGGTCGAAGCGGGATTCAACATCCCCCTCGTTGTCACCCAACCAGATCGTCCCAAGGGCCGGGGATTAGAACTCTCACTTTCGCCCGTTAAACAGCACGCACTTGAACTCAAATTGCTAGTCACTCAGCCCGATAAGATCAAGAGCAACGACGAATTCCGTACCCAACTGACCTCGCTACATCCTGACGCGATCGTGGTTGTCGGCTATGGTCGCATCATTCCCCAATGGATGCTCGACCTTCCGCCCCTAGGCAACATCAACCTGCACGCCTCTCTGCTCCCAAAGTATCGTGGAGCGGCGCCCATTCAGTGGGCCATCGCGCAGGGCGAAACCGTGACGGGCGTGACAACGATGAAGATTGACAGCGGTCTCGACACCGGTGACATTCTCCTGCAGCGCGAGCTGCCCATCGCTCCAGATGACACTTCGGAAACGCTCGCTCCCAGACTCGCATCCATGGGCGCGGATTTACTCGTACAGACAGTGCGTGCCTTGCATACGGGCTCGGTGCAGCCGCGTCCCCAGGAACACGCCAAAGCGACTCTCGCGCCGATTCTAAAAAAGGAAGACGGCCTGATCGACTTCTCTCGCTCCGCAGGGGAGATCTTCAATCGCCTGCGCGGATTCCAGCCTTGGCCGGGCGCATACACAACCTTCCGAGGCAAAACTCTGCAAGTCTGGAATGCAAAGCCGCTCCCTCAGGCTTTGGCCCCCGCCCATCTTCAATTGAAAGGAGACCACCTGCTCATAGGCTGCGGCCAGAATACGTCTATTGAGCTTATCGAAGTGCAGCCCGAAGGGAAAAAGCGCATGCTCGCGCAAGACTTTGTTAACGGTTACCGTCCGAAGAGCGGCGAAGAACTTGGCTTCTAAGTCCCGCCTATTTCGCTTTGAGCGGAACATTGTTCAGAAAAGCTTGTTCAGAAAAGCTTGTTCAGAAACGCTTGTTCAGAAACGCTCGATCAGAAACGCTGGCAACTTGAAACCGAAAACTCGAAACCCGAAACTTGCGACCTCTCCATCACGCGCAGCGGCGTTCGATATTCTTCTACGTGTAGAACGCGAGTCGTCGTACGCATCCGAGCTACTGCATTCCGTTGCGTACGAACGCCTCTCTATTTCAGATCATGCGCTGACAACCGAACTGGTGATGGGAGTTCTGCGCTGGCGTTCTCGCCTCGATGCTGAAATTGCCAAGGTCTCGTCGCAGCCGCCGCGGAGGCTTGACCTCGAGGTGCTGATCGCGTTGCGCATAGGGGTGTATCAGTTGCGCTGGCTCGACCGTATTCCTGTACGCGCCGCGATCCACGAAAGTGTCGAGTTGGTCAAACGCGCGCTCAAGCGCTCAGCAGCGCCCTTTGTGAATGCTCTTCTCCGGAGACTTTCGGAGTCGGTGCACCAGCCACCCCTGAAACCTCCAGGCCGCGAAGATTTGAGCAATGAAGATTTAAGCAATGAAGATCTGAATGCCGAAGATCTGAGGGTGGAAGATCTCGCGCGAGAATTCGCACATCCCCTTTGGCTGGTTGAACGCTGGACGAAGCAATACGGGCTCGCTTCTACCATCAAGATATGTGAGTACGACCAAACTGTTCCTGTGACGGCAATCCGGCTCAGCCGCTCGGCTGCCGAAGGCGAGCTTCGCGATTCAGGTGTGAAGCTCGGTCCTGGCAAGCTGCTCGCTTCGGCAACGCGCATTCGTTCCGGCGACATAACCAAGACTCAGGCATTCGCCCGTGGAGAAATCGTTATTCAGGACGAAGCTTCGCAGCTCGTCGCGGCGCTCGTCGGCAACGGGAAACAAATTCTCGATTGCTGTGCGGCCCCGGGCGGCAAGACACTGGCGATCGCGGGGCGCAACCCTAGGGCGCAAATCATTGCGGCGGACCTTCACCCTCACCGCGCGCGGCTGCTGTATCGTCTGACACACGGAGATAATACCCATGCCAGCAATACTCGGGTAATCACAGCCGATGCCTGCGATCTTCCATTCAGCAATAAGTTCGACCGCGTGCTTGCTGACGTTCCATGCTCCGGAACCGGCACGCTGGCGCGCAATCCAGAGATCAAATGGCGGGTCACACCTGAAGACCTCGCCGATCTTCACGCCCGCCAACTCGCAATCCTGCGATCAGCACTGACTTCCGTCGCTGCTGGAGGACGAGTGATCTACTCAACCTGTTCGCTGGAAAAAGAAGAAAACGAAAACGTGGTCGAGCGGGCTCTCGCGGAAGACAAATCATTCGCCGTGTTTGATTGCCGC
>Ga0307475_10002471_pt1 | contig 11131 bp, 5 predicted proteins | sample atmos_gasesECM1C_FD_203317 | JGI IMG/M metagenome (GOLD analysis project Ga0307475, IMG submission 203317) | Hardwood forest soil microbial communities from Morgan-Monroe State Forest, Indiana, United States - atmos_gasesECM1C_515 | ecosystem: Environmental > Terrestrial > Soil > Temperate...
CGATTCATAAGCACGATATGCCCGCCGATAACTACGTGAGTGCAGTCAGGTGGAGGCGGAGGCAGCCGCCGTTCAAGGTCCGGCGGGCAGGGCTGAATGCGTTTCTGCAAACCCGGTGGAAGCGTTCCGCGGCGGACGAGCTGCTTTTCCAGACCAGGAGGGAGTTGATCCCGCTTGGCTAGTCCTGGAGGCAAACCCTCGCGATGCTCCCCGTACCAGTGCCGCATTTCTTCCCGGTCGTGATCCTGATAATAATCGCCGCGATCATCGCGGTCCTTTTCGTGTCCCTTGCCATGCCCCTTTCCCTGGCCTAACGCAAAACCTCTGGCCATCGCAACAATTCCTACCGCAGACGCGCAAAACCAGCGTCTCGATCGCATGATCGCCTCCGATATTCAAGGCTAACCTTAACTCGCCCGGTGTCACAATTTGTGATCTCGCCGCCGCGCCCTGAACGACAACATTGGCTTAGGCTCAAGGCGTACGCTTCTGAGCAGTTACGGCGATGAGCGGTCGTACTTCCCGAATCACGGGCAAGCCCGAAGTTGTAGGAACACATTCTCCGTTTTCTACTTACCGACAACTCTCTATCTGACGGACGCGATCCCGGGGTTTGGATTGCAATCGCGCTTTTAGGATAGCAATGACCAAGGGCCGGCTCGGTCCGGGTAAGGCTAACTCAGGCTGCGCCCGCAAAAGGCGAGCGCACCGTCGCCTCTTTCCGCATCAGCACCCTGAACACGAGAATGTGCGTGACCAGTAGGAGAGGGACTCCAAAGATTGGGATGAAGTAACCCGCACCTAACAATCCTGGTCGGTCCGTGTGCGGTTGTGATTTCAAGGGAATGTGCAAAAATGATTCGATGAACTGTTCACGAGACTGATCGAACCGTGGTTCTTGAGTGGATGGCAAAACGCAAATACGACCTGTGCAGACGACATGCTATCTGCGCGCCTATCAGAGCAAAGCGTTGACGGCGGTTCGAGATGCCTACAGAGCCGGCAAACGGCGTGTAATCGTTTCATTGCCCACGGGCACCGGGAAAACGGTAGTGTTCGCTCATTTCCCTCGCGTTCTCAACATGAAGAAACGATTACTCGTGCTCGCACATCGGGAGGAACTGCTGCTGCAAGCGCGAGATAAGTTTAGATCCATCGACCCCGAATTGAAGGTGGAGATTGAACAAGCCGGCACCCATGCAGCCGCCGATGCGAAGGTGGTCATTGCCTCCGTCCCAACATTAGCTCGCAGCGGCGCTCGCTTGTCGCGACTTCAGCCGGATGAGTTTTCCATCGTGGTTGTTGATGAAGCGCACCACGCAGTCGCACCCAGCTACAGGCGCATCTTTGATCACTTCGGCCTGTTCGAGCCCCAAGTTTCCCGTTACCTGATCGGCTTCACTGCCACCCCCAGACGCGGTGATAAACAGGGTCTTGGGGAAGTATTTGAGGAAGTTTGTTACGCACGGGATATGCGCGAGATGATTGCGGACCGTTACCTGTGTCCCATTACAGGATGGCGCGTGGACACCAACTTGTCCCTGGACAACGTGAAGCTCCGACATGGCGATTTTATCGAAAGCCAGCTCGCACGTGTAGTGAACATGCCGCTGCGCAACAGTTTGCTGGTGAAGGCCTATCGGGACTTTGCCCCAGGAAGACGCGCTATCGTCTTCTGCGTGGATGTGGCGCACGCTAAGGATGTGCATCGTGCGTTTGCCGAGGCCGGGATTGGAGCGGCGGCGATCTGGGGCGAACTTTCAAGAGATGAGCGCCGCCGCACTCTCGCAGCGTTCTCAGCAGGAACGATCGATGTTGTCACCAACTGTAATGTGCTGACCGAGGGTTTTGATGAACCGCGCGTCGATTGCGTGATCATGGCGCGGCCGACGAGATCGAAGCTGCTTTACGCCCAAATGGTCGGACGCGGCACGCGGCTGCATCCCGGAAAGAAGGACCTCATGGTCATCGACGTTGCCGATAATTCCAGAACGCATCAATTGACGGGCTTACACAGCTTGTTCAATTTACCGCTCCACATGAATCTGAACGGCGGCAATGCGCTGGAGATCGACCGAAACATCGAACGACTGAATCGGACTCAGCCGTGGCTCGATATATCGCGCATGCGGACACCTGAAGACCTGAAGCTCGCTGCCGAACGTATTGAGTTCTTCAATTTCGAGCCGCCAACGGAAATACGCGCCTACACTCAGAACACGTGGCATGCTGTGCCCGCAGGATACCGCCTCGGCCTCCCCGAGAGCGAATGGATTTCGATCGAACCCAATCTTCTCGACACGTGGGATATTCGACTTTCCAAAGTACACGAGAGCGCAACATTCTTATTGAGTCGCGCCACGAGTCTGGCCGCGGCCGTTGCGTCCGCGGACCGTTTTGTGGTCGTCCATCGCCCCGACGCGCGGCGGCTGGTTGAACGCTCGGCCCGCTGGAGAAACGAACTCCCCAGCGACAAACAAAAACAGGTTCTTGCCCGTAACAGGATTCCCATGCCCGCAGGGCTTACGCGGGGGCAGGCCGCTCAGATGATCTCGCAACTTGTGTCTGCGCGAAGCGGTCACTGAACTTTGGTCGAGTCCCTCACCGATCGGGCTCGGTTTATTATCCTCAATCTGAGTCGGAAGGAACTGGAATGGGACACTATTGCGGGATCTGTAGGTGCGAGCGCCCAAACGAGCAGTTTTCTTGGTGTTCCGGTGTTCGATGTAACCGAAGAGCCGCAAGTGGTTTGAACCACCAGGGCGAACGTACAAAATGCGACACCGGCTCGATTCGATTTGGGATTAATTAAGACTGACGAGCCGCTACCTTGCGTCGCAGGACACTAAGCATCTAGAAAGATCAGTTAGGTCGAAGCATGACCCTGCGTCAACTGATTCTTGGTTCTTGACTCCCAAGGCCAGCCAACATAGCATTCGTCCACCGCGGTCACAGGTCCCCAGGCGCGTCCTAAGCGAAGCGCCCTCATGAGGCTGCGAAGCGTTGAAGGCCCTCGTCTTTAGTACCACGAACACGTAGAGTGACGAGATTCCGAGGGAAAGAATTGTTCTCCCGCCTACTAGCCGGGTTAGTCTGCGTCTCTATGCTCTCGGTTTGCGGTGTTGCGCGGGCGTCTTCTGTTGTGCTGCTGCGACTTCCGTCTCAGCCTAACCTGGAGCTTTCTGCGGTCAAGACATATGCCGGTACAGCTGAACCGAGCTCCTTTGCCGTAAGACCCTCATCGCTTGTCACGGTCGTCTTGCTTATTGACACGATGAGCCCGGCAGAGCTGGGCAATGTTAAGACCGGCCTGCTCACGTTTTATACTTCTCTGCGCGGACGCTCGCTGCGGATTGCACTCCTCCGGAACACCTCGCTGGCGGTTGCTGGTCCTATTGCTAATCGAGCTAGTCTGAAGAGCGCCCTCGACGACGTCCAATCCGCAGCTGATCCATCTGCAACCCTCTCTCCGTCAGCTATCTTCGACGCCCTTTCGGCCAGCGCCTCGCAATTGGGGACGGACTGGTCATGCGTGCTCTTGGTCGGCAACTTTCCGGTCCTGGATCCCTCAACCCTGGATTACGCTTCGGCAGTTTTGGTACGAGCCTTCGCTAGTCAGCATTTGCAGGTCAATTGGTTTGCACCTGACGGTGGAAATGACGCCTGGCTTCCGCTCTTTCAGTCAACTGGCGGGAGAATATTTCGGGGCTCCCTGGCTGATTTCTCCGCGTCACTCGAGCAAGACTCATCGCAGCCCTTTCTCCAGGTCGATTGGACGCCTGCCGCGCCATCGGCCGGCTTTATCGTCTTCCGCTCTGTCGTAACGGATAAAGAAGGGCATGAGCTTCTAGAAGTACCCGATATAGCTGCCGCAAATAGTGCGATCTTTCCCCCAGTGGCACTTTACTCCGAAATGCGAGCTAAGGCGGCAGAAGCAGCTGCTTTGCTAGGTCAGGAGCCGATCGGCGAGGCCGATACGCGCCGTCTTCGCGATGACATTGCGGCGGCGTTGGAGGCGAACCCCCGAGATGGGGGTGCTCTGCTCACTGCAGCTGCTTTCTTCGAAAAGCTCAACGAGTACGCCACTGCCGCCCGCCTGAGAGAGTCCTTGACGGAAGTGAATCCACTGGACAGCGGCAGCTACGCCGCTCTCGGGCATGATCTGGTGAGCGGTTCCGAGCTCAGCAAAGCCGAAACGGCATTGAAGCGCGCCGCCGAACTAGGAATGCTTACGCCCCAAGCATCCGAGGACTTCGCGCACATCCTGCTCGCCCGCAAGGATGAAAGGGGAGCACTCCCCTACCTCGATCAAGCTCTGCGCGCCGATATGAAGCGCCAGGATCTCTGGTTTCTGCAGGCCCAGGCGGCTGAGCGTTTGCAGGATTCCGCGCTGGCCATCCGTTCTTTTGAGGAAGCACTAGCGTTGGGCGGCATTCACATCCCCGAAAGCACATCCCTTATCCGCCTCTATCTCGCTTCGCAACAAGATGGCAAAGTTCAGGAGTTGGCCGGGCGAGTCATTGCCAACTTCCCACCCGAGCCGGCTTCTCGCACGCAATTCGCCCAGAGTCTCGACAGTTTGCAGCAAGCCAGCCAAGCGCTCACCGCCTGGAAGCGGGTGCTTGAAGTGCAGCCGGATTCCTCACAGGCGCACGATCGAGTCGCAAGGCTCCTTTTTGAATCCGGTGATGCCCGCGGTGCACTTCAAGCAGCCGACGCGGGGCTTTTGGTCGCGCCGAAGTTCGCGGACTTTTATCTCGTGAAGGCCGATGCTCTGGAGAAACAGGGCCAGATGTACCAAGCCCGCGGCGCTCTCGAGGAAGGCGCCACGGCCGTGCAGGATCCTGCTCTTCTTTCACGCTTGGCGAGTGCCGAAGACAGCTATGGCGCCTCGGCTGCCGACGCTTATGCCCGGTCAGCTGAATCGCTTTCCGCATCTTCGCCGGAACGATTGCGCGTGATCGAGCGGGGGTTCGCAGTTTCTATGCGCGATGGGGATTTGAAACACGCCCAAGCATTCGCTGCCGCACTGGAGTCGGCAGGTCGTCCAGAGTTCCGTGGCCTACTGGGCACAGAGACGCGCGCGGACAGCACCACCGTAGTTCCGGGAGGAATGGATGCTCTCGCCTTTGCCGCGCACACCAGAGAAGGGATTCCTCCCGAGCGGTTCTTCGCCGAATACGCTCGAATCCTCGTCGATCAAATCGGAACACATCCCGATGCTAACTCCCACCTATATGCCGATGCCATCGACGAACATTTTCAACGGATCGCCGCTCTCGCGGCGCTCGGTAAACGAGATGGCAGCCGCGTCGTCATTACGCTCTCCCTCAGTGGAAAGGATGCCCGACGCAACACCGAGAAGGTTCTGAGCGCCCTTGGCATTACGATGCGCGAGTCAAAGGGTAAAGTAGAACTCGATCGAGGGGAGAGCAAGTCCAAGGCGCGCCAACAAGAAACACTCTCGGCTTTGGCTGTGGACGAACTCGGAATTCAGGCCGCCCTTCAAGCCGGCAAGCCCTATTCGCTTGAAATTCCGTACGAATCCGTTCCCGTCTATCCCAGCGAAAAGCTGTGGCGCGACGCCTTCTATGCCAACGACAAGGATCCAGGAGGCTTTGCCACAGCTCTCCTGCACATGCCGATGATGGCCCGCCTCTATGTTGGCCTGAGCGTGCTCGACAGGAAGACGATTGCCGAGCTCCTTTCAGCGGCAAATATAAAAAGCCTTTACGACAATTACGCGGATCGGCTATTTCTTTACGCGCCGGCCTTGGCTCTACAAGGCGCCCACGCAGCAGTCCCGGGAGGACCAACTGCCGAGTCGATCTGGGCTCGCCTAGCGGGCGCCAGTCCCGATAAGCCCGGCGCGTTTTTTCGCGCGCTACTCGACCGCGACGACGGCAGATTGCTTGCGTTCTTCTTCACGCTGTCCGAGCTAGACTTCCCGCACCAGGCGTTTTTTACTACCAGCCTGTCCCGCACCACACAGTTCTACAAACTCTTTACATCGGCGGGACTCGCAGAGAAAGGGCTCTTTACCCAGCGCATGGACTCAGCCTCGAGCTTCACGGAGTTCTTGCGCTCCGTGCCTCTCGACGGTACGGGCCACGTCGATTTCCCGGGCTCAGCCGAGGTCTGGACGGTTGCCCAAGGCCATTCCTCCACCGAGCAAGTCGCTAGGTTGCTCAAGCGCGTCTCCAAAACCGTAGCGCCGGAGGTGGAGGATGTCACTCTGGTTCGGCTCGCGCAAACTCGTTACAAGGACAAGGCCGCGCGCCACACGGAACTTGATAACTTTCTCGCAGTATCGCGGATCAATGCTCACCGCACCAAGCCGCTTGACGAGGAGTCCGCCTTGCTCCTGGCCCAGCGCTATAGCGATTCCTTTGGCGCGTATGCCTATTTCACTGATCTCACGACGCTAGAAGCCTCTGACTTCCGCTTGTTCTTTGCGGCACTTGACCGGATAAAGTCTCACTCACCAGTCGACGCGAATCTTCAGTTCGGCCAATTGCATGCACTGATCGAATTGATCTGTCTCCTCAATCGCCGCGAGGCAATTACGGATGACCAGGCGGCCAAACTCTTCCGTTACGTGTGCGATCACTTCTCCTCGGCGTCTGACGATGCCGGGTACACGGCTGCGTCACTCGATTCAGTCCGCTCCATCCTGAGCAACTGTCAGCGGGAAGAAAAAGAAACATCGCCGGATGACAAGATTCGTTTTTGCCTACTGGGTCCTCGCGCCCAACCCGGGAGCCGGCGGGCAATAGAGTTCCAACAAGTTCTCGATGCGCAAGAGATTCCGAGCCTGACGGATCTGTTCTCCATCTACGACGGTGCGGCGAAACTCTCAGGAGGGATCGCCACGATCCAGAAGGGCGTCGCTGGCCTGCATTCAGTGGAAATAGCGAAGGGAACGAAGATTACCGAGAAAGAAAAACAGTTTATCGTTCGCTATGACCCTGCGCCAGTACGCAGACTAGTCAGCCAGTTAGTTCAGCAGGCCTCCAAGTCAAAAGTTAACCGCAAGGAAATCGAAAAGCTCTGTGCTGAATTACTGGCAAATCTCGAACCTCAGGTCACCACCGCGCTCGCCGGTCCAATCTATGCGTACTTCTTGCGGCCATCCGACCTCGTGGTTTCAGAGGATCCCCTGCTGGTCCGCAAGCATCGGTATTTCGACTTCTACACGGCAGAATACCAGACGAACCTAGAATCGGCCTTTCGCCCGGATAGTGAGGGATCGGGTAGTTACTTTTCTGGGGGATTCGCAACATTTGCATTAGCGGCCGGCGGGGCCGCTAGCGCTCGTTGGAGAACCGGTAGTCCCGCCGCCACTGCGGTAGTCGGTGCAGAAATCGCCGCGATTCGCAGCGCCAACTGGGACCTTCTCGAGGAGTCTGACCAGCGCTTGGTGGGACTTCGCATCGAGGTCGCGCGTGAGTGGGTTTTTGAGTCGACACGACTCCCAGAGGCACTGCGTGGGTTAAACGAAGAAACGATGGGGCTTTTGTCACCCACCCGTCGCAGTGATTTGCTAAACGGTATCGAGGTGAAGGATTGGCGCAAGATTTGGGACTCGATCACTGTGCCAGACCTTTTCGCGCTGGGCAGTAGGTATCTCGATCGTTTCAAAACCGACCCCTGGTCCTCGCCCGTCGCGAGTACGCTCCGATCTGTCGCCGCTGCTAACGACGGCTCGCGCCTGCGCATTTTGGGCGCCATTACCTACCACGCTTTCGGTTGCGCCCATCCCGACCTGCTGCACGACGCACCCTACGAAGTATATGAACGACACCTGTTGCCCGACGAAATGGCCGAACGCTCGGCCGAGTTCAAGCTCTTCCTAGCCTTCCGCGCCGACGGCATCGGCGTGGAGCCGAAGGCTCTCGCTGATGTGGCTGAACCGCTTGCCGCTAAGGCCTTCCTCGCTGCCCGCATGACCGATTTCGGGGATTGGCGTTCGCAACTGGCCGCTTATGCCTCGATTACGCCCAACGACTTGCAGCAGGCGCTCAGCAAATGAAGAAATACATCGTTTTGATATGCCTGTGCTCTTGGTCGATGGCGTCGCTCGCATTTACAGCAGGCGGCCAACAGTCCTCTGGCGTGATTCGGGTGGAAGCTCGTTCCGTCGAGGTCTATGCCACCGTATACGACCCAAAGGGCCACTATATCGACAATCTCGTTCGCGACCGCTTCGAGCTCTTTGAAGACGGAAAACCGCAACAGATCACCAGCTTCGAAACCAACATCCAGGCACTCTCTTGCGCTATCCTGCTCGATACTACCGGCAGCATGACCGATGCCCTTCCCCACGTAAAGAACTCGGTCACAAAATTGATCGACAATCTCGACCCGCGGGATTCTGTCGCCATCTATACCTTCGATGAGCGCCTAGCCGTCCGCCAGGAATTCACTACTGACAAGGACGCCGCAAAGCGTGCCATGTTGCGGACGCGTGCCCAAGGCAGAACGGCTTTGTTCGACGCGATTGCTGAGACGACGCTAGAGGTTGCCAAGCGGCCCGGCAAGAAGGCTCTCGTCGTGTTCACCGACGGCGACGACAATGCCAGTATCTTGAATGCTCAGGCGGCCATCACTCGTGCCAAGAAGGTAGGCATACCGCTTTATGCGATCGCTGAAGGGGAAGCCACGAATTCCGCGAAGTTAAAGGCGCTTCTCGTTGACTTGAGCGAGCGCACAGGTGGTGCCACCTATCAGGCCAACAAGCCCGGTGATATCGAACAGGTCTTCGGGAAAATCTCCCAAGATCTCCAGCACCTGTACATGATCAGCTACCAACCGCCTTCGGGCTCTGCCGACGGAAAATGGCGCAAGATCGACCTCGTGGTAAAGGGCATTAAAGACTATCGCATGCGAGCTAAGGAAGGATACTTCCCGTACTAGCTCCGGCGGCGGAAGCCACAAGTGGACCTGAGTAAGTGCCTTCGAGAAGATCTCGTGCGGATCACCTCCTTCGCACTCGAATCCAGACCTAAGGGAGGCCCGGACATCCCATTAACCACAGCCAGGTGTCCCCCAGCAGTTTCAAGATGTATTGTGAGAGCCGTGAAAATACTGATCGCGTCAGATACATATTCCCCGATGTGAATGGAGCGACGCGTTCAGTTCTTCACATATTTGTAGACTGATTTGGCCTGCACTGCTGCAGTGTAGATCGTGCCGTGCGAATCAACGGCGATACCTTCTGGCGGCGGGAATTTCTGGTCGGATACTGGTGGGGGAGGGATGTAGTAGTCGACCTTTCCCGTCTTCACGCTGCCGATGCGCACGCCGCGCTTGCAGCCGGGATTATTAGTGTCCTTGCCCGGCGCCTCTTCGGATTCGGAATCGGTCACGTAGAGAATATCGTTCTTATCGATCCAGATGCCGCTCGGCCGACCGAACTGTTTCCATGCGGTCAGAAATTTGCCGTCCTGATCGAAAATGTCGATGCGGCTGTTGCTGCGGTCGGCGACGAAGAGACGCCCCTGCGAATCGAAGGCGAGCACATGGGGGCCCTTCAATTCGCCGTCGCTCGAACCCAGATGGCCGAAGGTCTTAATGAATTTTCCGTTCTTGTCGAACTTCATGATGCGCGAATTGCCGAAACTCGGTGCATGACCTTCGGAGACGAAGATATCACCGTTGGGCGCGATCGCCACCGACGTCGGCTGATCGAACACCTCTAGGCCTTTGCCGCCTTGGCCAGCCTTGCCGAGCGTCATCAGCACCTTGCCGTCCGGCGAAAGCTTCATCACCTGCATGCCCTTGCCGTCCTTGCCCTGCGCATCGACAACCCAAACATTGCCATCTTTGTCGGGCACGACCTGGTGGGGGAACACAAACAAGCCGGCGCCGAAATTCTTAATCACTTTGCCGTCAGACGACAATTCCCAGATCGGCGCCATATTGGATTCGAAGCAGCCCTTGTCCTCGCATCGGTCAAATACCCAGACATGGTCCTTGGCGTCGACGTAGACATTGTTCGTTGCGGCCCAAGGACGCGGCGTGTGGGCCCAATCGTTCACCATCTGATAGGGATTGGGTGCATCGTTCACGCAAGGCGTCGTTTGCGCCTGCGCTGCCGCCACGAAAGCCGTCGTGGCCCACATAGCGAGTGAAAGCCTTGTCTGTCTTGAGCGCATCTCATTCCTCCGATTAATCGGTATCGGATACCCTACCCTGAACTCTCGATTTGGACCTCAGATTCGCGCATCGTACGTTACTCCTGCCCTCCACACAACCAGCTCGCAACCAGAGCGGTCCCTTTGAAGGATTTGTGCCACTTAGATGGGCTAGCATGGCAGGGTTACATCACAAAGCACGGCGCAAAAATCGAGTGACCGAGTTCCTGACGAACTGACCCCTTAAATTCGCCACGGCCAATGCACGCAAGAAAGTTGACCCTCGCAAGCAACCGTACGGTATCATTGGCACCAATTCAGGCGGAGACCCATGGCGATTCTCAGTGGCAAGCGCCTCGGGCCCTATGAAATCCTCTCTGCAATTGGTGCGGGCGGGATAGGAGAGGTTTACCGCGCCTACGATGGGCGTCTTAATCGCGATTTAGCAGCCTACGGTGCATAGCAGGGCCGCTTGGTTTAACTCAGAGGGAGTGGTTCATCTTGGACCACTGTTGAGCCCCATAGCCTGGAGCGCCTGCAATCCCCGTTTGGCCTGCGCTCCCCACGGACCGTTCGGGTCTAACCCGATGGCTTTTTGAAAGGCTTCTATAGTGCCTAGCTGCGCGACCGGTACGACTTTGTCGCCTTCTTCTTTGAACTCCATCGTGTTCACCAATGCCGCGCCCAAAACGTACCAGGCTTGCGCGTTATTCGGATCGGCCTCGGTAGCTTTCTTCAGTGGTTCAATGGATTCCTTGATTCGGCCGCTGTTGTATAGCCCAAACGCAAAGTTTCGCCAGTAAGCTGCGGCATTCGCCGGGTCCAGTTCAGTCGCCTTACGGTAGGCAGCGTGTGCGTCGTCTAATCTCCCAATTCGCGCGAGCGAATTCCCCAGGCTATTGTAATAGAAGGGATCCGGCTCCAGGGCGACTGCCTTTTGATAGGCGCCGACCGCATCTGCATAGTTGTCGCCTACTTCATAGGCTTCACCCAAC
>Ga0307475_10002472_pt1 | contig 11127 bp, 6 predicted proteins | sample atmos_gasesECM1C_FD_203317 | JGI IMG/M metagenome (GOLD analysis project Ga0307475, IMG submission 203317) | Hardwood forest soil microbial communities from Morgan-Monroe State Forest, Indiana, United States - atmos_gasesECM1C_515 | ecosystem: Environmental > Terrestrial > Soil > Temperate...
GCTTGGTCGAGGAGGCGATCGCCAAGGCGTATGGCGGCATATTGGCGGAGGTGCAGCGGGCGAACATGCTGTTGGGGGATATTGGGGAGACGCTGCGGCTGGCGTTGGAGGGCAAGCTGTTTGACGCGAAGATGCGCCTGTTTCATCCGCTGGGATTCATGCTGGCGAGCGCAATCGAATCGGCCGAAGAAGGGTTGAGTTATTTTGCCGATGCGGCCGTGGAAGACAAGTATGACGGGATTCGCGCACAGGCGCACGTTGCGGCGGGCGAAGTGAAATTCTTTTCGCGTACACGGGACGAGATTACCGAGTCGTTTCCGGAGTTGCCCGGCGCTCTGGAAGGATCGCCGCAGGATGCGATTCTCGATGGCGAGATCGTGGCTTGGAAGTATCCGGCTAACCCGGCGCAAACGCACGAAGTCGTGGATGAAACGTTTTCCGAGGAAGCTGAGACGAAAGCTGGAGAGCTCGGCCGTGCGCGGCCGTTCAGCGTGCTCCAGCAGAGGCTGGGGCGGAAAAAAGTAAGCGAGAAGATGTTGCAGGAAGTTCCTGTGGCGTACCTGGCGTTCGACGTTCTATATGCGGGCGGGGAGTTGCTAATTGACCGTCCACTGCGGGAGCGGGCGCGGATTCTGGACGATCTACTTGGGGGAGAAAATCTTGAACACCCTTCGACGTCGCTCACGGCAGGCAGGGGACACCGCGGGACGCAGAGGAAAATCGGCCCGCAGGGGACCCTCACATTTGGAAATGAAGAAGAAGGGTTGTTGGCTCACGTCATTCGCGCGCCGGTGTTTCGTGCTTCGTCCGCCGAGGAACTGGAAGAACTTTTCGTCGCCGCGCAGGCGCGGGGCAACGAGGGCTTGATGATTAAAGACCTCAACTCGCCTTACACGCCGGGGAAGCGCGGGAAATCGTGGCTGAAGATGAAGCGCGAACTGGCCACGCTCGATGTGGTTGTAACCGCGGTCGAATACGGTCATGGCAAGCGTGTGGGCGTTCTCAGCGATTACACGTTTGGCGTGTGGGATGGAGACCGCCTGGTGAATATCGGCAAAGCATACTCTGGGCTGACCGACGTCGAGATTGCCGAAATGACGCAGTGGTTTCTCGAACACACGATGGAAGATCAGGGCTTCCGGCGGACGGTCGAGCCCAAGATAGTGCTGGAAGTGGCGTTCAACAACATGATGAAGTCGGACCGTCACGAAAGCGGGTACGCGCTACGCTTCCCACGCATCGTTCGGCTGCGGCCGGATAAGACCGCGGAAGAGGCGGACACGATTGAACGGGCGCGGGAAATTTTCGAAAAGCAGAGCCACTGAGTCACTGCCCGTGGTGGTGATGTTCGTCGCCCTCGCCGACAGGTATCACGCAGCCGTGCGCCACTTCGCATTCCACGTGCTCGAACTGGATGGTGGTGTGGTCGATACGGAAGCTGTGGTGCAGGCGGTCTTTCACGTCGCGCAAGATGCGCTCGCTGACCGATGGCGGGATATCGGCAATCGCGATGTGGCAGGACAGGGCGCGAGTCTCCGATCCGATGCTCCAGCAATGAAGATCGTGCACGTCGTTGACGCCGTCGATGGAGCGGATGGCGGTCTCGACCAGTTCGAGCTTCACGCCGCGCGGCGTGCCTTCCAGCAGAATATTCAGAGTCTCGCGCACAATGGACGAGCCGGACCAGAGGATCAGCACACCGATCCCGATGGAGAGCGCCGAGTCGATCCAGTTATCGCCCGTGACCAGGATTGTCCAGCCTCCGGCGATGACGGCGGCGGTAGAGAGCGTATCGCCGACTTCGTGCAGCAGCGCGCTGCGAATATTGACGTCGCTGCCGGATCGATACAGCAGCAAGGCGATCACTCCATTCATCACCACGCCCGCGGCCGCGACCCACATCATCACCGGGGCCTGAACTTGTTGAGGATGTTGCAAGCGGCGGAAGGCCTCGTAAAAGATGAAGAACGAAACCGCAACCAGCGACACGGCATTGACCAGCGCGGCCAGTACTCCAGCGCGATGGTAGCCATAGGTCTTCGTCGAACTAGCCGGACGCGACTGCAAATAGACCGCGACCAGCGACAGCAGCAGGGCAAGAAAATCCGAGAGATTGTGTCCGGCCTCGGAAAGCAGTGCCAGCGAATGGGCGCGGATACCGGCCACAATAAGTAGCACGATGTAGGCAAATGTGACGCCCAGCGAGATCTTGAGCACTCGCTTGGGATCACCCGAGCCGTGAACGTGGGCGTGCATAGTTTAAGTGTACGGTTGGCAAGTGCGGGCTTCAAGCGGTCGATGCGTTAGGAGAGGAAGAAGAGATCACCGTTTGAAGAGATTCTGCAAATAGCGGTCGTTGTAGCTCGTGGTTGAGTTCTGGGCAAACTCCAGAATGCGGTACATTTTCTCCCGCGACTCGCGGCTCATTTCTTTGAACTGCACCGCCACGCCCGAGCCGGGATGGATTCTGGCGACTGTGCCTTCCGCAGTCAAACTGCCGTCGTCGATCGAGAACACCAACTTCACGTTGGAACCGGGCGGCAGAATGGCGCTGGTCTCCACATAGCAGCCGCCCAGGCTGATGTCGATCAGGTTGCCGAAGACCGGTCCGTCGCCTGACTGAGGATGCAACTCGATGGTGAGCCGGCATTTCATGCGCGTGTGCAGGCGCTGGTCTTTCCGCGAGGGTTGTTTTTGCTTCTCCATATACATACGGCGGTCGGCTTGAGTGAGAAGTTGCTCGGCATCGTTGCCATCGTCGGGCGAAACGGCTAGTCCCACGCTCAATGAGAGAATGTCCTCCCCGCAAACATCGAAGCCGGCCTGTCTGGCGAGGGGGCGAAGCTGCTCGACCTTCTTCGCCGCGGCATCGGCGGCGAGCCCCGGAGCGATGACCACAAATTCGTCGCCGCCCATGCGGGCTACATAGTCATACTCGCGGCAACTGTCTTTCAACGCCTGTGCAAACAAGCGCAGGACGCGATTTCCTTCCAGATGTCCGAAGCGGTCGTTGATCTTCTTGAAGCCGTTCATGTCACAGACCATGAGAGTGAGTGAAGCTTTGTCGCGCTTGCAGCGGGCCAATTCGCGGTCGAGTTGCAGAAACAACGACCGGGCATTGGGCAGGCCGGTAAGGTAGTCGGTTGTTGCGGAACTCTCCGCCTGCTGGTATTTGAGAGCGTTCTCAATGGCCAGCGCCATCTTGCCGCTTACCGCGAGAAGGATGCGCAGGTGGTCGGAAGTAAACGCGTCTTTTTCACCGCGGTAGAGTGCGAGAACGCCGATGACGCCAGACACGCCCTCCAGAGGTACAGCCAGGGCTGAGCGCAAGGTGCTGAATTTCTCAGGATCGTTCAGATAGCCGGGCTCCACTGAAGGATTGCCGTTTACAATGGGCTTCTTGTTCTGCGCCACCCAGCCCGAGAGTCCGTCGCCCAGCGGAATGCGCAAAGACGCAAACAGGCGGTAGTTGTCGCCATTTACATATTCGGGCAGCAATATCTCTTCGCGCAGAATGTAAATGGCGATGGCATCATAGGGAACCATGGGCTTGAGTTTTACGGAGAATACTGAGAGCGTTTCACCCAGGCTCAGCGAAGCTCCCAGATCCTGGCTCAATTCAAACAAAGACTGAGCTTCCTGGCGCGCGGCCGCTATGGAAGACAGAAAAGTCGCTTCGCGCCCGCTCGAGTCGGAAACGCTTGCATTTTCAAATCCTGCGCCTGGAGCCGGACCGCTGGCGATTTTGAGCTGCGTGGGAAAAGCCATGCTGCCATCGCCCGCCGATTGCGCTAGGGCAAGATTCTCCAGGTTTCGATAACGCTGCTTGAGGACCTCCACTACTTTTGGATCGAACGACTTGCCAGACTCTTCCGTGAGCCGTCTCATCACTTCATCCAGAGGCATGGCGCGCCGGTATTGCCGGTCGGAAGCCAGCGCATCCAGATAGTCGACCGCGGAGAGGATGCGCGCGCCGATCGGAATCTCCGCCCCTTTCAATCCGTAGGGATAACCGGATCCGTCCCACTTCTCATGGTGGGCGCGCACGATCGGCACCACCGGATACGGGAAGCGCACGCGCTCCAGAATTTCCGCTCCCACCAGGGTGTGAATCTTCATCTTCTCGAACTCTTCGGGCGTGAGCCGCCCGGGTTTCGCGATGATGTGTTCGGGCACCGCCAGTTTGCCGATGTCGTGCAACAACGCAGCGGCATGAAGCGCTTCCAAATCGCTCCCCTTCATCCCCAGCTCTTTGGCTACCTCGATCGCATAGATACGAACGCGTTGCAGATGATCGTGTGTGGTCTGATCCTTCGCCTCAATGGCCAGGGCAAGAGCCTCAATGGTTCGCAGATGCAGGTCCGCAATTTCCTCCACATGCCGCTTCTCATCGTCCAACTTTCCTAGATACAGGCGGTAGGAACGGTAGATGAGATAAATGGCGGGGACGAATAGCAGTGAAGTTTCCCAGTTGAATTCGCGGTTGAACCAGCCGATTGCGCCCGCAATCCCGGCCCCAACCAAATAGTAAGGAAACGACCAGAAATAGCAATCGACCAGGATCTGCCGCAGAGGCTTGCCTTCGCTCACCGAAATCACCACAGCGATGCTTCCGGCATTTACGATGAAATAGGTCGAAGCTGCCAGGCATAAGACCAGGGGGCGGCTGGCGATGAATTGGTTGGCCAGAGCGTTGTGATAGACGAAGTAAGCTAGAGCAGTCGACAGGGAACCAGCACAAACGTTAAACGTCAACTGGATCGCGCCGGGCCGGTTCGGATAGAAACTCTGGGCCAGCATGGCGACTCCGCCCAGGGTCAGGGCCTCGGAGTAACTCAGCTCCGCCACGCCCACCAGAATGAACAGGAAGTTGACCGAAAGCGTGCCCGTGATACCGGGCAGGGTGACCCTCAGCCGCGAGGCCAGAATTGCGATCCCGAGATAACAGATGAACTCCGCGATGTTCCTGCTGCTCTGGTGAATCGCGGCCTCAAGCAGCGAGGCCGTGCCCGCAGCGATCACCAGGCCGATGAAAGCCCTGGCGCCCATGGGCAGGCCTTTCCACGAGTGTGTGCTGGCGGACATAAGTCAGCAGTCTCCGGGTCGCTGCGCGCCGCTTGTGGCACCAGCCGCGCGAGTCCCTTCACAAGGATAGACAGCTAACAGGTTTATTAACAATGATTTGTAGGGCACACGGAAACTTCGGTAATGCTGGGAAGCGCTTGATTCGAGGCAACTTTTGTCGGGCCTAATGCCGCCAATCTATGTAATCCAGCCCCACTGTGACCAGCGCACTCGTTGAAATTAGTAGAGAATGCGCACGGCGCAAAGCGGTCCTTAGTTTCAGTTCTCGACTTGCGAATCGAGCCGACACAGATCGTCTCACAAACGTTTTTGGGCTGGCCACGGCTGCAGTTAGCTGCGCATGGGTTCTAGAATGCAGATAAGTTGCATCAAACCGTGAATGTCCATTCTCGACGTCTGTGCCTACTTTGGACTCGCCGCCGTCGGCACAGCTACTGTGAACATGCTCCTGGGACTCTTGATCGGGCTGCGCTACAGTCCTCTCCGGCTGTGGCCGCATCGCCATATCAATATTTTCCGTCTTCACAACTGGACCGCATACTGCGTTCTGCTGCTGATCGTTCTGCATCCCGCTGTGCTGTTGCTCAAAGGCTCGACTCGCTTCGGTTTGGCGGACGTGTTGCTTCCAATTGAGTCTCCCGTGCAACCGAATCTCAATACGGTCGGAGCCGGCGCGGTCTACCTTTTGCTGGTCGTGATCCTTACTTCGCTCATTCGCTTGCGCATGGCTCGCCCGTTGTGGAGGAAGCTGCATTACCTGGTGTTTCCCGCGTTCGTTTTTATGTTTATCCACAGCGTGTTCACCGATCCCGCGCTGTCGAACGGCAAGGTCGACTTGCTGGATGGCGGTAAGGTCTTCGTCCAGATCTGCTGCGCGATTTCGCTGGCTGCATGGATCATCCGCATTCGTCTGCGCGGCCGCGGATTCAGGCCGCAACCATAGTTCATCCGCACCAGCTTCGGTCATGGAGCTTTCCAAAGGCGCTAACCTGACGCTGCATGTTAGGCTTTTTGTGAGCCCTTGGGGACGCCTGATTGATCGGCCGAGTCTTTAAAGCATTCCAATATCGCGATTTCCGCCTGATGTGGTTTGGCGCCTGCACCTCCAGCATCGGCACCTGGATGCAGATCGTAGCCCAAGGCTGGCTGATCTACCGGCTCAGCCACTCCGCGTTCTTGCTGGCCCTGGATCAGTTTCTCGGCGGCATTCCCATCTTCCTTTTCTCGCTGATCGGCGGCGTTGTGGCCGATCGCGTCGAGCGCCGCAAAATCCTGCTCGGCTCCCAATACGTGCAGATGTTCTCCGCCACGCTGCTCACTATTCTGGTGGCGACGGACTTGGTGCACGTCTGGCACATTCTCTGCCTTTCCTTTGTCTCGGGATTCGCGCAGGCGTTCGGCGGTCCGGCCTATCAGGCGCTGATTCCAACGCTGGTCGAAAAGGACGATATGCCAAATGCCATCGCGCTGAATTCCATCCAGTTCAATGTGGCGGTGATGGTCGGGCCGGCGCTAGCCGGGCAGGCATTGGCGAAGCTGGGAGAAAAATGGTGCTTCGGCTTGAACGCGCTGTCTTTCCTTGCGCCAATCCTGTCGCTGTCGATCATCTCCGCTCGTTTCCTGCCGATGAAGACTACGGAATCGATGTTCACCAGCCTGAAGCAGGGCATTAAGTTCACACGCAAACAGGGTTCGATGGAAGCTCTCATCTTGCTGGCCTTCTGCATGACGGCTCTGGGCATGCCTATGCGCACCTACATTCCCGTATTCGTGAAGGATATCTTTCATCGCGGACCAGAAACTTACGGCAATTTGCTGTCGCTTATGGGCCTCGGTTCGATTCTCGGCTCGCTGGCAATTGCAAGCGCGGGCAATATGCAAAGGAAGGGACTGGTTGCGCTCGGCGCACTTATTTCTCTGGGCGCGGGGATTTCTGCCTTCGCGCTTTCGAAATCGTTGCCGTTCAGCAGCGTTGCCTTGGTCGTGGTAGGCGCTTCCATGATGGCAGTATTCGCCACCGTGAGTTCGCTGGTGCAGCTGATCACGACCAACGAAATGCGCGGACGCGTAATGAGCGTCTACAATTTCGCGTTCCGCGGCGGCATGCCCCTGGGGAATCTATTGTCGGGATGGCTCGTTCCCATATTCACCGCGCCGATGGTGCTCGGTGTGAACGGATTCCTGCTGATCCTGGTCGCCCTTTACTTCCTGCTCGTGCAACGCCGGTTGGCCGCGCTCTGAGAGGCTTCCGCCTGGAAAGTGTTTGGTGGCGGCGCGTGGACTCGAACCACGGACCTACGGATTATGAGACCGTCGCTCTAACCACCTGAGCTACGCCGCCAAGTAACTGAGTAACAACTGCAACAGAAGGAACAACGAGACCTGTCGAAGCACAGGAGCATTTCCGACAGGCGCACCGAAGCGAACATCGTCGCGCCCGCACTTTTTGATTCTAAAAGCCACTTCAAAATAGTGTCAAACGGCTCTCGAAAGCAACGGACGTGTGACACTACCGATTTCCTGCAACGGTTTGACAACTCCTGTCACTAACGTATAGGGAAGGAACCTGCCACGAATCGATAGGGCCGCTCCCCCATGTGGCTCTGAGCTCTTGTGTGCAGGGTTACGGGTGAAACATGCCGGAGCCGACTGTAGTTTCCTCATTCTTGTGGAATTTGAGCGATAGCGTCGTTTTTGACGCCAAGTTCGTTACTTCTGCGGTCGTAGGCGTTTTGGGAACAGCCGTCACCGTGCAGCGTAATCTGAGCGAGATCAGTGAGGGCCGCTCCAGCGCCGCTCGGAAATTGGAGAACCAGAGGGTCGCGGAACTGCTCGACATGGTGGCTAAGGTGCCACCCGGGGACTCGTTTTCTGGCTGCCGGAAGGAACTGGAGTTGCAAATCGCTCAAAGCGTCAGAAAATTGGACGCGCTGAGAGCGAAGGAATCCAGGCAGGCGGAGGGGCCGAATCGGGGCCTCACGCTCATGCAGCGCTTGTTCGTTTTATTTCCACCACACGATCCCAGCCTTTGGGTCATCCATGCCTTGGCTTATGCGTTCATGGCGGGAGGGCCTGTGCTTATCCTCATGCTGGTGCTCTTCGGGAGGGCTGATGACGCCGCCAGTATCGGCGACATCACGATAATGGTCGTTTTCGGCAGCCTTGCTTTCCGGGCCTGGGCACTGGCCGAGAGAAAGTGGGCAATGCAATCGCTGAAATCGGCGGACGGAACGGGTCAAGGAATGCAGTTGGAATCCGGTCCGCTGCAGGCTCTATTCGTGCTGAGGAAATCGGTTAGTTGGAGAATGTTGGTTGCGCAAATCTGCATGTGGACCTGCTTGTTTTGTGCCGTGGAAAGTCTTGAAGACATATTCTTGTCTGCCCTTGACGCCCACAGGCCCACAACACAGGGCAAACAACCTGGAGAGTCAACGACACCTGCGAACACCAGCACTCCGGCGCCAAAAGTTGAATCACCGGAAGATCCGGCGAAGCAGGCGCGCGAGGAGGCTGAGTGCGGCCTCCTTCTGTTTCTGAGTTCCTTGGTGGGCGCCGTTACATGCAGAGCGTGGGCTGCTGGGGAATGGATGTATGAACCGCCGTCGCCCCGTCTTGCGTTCACCAAAGCAATTTTTCCTTTGCCGAAACTGGATACAGCGAAGGCCTGGCTCCTTATTACAAGCTATGTTGCTGCAATAGCAGTGCTGATCATGTCGGTGGTAGCATGGTCGCTAGTTTTTAAGGATCTGCTCGATCAGGCAGAGTTCGTGTTTGTGTCGTTGGCGGCGTGTGTCGCCTATAATCGACTGCTTAGGTTTCTTGGATGCGTTGCGGACTGTTCCAAGGAAAACAAATCAGCTGTCTTGGTGCAATCGGCGGCTGCGTGAGGTTGGTGTTCACCGCAACTTAGGTTTGATTGAGGGCGAGTTTTCTCGTCGTGCAATCCCGGTCAAACGTGCGCGACGGCCGTCTCTTGAATAATCAAGACCCCGCAACTTCCAATTTCTTTCTTGACTTCGTTTCCACTTCCAGCTATTGCTCTACGATCCATGAACTCAGTTGCCATCATTCCGGCCCGGCTAGCTTCCACGCGTCTGCCGCGCAAAATGCTGCGCCCAATCGCAGGCAAGCCCCTGGTCGGTTGGGTGTACGAAGCTGTACGCTCGTCGCCGCTTCTCTGCGACGCGATTATCGCCACGGATTCTGAAGAAATTTTGGAAGCCTGCCGCAAACACGGCTGGAAGGCGCAGATGACTTCAATCGCTCACCGCAGCGGGACCGAACGCGTGCACGAAGTGTCGAACTCGATCGCGGCGGACGTATATGTCAACGTGCAAGGCGACGAGCCGTTGGTACGCGCGGAACAGATTGCGACCCTGCTCGATGTGATGAAAGATCCCGCAGCCCTGGTAGGAACGGTGAAGACTCCGTGCCCGCCGGAAGACATCGGCAATCCCAACGCCGTGAAAGTTGTGGCCGCGCCGGACGGCCGCGCTCTTTATTTTTCCAGAGCCACAATCCCCTTCGACCGCGATGGCACCAACCCGCGCTACTTCAAACATCTGGGCCTTTACGCTTATCGAAAGTCTGCACTCGATCTCTTTGTGAGCCGGCCGGAATCGACACTCGAAAAAAGCGAACGGCTGGAACAACTGCGTTTCCTGCAAAACGGAATCGCAATCTACGTGGGGGAAACGCCTTACGATTCTGTGGGTATAGATACGGAAGAGGATCTGACGCGGGTGGCGGAAATTCTGCGATTGCGTTGAGGTGGACCTGGGTTCTAGGCGTTATGCCACAGGCCCTGCGCTCTGTGTTCGTCCCCACTCCTCAGCGGCTGCTACCCGCTTCGAGATTGCCGGATGCGAGTGAAATAACGCTTCCACCCACTTCGAAGGCGTCCGCTCCGCCAGGTTCTGCTGGGCCAGCTTGTTCATCGACGAAATGAAGGGCTGGACGCTGGCAATCGATTCAAAGGCATAACGATCCGCCTGGCGCTCGTTGAATCGCGAGTAAGCATTAAGCGCTGGCATCAGCAGCAGCGAAAGCGCGGTTGCGGTCAGGCCCAGCAGGGGCAAGTTCGCAAAATCGGAAAGCTCCTCGAACATGTGATGATCGACGGCGTAGTGAAGCACCCAATTCGCCACCCAGAAACCGAGCAGGGTAGTTCCCGCCTGCACCAGAATGCTCTTCAGAATATGCCGGTGAACGTGATGGCCAAGTTCGTGGGCGAGCACCGCTTCGATTTCCTCGGGAGCATAATTATCCAGCAGTGTATCGGCAAGAATGACGCGTCGCGTGCTGCCCAGTCCGGTGAGCGCGGCATTCGCTTTCTTGCTTTTCTCCGAAAGCTTCCAGCGATAGACGCCGCGCACGCGCGTGCCCGCGTGCTCGCTGAGTAGAATCAGGCGCCGCCGCAGGTCTTCATTATCCAGTGGCTCGAACTTGTAGAAGATCGGGAACAGTACCACCGGAGCAATCTGGGCCAGAACGATGAACAGCACCATGAACAGCGCCCACGTGATGATCCACCAGTGCTGCGGAGATTGGCGAATCATGAAGTACAGCAACTCCACCACGATCCCGGCCAGCAATAGTCCTACCAAAAAGCCCTTGATCTCATCCCAAGCCCACGCACGAGCTTTTTGCGTGGAGAGCTGGAATTTCTGTTCCAGGCGGAATCCGTAGTAGTCGAGTCCGAGGCCCAGCGCTTTGGCGATCAAGAGAAGAAAAAACAGATAGAGAAAAACCGCCAGCGCGTAGTTTTGAAAGCCTCGCCGCAGTGCAAGATCGCGCAACCGTTCGGTCCAGCCGGTGACGAGCAGAGCAACCAGAAAAGCAGCGCCGAGAACAAAATCGGCGATCCCCAGCCAGCGCTGGATCCGGTTGTAGCGGCGCGCCTCGGGCGAGTCGTCCGGAGTAGGAGTCGGGGATGGGCTTCCTGCGAAAGTCATGCTGACTAGAAGTATCGCATTACTGCCGCGTGGAATGCAGAGTTTCGAGCGATGAATGCGATTGTTAACGGTCACTCCACAGTTTTCA
>Ga0307475_10002473_pt1 | contig 11123 bp, 10 predicted proteins | sample atmos_gasesECM1C_FD_203317 | JGI IMG/M metagenome (GOLD analysis project Ga0307475, IMG submission 203317) | Hardwood forest soil microbial communities from Morgan-Monroe State Forest, Indiana, United States - atmos_gasesECM1C_515 | ecosystem: Environmental > Terrestrial > Soil > Temperate...
GTTCCGGGTTTGAGCTGCGAGCCCGCATTTTCCAAGAGGCGAAGAAAAGGCTAATCGCAACACACCCGAAATTAGAAATCGCGCTAACCCCCTTACGAAACTTGAACTTAGTATTCTCTAATCGCAACAAAAAACGTGTTTCCACGGTTGCCCTCCTTCGCGAGCTACCAATCACGGGCTCACCCAGAGACCGAGCTTCTCGGGCGAAGCGTCACTCGTTTCAGAAATTCTATTTGCAACAAGGGAAAAATAGAATTCGCTATAACTTACTCAAAACAAAGGATCGGGGTCATTTCTAATCGCAACTATTTCCGGGGTCCTTGGCAGATGAATCAAAGCTCGCAAACCACGGCTCACGCGACGGGAATCACGGGTTTCCGCTTCGGCAGGGAAAACCAGGCAGGAACGGCTGCGGCTTATTTAAGCCAATGGAAGGAGACAAATCTCGATCATCAACAATCTAAGGACCGCTCAGTCAAGCGATGACACTCGCTAGGAACCGCGAACGCCCGGCGTAACATGAGCCGGCTCCTTCGCGGCGGCTTCTTTCGCGGCAGCTTCCTTCGCAGCGGCATCTTTCAACGCTGCTTGCTTCGCGGCTTCCTTGGCAGCCGCCGAACGCGAGCCGCGGCCGGAGTCGAGATTGAACTGGCGCATCTTATACAGCAGCGCTTTGTAGCTGATCCCCAGCATGCGCGCCGCGTCTTTGCGGCACCAATTGGTTTTCTCGAGCGCGTCGGCGATGGCTTCCATCTCGGCTTCGTCTTTCAGTCCGCGGACCAGCGCCTTCAGACCCTGCTCCTTCGGCACGGGCGATTCTTCGCGCGGAGCGGTGCGGTGCTGCTGCCCGGTCATCTCGAGCAACTCGCGGAAGCTGCCTTCATCATCTTCAAGGATGACGTAGCGCTTCACAAAATTTTCCAGCTCGCGCAAATTTCCCGGCCACGGATACCGTAGTGCAGCCTCGAGCAAGTGCTTCGAAGGATCCGGAGCGTGCTTCTGGTACTTCTCGCTGTACTTCACAAGGAAGTGGCGGAACAGAAGCGGAATTTCAGTGGTGCGCTCGCGCAGTGGCGGAATGTGCAGCGAGAGAACGTTCAAGCGGTAATAAAGATCCTCGCGGAAGCGGCCAGTGCGCATGGCGTCTTTCACGTCCATGTTGGTCGCGGCCAGGACGCGCACGTCCACATTCACCACGGCCCGCGCACCCAGTCGCGAATACTGGCCGTCCTGGAGGACGTGCAGGAGCTTGGCCTGAAGATGCGGGCTCATCTCCGCGATTTCATCCAGAAAAATTGTGCCCTTGGTGGCCAGCTCGAATTTGCCGGGCTTCGAGCGGACTGCACCAGTGAACGCGCCCTGCTCGTAACCGAAAAGTTCGGATTCCAGCAGCTCGCCGGGAAGCGCCGCGCAATTCACTTTCACGAACGCTTGCTGCCGGCGCAACGAGCGCAGATGGATCATGCGCGCGACCACTTCTTTTCCCACGCCGCTTTCGCCGCTGATGAACACCGGCACATCCACCGGCGCGATCTGCAAAATCTGTTGCCGGATTTTCAGCATCTGCGGGCTGGCGGCGAGGAAGGAAAGATCTTCGGTCAATTGCTCACAGTATTCGCGCAGCGCCTGGTTTTCCGAGCGCAGCTCCTGTTTCTGGCGCGACTTCAGCAGCGCAGCGTCCAGTTCCGGCTTCTCGAACGGCTTCGTAAGATAGTCGAGCGCGCCGAGGCGAATCGCTTCGACGACCGTGGTCACTTCATTCGAGCAGGAAAGCATGATGACGTTCAGTGTGCGGTCCACCTGCATCAACTGGCGCAACGTCTCGAGCCCGTCCATCTCAGGCATCAGCACGTCCAAAATGACGAAGTCCGGCCGCTCGGCATTTCCGATACGCTCGAGCGCTTCTTTGCCGCTCGGTACTGCCGCGACTTCGAACCCATCCACTTCCAAGAGTGTCTGGAGATACTTGCGAATGCTCGGTTCGTCATCCACTACGAGAATTTTCTCTTTATCAGCCATCATCATTTCCCGGGAGCGAACTTCCATCGCTCAACAATCAAGCTGTTAGTCTATTCCAATTGGATGGGCAGTAGAAAAGAGAATGCGCTTCCTCTTCCCAATTCGCTATCCACCCACACCTTGCCGCGATGCGCCTGAATCAAACGTTTCGTTATCGCCAGGCCCAATCCCATGCCGGACGAAGAAGGGTCCACGCGAACAAATTCCTCGAAAATTTCCTGGTGAAACTCCGCGGCGATGCCCGACCCGGTATCTGCGACCGAGACCAAGACACAGTTCGCGCGGCCACCGGCGTCTCGCCGTCGCTCGGCCGTTGCGGGCGCCTCGGAAATGCGCCGCTCCCAGAAATGCGGCTCTGCCAGGAGCGTTACCGCCCCGCCAGCAGGCGTGTGCTTCAGCGCATTGTCGAGCAGGTTCGCGACGCACTGCTGCACCTTCTGATAATCGAACTTGAATGGCGCCAGCTCGGGATGCAGCTTGACATCCAGGTGCACCGTCGCGCGCTGGAAGGCGTCCTGCCAGCGGCAGGAAACATCCTTGATGCAATCGTGCAGATCGTTCTCTCGCAATTGCAGCACCAGCTTCCCGCTCTCCAACGCCGAATAGTTCAGGAACATGGAGACCAGCCGCACCAGACGGTCGCAACTTTCCTTCGACTCTTCCAGAATGTCCTGCTGTCGATCGCTCAGTTTTCCGAGCGAGCCAGACAGCAACAAATCGTAGTAGCCCTTCATCACCGCAAGCGGCGTCTTCAGCTCATGCGCCGCGGATGCCAGGAACACCGTTTTCTGCCGGTTCACTTCTTGCAGCCGCAAGTAAGCAGCGAGAAGATTTCGATAGGTCGTCTCGCGTTCCTGCATCAACTCCTGAACCGTTTGGCGCATCTGCGTGTCTTCGGCAGATGCTTCTGCGGGCGATGGCTCAACGTACACAACCAGCCAATCGCGCTCGGGGAGCCAGCGAATCCTTGCCCGGCCGTTACTATCGTCATACGCCAGCGGGATCACCAACTCCTGCTCTCCGCTCTCGAGCCGGGTGAAGATGTCTTTTCTGTCGGCGCGCAGAATGTGGTCATACAAGTTCACATCCGGGCGCGAATCAAATCCACGCGAGCGCAGCTTCTCTTGAGCATGGAGATTTTTGAACAGGATTCGACCGTTGCGATCAGCCACGAGCAGCGGGCGATCCACGGCGTCCAACAGACTGCTAACCAACTGCATTACAGCCTCATTGCTGACCTGTGGGTCTATTGCCATACCCTGAGCCAACTAGTCCTCCGGCGGCCCCTGCTAAGTCCGGGGCGAACACACGACTCTTACGCTTTCGCATGGGGGCGACTGGGGAAGCGCTTGAGGAAGTGTATGCTCGCAAAGGGAAAAAAATGTGTCAATGGTAAAAGCGTCCTACTTTGCACAATAAATGAAAAGCTCTGGAGCAATGTGGCACATTCGCCGAGACAAAATCGCCCTGTGTGATTCTTTACACGTCGTAAGCCGCTGAAAACAGGCAGACTAAATAAACTTGGAGGGTTGCCTCGTAGTTGCATGGTATTTGCCGGGGAAAAGAGTACTACAACCGGGGTACCGATGGCCGTCCGAGAAACAGCCTCCCACCACAAACTTGCCATGTCGCCTTCATACGATGAACGTAGGAGGTTTCAGAGAATCAATCTGCAGGTTCCGCTATTCATACGTGGAAAGGATGCCTATGGTGAGCAATTCTTGGAGCTCGCTAAAACCTTAGACGTTAGTGGCATAGGTGCGTTTCTCACCAGCCCAAGGCCACTGGCAATCAATGAAATCGTCACTTTAACGATTCCTGCGCCGTCGATCACATCGTCAGCACTTGTCCCCGCCGGCATGCCGCCGATCCAAGCCAGAGTCAAGCGCAAGCAAGACGCCGGCGATGTCCATCTCGTCGGCGTTGAGTTCCTCAAACCCATCGGCTAGGTTATCACCCTCCGCAATCCTGTAAATCGCACCCAACTTGGTCAAAAGTGGAACCGATTTCTCCAACGGCACGCTTTAAAGTAAATTTGACTGCTACTTTGAGGGCTGCGGGCGGTAATTTATGCTGTGGCAGCATCTTGCAGGACGCATGAGCAGTATATTCTGGACTTGGATTGGACTATCCCTTGCTGTAGGATTGCTACCCCCGCAGTCTCCCCTGGAACCAGGGTAGACCCAGGACCAACTCGGACACTTTTGATGCCCCAGCCCGGCGAAGCCTTTCAGCCGCAGCCCTCGGCCGAAGACTCCTTTCTGGATCTGTTGATTGAGACCCTGGAAGGGCTCGACGAGTCAGTGCGCGGACAATTTCTGCGGCAGTATTTTCGGACGATTGCGCAAATCGACCTCTCCGAAGCGCAGAGCAACGAGTATTGGGATCGCATCCTCACGCGACGCACCGAGCTCACTGAAACTCTCGGCAAGCGAGTTTCGCTGAAGACGGCGATGGTGGATGTGCTGGCTTCCTCAAATTTCCTGCGCGTTCCCATCTTAATGGAGTACGCCGAATTCAAGAAACTGCAAATTAATGCGGCCACCGACGCTCTGACCGGTCTCTATAATCGCCGATTGTTCGATGAATATTTCGACAAGGAATTGAATCGCGCAAAACGCTACGGCCACCAGCTCGCCGTGGTCATTCTCGACCTGCACAAACTGAAAGAGGTGAATGACCGCCACGGCCATCTGCAGGGCGATCAAGTGCTGCAACTCGCGGCCACCACACTGCGAAATACATTGCGCGCTTCCGACTTCGCTTTCCGAATCGGCGGTGACGAATTTGCATTGCTCTTGCCGCAAACGGATCCGGAGCAAGCCACCACGCTCTGCCGGCGCGTTCGCGCGCAGTACGAAGCCGAAGTTCATCCACTCAAGTTGGATCTCAGCGTGACGCTCGATTTTGGCGCTGCCGTGTATCCCCAGGATGGCGATCAGAAGGGGGCGCTGTTGAGCCTCGCGGACGAGCGCCTCTATCAATTGAAGCATGGCGGCCGAGGGCCTTCGCGTGTGATACCGCTCGAGCCACTGCAGCAGCGTGAAGCGCCCGCGCCGCCCCCAACTCCACCGGCGCCAGCGCCGCCACGGGTCGTTGTCCCGCCGGCACCCGTTACGACACGTGCCCCGAAGGCCGCACCGCACTCGGAGCAACGCAAATGGGAGCGCGTGTCACTCGCAGGAACGAAGGCTCATGCCGTACTCAGCGATCTGGGACAAAAATCCGCGAACGTCATTGACTTGAGTTACGGTGGTGTAGCTCTGCAGCTCGACAAGGTTGAAGAGTTGCCGGATCAATTCAGCGCAGTGCTTCACGTGCCCATATTGCCGCCGGTCCGCGTGGTGCTGCGCAAGGTGTACACTTCTCGCCTCGAAAGCGGCCGCGCGCGTGTTGGTTGTGCTTTCGTCTCTTAGTCCTGAAAAATCGGCTTTTTTTGCGCCGCTCTTCTACTGGAAATATTCGCCGATATGGCTTATAATGAAGGTTTCCATGCTGGCCTAGCGACGCGACGGTGAGTGCGATTGACTTACTCGCGCAGACCGGCTGGCGGACAGGAGCCATTCATGAAAGCAGGAATTCACCCCGATTACCACGCTGTGACGGTGCACTGCGCCTGCGGAAACACTTTTCAAACGCGCTCGACTGCCAAGGGCGACATGATCCGCATCGAAATCTGCTCGAATTGCCACCCATTTTTCACGGGCAAACAGAAGTTGATTGATACGGCTGGGCGCGTCGAGCGTTTTCAGAAGAAATACGCGGACAAAGCGGCATCGCTCAAGAAGTAGCGGCCCTCCTCTCCAGCCAAAATACATTCGCTGCGTTCATTTCGAATCCGCAGGGCACCGCATTCGTGCCCCTGCTGCATTTCCGAGCAACCGTTTCTCATAGCGCGAGACGGTGTAGAATGCCAAGCGGACATGGCCACGCAATTGTCTGCCTCACCGGATGCGCCGCTTGGATCGTTAGTTGAAACAGGCGCGCCGCGCATCACGCTGCGGAATTATTTCTCGCATCCATTCGATTCAGCGATTGCCGCGGCGCGCACCTGCTATTCGCCGCGCTTGATAGCCGCAGAAGAAATCACCGACAAGCAGCGCGTGACAATTGGATCGGCCACATATTACGGCGGACATCACACCGTCTATCAGCACGCGCATTTTGAATTCGGCCTCGAGAATATCAGTCGGCAATTTGTATGGTCGTTCCTGCACGCGCACCCTTTCTATAACTCCGAGCAGCAGAGCCAGCGCTACGTGCGGCTCGATCGCGCGCAAGCGTATGTTCCCCCCGCAGGGCCTCACTTCGGCGCGACTGAGCGCGCGATCTACGAAAAGGCGGTTGCTCGCGCCTGGGAACATTATCGCGAACTCACCAAGGTGTTGGAACCTGGGGCACGGGCGATTCTTGGAGACGTTTGGCACGTCGGCCCGATGTCGCATACGAAGCGCATACAGAAAGTGAATCGGCAAGCCGAGAAGCGCGCGATTGAAGTGGCGCGCTATGTGTTGCCGGTAGCGGCGTTCACTACGATGGTGCACACGCTTTCCGGGATCGTGCTGCACCGGTTGTGGCGGATGCAGGCGGCAAACGACACGCCGAGTGAGGCGCGGCTGATCATCGGAGAAATGGTTGAGCGCGTCCGCGAAGTGGATTCGCAGTTTTTCGACCGCTTCGATAATGTCCCGATGGAGGATCCGCCCGAATGGCAGCAAGCGGCACGAGATGGCGAAGGATTTGCGCGGGAATTCGATGGGCGGCTTGCAGGGCTGACTTCACGGCTGGTTGATTTTTCGCCTGGGGCAATCGCGGCGATGGGAGAAGCGTATCGCGCAGTCGCCGGATTGACAGCCGCGGAATGTGCGGATAGCGAAGCAGTCGACCGAATGTTGAATCCGGCGCGGAATCCGTATCGCCGCGAGACTCTTGATATAGGCGTGCATGCGCCGATGATGCGCGCGCTGCAGCACGCGAACTTCACGTTTGCGAAGAAAATCAGTCACACCGCGGATAGTCAAGACCAGCGGCATCGAATGGTTCCCGGGTCACGGCCGTTGCTGACACTGGCAGACACGCGCGCGGCTGACTATGTGACGCCCATGTTGATCCGCGAAAATCCTCAGGCCATGGAGATTTATCAGCGCGCGATGGAAGAAGCCTGGGCGGCCAAGAATGAATTGCTCAACAGTGGCGTGCCTGTCGAGTTTGCGCTGTACCTGCTGCCCAATGCAAAAGCCATTCGCCTGGTGGAGTCCGGATCGCTGCTACACCTGCTGCACAAATGGACGATGCGCACCTGCTTCAACGCCCAGGAGGAGATTTATCAGTCGTCCATCGAAGAGGTCGATCAGGTGCGCGCGGCATTTCCGGAGCTCGGGCGGTACATCGGACCGCCGTGCTATCTCCGCGCGGGCATCTCGACACCCATCTGTACGGAGGGCTCACACTTCTGCGGCGTAAAAGTGTGGGTGGATTTCCCACACATTCAGCGCCGCATATGACGCGCCGGGGCAGCCTGATCTACTACCTCACTGCCTGGATTCTCGGTTGTTTCTTCATGAGTCTTGCCGTGTGGAGTAAGGATTTGTGGGGAGCGGCGCGGCTGTCATCGGGATTGCGCGAAGCGTTCGGAGTACTGTTCTTCTATTTCTACGGTCTTGTGTTCGGCGCGCTGAGCGCTTTGATCGGCGGGTTTCTGCTGCGTCGAGTGGCGGCTTTACTGAAATGCAGGACGCCTGCGCATTGGGCGATTTTCGGCGCGATCCTGGCGCCAATATTGATCGGCGCGCTGGGAACGTGGGGACATCGAATGGGCCTCGCAAAACATCCAGGTTTCCGCCTCCTGAGTTTGCTGACATTCGGGCCGAAGACGGTGCTGGAAGCGGGATGGTGGCTGGCGATTCCGGCGGGGGCAGCGACGGGCTATTTTCTTGGAAAAGTTCAGCGCGCGTTCGACCCGGCGCAGCATGCCACTGCTGGCGCGAATCAATCTAGCGCGTGAGAACGCGGGTCACGGTGGGAGAGACGAGTTCGTAACGAATGCCGCGCCAGCGGATGCGCCTAGAAAGCAGTGAAGAAATAAAATTCCAGGAAAATAGAAATGGGACCACCGGTGCGAGCGCAAACCACACCCATCCCCACTCGTACAGCTTTGCTTTCCACTCCGGCAGAACTTCGGACACGGCGATTGTGCGCATGGCTCCCTTCATGGCTGCAAGCAACGGTACCGCCGCGGCCATGAGCACCAGTTGACCCCAAGGATCTCCCTCGATCATCGTCGAGAGGATGAAGACGCCCGCAAAGATCATTGTGAGCGAATAACTCAAATGGGCGATCGCGCCCATCAACCAGCGGCGAGGAGAATAGACGCGCGTGATCAGGACTTGCCTGTTGGTGAATTCGAGCAAGTCGGCGCCGGTCCAGGGATGGAGTGTGGCAGCCAGACACTCGGGACAGAAAACGATGGGCTTGCCGGCTTCTTCGAGCGCGCGCGTCATCGCGAAATCGTCACTCGCGGCGCCTTGCCAGGCCTCGAGCACTTCCGCGTCGTTGAAAGTGGAGCGGCGGATGGCTGTGCCGCCGCCCCAGCAGAAATTTTCGCGCGGACGGCCAAGCATGGTGGCCACGGCTGCGTTCCATGCGGAAGCAAGGGCGCTCGCGAATGCGCCGGCACCAAATCGTCCGCTGGGAATCAGCCAGCGGTAGGTGGTGGTCGCGCCGGTTTGGGCATTCTGGAGCGGAGCAACAAGTTTTGTGAGCCAATCGCGTGGCAAGCGCACGTCGGAATCGATGAAAACCAGCGCCTCAATTTTTTCAGGCAGCGCTTCGACGGCGCGCCGGAGGTTGTAAACTTTTTCGCTGCAGTTTTCGGGCAGGCCGGCGATGACGATGTGAACGGGCCGCTGGCTCGCGGCTTTCACGCGCTCGATTATTTTCAGCGCAGGGTCGAGGCTGGTTGCCAGCGAAAAATAAATCTCATAGTTCGCATATTCGAATCGCGTGAGCGCCGCAAGGTTTTCTTCCAGGCTCGGCTCATTACCTTTGCAGGGACAAATTATTGCTGCGACAGGGGTGTAAAAGCCGGCATGGGACGAGAGCCGTCGCCCCACCATCTGAAACCATTCAAAGCCAGTCCAGAGCGAATAGAGGCCCAAAGCGATCTGGGCGATGACGAGGATGTAAAAGACGGCCGCCATGGGCGCGAGGATAGCAAAACCATTCCCAAATGAAGCACAGTCCGGCGGAGGCCTGTGCGGAATGCACATACATGCTCGGTGGTCAATTCGTACGGCGGTGGGAAAAGACTCTGCGGAGGACGCGGTCGGCGACGGCAATCAGCTCGAGCTGAAATTTTCCTGCGGCGCGGCGAGCTTGTTCCATCAGGGAAGGATCCAGCAGAAACCCGGTACGGTCCACAAATGGGCCGGAGATGAGAGCGCGTCCGACGCCGCTAGTTGGGCGACGCGGCTCTGGCCCGGCGAGATTCTCGTACAACTCAAGGTCGCGCCAAAATTCCCGGGCGTCCGCATCACTCCATTCAAGAGCCTGGCCGAGCGCGACAAAAAATTCTTCACGGAAAAGATCGAGCAGCGGGATGGCAAGTTCCAACCCCGCCTTCCTCGGTTTCTTCGCTTTGGCGGTTTTCCTTCCCTTCTTTGATTTCTTGCCGGCGCGCCGCCTTGTGTCACGCACCGTCACACTGATTTTCAATCGTGCGGGGAGAGCAGATTGGATGCGCAAAACCATGACGAGAATGGCTTCGCGGCGAATTGTTTCGAGTTGCTCGCGGTAGTGAGAGGGTTGGTCGGCGCGACCGGGGCGGCGATTCTCTGCGGCGTAAATATCGAGGAACCGCTGAACCATCTCGTTGCGGTCCAGCGTGGCGAGCAGGAGCGCCGCGGCTTCCCGCGCGCGCACGACCAGTTCTCTTGGGCGATAAGGCATGGAAAGTTTCTAGCTGTACGCGATTGCGCGGCGCGCTGCAACAGGAAAGGTTTGCGGTGCGCTTAAAAGAAAAGGCCCGGAGACGTTTCCCCGGGCCTCGTTACATCCTTGATTGGCTGTCTCAGTTTCCGATTTAGTGGACCGGACCTGCGTGCGGCCTTTCTTCGCCCTTATGACCGCCGGTGAGCGGACGAACCGGCATCTCGAACTTGCCTAATGCAATTTCGAGCGCCTGCTCGGCCGTGCGGACGTAGTGAACCTGCACGCCCTCGAGCATGTGCGGCGGCAAGTCCTCCGTGACGTTAGGCTCATTCTCCGACGGAAGGATCACTTCGCGAATGCCAGCGCGCTTTGCGCCGAGCACCTTCTCTTTGATCCCGCCGACCGGCAGCACGATTCCGGAGAGAGAAATTTCTCCGGTCATCGCCACTCGCGGCCTGACGGGACAGCCCGTGAGCAGGCTGACCAGCGCCGTAACCATGGCCACGCCCGCCGAAGGACCATCCTTCGGCACGGCGCCAGATGGCACGTGGATATGCAGGTCGTGCTTGCGGAAGAAGTCTGGATCGATTCCGTAGCGCTCGGCATTTGCGCGGACCCATGTGAGCGCTGCCCGCACGGACTCCTGCATTACGTCGCCCAGATGCCCGGTGATGGTGAATTGCTTTCCACCGCGCATCTTGCTGGCTTCGATGAACACGATGTCGCCGCCCACTGGTGTCCAGACCAACCCGACCGAAACGCCGGGCTTCTTGACGCGCTCCTCGACTTCCTTTTCGAGGCGAACCTTCGGAATACCGAGAGCCTCACGGATTACTTCGGGCGTGACGACCAGTTTTTCTGTCTTGCCCTCGGCCATACGCCGCGCCTGTTTCCGGACGAGCGTCCCGATTTCACGTTCGAGGCTGCGCACGCCAGCTTCCCGCGTGTAGTGGCGAATCAGGTCGTGCAATGCCTCGTCAGTGAACTCAATTTGCTCGCCGACGGCGATGCCATGTTCTCTTGCCTGTCGTTCGATCAGGAACCTCTTTGCGATGTGAACCTTCTCCTCCTCGGTGTACCCGGGGAGTTCGATGATCTCCATGCGGTCGCGCAGCGGCTCTGGAATTGGATCGAGCCAGTTGGCGGTGGCGATGAAGAGCACCTTCGAAAGGTCG
>Ga0307475_10002475_pt1 | contig 11123 bp, 11 predicted proteins | sample atmos_gasesECM1C_FD_203317 | JGI IMG/M metagenome (GOLD analysis project Ga0307475, IMG submission 203317) | Hardwood forest soil microbial communities from Morgan-Monroe State Forest, Indiana, United States - atmos_gasesECM1C_515 | ecosystem: Environmental > Terrestrial > Soil > Temperate...
AGCTTATTCCCTTTGCGCAAGTCGAGAATTCGCTCGATGGCCGCACGAGCCGATTCAAGACGCCGTTCGCCGGTAGTCTCAAGCGCCTGTCTTGCCAAGATTTCTTGGACGTAGACCTCGACTGACACGCCCTGCGCGCGAGCCTCAGCCGCCAACTTCTCGGGAACTTTGATCGTGACTTCCATTTCCTCTCTTTATACGCCTTCTGGCCGCGACTCAGCGCCATTTGCCGCGCAGCTGCCCGCACCGCAAATTCAGTGGCGGGCAGCCCGTCGGACGGCGACCCATTCGAGGAAGCGCTCCATGCGCGCGCGTTCGCGCCACATCAGCGAGAAGAATTTTCGCGCGTCCAAGTCCGCTGCCTCATGCCCAAAAAAGGTTTCGAGGCGCCAGCGGATGTAGGGCGAGCGCCAGGGACACAGCCGGTAGCCCTTCGAGATGATCCAGTAATAGCGCAGCGCGTTCAGCATCGGCTGTTGCGCCCGTATGGGGATGGTAGAATCGCAGCGCAGCGCGAAGCGCTCGGCCACCGCTCACTATGACCGCGGAAGATCATTACTACGCCGGGATTGATTTTTTCGGCGAAGGGAAAATCGAAGAAGCCATCGCGGAATATGACCGCGCGCTCGAGCTCGATCCGACATTCTCCGACGCGCTGCATGGGCTGGCGCAAGCCTACCACGCCCGGGAAGATTTTGACCGCACCATCGAAGCCGCGCGCCGCATTCTCGAGCTAAATCCCGACGACATCCTCGCGTGGACCACTATCTCCCGCGCCTACCAGCGCAAGGGAATGGTCCCGGAGGCGGAGGAAGCCGGGAACAAGGCGCGCATCCTAGGCTGGAAAAAACAATTGCAGGAGCAAAAGCCGAAAGCGGAGGGGAGCTGAAGAATCTGCGAAATAAAGTGAGAAGGAGCCCAGCGCTGAAGCGCTCCTTCCCCCGCATGAATGCGGGGGCTCCCACCGGAGCGAGGAGCGCCGGCAAGATGCCAGCGGTACAAGAGACAAAAACCGAACAGCAGATCCCTCAGCGGCTGAAGCCGCGGGGCCTCTGCGCTGGATACGGCACGACTGAAGTCGTGCCCTGACGAGGAGCAGGAGACGTTGCATGAAAAAAAGGCCGGGCAAAATCGCCCGGCCTTTTTGCGAATCGCGTCCCTCGGCTGCGCTCGGGATGCCGATGCTCGTCGCGCATCTGCACTGCGGCGGACTACAGCGCCGCGCAGACGGACTTGACCTCGGTGTAGTTCTCCAGAACTTCGTGGCCCATTTCGCGGCCCCATCCGGATTGCTTGTAGCCGCCAAACGGGAGCGCCGGATCGAACACGTTGTAGCAATTGATCCACACGGTCCCGGCGCGGAGCTTGGCCGCGAGCGTGTGCGCCTTCTTGATATCGCGAGTCCAGATTCCCGCCGCGAGTCCGTAAATTGTGTCGTTCGCGGTCGCCGCGATTTCATTGGGATCGCTGAACGGAATAGCCGTGACCACGGGCCCGAAAATTTCCTCCTGCACCACTTTCATTTTTTCGGTCGTGTTCACGAGCACCGTTGGCTTCACGAAATAACCCTTCGTGCCCTCGCGCGTGCCACCTGTCACCGCCTTCGCGCCTTCTTTCATGCCAGACTCGAGGTAGCCGCAGACGCGATTCAACTGTTCCTCTGAAACCAACGGACCCATGTCGGTATCAGGGTTGAGACCCGGGCCGACGCGGATTTTGCTGGCGTTGTCCGAGATGCCCTCCACGACTTTGTCGAACGCTTTCTTTTCAATGTAGAGGCGCGAGCCGGCGCAGCAGCACTGCCCGTGATTGAAGAAGATCGCACTCGCGGCGCCGGGGATTGTGGAATCCATATCGGCATCCTCGAACACCACGTTGGGAGATTTTCCGCCCAGCTCAAGCGAGACCTTCTTCAAGTTCCCTGCCGCAGCGTGGATGATCAGTTTGCCGACTTCGGTGGAGCCTGTGAATGCGACCTTGTCCACATCCGGATGTGCCGCGAGGGCGGCGCCAGCCGTCTCGCCGTAACCGGGCACTATGTTGACCACGCCGTCCGGGAAGCCTGCTTCTTGAAGCAGCTCGCCCAATCGCAGAGCGGAGAGCGGAGTCTGCTCTGCGGGCTTGAGCACCACGGTGCATCCCGCAGCAAGCGCGGGACCGAGCTTCCACGCCGCCATCAACAGCGGGAAATTCCACGGGATGATCTGGCCGACCACGCCGACCGGTTCGCGCAAGGTGTAAGCCAGGAACTTGCCCTGCGGCGCGCCGGTGATTGGAATCGTGTTGCCTTCGATTTTTGTTGCCCATCCGGCATAGTAGCGAAAATGATTCACGGTCAGCGGGACGTCGGCGACTCGCGCGATTTTCAGCGGCTTGCCGTTGTCGAGACTTTCGAGCTGCGCGAATTCCTCGAGGTGCTTTTCGATTAGGTCGGCGAGCTTCCAAATCATTCGCCCGCGTTCGGCAGTGGGAATCTTCGACCACGGGCCGGTTTCAAAAGCCGCGCGCGCGGCTTTCACGGCGCGGTCGATGTCTTCTTTGTCTCCTGCGGCGACGTTGGCGAGCACTTCTCCCGTGGCGGGATTGTATGTGGGGAAAGTTTTTCCGGAAGCGGCGTCCACCCACTTCCCGTTGATGAGCAGCTTCTGTTTCTTCGCGACGAACGATGTAACTTTGTCATCCAATTGCACCGCTGCTGTGGCCATATCGTTCTCCCTTTTCATCCTAAGATTGGAATTTGTTTGTGAGAGTCTAGGACGAGCATTATTGGTTTCATGGGTACTTCCAAATCCGCCGGCATTAGCCCACCAGAAATCCCCGACCCACTGACTATGCTTCCCGATGCCTTGTCAATAACGAAACTACTCCCGCGCTCTGAAAAATTCAAGCCGTGCAGTTGGCGTGCTATTTTTGCGGCGGGGCAGGCGCCTGATTTCCAAATTGCTTGAGGAAGCTTGTGAATTCCATGGGAAAAACGAATTTGGTCGCCGGCCCCGCACCAAGGACCTTTAGCGCCTCGAGATATTGCAGGCTCATGGTGTTCGAATCCAGCGTCTTTGCGATCTCGAAGATTTTGCCGAGAGCAAGCGCGTAGCCCTCTGCGCGCAGAATTGCCGATTGCTTGTCGCCTTCCGCTTTCAGGATCGAAGACTGCCTTTCGCCGTCGGCAATCGTGATTTTCGCCGTGCGGTCTCCTTCGGCCGCAGTGACCATGGCTCGGCGGCTCCGTTCGGCGCTCATCTGCTTGGTCATAGCGTCTTGGACGTCTTTTGGTGGATCGATCTCGCGAATCTCCACCGAGGTCACTTTCCCGCCCCAGCGTTCCGTCACGTCATCGAGTTTGCCGCGAAGCACGGTGTTGATCTCTTCGCGCTTGGCGAGCACGTCGTCGAGCGGGATATCGCCCACGACGGCGCGGAGCGTGGTCATAGCAATCCCGCGCGTAGCACCACCAAAATCCTGGACTTGGACGACGCTTTGCACCGGATCGGTTACCTTCCAGAACACCAAGAAATCAATCGAGATCGAGGCGTTGTCCTTCGTGATGCATGTCTGCCGCGGCACCTCCAGGTATTGCTCGCGCAGATCCACGCGGCTTGCAACGTCCACGATTGGGATCAGAAAAATGATCCCCGGGCCTTTTTGCCCAATGCACCTGCCGAATCGGAAAACAACCAGCCTCTCGTACTCCCGTACGATGCGAATCATGTTCAGCACGAGGTAAAGAAGTGCGATGACTAGGATTCCAAATAGAACCATCGCTACCGAGGTAAGATTCATTCGCCACCCTCCCTTCGGGAAATCCTGCGCACGTGCAGCGTCAACCCGTCCACGGAGGTCACCGAGACTCGCTCCCCTCGCGCAATTGGTGGGGTCTCGGCGACCGCGTCCCAATCCTCGCTATCCACCAGCACCACGCCCCGCGGCGAGAGGTCTGTTTTTGCCACGCCCTCTCTCCCGGTTACACGGTGGGTTCCCGTAAGTAAGGGCGCATGTCGTGAACGCAACACCAAACGCGCCACCGCTCCCAACATTCCCGCCCAGACCAAGGCCACCGCGCCGATGGCAAAAGGAGAAATCCGGTAGCCAGGAATGCGCGGCAGGAGTAACAATGAGCCAAACACGAATGCGACTAGGCCGAGCAGCGTAAGGAACCCATGTGAAGTAATTTTCAGTTCCAAACCAAGAAGCGCCATGCCAAAGAGTAGCAGCGCGAGGCCCGATATCTGCACCGGCAGATTTGCCAGGCCCACGAGGGCGAGAAGCACCGCAACAACTCCAACCGTGCCGGTGACGAATCCATGCGGCGCAGAGATTTCGACGACAATCGCGAGAGCGCCCAGAAGAAACAACAGATATGCGACGGTGGGGTCCGTAAGAACACCGAGGAACTTTTCCCGAAAGTCCATTTCCAGGGACGACTGCTGCACACCGGTGAACGTCAGTTTCGTATCCCCGATCGGGCGATGCAACACGCGCCCATCCAGCGCTGACAGGAGCTGCTGCACGTCATTCGCCATGATGTCTATGACACGCAGAGAAAGTGCTTCCTCGGCCGTGGCAGAGACGCTTTCGCGCACGGCGCGTTCGGCCCAAGCCGAGTTCCTGTGATGCGCATCTGCGAGCGAGCGTGCGTAAGCAGCAGAATCGTTGACGATTTTTTCAGATACCGTGCCACCCGAGGAATAGATGGGATGAGCCGCGCCGATGTTCGTGCCCGGGGCCATCGCGGCCACCTCGGCGCCCAGGACGATGATGCACCCAGCCGAAGCCGCTCGAGCGCCCGGTGGGGCAACAAATGCAATCACCGGCACGCGCGCCTTCATCTCGCGTTGCACGATTTGTCGCATGGAAGAATCGAGCCCGCCGGAAGTATCGAGCTGCAACACCACGGCAGCAGCGTTACGCGCTTCAGCTTCCCCTATCCCCCGCTCGATGTATTCGGCAGCGGCCGGGCTGATGGCCCCTGCGTAAGACAACACCACCACTTCGCGCTGCGCGCGGGATGCAGGAACAAGGAAAATCAGCGCGGCAACCAGCGCCGTAACGAGATTTCGGATTTTCATGCGACGCGCGCCCAACATGCGGCGGCATTATAGCAGAGGAACTTGGCGAGAATGCGAACAGTGCAAGTTGCGCTACGAAGCCAGGCGGCGCACCCAGATGCGCTCCGTGGCAGGCTTGCCGACGTAGATGCGTTGCGAGCGGTGGCCTGCGACGCCGAGAGCCATGGTCTGGTCATACTCGCGCTGGTGGATTCGCACGCGCGCGCCGGGGCGCAACTGGAAATTCTCGAGAAAGTCGAGGAACTTGGGATCTTTTTCGTACACGCGCAGCACTTCGTACACATGCCCCACCTCAGCTTCCGAAAGGCGCACGGCGCCGTGCTTCCGGCGAAGTTTTGCCATGCCGCCGAAAAGCGGGACGCCGTGGGGGCAGCGGCTGTCGCGCCCAAAACGTTTGAGCAGTAGATCCACCACTTCGTGCGAGATACCGTGTTCGAGGCGTTCTGCCTCTTCATGCGCGCGAGACCATTCCAGGCCAATCACGTCGGTGAGAAGTTTCTCGGCCAGCCGATGCCGCAACACAAGATGCTGCGCGATCTCCTTGCCCTTCGAGGTTAGCTCGATGCGTCCGTTGCGACGCACGTGCAGGTACCCGCCGCGAGTCATGCGCTTGAGCGCAGCGGTGACGGCCGGCGGAGTGACCCCGAGATCCTCCGCCAGGCGCGCGCTGATCGGCGGCTGCTCTTCCTGCACAAGCTCCCAGATGGCTTTTAGATAGTCTTCCTGCGATACGCTGGTTTCTTCGCGGCGCATGATGGCTAGATTTTCTGTGCTCGAATGCGCGCAGCCAAATCCGCCACGCGCGCTTCGATATCATCGCAGATGCGCCGGTAGGTTTCCATATCTTCGCCGTAGGGATCCTCGACGTCCCAATCTTCGAATTTCCGGCCGGCGAAGAGCGAGTTGCCGGGACACCCGGACATGTTGATGATCAAATCGGGGGGCTGAAAGAGCGTGTAGTCGTTAAGGCCTTTCGAGAATTGGCCGTCAACGGGGATGCCGCGCTCGAGAAGAACTTTGCGCGTTGAATCCTGGATGCGGCCCAGCGGCGACAGGCCGGCGCTCGAAGCCGCAATCACATCCGAAGCCGTGTGGCGCGCGACAGCCTCCGCAATCGGGCTACGGCACGAATTGCCGAGGCAAACAAACAGGACCTTCAGCGGCGCGTCCATGAATCAAGCACCGTTGCGCGCGAGCTTCAGGAAATGTTCGTGCACGATGGTGTCATCCGTGAGCTCGGGATGAAATGTGGCGGCGAGGATGCGGCCCTGGCGGACGAGGACCGGGTGGCCTGCATCTTCAGCGAGCACCTCGACGCCCTTCCCCACCGATTCAATGATGGGCGCGCGAATGAAGACCATTTCAAGCGGCTCTTTGCGCAGCGAGGTGGACCCGAGGTGCACGTCGCTTGCGAGCTGGCGGCCGTAGCCGTTGCGCAGCACAGCAATGTCGAGCAGCGCAAGGGACGCTTGAGCCGGCCCGTGTACCTCACGCGCAAGAAGGATTGCTCCGGCGCAGGTGCCGAAAAATGCGCCGCCATCTGCGGCAAATTTCTTCAATGCGTCGAAGAGTCCTTCCTCGGTCATCACTTTCAAATGCGTGCTGCTCTCGCCGCCAGGGAGAACGATACCGGAGAGGCCCTTGAGGTCACTGGGAGCGCGGACAAACTGGTGCGCAACGCCCAGACGGTCAAGCACCTGTGCGTGGGCTTCGTAGTCACCTTGAATGGCGAGGATGCCGATTTTCATGTTGGCGAATTCAATTCCGACCGCAGATGCAACTTTTACCAACCGCGGGTCTGGAGCAATTCCTTTTCTTCGAGCTGGCGGACGTCGAGGCCCTTCATAGCTTCGCCGAGCTCTTCGGATGCCTCGAGGACAATCTTAGCGTCCTTGTAATGCGTGGTGGCTTTCACGATGGCGCGAGCGCGCTGCGCGGGATCGCTTGACTTGAAAATGCCTGAGCCAACGAAGACAGCCTCGGCACCAAGCTGCATCACCAGTGCTGTGTCCGCAGGAGTGGCGATGCCGCCGGCTGAAAAATTCGGAACCGGCAGCTTGCCGTGTTTTGCAACCCAGCTCACAAGTTCAAGAGGCGCTCCAAGCTCTTTCGCTTCGTGCACCAGCTCTTCTTCGCCAAGCGTGGTGAGATGCTTCATTTTGCCGACGATCGCGCGCATGTGGCGCACCGCCTCGACAATGTTGCCGGAGCCGGCTTCGCCCTTGGTGCGAATCATCGCCGCACCCTCAGCGATGCGACGCAGCGCTTCGCCCAGATTGCGCGCGCCGCAGACGAAGGGCACCTTGAAGCCGTGCTTCCACACGTGATGTTCCTCGTCGGCGGGCGTGAGGACTTCGCTTTCGTCAATGTAGTCCACTTCAAGAGCTTCGAGCACTTGCGCTTCCGCGAAATGTCCGATGCGCACTTTTGCCATCACCGGAATCGAAACCACTTCCATGATTTCGCGAATGATGCGCGGCGCGGCCATGCGTGCGACGCCGCCTTCCTTGCGGATGTCCGCCGGAACGCGCTCAAGCGCCATCACCGCGCAGGCGCCGGCGTCTTCCGCGATTTTTGCTTGCGCGGCGGTGGTCACGTCCATGATCACGCCGCCCTTCAGCATCTCGGCCAGGCCAACTTTCACGCGCCACAGATTATTGTTCATCAGCTCCATTCTCAGTCTCCCTTTCGATTTCAGGATTTCGCAATTCGCTCGCCGGGCGCGACCTTTGTCGCGCTACGCGACCCGATGCGCGCGGGATCGATTTCGACAAATCGTCCGCGGCCACGCGCAAGCAGCTCGCCACTCGTGTTGCGGATTTCGCCGGTGCGTTGCATGACGCGGCCATTCCTTTCCAGTTCGCGCGCCTCCACAATCAAATCCTCATCCACGCCAACAAACTTTACGTATTCGATGACCAATTCAGCCGTAACGGCGCGAACCTGACGAAAGCGGCTCACTTTCCCCATGGCTTCATCGAGCAGCACCGCGATGATCCCTCCGTGAATGAACCCGGGCCCGCCGCAGTATTCGGCGCCCAGCCGGAACCGGCCATGGATGCGCTGCCCGGCGTCATCCTGCTCAAACGTGAGCTTCATTCCGCGACGGTTTGCGCCGCCGCAGCCGAAGCAAGGATTGTCCGGTTTGGGTTCGAGCAGCATCGGCGACGGCCTAAATCAAAGCGACTCGTGAATGCGATCCGTTGTGCGCCCCGCGCTGTCGCTTGCGCAATTCGATTTTGAGCAGCTCGGCGAGCGTTTGCACGCCGCGGGCGATGCGTTTTTCGTCCAACCCTGCAAAGCCCAGGCGCAACGTGTTCGGCTGCGGATTCTGATAATAAAAATAGCGTCCGGGAACGAAATGCACGCCGTGCTCGCGAACGTGAATCAGCAGTTCGCCGGCATCCAGACCCGCCGGCAACGTAACCCAGATAGACATCCCGCCCTCGGGCCGCGACCATGTGGTTTCCTCGGGCATGTGCTTTTCGAGCGCGGCTTCGAGCGATTCCAGCCGTCCCCGGTAAACTTTCTTCATCTTTGCGAGATGCCGAGCCAGATGCCCGCGGCGCACGAATTCCGCCAGCGCCGCCTGCGAAAGCTGGTCGGTATGCAGGTCTGTAGATTGCTTCACCACGCGCAAGCGCTCGATAACGCTTTCCGGACCGATGCACCACCCAACGCGCAGGCCGGGAAACGCAATTTTCGAGAAACTGTCAATGTGGATGACGTTGCCGGTGCGATCGAGCGATTTCAGCGATGGCACAGCCGCGCCACGCAGACGGAGGCGCGCGTAAATGTAATCCTCAATCACCGGAACCTGATAGCGCGCCGCGATTTCGAGCAGCCGTCGTCTCTCTGCAACGGGAAGCGTGGTGCCGGTCGGATTGTGAAAATCCGGCGTGACGAAGATGAACTTCACGCGATTCTGCATCAGGACGGATTCAAGCGCATTCACATCGAGGCCTACATAACCGTTGCGGCGCGAGTCTGTCTCCACTCCGACGGCAAGCGCGCGCACACGCGCCCCGGAAAAAATCGCGATCGCGCCGGGATAAGCCGGATTTTCCAGCGCCACCGCATCGCCCGGACGCAGAAAAGCTTTGCAGAGCAGGTCAATCGCCTGCTGGCAGCCGCCAGTGATTAATAGCTGCTCGCTGCGTACATTCATACCCTCGCCTCGCAACATTTCGATCAGCACGCGCTTCAGCGGCTCGTAGCCATCCGTGGAACCGAGTTGCAGGATGCGCCTACCTTCGCTGCGCATCACGGCATTGCAGCAAAGACGGAACTCCTCCACGGGGAAGAAATCAGCCGAAGGCCGCGCGGTCACAAAGGCGATCTCGTCCGCCGGCACATCCGGCATCAAGCGGCTGAGCGCCTCTTCCGCGCGTTCATCCGCAAAAAGCGATTCCCAGCGCACGCCGCCATTTCCATTGCCATTTGAACGCGGGGGCGGCGTGAATTGCCGCACCGGCGCGCCGCAAATAAAAGTGCCGCGGCCCACATGCCCCTGGATCAGGCCCTCGGACTCAAGCTCGGCATAAGCGTTGGCCACCGTGGTGCGATGAACGCCTAGCTGCGAAGCCAGCTCACGGCTCGCGGGAATGCGGTCGCCCGTGCGCAGCTCGCCGGAATGGACGAGCGCGCGAAGCTGGTCGCGCAATTGGACGTACAGCGGGATATGACTTTCAGGCTGTAAATGGAGCGGAAACATTGGCTCACTCCTGGAGGCCAATATACAGCGACAATTATAGCTGTAAAGAGCCAATTTGTCTTGTAGGAGGGTCAGCGGGTAGTGTCCTAATTTCGAAACCGTCTCCTCCAGTGGAACTGCGCTCCAAAGCGTGAGAGCATTGCGAAGGCGTTGACAATGAGTCCTTTGAGCGAGCTCCGAATTGATGAGGTTATTCTCTCCAGTACTGAGGTATCTTGGAGGAAAGTTGCATTTGTGATTATCAAAGTCGCAGACACACTGGGCAGTCACTTACCGGAGGGTGATGCTGGATATAATCTTGTTGCCAAACGTATCGAGAGTCTTGTCAGAGATGGCCGCTTGTTGGCGCAAGGTGATATCAAGAAATGGCGGCACAGCGAAGTAAAGAAGCCAAATTAGGACACTACTGGTCAGCGGGACCGTAACCGGAAGCGCTGAATCTTGCCGGTGGCGGTCTTCGGCAACTCGGCGACGAAGCGGAATTCCTCGGGGCACTTGTAGCCCACCAGGCGCGTGCGCAGCCAGGCGCTGATCTCGCTGTCCATGGCGCCTCCAGGCTGCTGCACGCCGCGACGGAGGACGACGTAGGCCACCGGACGTGTGAGGCCGACAGAATCGAATTGGCCCACCACAGCGCATTCGGCGACAGCGGGGTGGCCGAGCAGCGCGTTTTCAACCTCCACGGGCGACACCCACATGCCTGAGACCTTGATCATGTCGTCCGCGCGACCGCAATAGTGGTAGAAGCCCTCCGGATCGCGCGTGAGCTTATCGCCTGTTAGATACCATTCACCGTTGAACCGGTTGCCGCTGATCTCCGGCGCGTTCCAATATTCAATGAAGCGGCTCGGCCCGGACACCCATAGGTTACCAATCTCTCCGTGCGGCACTTCCCTCTCCTGCTCGTCCACGATTTTCACGCGGTAGCCGGGAACTGGCCTGCCGCAAGATCCCGGCTGCGTATGGCCCGGACGAGCGGACATATACATGTGCAGCATTTCGGTAGACCCGAGGCCGTCGAGAATTTCGAGCCCAAAGCGATCGCGAAAGCGCGTGAAAATTTCAGCGGGGAGCGCTTCGCCTGCGGAAATCGCCAACCGTACAGATGAGAAATCCATCGCAAGGCCGGAATCAGCTTCACGAAGAAGCGCCGCATAAAATGAGGGTACTGAAAAGAATATCGTGGGACGATGCCTTCGGACGGCATCAGCAATCAGGTCCGCACGCGGCCGCTCGGGAAACAACAAAGTGCCGGCGCCTGCAGCGAGCGGGAAATACATTCCAGCGCCCAGGCCATATGCGAAGAAGAGCTTCGAAACGGAAAAGGTGATGTCGTCGCGGCG
>Ga0307475_10002476_pt1 | contig 11123 bp, 9 predicted proteins | sample atmos_gasesECM1C_FD_203317 | JGI IMG/M metagenome (GOLD analysis project Ga0307475, IMG submission 203317) | Hardwood forest soil microbial communities from Morgan-Monroe State Forest, Indiana, United States - atmos_gasesECM1C_515 | ecosystem: Environmental > Terrestrial > Soil > Temperate...
GTCCGACGAGCGTACCCCGGATGCAGGCGTGCGCGGCTGTGGGCCAGAGCCTGCTGATGCACACCTATGAGCAGCTCTTCTTCGGGAAGAAGGTGGTAGCGCAGCTGTTGTTGTCGAGTGACGACTTCACTTCTCCCATTCGTTACAAAAACCTGCAGAACGCATTGCACGAGCTGGTGAAGCTCGGCGTGGTCCCCATCGTGAATGAAAACGACAGCGTCTCAGTGCGGGAACTGGTGGGCGCGTTCGGAGACAATGACGAACTGAGTGCGCTGCTCGCCACCGCGGTGAAGGCGGACTGGCTGCTCCTGCTGACGGATGTGGATGGCTTTTACGTCCCGAACAGTCGCAAGGCTCAGCGGCTGGTACGGACCGTGCGCAAGCTGACGCCCGCGATGGAAAAGCTCTGCAACGGCAAGGGCAAGCTGGGAACGGGCGGCATGCGGTCGAAGCTGCGGGCGGCAAAAGCGGCAATGGAATCGGGCGTGGACGTAGCCATCGTGAACGGCTGCCACCCGCACGCGATTGAGTGGGCGATGGCGCGCAAGATCGGCACGTATTTTCCGGCGCAGCGAAGCAAGCGCTGATATGGCTATCACCGTGAATCCGACGCTTTCGACCCGTGAAAGGCTCGAGCGCGCCCGCGACGCGGCGCCGCATCTTGCCGAACTCTCGACCGCTGAGAAAAACGGGTTGTTGCTGGCGATGGCAGACGCGATCGAAGCGCAATCGGCAAGCATTCTCGCGGCAAACCGAAAGGACCTGGAGTTGAGCGGGACCACGGGGGCGATACGCGACCGCTTGTTGCTGACACCGGAGCGAATTGACGCGATGGCCGCGGGGACACGGGAAGTGGCGGCGCTTCCCGATCCGGTAGGCGAAACAGTCGTCGAATGGAAACGGCCTAATGGGCTACTGATCCGCAAGGTGCGCGTTCCGCTGGGAGTGATCGGGATCGTCTACGAGTCTCGGCCGAACGTCACCGTGGACACAGTGGCCCTAGCGCTGAAGACAGGAAATGCCATCGTGTTGCGTGGTGGCAAAGAAGCTGCGTACAGCAACCAGCGCCTGGTTGAAATCCTGAGTGCAACTGCCGGGCTGCCGAAAGGGGCCATCCAGTTACTCGATTCGACCACCCGCGAATCGGTACAGGAACTCATCCAGGGGCGTGGTTTGGTGGACGTGATCATTCCCCGTGGTGGCGCAGAGCTCATCAATTTCGTAGTGGAGAATTCGATCGTGCCGGTGATCGAAACCGGGGCAGGGAACTGTCATGTTTTCATCGACAAGTCCGCCGACCTCGCGATGGCAGACCGTATCGTGATCAATGCCAAGACCCAACGCCCGTCAGTTTGCAATGCAGCGGAAAAGCTTCTTATGCACGAAGGGATCGCGAGCGCGTACCTGCCGCGCATTGCAAAACAGCTGAGCGAGCAAGGGGTTGAATTGCGGGGCGATGAAGCCACAGTTCGTTTTCTGTCATCCTTCAAGGTTCAACCCGCGACCGAAGCAGACTGGGGCGAAGAGTACCTGCGTTTGTGTATCGCGATACGAGTTGTATCGGGAGTGGACGAGGCCATCGTTCACATCAACCGTTACTCAACGAAGAACTCGGACGCCATCGTGACCGAGAACGAATCGAACGCCCGGCTCTTTCTCCGGGCGGTTGATTCCGCAGCGGTTTACTGGAACGCGTCCACGCGCTTCTCCGACGGGGGCGAGTTCGGGTTTGGCGCCGAGATGGGCATCAGCACGCAGAAACTGCATTGTCGCGGGCCGTTCGCGCTGGTGGAACTGACGTCGTCGAAATACGAAGTCATCGGGAGCGGGCAGATTCGGGCATAGTTAAGGTACCCGAGGTGCGGGGACCCTTCGACTGTGCTCAGGGCAGGCTGCCCGTCACTCCATCATCCCACACACATCAAACGTTCGCGGTACAATCCCTAATTCGCGCAAGGGGCCGTTGTGAGAGGAGTCTCGTCCGAACCAATCAGAACTGTCATTCCTCCGGGCACAGTAGCGCCCGACTTTGATCTGCCTGCGCTCATCGGCGGGGTGAAGCAGCGCTTTCATCTGCGTGAGCAGCTGTCCAAGACGAACGTCGTGCTTGCCTTTTATCCGCTGAACTGGGAACCCGTGAGCGCGCGGCAATTGGTCGAATACCAGGGGCAGCGTGAAAAGCTTTCACCCCGCACGGAAGTGGTCGGAATCAGCGTCGACTCGATTATGAACACGACGGTGTGGGAGCGCGACATCGGTCCGTTCGACTTCACACTATGCAGCGATTTTTGGCCGCATGGTGAAGTGAGCCGATCCTACGGCGTGTTTCGCGAGGCGAACCCGCTCGCTGGCGCCAGCGAGCGCGCCCTGTTTGTTGTGGATCGCAGCGGGAAAATCGCGTTCAGCAAGATATACGGCTTGCAGGAGTTGCCTCCGCTTGCGGAATTGCTCCAGGCACTGCGCAAACTGTGAGACGTTCACGAGCGCGTTCAAGAACCGGTTGCTGCCGCGTGTTCCGTCATTTTCCAGGAGCCTCATGAGAAGTTTCTCGGGCAATCTTCTGGCGTGTGCCCTTTTGCTCTTCAATGCTAACGGGGCCAGTTTGCCAGGCTCCGACAGTAACAAGGCAGATTCTCCCCTTTTCGGTTTCCGTGAGGCTAGTGTGGAACTGGGTGCCGAGACTCGCTTTCTGGCAGTGCCCGATGCGAAGCGTGCCGAGGAGCATCTACGCATTCTTACCCAGGCGCCGCACATCGCGGGGTCTCAGGAGGACAAAGCCACGGCCGAATATGTGGCCGGCAAGTTTCGAGAAGCCGGACTCGATACCGAAATTGTCGAATATCGCGTGTGGTTCAACTACCCATTGGAGATCAGCGTCGACCTCACAGCCCCGGCGGGCGTGGCGATGCACGGTCCCTCGCGCGAGCATGTGGATGGCGACCCTTTTCAGGACGATATACGAGTGACTACTCCCTATAACGGCATGTCACCGTCGGGCGATGTTGAGGCGGAGGTGGTCTACGCAAACTATGGCTCGCCTGAAGACTTCCAGAAACTGGCGCAGATGAACGTCGATGTGCGCGGGAAGATCATTCTGATGCGCTACGGGCAGAATTTCCGGGGGGTGAAATCGTTCATTGCGCAGGAGCGGGGTGCTGCCGGGGTCATTATTTACTCCGACCCGGCCGACGATGGCTGGAAGCGCGGCGACAAGTATCCGCGCGGTCCGTGGCGACCGGACACTGGGGCGCAACGCGGCTCGGTGGGGTACATGTTCCAGTTTCCCGGGGATCCTACGACGCCAGGAGTGGCCGCGGTGCCCTCGTTGCCGGATTCCGAGCGCACGCCGCCGGAGCGATCCGCGCAGATGCCAAAGATTCCAACGACTCCACTTTCGTACGCAGATGCCTGGCCGATTCTCGAACACCTCGCCGGCCCAGAATCGCCGCGCGAGTGGCAAGGCGCGCTGCCGTTTACCTATCACGTGGGAGCCGGCCCGGCGAGAGTGAAGATCCACCTCCAGCAGGACTATCAATACCGCACGATCTGGGACGTGATCGGGCGCGTGCCCGGCAGCGAACTGCCGAACGAGTGGGTGGTCTCCGGCAATCATCGCGATGCCTGGGTCTACGGCGCCGTCGATCCCAACAGCGGGACGGCGGCGATGCTGGAAGCTGTGCACGGGGTTGGTGAGCTGTTGAAGTCGGGATGGAAGCCCAAGCGCACCCTGGTCTTCGGAAGTTGGGATGCGGAAGAGGAGGGCTTGATTGGTTCGACCGAGTGGGGCGAGCAGCACGCGGAGGAACTGAGGCAGGCGACTGCCTACTTCAACATGGACGTCGCGGTTTCGGGTCCCAAGTTCGGGGCTTCGTCGGTGCCCAGCCTGAAACAGTTTCTGCGTGATATAACCAAGGCCGTACCGAGCCCACAGGGCGGAACGGTTTACGACGCATGGCACAAGTCGAATCAACTTGGCAGTGAGGCTTTCAATCCTCAGGAGACGGCCAGCAGCACATTCCGCCCGCCCGCCGCTCAGGCGCATCCTGACGTTCCTGTGGGGGACCTCGGGAGCGGCTCGGACTACACAGTTTTCCTGCAGCACCTGGGCGTCCCGTCGACGGACATCGGTTCCACCGGTCCGTACGGCGTGTATCACTCGGTATTTGACAACTTCAACTGGTTCAAGAAATTCGGTGATCCGGACTTCGTCTACGAGCAGCAGATGGCCCGTGTTTACGGGCTGGAAGCCATGCGCATGGCCGACGCCGATGTGTTGCCATTCGATTACGAGGAGTACGGCAAGGAAGTTGCCGCTTACATCGACGGTGCGAAGAAAAAGGCGGCAAGTAAGTTCGGCAATCGAGGTCCCGACTTCTCCCCGGCGGCCGAAGCAGCGAAACACTTCGAGGAGGCGGGCGCGAAGATTCTGAGTAAAGAGAGGAGGCCCCCGCAGGACGCCAGCAAGCTGAATCGCGCTCTCCGGGACGCGGAACGCGCGCTGCTTCTGCCGGATGGGTTGCCGAACCGGCCGTGGTATCGCCACGCGATCTATGCACCCGGACAATACACTGGGTATGCCGCCGTCGTGATTCCTGGCGTGAATGAGGCCATAGACGCGGGCGACCAGGAACTCACACGCCAGCAGATTATTGCACTCTCGGCGGCTCTCCACCGGGCAGCCGCGGTTCTGGAGGGTTTCCGCTGACTCTGCAATAATTTGCACATCGCAAAGGTCAGGACGAGCACAGTAGTTTCGGTTAAACTTCGAATACGGCAGTAGCCGGGGTTGTTCGCAACAAAGTATCCGTGGATCGTGCTTTCTGTTCCGCGGGCGACTGGCCTTCTGTCTTCAAAAGCTCACACTTCTACGTTTGGCCGCACGAGGACTGATGCCCCTGGCACGTATCATTACGGACTCCGTAGACGATTCCCTGGAACTCAGCATGCAACTCCGTGCACGCGGGTTTCGGGTGGAAACGGTGGCTCCTGACCAAATTCCCGACACGCCCGCCGACCTAGAAGTTCGCTTGGAGGAGTGCGCCCCGGAAGATGTCTTGAGCAAGGCTGCTCAGGTCAAGGAGACCGAAGACCTGTGGGTCTTCGTTGCCCCAGGTGCCCTGGATGATAGGGCGCGGCCCGTGCGAATCGTTCCCCTCGTTTCGCATACGATGGACGTGCCTGCCGCACGAATGTCGATGCCAGGAGCCGGAAGCAAGCCGACGGTTGAACTCCCGATTGCGCAACCGGAGGATGATCCCATCCTGTCTGAACTAGTCACCCTGCAAACGACGCTGCAGGAGGCAGATCCGCAGGCCGAAATTTACGCTGTCCCTGAAACCAGCGACGCAAAGATCGAGACCGTGACAGCCTCGATGACCCCACAGCCTTCGGCCTCGCCGTTGACGGTCATTCCGATTGCGTCAGCCGAGCCAACGGTGGAGCTTCCGTCGGCAAAGGTGAAGGTGGTCGTTCTTCCGAAGACGTCCGAAGTCCCTGGAATCCCGGATGTCCCGGCACGGGTGGAACCTGCAAATTTGGCATTCTCGAACGTGCCGAAAGCTTCCCGCGTACGGACCGGACCTTACAAAATTACATTTCGAACGGGGCCGAGATTCTGGAGGCGGGCTGCGGCCTCGACTGCGTTGCTGGTCCTGGCTGGAACGCTCACAGCGGTTGTCGGTCTGCGCCCACACTTGCCAGCAGCTGGCAAGCCCGGCGCGACCACAGCCCCCGGTGCGTTGTTTCCCACTGCGCATGCTGTCCCACAGGTTTCAGGCCGGACAGATGTCCAGCTCCCTGCACCCGCGGTCTCGAAGGCGGCAGCGAAGGCGACAGAGGTAGTGCGGCCCCAGCCTGCACCGCTAACAGGACAGAATCCGCGAAGAGTGGATCACCCGCGCCGCCACGAATCGTCTTCCGAGGAAGGGATTATTGCTGAAGATACGGTCGTCTTCTACGACCGCAAAGGCCTTCCATCTGCCACAAAAACTCGGCCCGCGACAGGCGTGAAGCACCACTCGGATACGAATTGACTCGGCAGCCTCATTGAGGTTGGGGTGCCAAGGCGCGATCCACCGAAAAAGCTCCACTGCCCCGCACCATCAGCACGACCGCGATTGCCAAGACCAGCAGGTGATACTCAAAGCCCTCGCCTTTCTGCTGGCCGCTCCAGTTCATAAAGAGCCCAAAGTGAGAGTGCACCATCAGGACCGCGACCAGCATATTGCAAGCGATTCCAAACGCGGCGATGCGGCTAAGCGCGCCCAGGATTAATCCGATTCCTCCCATAAACTCCGCGCAGATCGCCAGGAAGGCCAAGGGAGCGGGGATGTGCATCATGTTGGTGAAGAATCCCATGGTGCCGGAAAAGCCGTAGCCTCCAAACCAGCCCAAAGTTTTCTGCGCGCCGTGCGCGAAGAAAATGACGCCCAAAACCAGGCGAAGCAGAGTCAGCGTCCCATCGTCTGAGGTTGCCAGTAGTTTACGAAACATTGCAGTGCTCCTCCCCAATCTTTCAAGTCTTCGAATCCAGCGCTCGTGATCCCTGTGATTTCTTGACTAGTCATGTATTCGGATTACGAAAAATCTAATTTAAGGGGGCTCGAACCCTCTCCAAAATGGAGATGAAAGAACGCAGTTCCGCGACCTCCATCGCTTTTGCGCCGGTCCTGGCCAGCGGCTTGTCGAGGTCTCCGAGCAGTTGCAATCCGCGATCGGTGATCCAGCAGAGAACCTGACGGCGATCCTCCGGGCAGCGTTCGCGCCGGACTAGTTGTTTCGCCTCCAGTTTGTCCAAGAGCCTCGTGATGCCGGGAGTCTTCTCGATCATCCGATCAGCGATTTCGAGGGTGGGTGTGCCCTCTTTGCCCGCGCCGCGCAAAATGCGGAGCACCTTGTACTGTTGCAGAGAAATTCCGCGTGGTTCGACCATTTGGGCAAAGGTCCGCTGCAGCACATCGGCGGTACGGTACAGGCCTAGGATGGCTTCCTGCGCCGGCGATCCAAACGGCTTGGTCTGCCGAATTTCTTCGCGGAGGGTCTTCGGTTTCTTGGCTGCGCGATCCGTCACGGCTGAAATAGATGACATGTCAAAGGATGTTAATTCAAGTTTCTATGTTGCTGGCCGGCGATCTAGTCGAAACCCTTCCCCCTCAGTGTGTTACGTGGTAGTTCGTTGGTTGACGGTGCCGGCGCCAAACCGTATGATGACCGGACTCTAAGGCCGCTCTGTGCGATCTGGCTGTCAATCTCGTTTTCGCCCGCAGGATTTGGTTTCCGTATGAAAGCCGCCAACCCTCTCCAAAACCTTCTCCTAACGGTTCCAGCGGCGGCAACGGCGACATTTCTCGCGTTATTTCCGATCGTCAACCCGTTTGGCGGCATTCCGCTCTTCTTCTCGATGACCTCGGGCTTCACGCCCCAGGATCGGCACCGGGCGGCGTTGAAGACCGCAATTTATGTCTTCGCCATTCTTGTGACATTCATGTTCTTTGGGCGCTTCGTGCTGAACTTCTTCGGAATTTCCCTGCCGGTGCTGAAGATTGCGGGAGGACTCATCGTGGCGAATACCGCATGGGGCATGGTGACCGGTGCTACCCGCATCACTGCTGCCGAGAGCGACGAGGCCACGACCAAGGAGGACATTTCACTGACCCCGATGGCCATGCCGATCCTGTCGGGTCCGGGGTCGATCGGAGTGGTAATGGGGTTGGCTGCGCATGTCGACAGCATGACCGCGTATGTGGGTATGGTGCTTGGAATTGCTGCGCTGGCGCTGACGGTGTATCTGTTCCTGCGTCTGGGCGGCCCGCTGGTGGCGCGGCTCGGCCCAGGCGCGGTGGGGGCGATCAGCCGCATTTTTGGGTTCCTGATCCTGGCGATCGCGGTTCAGCTGGTTTGGGACGGCGTGGCGGACTTCAAGGGGTGATGGCGATCCCATTCGCTTGCGAGACTTTGCCATCCGACGGGCGAGGACCCTTCGGCTAGCTCAGGGCAGGCTGCCCGTCGCTCCATCAAGTTTTGCAATCAGGAAACCTGCTTCAGCGTGACCAGTCTTTCAACCAGTTCCGAGTAGTCTTTCTTCTCCAGCCCGTGGACTTCTTTGTTGTACTCGTCCACCTTCGAAGAGTAGTTCATGGAACAAAACTTCGGACCGCACATCGAGCAGAAGGCGGCTTCCTTGTAATAATCGTCGGGCAGGGTCTCGTCGTGCATGGAGCGCGCTGTCTCAGGGTCGAGCGATAGCGCGAACTGCTTCTCCCAATCGAACTTGTAACGCGCGTAGCTGAGCGCGTCATCGCGGTCGCGCGCGCCTGGACGGTGCCGAGCCACGTCGGCCGCATGAGCGGCAATCTTGTACGCGATGATGCCGTCCTTCACATCTTTGTCGTTGGGGAGTCCGAGATGCTCTTTCGGGGTGACATAGCAGAGCATCGAAGCTCCGTACCAGCCGATCATGGCAGCGCCGATCGCGGACGTGATGTGGTCGTAGCCCGGGGCGATGTCGGTGACGAGCGGGCCCAGGGTGTAGAAGGGCGCTTCGTAACAAAGCTCGTTTTCTTTGTCGACCTGCTCCTTAATCTTGTCGATCGGTATGTGACCCGGACCCTCGATCATGACCTGCACGTCGTGCTTCCCGGCAATTTTGGTCAGCTCTCCCAATGTCTTCAGCTCGGCAAACTGAGCCTCGTCGCTCGCGTCGGCGATACATCCGGGGCGCAGGCCGTCACCGAGGGAGAAGCTGACGTCATATTTCTTGAGGATCTTGCAGATGTCCTCAAAACAGTCGTAGAGGAAGTTCTGCTTATGGTTGTAGGCCATCCATTGGGCCAGGATCGCGCCGCCGCGGCTCACGATGCCGGTAATGCGCTTCGAGACCAGGGGCAGGTACTGAATCAGCACCCCAGCATGAATCGTCATGTAGTCCACGCCTTGGGCAGCCTGTTCTTCGATTACTTCCAGCATGACATTGGCCGTGAGATCCTCGACGCGCTTCACGCGGGCAATGGCTTCATAGATTGGCACGGTGCCGATTGGGACCGGCGAGTGGCGCAGGATGGCTTCGCGGATCTCGTGAATGTCGCCGCCGGTGGAAAGGTCCATCACGGTGTCGGCGCCGTAATGCACCGAGGTGTGCAGCTTTTTCAGTTCCTCGTCGATATTCGAGGTGACCGCCGAGTTGCCGATGTTGGCATTGATCTTGCATAGGGAGGCCACGCCAATGCACATGGGCTCCAGTTCCGGATGGTTGATGTTGGCTGGGATAATCATGCGGCCGCGGGCGACTTCGTCGCGTACCAGTTCCGGGGTGATCTTCTCGCGCTCGGCGACGTAGACCACCTCCTCGGTGATCAGGCCCTGACGGGCATAGTGCATCTGCGAGAAATTGCCATCCTTGTTCTCCACTTTGCGACGAGCGAGCCATTCGGCGCGGGGCTGTACAACTGCGCCGTTACCCTGGTTGCCGTCGGGGCGGGATTCGCTTCTGGGCATGCCATTCGTCGGGATCATGAACTCTGCAACCTCACTCGAAGTTGGGATTCCCCGATTATACGCTGCACTGACAGGCATGGCTGTCTCTGGCTGTTTTCAGGGAGCCTTGAAAAACTTTACCGGAGAAGCGCAGAGAAGATCCGCGGAGGGCGAAGAGATGGCGCTGGGTACGAACAAGAAGATGCGAAGGGGCATCACGTTCTGGTGTCTGATCCGTCTAACAGTGTTCGCCTACAATCATCTGTCTATGCCTGCGAGGTCGTAATGCAAACAACACTGAGGATTCTCTTGGCTGCGTTCGCGATGTCGGGCCTGCTTGCGGTTGGCCAGACCTCCACAAGTGCCAAGCCGGCTGCCGGCTTCAGTATCGAGACGATCGATAAGACCATCGATCCCTGCACCGACTTCTATCAATATGCCTGCGGCAACTGGCTGAAGAACACTGAAATCCCGGCCGACCAGACGGAGTGGGTCAGCTTCACGGAACTGTATGAACGCAATTTGGTGACCCTGCGGAGCATCCTGGAGAGGGCGGCGGCGGCCGGTCCAAGCCGGAACGTCATCGAGCAGAAGGTCGGTGACTACTACGGAGCCTGTATTGACGAGAAGAGGGCGGACGCGAAAGGGCTGGATCCGTTGAAGCCTGAACTCGATCGTGTTGCCGCTGCGAAAGACAAGTCGGCTTTGATCGACGTCATCGCTCGCTCGCACATGGTAGGCGCGAACAGCCTCTTTGGCTTTTATTCTGCGCCCGATCTGCACCATGCGGACCTGGTCATCGCCTACGTCGACCAGGGCGGGCTGACGCTGCCCGACCGCGACTACTACATCAAGGACGATCCTAAGCGCGCAGAGATGCGCCAGCATCTGGTCGAATACGCTACCCAAATTTTCACGCTGACCGGCAGGATGCCGCAGCAGGCGGCCGACGCTGCACAGACGGTATTGCGCATCGAGACCGCGCTGGCCAAGGCGGAGATGGACCGCACCCTGCGCCGCGATCCCAAGAATCGCGATCACAAGATGAAGCGTGAGGACGCGGTCGCCATGGCACCGAACTTCTATCTGAACCGCTACTTCTCGGCCATCCAAGCGCCAGCGTTCTCCGAACTGAACGTCTCGAACCCGGAATTTTTCAGGCAGGTGAACACGGTGATTGAAAGCGAGTCCCTGGAGTCGCTGAAGACCTACGTCAGTTGGCATTTGCTGGACTCAACGGCGCCCTGGTTATCGAAGCCGTTTGTGGATGCCAATTTCAAGATGCAGCAGCAACTCACAGGACAGTCGGAAATCCAGGCGCGCTGGAAGCGGTGCGTGGACGCGACCGACGCGGCTCTAGGCGAGGCGCTTGGCCAAAGGTACGTCGAGGAAACGTTCGGCGCGGATGGCAAGCAGCGGATGCTCAAGATGGTGGATGCTCTGGAGACGTCGCTCGATCAGGACATCCGGACGTTGCCCTGGATGAGCGAGGAAACCAAGAAGCAGGCGAAGCTCAAATTGGAGGCCATCCGCAACAAAATCGGATATCCGGACGTCTGGCGCGACTATAGCGCCCTGCAGATCGAATCCCGCGATCTGCTAGGCAATTATCTGCGGGCGAACGAATTCGAATCCAAACGTCAGGTTGCCAA
>Ga0307475_10002477_pt1 | contig 11120 bp, 11 predicted proteins | sample atmos_gasesECM1C_FD_203317 | JGI IMG/M metagenome (GOLD analysis project Ga0307475, IMG submission 203317) | Hardwood forest soil microbial communities from Morgan-Monroe State Forest, Indiana, United States - atmos_gasesECM1C_515 | ecosystem: Environmental > Terrestrial > Soil > Temperate...
GCAAAACTGCGGCTTTTAGTGATGACAGAGGCGTAATTTTCCTCGGCTCAGCTATCGGCTGCGAAGCGTCAACCCAATGAAGAGGTGGTGGCGGTTCACTCAGTGGGCCACCACAGTTGAACTCGGTGTGGTAACTCCTTGGTGCAGCAATCGCTTTCGCAGACTGCGACTTTGCGGACAGTCGCGGACACGGCGTACACGCTGAAGAATCGCATTCATCCTGCCGAACCAGCTAACTACCGCTCCCTTGCGGATGCTCTCGACTGGCAAAACCAGTATCTGATGGCGCTGTTTCGTCCCCAGACCGACGGAAGACCCGCCGCTACGCTGGAGGGTCATCGAGTCATGCCCAGGTCGAAATCGAAGATAACTTCGACATAGCGGCCGGAGTAGTCGGGCGGGAGAGGGGGAAAATAGTCGATGCTGAGGAGGGCACGCTGCGCGGAATCGTCCAAAGAACGATTGCCGCTGGGTTCGGTGACGCGGATGTTTTTGACAGAGCCATCGCGATTGATGGTAAAGGTGACAGTGGTTTTGGCGCGACGAGCGGCGCGCACGTTGGGGTCGATGGTGTTTTGCATCCAATTCTGGCTGATAGCGCGAACGATGGACTGCACGTACCAGGGATAGCGTCCGGCGAAGTCGCCACCGCCCTCGCCGCGAGCGGCGAGTCTGCCGTCGATGGGTCCGGGAGTATGGGGGTAGCTGGAGGGAATGCTGGCGAACCCCTCCTTGCCGGGGACCGCGTTCTCAGCATCGTGCGTCTTCTTTTCGGGGACTCTGGACGGGTGGCTGGGGCGAAGCGCCCTTTCCCTCGTCCACTTGGGAATCTCGGTGACGGTTTCGGGTTTTATTTCCGGGGCGGGGGGAAGGGGGTCACCCTTGTGGAGACTCTTGGTGGGATCGGCAACGCCACTGTCGGTGACGTTAGTGGGCTGAAGCATGAGAATGCCAGCGGGGGCGACGATATTGACTTTGAAGCTGGAATCGTCGCCGCCACCGATACTGCCCCATTGATTGCCGGAATGTTGAAGCGAGACGCCCGCGAGCATGACGACAGAGAGAGCGAGGTGCAGGAACACAGAATAAAACAAGAAGCGCTGGAACGGGAATTGGTCGGTGGTGGAGATGGCGTAGGACATTTTAAGAAGTCAGTTATCAGTTCACAGTAAGAAAGCACCCTCGATTCTGTTGTGGCCTGACAATCTTAATTTTACGCCGGGCCGCGGCCAGGGGGTGAGCCAATTTAATCAGCTATTCAGCCGAAAAAGTGAGCCGGTGATGTATGCATTCGATCTGCTACGAGCCAAGCCTTGGCTCGACAATTTGACTGCCCGGGATCCGCGACGGATTTCAACTGTACGAGATCACTAGCGTTTCTCGGGAACTGACAGTGAAATCCACAGCTTGGTAGTATCATCCCCGCTATGTTCTGCCCCGAGTGCAAAGCTGAGTACCGCTCTGGCTTTACTCATTGCGTCGATTGCGACGTGGATTTAGTTCAGGAATTGCCTGAGGAATTGACACAAAGTCGGCAGCGACTGCGGGAGGGTCTGGAGCGGGGACAGTCAATCAGATTGCGTGGAACTCTGCCAAGAACTGAAAGACGCCGGGATTAGTATGAAGTTTCACAGATTCCCTTGGGGCCTCGTTCTGGCATGGGAGTTGACTGGCGTTTCAAAATCAAAGTGCCTCTCAGTCTATGTGACCAGGCGCGACAGCTGGTGAACGAGAATCCTGATGAAATTGTCGAGTTATCGCCGGACCCGGGCTTGACAGAACAGGAGGACGCGGCCAAACGCCTATCTAAGAAAACTTCACCCTGACGATGCCGTAGTCGAAATCCTCTCAAAGAAACGCGAGGACGACTCGTCAATCGTTGAACTCTCATTGGACACGAATCTCATTCGCTTTAGGAGTGAACGACATGACGATGGCACCGTGAAGTTATTCGTGCTCCCCGAAGACGAATCGCGTGCACGTGAGATTGTCCGTGAGATAAAAGAAGGCAAACCACCCGGATGAGGCGCGTCTACATGCTTGGTGAATTCTCGTCAACTTGATCGGCTGGCCCCACGAGGGATTCCACATCACCGAGTAGCCAGGCGGCCTTGCGACCGCCCGGCCCTCTCAGAACTGGGCGTGAAAGTTTCCCTTCACCCAGCTCAAGCCCTTCGAACGCCTCTTTAAAGGAGACGCGGCTTCGAAACGGAAAGATGCTGATCATGAACCCGGTCATGGCACTCTGGATGAAGTAAAACGCAGTTCGTGGCACCTGTGGAACCGCCCTTCACACGGGCGACGCAGTAATGAAGCCGCCAGCCGGTGGTCCGGGTGATTTTTGTATTACACAGCATGCAGAATCCACGTTGTTCATACCAGAGATAGCGAAGAGTGTGGGTACCCCGAAACGTTTCCAGCATGTGAGCCGCTTCACGTTCTTCGTAGTAGGTTTCATAGGCAGGATCGTACGGGTTCGCTTCGCCTTTGACCTTGACCTTCCGTTTGATGGGAGTGCTTTGGGCGTGGAACAGCCGAACTTTCTTTGGCCGTCCCTCGTCATCGCAGGTTTCGTCGAAGAAGGTCCAATCGCGATCCTTACGCTGTTCAAAATATTTCGTTTTGACCCAGCGCGAGGGCTTGTTCGGGTGCCTTCGTCGTGCCCATTTCCACAGATTAGAGAAGATGGTGTGATCCACGCGTCCAAAGATGCGTTTACTCACCACGTGCCGATGATAGTTCGCCCAACCACGAATCTTGGGGTTGAGTTGATCGATCAGAGCGGCAGCAGACATGCCACGTGCGTCGTTGATGATTTCTCGGATGCCTCTCAGGAAGGTTCCAACATTTTTCTTGGAAGGCTTGATGAGCAGTTTCCCGTTAGGGTATCTGCGCACGTTTTGTCCGAGAAAATCAAAGCCGTGCTCCACGTGCGTAATGACGGTCTTGGTCGGAGAAAGTTCAAGACCTCGTTCTTGCAGAAACTGCTCGACGAGGGGCTTGATTTCTCCTTCCAGTAATTCTTTCGATTTACTGGTGATGACGAAGTCATCCGCATACCGGACGAGATGAACACAAGGTTTCTCACCTCCATGGGATCGGAGACGTTTCTCTGCAGGAAACTTTTCCTGCAGGGCTCGTTCCAGTCCATCCAGCGCGCAGTTAGCGAGCGCGGGAGAGATAATTCCACCTTGGGGAGTCCCGTCCATAGATTCGTGAAGGACGTGTTTTTCCATGTACCCGGATTTCAACCACTTCTGGAGAATGACTCGATCTATCGGGACGTGAGCCAACAGCCAGTCGTGTGAAATCTTATCGAAACAGCTCTTGATGTCACCTTCCAGAATCCACTGCGCGTTGGCTCTTCTCAGTGCAAGAAAGCACTGTCCATTGGTATCCATTTCGGTGGGGTGTAACTTGCGATTTGATTCGCAACGTCCTGGTAATGTGGCGTACTCGTAGAAGTAACCGACCTCATGGCTTCAAATCCCGACCCTACGGAGTATTGGCCCGGCATTTCAGATTTCAAATTGACGGAAACTTCTGGCCTGAAATAACTCCCGGTTGGCTTGTGATCCAGGCACAATCTTCGGTCACAAGCTCGTCGCACCGGTGGTCCCGGCAGGTGCTAGTCTGGCGTAGCAGCCGATGAACAACCGTGAAATCCAGGCAGCTTGGAAGTATCACGACGGCACCAAGCACTCCTACTCGAGTGTTCGTGACCGTCCTCACCTCCTGGATTGGGCGAATCGTCCGTTGCCCTTCAAAATCTACCCCAAGATAGAGCCTCTTCCACTGCCGCGGGACGTGCCGCAAACAGGGGTGGCCGTGTTCTCTGCAATCTCAGAACCAGCGCCTTCGTCGCGGGCTGATTCGGTCCCCAGCGTTCAGGATCTGACGCGCCTCCTCTATTTCTCGGCAGGGATTACCAAACAGCGTGCATATCCGGGTGGAGAAATCTACTTTCGCGCCGCGGCTTGCACCGGAGCTCTCTACGAGATCGAACTGTATGTCGTGACTGGCGGTCTCCCGGGCTTGGATGACGGCGTGTATCACTTTAATCCGGCGGATGTATCGCTGCGGCTTCTGCGAAGGGGTAATTTTCGGGGAAACCTGGCTCAGGCGACGGTGATGGAATCCGGGGTCGCTCACGCGCCCGCCACGATCATCTGCACCGGAACGTACTGGCGGAACGCCTGGAAGTACCAGGCGCGTACCTATCGCCATTTCGGTTGGGACAACGGCACCCTGCTGGCAAATATGCTGGCCGTTTCTGCGGCTTCGCGGCTGCCAGCCGAGATCGTGCTCGGGTTCATGGATGCCGAGGTGAACCGGCTACTCGATCTGAATACACGGCGTGAGGTTTCCTTGTGCCTCGTACCGATCGGGCGCACATCGGAGAGTTCGCTGCCGGCACCGAGAGAGGTTCCGGCACTAGGCCTGGAGACAATTCCGCTTTCACAGCACGAGGTCGAATATCCCACCATGCTTGAGATGCACGACGCGTCTTCGCTTGACTCCGTAAAGGAAGTAAATCAGTGGCGCGGCAAGCCACCAGTCCTTTCATCTTCCGCTCTGGCGGGCGAGGCGGTTCCCCTCCCGCGGCTGCCGGAAGAAGAACAACCGAAGGATACGATCGAGCAGGTAATCCAGCGTCGCGGCTCTACTCGAACGTTCGATAAGGCGGCGTCCATGACACTGGCACAACTTTCTACCATTCTCGACTACGCCACGCGAGGTCTTCCGGCTGACTTCCTTGAGTCTCCCAGCGCGCAGCTTAACGATCTTTACCTGATCGTGCATTCAGTGCACAGGCTCAAGCCGGGCGCATACTTCTTCGGGCGCGAGCACAACACCCTAGAGCTTTTGAAGGAGGGGGAATTCCGCGCCGAGGCCCATCATCTTGGCCTGGAGCAGGAGCTGCCGGCGGACGCCTGCGTGGACGTCTTCTTTCTCGCCGACTTAAAACGCATCTTGGAGCGATATGGGAACCGCGGCTACCGGGCCGTCCAGCTGGAGGCGGGCGCCATCGGCGGCAGGATGTACCTGACTGCTTATGCCCAGCACCTGGGTGCGACCGGGCTGACCTTCTTCGACGATGATGTAATTAAATTCTTTTCACCGCACGCAAAGGACAAGAGTGCCATCTTCCTGCTCGCGATTGGCAAGCCGCTGAAGTGCAAACCACAGTAGGGCCAACTCCCGGATCGTCGGCATTAGCGGAAGTAATTCTCCCAGGTCCGATTCGCACTATTACTTCCTTAACTAAACCATCTAGAACGATGTCAATGAGTGCCTTGCCCTGAAGTCAACGGTTGAAAGGGAGCTTACAGGACGGTCACATGACCAGAAACGGAAAATTCATGCCTCGTGCCGCAGCGCCGTAATCGGATCCAGATTCCCAGCCCGCGCCGTCGGCAGCCATGCGGCCAGCAAAGAGACCCCGGCGAGGACGACCACGATCGTTGCCAGCGGAATCACACCGAACGAGGTCTTCGTGAACATCTGGAACCGCACCAGACGCTCGATCAGGATACTTCCGAGCAGTCCGACCGCGAGCCCGAGAGACACGACCCGGGCGACCATGAGCAGGATTAGCTTCAGAATATCTCCGCGCTTCGCGCCCAGGGCCATGCGCACGCCAATCTCCTGCACGCGCTGCGAGACGTTATACGAAATCACGCTGTAGATACCGATGGCTGCCAGCGCCAGCCCGAGGGCGGCAAAGCTGCTGAACAACGCCATGTTGAAGCGAGGCTGCTGCGTCTCTTCGCCCAGCGATTCGTCGAGTGTGCTCGGCTTGCCGACAGCCAAGTCTTTGTCGAGATCGCGCGCTTTGAGGCGCACGGCGCTGACGATGGCCAGCGGACGGCCCGCGGTGCGCACAGCCAGCTCCCGTCCGGCCGGGGCGTACAAGGTGTACGGCAGGTATACGGCCGGAGCCGGAGCCTCGGCGATGCCTGCATTCCTGGTATCGCCGATGACGCCCACCACGGTGACGCCGGCGGCGACTCCCGGAGCCGCGAGCACCTGCGGATTGTCGGGCGCTTGCGCCAGATCGTCGATCTGCATGGTCCGGCCTACTGGATCCTCGCCCGTCGGCCAAAGACGCGCAGCGCTTTCGTTGATGAGCGCTACGCGCACGCCGCTTTCGATTTCCGTCTCGGTGAACTCTCGTCCGCGCTTGAGGGGAATGCCGAGGGTCTCCGGATACTGGCGGCTGATAAGGGCGATGGCCACTTTACGGCCGTTCATGGGCGGTTGGCCGGGGATGGAAAAGGAGGACCGCCATCCCATATAGGGCAGGCCCGCGTTGCCGAGGCTAGCGGCCTGGACGCCAGGCAAATTCATGACGCTTTCCAGCAGTGTGCGGGCGAGCGCGTTGCGCTGCTGCCAGGTAGGGTAGCGTTTGGGCGCGAGAGTGAAGTCGATGCGGACGACCCGCTCCGGCTGGAAGCCCGGATCGACGTGCAGCATCTGGACAAAGCCGCGCACCGCCAGGCTTGCTCCGGCCAGCAGGATCACGGAGAGCGAAATCTCCGCCACCACCAACCAGCTGCGGACGGCGTGTCCCCGCAGGCTGCCGATCGCGCCGCCGCCGTCTTTGAGCGTGCCCACCAGGTCCGGCCGCGACGAGCGCAGCGCCGGCGCGAGGCCGAACAGAATGCCGGTGAGCATGGACACGACCAGCGAGAACAGCAGCACGTAGCCGTTGATGGTGATACGCGCTTCGTTCGGTACATAGTCCGGTGGAATCAGCGCGACGATCAGCTGCGTAGCGCCGATCGCGAACAACACGCCGAGCGCGCCGCCCACGACCGACAGCAGCACGCTTTCGGTGAGCAGCTGCCGCACCAACCGGCCGCGGCCTGCGCCGATGGCAATCCGCATCGCAATCTCGCGGGCGCGTCCTGTGGTCCGGGCTAGTTGCAGGTTGGCCACGTTCACGCAGGCAATGAGCAGCAGGAGGCCGACGGCGGCCAGCAGCAGATGCAGGCTCGCGGTCATGTCGCCGCTGGCCACGGTGATATCCATGTAATTCAGCAAGATCGTGCGCAGCTGGCCCTTCGGATAATCCTGCGGGTGCTCCGCAGCGAACTGGATGTTGAGCTGATTCAGTTGCTGTTCGGCGGCGTGTTGCGTCACGCCGGGCGCGAGGCGCACGATGACCGCGAGGCCGCTGGGGTCCTTCGGATCCATGCGCAGCGGCAGCCAGAAGGCCTCGTTGGTCCACCAGCCGAAGCGCGGCGGCATCACGCCGATGATGGTCCGCGGCACGTCATCAAGCGTGATGCTGCGGTTGATCACGTGGAGATCGCCGCTGAAGAAGCGCTGCCAGAATCCGTAACTCAGCACCACCACTGAGCCGGTCCCCCACTCGGTCCGATATCGTAGGGCTGGATGGTCCGCCCGATGAGCGGCTTCACTTCGAGGAAGTTGAAACCTCCGCCGGTAAGGAAGACGCCGTAGAAGTTCTCTGGATTGATACCGCCCGTCAGCAGGACCGGCCTCACGCTAGTGGCCATCACCTCGCCAAAACGCCGGCAGCTTCTCGACCTCCGCCATCTCCCGCTGCGAATACCAGTGCCAGCCATGCACAGCGTCTTTGGGGCCCAGCACCGCCGGCGCCCAGATCTGATTCGGCCTGGCGTAGGGGTACGGGGCAATCAGGACGCCGTAAACCACGCTGAACAACGCGATGCTTGCCCCGATGCCCAGCATCAGCGAGAGAAGCGCTACCACAGTGAAACCGGCATTCTTGCCGAAGGTGCGCAGCGCGAAGCGCGCATCTTGCCACAGCCGCTCGGACCACAACCAGACTTCCATCGCACCATCCTCGCTTTACGTATTGCCGGGCCTATGAATTCTGGTCCGGCAGTGGAGACAGCAACCGCGCAATGGCACTCGAGAAGCGCTCCCATTTCGAGGTCTCCGCCGAGAGCCGCTTGCGGCCCTTCGCCGTGAGCCGGTAAAACCGCGCCTTGCGATTGTTCTCGGAAAGGCCGTCATCGGCAACGATGAGTCCGCGCCGCAACAGCCTCTGCAGCGCCGGGTAGAGCGACCCGTGCCCCACCTGCAGCACCTCGTCGGATCGCTGCTGGATGACGCGGGCGATCGCATGCCCGTGCGCGGGCCCAAAGGCGAGCGTCTGCAAAATCAGCAGGTCCAGAGTGCCCTGCAGCAGTTCGAGTTGCTGTCCCGCTCTCCAGTCGTCATTCGAACTGAAGGTAGCCCCGTTCAGGTCGAATATCAAGGGGAGAGTCGAACTAAACTGAGCGTCAAATCGCCAATGCACTCACCCACCCATGACGGTGGGGTAGCCAGGGAATGTAGCTTCTCCGTTTCTGGACGGATTACGGCAAATTGCGGCCGGTGGCCTCGGAGGATTTTTCTTGCCTTTTATTCTCGGCGCCATTAAGCAGCGAACCGGGCAGTACTCGGGAGGCCTTTTTCTTTTCGCCGGCGCTTTCTTTGCCGCTGCTTTGATTCTCTTGCAGCTTGGCACCAAATGGCGCGCGAGCTGGCAGGAGGAATCGGTGGAGCGGGCAGGAATCTTTTCGTATCGCGGTTTTCCCGGAACGCCCGTGGAAGAAGCCGCCGAATGAAGTGCGCACGGCCAGCGCAGAGTTCTCTCTAGGAGGAGTCGCGAAAAGGTAGTTATAGTCGGGAACGGCGGCGGGGAGGGTGCAGCATTGCGCCGACGCTTACACAAACGCAAATGCGCTCTCACCTGCGGCACGGGCCATCTGTCAGTATGGCGTGCCTGGCGATAGACGTGGCCGCGCTCGGCATTTCAATTCGGGCCAGCGCGCCCTAACCTCCGGATGTCGGCAAGCCGGAAGAGTAATCCGCGCTTCCCAAGTGTGCACGACAAAACTATCTCACGCTACGAACGGGACCCGCGAGATCTTCGCGAGCGGTACGCAAAGCAGCTCGGGATCGACAAACGAAGAGTCAGCCTGCCCGCAGCCATTAAGAAATCGATTCGATTAAGGTCAGAATGCGATCGCCCCAATCGTTGCTTGCCACGGCTTGCTATTAACGAGGGAACAAAATCCGACGGCAATCGGTTCTAGATCGGGATACCCTATTCGATCAGCCTTCTAAACTAACCGCTCAGCGAAAAACCGGACGGGCCTCGCCGATGTCACAGATTTTGTTCGGTCACCCGCCTTCGCCCGGCGACGGCGCGGCGAGAGAGTGCCTGTGCTACGAAAACCTGCTCCGAATCGACTTTTTCCGCAAACTGGAAGCCGTGCCCTGACGAAAAACCATTTATGAGATGACTTCATGTACAGCCGACGGAAGCGCGCGAATAATGAAAATTACCGGGGCCATGCTAATTGGGAGTCCCAAAATAAGAATGCGGGCTCAGTGGAGTTCGAGCGTTCAGCGCCCGGAAACCGACATTTGCAAGGAGTATAGAGAACCGCGCGCCAAAATAAACAACGTCTTTCTATCTCTGCCGCCAAACAGAAGCTGTAGCGGCCGGCCTGGAATATTGACCGTGTCAATTAAGCGCCCGGACTTGTCATAGACAAACACTTGCCCCGCGCCAATGTAGACATTGCCTTGCTTATCTAGAGCCAGACCCTCACCGCCCCGTTCCGCAAAAAGTTTAAGGTTTGTAAATGTGCCGTCCGTTCCGACGTCGGCAATATAGGTCTTCTCCTCTTCCTCATTACTGACATAGAAATCCTGGCCTGCGAGGGCCGGAGCCATGCCGAAAGCTCTCAACTCGTCATTTAGCCTTGCGCCGTAATAGAGCCTGCCGCTGACGAATGCCTCGCTCGCAGGAATAAAGGTTGTGCCATCCGGGGAAACATACTGGTAGGGTTTTACTGCCGACTCAGCATTGAAAAAGTCGCCCCCGCTTCGCCAAATGTCGACGGGGAGAATGGGAGTGAGCCCCGGACGCGACTTCGTCGGCTCTGCCACTAGTTGCTCGATGCGATCGTCCGGCGAATCGGGCTTAAAGCTGTATACGGTTCCGTTGCCGGCAGAGGCAATGACCAACAAGTCGCCGGCTTTATCAAACGCCAGTTCCGCCGGGTCCAGGGGATTGTCGCGGACGATCGAGAGGTGGTGTTCCACGGCAGACCAGCGATAAATCGTCTGGGCACGGGAATCAACAAAGTAGAGATTTCCTGACGAATCGATGGCCCCACCGGAGATATTGAAAAAGCCATCCGCGAGTTTTTCCACCTGCGCATCCGGCGCGAGAAGCGCCGAGTGCGGTTTCGTCGAGGCTGCCGGAGCTTGGCCGGAATAGTCCAGCCATGCGAACTCCCGCTGCCGAAGCTCGAAATTGTGGGTCTCATCGAAAATGGCGCTGTCGAAGGAAACCTTACTATTGCTATAGCAGTGAACGTTACGGAAGTGAATATTCTTGGATTCTATAAGCTTGATTGCATAAGGAAACGGCTGAAAACTGCTCACGACACGATACATGTGCAGGTTCGCCACCGTAATGTCGCTGGAATTGCGAATTTCAAGCGGCACGGCGAAGCCGCTTTCGCCTCTTTCCTCTTCCGTTTGGAGCGCATAGATCTGCCAGTTCGAGACATGGTCCAGCACAACTTCGTTCCTCACGTGGTGTTCGTTGGAAAGCTCGTAAACACGTCCCGAGGTCGCCGTATGAGAAACATAAAAACCTGCTTGTGCAAACGTGCTTGGGGTCCAAATATCAACAAAAGTTCCGCCGCCACCCTGCGTCACCCAAATACTCGGGTACTGTCCATCCCAACGCCGTTTTAGATCGGGATCGGCCGTGTGAGTGTTGTTGTAAATCTGCTGCACCCAAGTACTCGAGGTTTGTTGTGTCGGGGCGCCGGGAGTGACAGTGCCGTGCCCCCCTAGGATGCGCACATCATTCATCAGCGAGTCTGGCCCCGCCATCCACATCGCAGCGACCGCACGCGGGTTTATGCCGTTCGTAAAGAGACCGATGCCGGTTACGATATTTGTCCCATTCGGCGGCGTCTCCAACAGAGCTTTCGGGTCGCCAAGTCCCTGAAACGCCGGCGTCGAATCGGCAAGAAGAAGCCTGGTGACGCTGGGATGCAATCCGACCAGGACCGTATCCGGCTTCAACAGGATTGTGTCTGTGACGCGATATT
>Ga0307475_10002478_pt1 | contig 11120 bp, 7 predicted proteins | sample atmos_gasesECM1C_FD_203317 | JGI IMG/M metagenome (GOLD analysis project Ga0307475, IMG submission 203317) | Hardwood forest soil microbial communities from Morgan-Monroe State Forest, Indiana, United States - atmos_gasesECM1C_515 | ecosystem: Environmental > Terrestrial > Soil > Temperate...
TGCGCCCCACTGGGGCTTGCCGCCGGCCAACATGCCAATGATTTGGCAGGGGCTGACCGACGCCCAGATTTGCCAGTCGATCAAGGACCCAAAACAAAACCGCGGTCGGAACCTTGATCAACTAGTCGAGCACCTCACGGAAGATCAATTGTTGATGTGGGGGTGGAATCCAGGCGAAGGTAGAACTCCCGTCCCCATGCCGCATGATGAGTTTGCGGCAAAAGTAAAGCGGTGGCGGGCGGCGGGAGCACCTTGCCCGAAGTGAAGCCAGCGCGATAGTCGCCGTTCATTGAACAAATGCTTCATCCGCTCGATTCGGCGGACTGACGGTCTCATGATGAAGGTCACTGATCGCGCCCGACAAAATCGGGCCACCTGCGCACCGACCCACATGCGGGAAGTCCTGCCAGAGAGACTCACTTTGCAGGTACGCTGCTCACCAGCTTGCCGCAGCACTCCGGTCGCTCCGGCAGGCTTGACCGATCCCATCCGCCGCCGAGGGCTTGGATCAGCAACACCGTGCTGGCCATTCGCCGGCCCAGGATATTCACCGCCGTCACTTCGTCCGCGAGGGCCGCACTCTGCGCTGTAATCACCTCGAGATAGCTTGTGACTCCCCCTTTATAGCGAGTGGTGGACAGGTCTAACGAGCGCTGCGCTGCCGCTACCGCTTCATCCTGAACCTTGGCTTCGTTTTCTAGAATTCTTACGGCCGCCAGATTGTCTTCTACTTGTTGGAATCCAGTCAGCACATTCTCTCGATAAGCGGCGACCTGAAAATCATATGCGGCACGCGCCTGATCGGTGAGGGAACGGCGTCTCCCGACGTCGAAGACAGTTCCAACGGCCGACAGTCCAATAGACCATAAGCCGCTCGGGCCGTTGAGCAACGTCGTGATAGCCGAGCTTTCAAATCCTCCGGAGGCGCTTAAGTTGATCGACGGATAATAGGCGGACTTCGCAACTCCGATCTGCGCGTTGGCAGAGGCTACACGCCGCTCTGCGGCCGCGATATCCGGCCGTCTCTCCAGCAGTTCCGACGGCACGGAAATAGGTATGTGCGGAGGCGGTGCCGTGAGAGGCAGCGGAGGAAGACTAAACTCTGCGGGAGGCTTCCCGATGAGAATTGCAACTGCATGTTCGTACTGTGCTCGCAGCACTCCGACATCAATGGCCGCCGCGCGGGTAGTTTGCAGCTGAGTCTTCGCCTGCTCCACTTCCACTTCGGAAGCAATGCCGCCCGCGAACCGGCTCTGATTCAATTCCAGGGCCTGCTCATACTGCGTAACCGTAGAGTTCAGGAGCTGTTCCTGGGCGTCGAGGCTGCGGGCCTGAAAGTAATCGATGGCCAGATCCGCATGCATGCTTAGATTGACCGTAGCCAAGTCGGCAGCGCTGGCTTGCGCTTGCTCTCGATAGGACTCCACGGTTTTTCGAACTCGTCCCCAGACGTCGGCCTGGTAGGAAACGTCGAAAGGCAGTACAAAGTCGTTCTCGGTAATGCCGTTAAAAATCCCATTTGGAGGCGGACGGCGGGCCGACACCCGCGTCCGAGTCGCCGATGGCGCGACCGTCACAGTCGGATAATAGTCGGCCCGATTGTAGCGTAGGGCAGCTCGCGCTTGGCGGAACTGCGCCTCTGCGGCCTTCAGATTCTGGTTGCCGACGTTGATCTGCTGCTCGAGCGCATCAAGCTGCGGATCTTGAAATATCGTCCACCAATCACCACCAAGATTCTGATCATTCGGTTGGGCGGGCTTCCAGTCCCCCATCTCTTTATAGGCGGGTGGCGCCTGCACAACAGGCGGATGGTACTTCGGTCCTACGGTGCATCCTGTGAACGCGAGCACCCCGAGCGCGAGCAGGCCAGTGCACAACCGTCCCTGTCGAGAATTCTGGACCAAAGTCATGTCCTGACGGCCTCTCACTTGGCATCTCCCGGCAGGCTTGCCTGAACAATTTGGACTTGTTGTCCGGAGACGATTGAATCGGGCGGATTGACAACGACCTGATCGCCAGCCCTGAGGCCCGCGACGATTTCAATCTGATTGCCGAAATCGTGTCCGGGAGTCACGGGGGCGAGCACCACTTTTCCGTCGTTCACGGTCGCGACATGTAGTCCCTCCGAGCGAAATATCAGAGTATTCACCGGGAGCAGGAAGGTGGAAGCCTGGGTTGGAACCGCCAAGTGAACCTCCGCATACGAACCCGTGAGCAGCGTGCCGGTCGGATTGTCCACATCGATTTCAATCAACAGGGTACGGGTCGTAACATTGATGTCATTGGCGGTGCGCACCAGTTTTCCCTGAAACTTGCGTCCAGGAAACTCGGTAAGATTGAGGTCCGCCGTCATGCCGATCTTGATTCCTTGGGAGTATTCCTCCGGGACGTTGACGTAAACACGCAAGACCCCGGGCTGAACGATGTGGAAGAGATCGGTTTTTACCCCGCCACCGCTGCCAGAGTTGATGAGGTCGCCGATGTCTGTGTTTCGCGCCGTAATCACGCCATCGAACGGCGCGTAGATTTTTTCAAACGACACCAACGCCGAGTACTGCTCGACGGCTGCCTTGTCTGCCTCAACGATTGCTTTATTCGCATTGTAGGTGCCGACCGCGTTGTCGACGTCCTGCTGAGATACGGCGTTACTCTTCAAGAGTCCCTGGTACCGGGTTTTGGTGATGGAGGCGAGCTCGAGATTCGCCTGTGCGGTTAACAGGTTGCTGCGAGCTTGCTGGAGTTGCTGGTCGACTTCTGGCGTTTCGATCAGAGCTAGGAGTTGACCCTGTTTAACGCGCGCGCCAATATCGAAATACCACTTCTTGAGATAGCCATTCGTCCGCGAGTAAATTGGCGAAGTGATGAATGGCTGCACGTTTCCGGGCAGGATGATTTCATCAGTGGGCGCAGTTTGTTTTGGCGAAACCACCGAGACCGCAGGCACGGCCGCTTGAGCCGTTTCCGCGTTCAGAGTATTTCGGGCTTTGACGCGGGACCAGATGCCCGACATCAATAAGATGGCCACCGCAATCACTGCAATCGCGAGGATAAGCCATGATTTGCGCGAACGCTTCCTTGCGCCGCCATGATTCGACGAGAGTATTCCCCCGCCGATCTGTAGCGTGTCTTCGATTCGAGAATGTTCTGTTTGAGGCATTATGTATTTCTCCATACCGCCTGTTACCATTAAGCCCTCTCCACTTCGGCCGGATGACGTCGTCTGCCCTGCAGGACGCTGAAAAATGCCGGAACAAACAACAGCGTCGAGGCAGTCGCGAAAATCAGTCCACCGATAACTGCCCGGCCGAGAGGAGCATTTTGTTCACCGCCGTCCCCTAACCCCAGAGCCATCGGCACCATTCCGATGATCATGGCCAGGGCGGTCATCAGCACGGGGCGAAAACGCGTGAAGCCCGCTTCCAGTGCGGCGCTGATGGAATCCATCCCTTCCGTCATTTTCTCCGTAGCGAAGCTCACTACCAGGATGCTGTTTGAGGTGGCGACGCCCATGCACATGATGGCTCCCATCAGCGCGGGTACGCTCAGATTCGTATGCGTTATAAACAAAAACCAGGCAATCCCAGCCAGTGCCGCGGGCAGTGCTGAAATCATGATGAAAGGATCGAGCCACGACTGAAAGTTAACTACGATCAGCAGGTAAACGAGCACGATCGAGAATACAAGTCCGCCCAACAGACCGATATAGGATGCTCGCATGGTCTGAACCTGCCCGCGGACAACCACTCGAGAGCCGCGCGGCAGTTGCTGGCGTGTAGCGTCGATGATTTTGTTGATGTCGCCGGCCACGCCACCCAGATCGCGTCCAGCAACAGCGCCAAAGATGTCAATCACCGGGGCAACGTTGTAGTCAGAAACCACAGCCATCCCTGTTCCTCGCTCTGTCGACACCAGACTGGCCATGAGAGATGGAGGGGCTGTTGGATTAGTGCCCGTGATCGGAATGTTCTCTACATCCTGCAACGTGTTCGTGCGATATTGCGGCGTCTGAGTCGCGATTTGATAGCTGACGTGATTCTTTGGGTCAAGCCAGAACGAGGGCGAAGTCTGAAAACTGCCACTCAGTGATACCAGCAGGTTTTGTGCAACGTCATGGGCAGTGAAGCCGAGTTGTTCTGCCTTCGTCCGTTCGACCCTTAGGCGCAGATAAGGTTGATCGAAGGGCTGCTGAATCCGCAGATCGGTGGCTCCGGAAACGTATCTCATTTTCGCGAGCAGTGCATCTGCGTACTGGCGGTTTCCCTGCAAGTCGTTTCCCACGACCTGAACATCGATGGGTGCCGGCAATCCAAAATTGAGAATCTGCGCGACCATGTCAGCGGGCAAGAAAGCGAAAGAAACTCCAGGAAACTGTTTTGGCAGCGCCAGGCGAAGCTGGTGCATGTAGTTATCCGTGGGATGGTGCCTGGCAGACAGCGTCACAAGAATGTCCGCGTCCGACGTGCCAACTGGCGCCGAATTGCTGTAGGAGAGATTGATGCCGCTGTAGGGCAAGCCTATGTTGTCGATGACGCTCTGGATCTCGCCTGCCGGAATTTCCTTTCGAATCGATTGCTCGACCTGATCGCAAAGATTGGCTGTCTCTTCAATGCGCATTCCCGTGGGAGCGCGCATGTGAAGCTTGAACGTGCCGCTGTCTACGCTGGGAAAGAAGTCCCGGCCCAGCCAAGGGATCAAAACTACTAGAGAGCCGATACAGACCGCGAAGAAGGCAATTAGAAAAACAGCCCGGTGGTGGAGGCAAGTTTCCAATAGGTCGCGAAAGCTATGACGAAATGTTTCGAAGGCCTCCTCAAAGCGCTTCTGAAGGCGTACAAGCGGATTGCGGCTAGGTGCATTTCCTGCGCGGTGTTTTTCGCCCCGCAGTAAATACTTCGCCATGGTCGGAACGATGGTCCGCGAAAGGAAATACGAAGCCAGCATGGCGAACACTACCGCTTCGGCGAGCGGCACAAACAAGTATCGCGCGACGCCCGACAGTAAGAACATCGGAGCAAAGACAATACAGATCGAGAGCGTGGAGACGAACGCGGGCGTCGCAATTTGCGATGCACTATCCAGTACAACTCCGTCGAGATCTTTGTCTGGTTCTGCCTCCCGGTTGCGATTGATGTTCTCGACTTCGACGGTAGCGTCGTCAACCAGGATACCGACCGCTAGAGCCAATCCACCGAGTGTCATGATGTTGATCGTTTGTCCGATCGCGCTGAGCACAATGATCGAGGTCAGGATCGCCAACGGGATCGACGTCGCGATGATCACGGTGCTGCGCCAGCTGCCCAGGAACGTCAGAATCATGAAGGCGGTCAGGCATGCGGCAATCAGCGTTTCCCGGACCACTCCGCTGATCGCGCCACGAACAAAAATCGACTGATCAGCCAGCGGCGATATCTGTAGCTGGGGTGGAAGCGTCGACTTAATTTGCGGCAGAAGGGCTTTGATTCCCGAAATCACGTTCAGCGTTGACGCATTCCCCGCCTTTTGAATCGTCAACAGGACTGACCGCTGCCCGTTGACGCGCACGATATTAGTCTGCGGCGGAAAGCCGTCGCGTACCCAGGCGACATCTTTGATATAGATCGTAGTGCCGCCAATAGTCTTGATCGGGATACGGTTCAGGTCCGCAATTGTCTGCGGTGCTGCGTTGGGAATGGATACGTCGTATTCTTTGGGGCCGATCTTGGACGTTCCCGTCGGCAGGACAAGGTTTTGCACTGCGATTGCATTCACAACATCCAGCGGAGACAATCCCTTGGATTGCAACGCTGTCGTATTCAGGTCCACCTGCACCTGACGTTGTTTGCCGCCATAGGGATAGGGCACCGAAACCCCAGGCACTGTGATGATCTGCGTCCGAATAAAATTCAGGCCATAGTCATTGAGTTGTTGCTCCGACAGATTCTGCCCTGAGAGAGCCAATTGAAGCACAGGCACGCTCGACGCGCTGTAGGCAATGATGAGCGGCGGCGTCGTTCCGGCCGGCAACTGCCTGAGTTGAGTCTGCGAAACCGCTGTAACCTGTGCGATCCCCTGTTGCAGGTTCGCCGTCGGCTGCAGGAACACTTTGACAACCGCGATTCCATAGAGCGACTGCGACTCAATGTGTTCGATATTGTCGACTGTGGTAGTGAGATTGCGCTCTGTAATGGTAACTATCCGGTCGCTCATGTCTTGCGGGACGAGACCGTTGTAGTTCCAGATGATGCTAACGACGGGAATGTCGATGGTCGGAAAAATGTCGGTTGGCGTGCGAACAATCGCAAGGCCACCCATAATCAGAATGAGTATGGACATCACCACGAAGGTGTAAGGCCGCCGTAATGCGAGTCGAACAATCCACATAAAGTTTCTTTCCCGTTAACTGTGACTGACAGCCATCAGGTGCCGTCTCTCGTTTCAGTTATTTTTTTGGGCCGACGGCGCAGCCCGTTAAATTACTGTTCCGGATTCTGTTCCCTAAGCAGCCGGCAAACCAGTGCGGCTCACGGCTAAACGATGCTGCGCATTAAGCCGCCGGCGCATGAACTGCCTAAGTTTCGTCCGTGCCCGTGCCAACTGCGCCTTCACCGTTCCATCTGGCACCCCCAAAATGCGCGCTGCTTCACTCGTGCTCAATCCGTCCAGGGCACGCAACTGGAACGCCTTGCGCAAAGGGGGCGAAAGCTGCTCTACGAATTGCTTGAGGCACCTGCTCAGTTCCGACTTTCGACACTCATCTTCCGGACTAGGCCTGACATCCGCCAACCGTTCTGAGACGGGGTATTCCTGCTCGTCGGTTAACTTCTCATCGAGCGACAAGTGGATTTGGCGCGGCCGTCTGCGCAAGTGCATCCGCGCGGAATTGGTGACAATGGCGCTCAGCCAAGTCGACATTTGCGCTTCGCCTTTGAACTGGTCCAGGTGTCTGTAAGCGGCCAGCAGCGCGTCTTGAACCGCGTCCTCTGCGTCGGCAGCATTGCCCAAGTATCGATATGCCCTTCTGTAAAACGATGGCAGGTAGCGGGAGAGAACGTCTTGCATTTCCCGCGTCCCCGTTTCGCTGATGCGAACACCCGCGCGCAGTTGGTTTACGACGTTTGCCTCTGCTGCTTGCATTTTGTGTTTCTCCCCGTTCGCAGAGGAAAATGCACGCCCCCTTCCAAATAAGCTGCCGCTGGCCTGGCTGTGTGTTTTCAATAACATGAGCCCATCGGGTGCTTGGGAATCGCCTTATGAAAACCACATGAAGCATTCTGCCGGTTGACACACTGTCGACATTTCGACAGTGCTTTGGATTTCGAGTCTCGGCAGAGGCAAGAATCGCAGGTAGACATCAGCTACTTGTGAGCAGTGATCCGAGGAGTGTCAAAGGAAATCCTCGCCCTTTTGTAAAGGGCTGAGAGTACAGAGCCGCCTTCGCAGCGAAACGAGGGGATGAAGGCGGGACTGCGACGGCGGCTCCGCACTTGGGGTGTTGCAATGTTGGTTCTGATGCTGCAGATCCAGAGTCCGTTGCGTCTCACTGCAAATCACATCAAGCGATTGAATCAAACATCAACTTTCACTTCTCATGTTGGTATAAGAAATACATTCGAAGTTTGCGGCTCTGCTTCTGCCACGACGAACGTTCAGGAAGTCAGGAACTTGTATGCAGTGTGGGATTTGGGAGCGAGTACTACGACTGGACGCTGACGATATCTGGACGAACCATGTAGAAAGCGTTACTCCTCGGCATTTATAAAGCAAGGCAGACTAAATGAGCGTCTCATAGCAGCGCTTCCTTAGGCAGGGCTGTCAGAACGGAAAGCGCACCGAGAGAATCCAGCGATGGTTGTACTGATGAAAGCTCGTCGCGGCAATCTGCACCCCACCGCCAATGCTGAGGTGGAGTCGTTCGGCCAGTGGAAAGCTGCCCAGCACGAGTCCCGGCGTCAAGAAAACTTCTTTTTTTCCGTGCAGGTTCCCACCCGACCAAAAGATGGAATTCTGCTCGAGCATGGGCCAGATTTTTCCTTTGATTCTGTAGTCAACGGCGGTATTGAAAACGATGGCCCGGCCCAGGTGATTCGCACCAGTGGCGGGAAGGTTTGCACCAATTGTGCTCTGAATATCCCACGACCCGATGCCTTTCGCGGCTGCGAAAGTGGGGGACAAGATGCTGTGGCCCAACCCATTCGGTGGAGTTCCCGTGGGGAACGATCCACCGAGAAAAAATCCCACGAAGTAGTCGCCCTTCCCCTCGGTTGCGGAAAATGCCCGAAACTTCACTTGCCACGACAGGTCTCCAAATCCATCAGGAGTCTTTGATTGGTGCACGAAATAACTCGGTGGGAAAATTCCCACCTCCAGCCGTGTTGTAGGGATGATTTCCAGACCCCGTGAGGCGCCATAGTTCGAGGTCACCGTACCGCCTACGGGATCCTGTTGCCACGACATGTCGTAGCGGTACTGCTGAACCAGCATGACGTGCGTGGTGACAATGGGCGAGACAAAATGAGGCTGGCTGGCACGAGCCTCGTCCACTCTACGGAACCAGGAATCCACCCAATCGTCTTGCTGGCCGCTTATGCCGCTGGCATCGCTCTGATTCAACGCCTGCTGGGGAACTGCGGTGGAGTCTGCTGAGCACTCGTCCGAAGTTTGGCCACACGACGAGCGAGGAGGATTCGAGCTAGAGAATTGGTAAGCGCCGATTTTGGGTGAAGTCTGAGTCCAGAGTGCGGGTGAAAAGACAGAAATCAGGATAGCGACAAAGCAGAAAGGACGTTCTGCGGACGGTGTTATTAGTTTGAATGCCATTCTCTTGATCCATTCTCTGAAGGTTCAAGCTGGACCGCCGATCTGAAATCGGGTCGTTTCCCGACCTCTCGCTCTATGCATGATTCTCCTTTGCTGGTGTGCATGTAGGTCTCCAAACGCCACTTGACACAAGCCCCATATGTTCCTGTGCTCAACATCAGTAGTGTGGGGAGAATGAATGATCGAAGAGTCCGTAGATCGACAGTCGTCGACATATGGACGATAGGAGCCCTTGGACACCTGCCGATTTTTCGGGCGGAACACACAAAAAGCTGTGCGCTAGAGGAATCAACTGCTTTTTCAATGTGAAGAATGTTTGGCTATGTAAATGCATTCCTAGCATCAGAAAAGGAGATTCACTATGTCCGTACCTCGTACAGTAGTTTGCACGCTATTTTTCCTCGCAATGCTTGGAGCCGCGTTTGCTCAGCACGTCGAAACCGACTTTGATCACCAAGCCAATTTCTCTCAGTACAAGACCTATTCGTGGCAGGTAATCAAGCCTGAGAATTCCCTGTGGGATGCAAGAATTAAAAACGCGGTGGATACCCAACTCGCCGCAAAGGGTTGGACTCAGGTGGATAGCGGTGGCGATGTGACCATCGTCGCCATCGGAACTACTCACACCCAGCGAACGCTGCAGACGTTCTATGACGGTTTCGGTGGAGGGTGGAGGTGGCGAGGATTCTACGGGATGGGCGATGCTACCACGATCGAACAGGACTACAAGGAAGGAACCCTGGTGGTTGACCTGTACGACGGGAAGACAAAGCAGCTGATCTGGCGCGGCAGTGCCGAAGATACGCTGTCTGATAAGGCCGCGAAAAATGAAAAGAACCTGGACAAGGGAGTGGCGAAGATGTTCAAGAAATTCCCTCCGGACGCGGCAAAGGGCTAGGGGATATTGCCCGTGAATCGTTCCTCGAATGGAGCTTTAAGAAAGGAGATTGAAATGCAGATTCGCAAGCTTGGCAACTCAGACATGAGCATCACTCCTGTGGGTTACGGGGCCTGGGCCATAGGCGGCTCGGGATGGCAGTTCGGCTGGGGAGCGCAGGACGACAAAGACTCCATCGCTGCTATTCATCGCTCGCTCGAACTTGGCGTCAACTGGATCGACACTGCTGCCGTCTACGGCTTGGGGCACTCGGAGGAGGTGGTCGGCCGTGCGCTGAAAGAGTGGCGCGGCCCCAAGCCCTACATCTTTACCAAGTGCGGCCTGCACTGGGACGCGCAGGGCAACGTCAAAAAAGTGCTGAACCGCGGCTCCATCCGCGCGGAAGCTGAATACAGCCTTCGCCGCCTGTCCGTCGATGTGATCGATCTTTACCAAATCCACTGGCCTCCGGATCCTGATTCCCCGGCGCTCGAAGAAGGATGGTCCACGCTCGCCGACCTGAAGCGCGAAGGCAAGGTGCGCTGGATCGGTGTTTCCAACTTTAACGTCCAACAACTGCGCCGCGCCCAGGCAATCGCTCCGGTAACTTCTCTGCAGCCTCCGTATTCACTGCTACATCGCGAGATCGAAGATCAAGTTTTGCGCTATTGCGTCCGAGAAGGAATTGGAGTCATCGTTTATTCCCCGATGGCTTCCGGCCTTCTAACCGGCGCCATGACTCGGGAGCGGGTCGCGAAGCTGCCGATGGACGATTGGCGCAAGAGTAGTCCCGACTTTACGGAGCCGAATCTGTCTCGCAACTTGACCTTAGTCGAGCGCTTGCGGGAGGTTGCCAAACGCCACAATCGCTCGGCGGGCGAATTCGCGATCGCCTGGACGCTGCACAATCCGGCCGTGACGGGCGCTATCGTCGGTGCCCGCAACCGGCGCCAAGCCGAGGGAGTTATGCAGGCAGGCAATCTCGCCTTGACCGACAAAGAAGTCAGCGAGATCGAAGCTTTCTTTGTCGAGGTTGCCGTCTGAAACGACTCTCGGCATTGGAATGCAGCCAGCATTGCATTTGACCGCCATACACCGCTCAGCTACAATCCCGCACTTCTCGGAACGCACGCGACATCGAGGAGGCCGCCGCGGATTGCTTAAGCTTCGACACAATTGGGCCGAATCCAAACCGGCGAAATCCAACACATGAATTTTTCTGGAAAAGTGGCGCTTGTCACTGGCGCGGGCAGCCCGCAGGGTATCGGCTTCGCGACTGCCCGTTTGCTCGCGCAACAGGGGGCGAAAATCGCGATCACTTCCACGACGGAGAGAATTGAAGTGCGCGCATGCGAACTCGCCGCGGAGGGGGCCGAGGTCTTTGCTTTCCCCGCGGACCTGCGGGACCACGCGGGCAGTCAGGTGCTGGCGCAGGAAGTCTTCGCTC
>Ga0307475_10002481_pt1 | contig 11113 bp, 7 predicted proteins | sample atmos_gasesECM1C_FD_203317 | JGI IMG/M metagenome (GOLD analysis project Ga0307475, IMG submission 203317) | Hardwood forest soil microbial communities from Morgan-Monroe State Forest, Indiana, United States - atmos_gasesECM1C_515 | ecosystem: Environmental > Terrestrial > Soil > Temperate...
ACCTGCGTCACCCGCACGATTCAGATGGTCAATAGCCTCCGTACTTCCGCCGGTTCCCATGAGCGTTTCATGGTCATCGAAGTCTTCGGCCGGTACGCAGGTTTCACCGCCATGCTTCCCACCATGGCCGGTGCCGCCAACCGCTGCGTCATTCCCGAATATAAGTTCGATATCGAGCATCTCACCGAGCTGCTGGTTGCCGACCGCCGCAAAAATCCCAGCCGGTACTCGATCGTCCTCGTTTCCGAAGGCGCCATGTTTGAAGGCGGCGAAATGGTTTTCGAAAGCGAAGCCACCGACGCCTATGGCCACAAAAAACTTGGCGGCATCGGCGAAATCGTCGGCGAAAGAATTAAGGAAGTTTCCGCCAAATTCAACGGCGGCAAAAAAATCGACGTCATCAACCAAAAGCTCGGCTATCTCGTTCGCTGCGGCGATCCCGATGCCATTGATTCCATCGCTCCCATGGCTTACGGTAATCTCGCTCTCGATCTCCTCTTGAAAAAAATCAGCGGCCGTCTCGTCGTACTCAAGAACGGCCACTACGACAACATTCCCCTCGAAACCGTCACCGCCACCAAAAAGGTCGTCAACGTCAAGGAGCAGTACAATACCGACCGCCTCCGCCCGCAATACGCCAGCTTCGAAATGCGCCCCCTCTTCCTCATGACCAACGAAGTGAGATAGTCTCTCTCGCAATATATTGCTTGGGCGATGACGGTTGTCGGGGGAGGCTCTATCTACGTACTCGGAATTGACGTTGGTACTGGAGGCACGCGTGCCCTCATCATCGATGGCCGCGGCCGCATTGTCTCCTCCGCGACCGAAGAGCACCAGCCCTTCGCTTCGCCGCAGATTGGCTGGGCCGAACAGCACCCGGAAGACTGGTGGCGCGCTTCGTGCATCTCGGTTCGCACGGCTCTCGCGAGCGCGAATCTCAGCCCCGAAGAAATCGCCTGTGTTGGCTTCTCCGGCCAGATGCACGGCGCGGTCATGTTGGATGAGCAGGGAAGCGTCGTTCGTCCCGCCTTGATCTGGTGCGACGTGCGCACCGAAAAGCAGTGCCGCGACCTTACCGCCAAAATCGGCCAGGAGCGCCTGATTCAACTTACCTGCAATCCAGCGTTAGCCAATTTCACGCTTACAAAACTGCTCTGGGTCCGCGAAAACGAGCCCGAAAATTGGAAGCGCGTCCGCTCCGTCATGCTCCCGAAGGACTACGTTCGCTTCCGACTCACCGGCGAACGCGCCACCGATATGGCCGATGCTTCAGGCACGTTGCTTCTCGATGTCGCCCATCGCCGCTGGTCGCATGAAATGCTGCAAGCCGCCGAAATCGATGAACGCTTGCTGCCCTCGCTCCACGAATCTCCCGCCGTGTGTGGAGAGGTTTCCACAAAAGGGGCTGCGCAAACAGGTCTGCGCGTTGGCACGCCAGTCGTTGCCGGTGCAGGCGACCAAGCCGCCGGTGCCGCCAGCATGGGCATCGTCTCCGCCGGGGCGGTCAGCGCCACCATCGGTACCTCGGGCGTCGTTTTTGCCGCCACCGATCACCCCGCGCTCGATCCTCACGGCCGCGTTCACACTTTCTGCCACGCTATTCCCGGACGCTGGCACGTCATGGGTGTCACTCAGGCCGCTGGACTCTCCCTGCGCTGGTTCCGCGACACTCTTGCAACAAGCTCTAGCGGTGCCCGCGAATCCTACGACCAACTCACCGCTGAAGCGGCCAAAATCCCCACGGGTTCCGATGGCCTCTTGTGGACGCCCTATCTGATGGGCGAGCGCACCCCGCATCTCGACTCCAACGCTCGCGGCGCGCTCGTCGGCCTCACCGCCTCGCACACGCGCGCCCACGTCGTTCGCGCCATTCTCGAAGGCGTCGCCTTCAGCCTCCGCGACACCTTCACCCTCTTCCGCGAAATGAACGTCCCCGTCACCAGCATCCGCCTCGGCGGCGGAGGCGCGCGCTCCCCACTCTGGTGCCAGATCCAAGCCGACGTCTATGGTCATGCCGTCGAAATCGTCGAAGCTGAAGAAGGTGCCGCCTACGGAGCCGCCCTGCTCGCCGGTGTCGGCGCCGGCCTCTGGCCGTCCGTTGACGCCGCCTGCTCGGCCACTGTTCGCGTTGCCTCCCGCGTCAATCCCCAGTCCGCCGCCGTCGCCACTCTCAACGCCAGCTATGCTGCCTACCGCCGCGTCTACCCAGCCACCCGCGAAGTTTTCGATCCCCACTAGGAAACCGAACTTGTGATATACTCTTGCGCTAAAGTAGTGCGCGTTATCCTCGCAGGAACCGCCCCGTCGAATTGGTTTTTTTCCCGGACCTTTCATTCCTTACACTTCGTTCTCGTGGTTCGCGGAAGGATAACCTGTTTAGAATCAACAGTTACAGAAACAATCCGTATGTGTTGATCCTAAACCACTTACGGAAAATACTAAGTCCTTTAGATGCAACACTTATGAAAAAGCAGGGGGATGGGGGCTGCTGTTATCGTTAACTAGAACTGCCCTCTAGCGAAAATACCGAGTGAACGAATAGAACGCCACCAGAAAGATCGTCACCAGCACGACTGCCGAGTTTCTCGCCCGGTTCGACTCTTTCTTTTTCTCCAGCAGGTCACCGATGGCCGAACTCAGGAAAAAAACCTGCAGCGCCGTGATAACGCTCGCCGCAACCTCCACCAACGCATATTCATGAAGCAACGCGGCGACAAAAATCGTTCCACTGATGACCGCCGCGGCGAAGCACATCACCACGGGCACCACGTGTCGCTTCATCGCACCTCCACTTCGCTCAACGTCCGCGCTACGCCAAGTCCTTGGCGCGCACCCACTCCATCACCTGCTCGCGCAGCGTGTTCAGGCTGTTCACGATTCGGTCGGCTTCCACGTTCACCAGTGCGTACCGCTCGATCTTCTGGTCGCCGGACTGTACCAGCGTGTGATAATCCTCGCGCAGGTCCGGGAACTCGTTCAACTGTACTCGGGTACCGCGAAGCGCGGCTGCGAGCAGTGTCAGTGTCTTCTCCACGTCCGCCGCGAACGTATGAAAGGCTGCCCGCGCCGGAACCGTCGCCGTGTGCAGCCATCCGGCATCCAGCGCCATCACGGCATGCACAAGACGATGCGAGCTTGCCAACAACGCATTCAATTGGCTCATCCGCTCCGCCGTCGTTCCCGGCTCCGCACCCAGCCGGTCGATCGAAGCCTCCAGATTCGTGCGCGCCAGGCGTGCGTTCAGCCGCACGCGGTCGAGTTCAGCCTCGCTGACTGTTTCTCTTCGCGCATACGATTCGGCGAGGGTGTGAAAATATTGCCGGTAGGCATCCAGCATTTCTGCAATCCGTTCCGAAACCTGGGTTCGCTCCCAGCTCGGCCAGACCCAATAGGCCAGAAGCGCCAGCGCACCGCCCGCCGCCGTGTTGATTCCGCGCGCCCAGATCACTTCCTTCGGAGAAACTCCGGTGATGGCGATCAGATAAACCACCAGGGCGCTGATGGCCACGGCGAAAATCCCATAGTTTGCCGGGCCCACCCAGCGAAGCAAAAGCGTGAACACAAAGATCATCAGAATCTGGATCGCCACGCTGTCGGGAAGAAAACGAAAAAGCGCCGTGGCCAGAAAAAGTCCCGCGATCGTTCCCGCAATCCGCAAAAGACCGCGGCTGAACGTCGTCGTGAATTCGGGCTTCAGCACGAGCACAATCGTCATTGGCAACCAGTAGGAGCGGTGCCAGGGCAAGACGCGTTCCAGGCCATCTCCGATAGCCACCATGGCGGCCAGGCGAACGGCGTGACGAAACGCCGAGGATTGCAAATTCAGATTCGCGCGCAACGTTGCCAGCAAGCTGCTAAAACGCAGCCGCCAGGGTTGTTGCGCCTCTTGTTTTGCAAATGCTTCCTGGCCAATGGGCGTCGCATGGGCAGCCAGGTCGAGCGCTGCCCGCAGTTGGCCGTTCAGCGCGTCCATTTGGAAACGCGCATCCTTCGTGACGGCGGCGAGAAAAGTTGCCGGCATGCTGTCTGCTTCTTCCCGCAGCCGCTGCGTGTACGCTTCGCACGTTGCAAGGATTTCCTTGCTCGCAGCAGCAGGCATTCCGGACGTCAAGGAGTCGCCGATTGCCTGCAGCGCTTGCGCCGCTTTCTTCAAGTAGTCGTCCAGGATCTGCACGCTGGAGTGTGCGGGGCTCTCTCGCCGCATGCGCAGATGCAGCCGCGAAAGCATCAGCAGGCTCAGCCGCATGCGCTCCGCCTGGGTGAGCAAGGCGCGATAACGCACAGCTTCGACGCTCCTCTCGCGATCCAGCCCGGTGAGCGCTTCTTGTGCTCGCGCGCTATGAATCGTCGCGGGCGGTGGGGACGTCGGGTTCAGCGGCTGCTCTGCCGCGCGTGCGAGTTCGAGAAATAGCACGGCCAGAGCTCGCCGTTCTGGTTCATAGCGTTGTACGGGCCACAGCGCCACGGAGAGCGCCGTCTGCAGCAGTCCGCCGCCAAGAGCGAGTACGGAGGAGATCAGGGCTTGATTCGTGGTCAACGGCTGCGCGGCGTAAATCAGCAGGATAACCAGGCTGATCACGCCAAGGTCGCCGGCCGTGGTTCCTGCGGCGACAAACATTCCCGCGGCGAAAGCCCATACGGTGGCGATAATCACGGCGGCGACGTTGTGATGGCCCGAGAGGGCACCGCAAAGCACGCCTACCGCGCACAGAACGCTGGAAGAGAGCATGCGCTTCGCGCGCCGCGCATAGGGGTCGCTCCCGTCAGAATAGGCGACGTTGAGCGCACCGCTGGCCACCACCAGGCCGCCGCGCGGCATGTTCAGCGCAAATCCGGCAATCAAGGGCAGGACCACGCCAATCGAATTGCGCAGAGCCATGTACGGGGAAAGCTTTGATGAATCGAAACGCGTCAGCGCCCGCCAGAACGTGCGCGTGAAGCCTTCGTGTACCGGAGGCGAAGAGGCCGCCGTGGCCGTCGCCTGCGGAAGCGGCTTCGAGGCAATTTCATTAGTTTCGATCGGCATAAAAAATCAAATCGCGTGCGATGCGTATCTTAAACGCGCCTCCATTGTATCGGAGGACGCTCGTTACGGTTGGTTGCAAACGCTTGTACCCTGACGGGGAGGATGTACATCCAACAAATCGAGGCTGGGAGAGATTTCAATGTCACGACGTCAACTTGGAAAAAACGGTCCGCTCGTTTCCGCAATGGGCTTGGGTTGCATGGGAATGTCGGAATTCTACGGCGCGCGCGACGACCAGGAGTCCGTCGCGACGATTCACCGCTCCATCGAACTCGGTATCACCTTTCTGGATACCGCGGATGTCTATGGGTACGGCGACAACGAAATATTGGTCGGTATGGCCATCCGCGCATTGCACGACAAGGTTTTTCTCGCCACCAAATTCGGAATCGTTCGCGACAAAGCCAACCCCGCCGCGCGTGGCGTCAACGGCCGGCCCGAATATGTGCGCGCCTCTTGTGATGCCAGCCTGAAGCGCCTCGGCGTTGAAACCATCGACTTGTATTATCAGCACCGCGTCCATCCGACCGTGCCCATCGAGGAAACGGTGGGCGCGATGGCGGGACTGGTGCACACCGGAAAAATCCGCTATCTCGGATTGTCGGAAGCTTCCGCGGACACCATCCGCCGCGCCCACAAAGTGCATGCGATTGCCGCGCTGCAAACGGAGTATTCGCTGTGGAGCCGCGATCCGGAAGATGAAATCCTGGCGGCAACGCGCGAGTTAGGAATCGCGTTCGTTGCCTACAGCCCGCTTGGCCGCGGTTTTCTAACCGGTCAGATCAAGCGTTTCGAGGATTTTGCGCCCGACGACTATCGCCGGAATTCGCCGCGATTCCAGGGAGAAAATTTTCAAAAGAATCTCGACCTGGTTCGCCGCGTCGAGGCCATTGCGAAGGAAAAGAAATGCACGCCCGGGCAGCTTGCCCTCGCCTGGCTGCTTGCGCAAGGCCCAGACATTATTCCTATCCCCGGCACGAAGCGGCGCCAGTACCTGGAAGAAAATGCCGGCGCTCTGAAAATCAAATTGACCGCCGAAGACTTGCGCCGCATCGATGAAGTAGCTCCACGCGGCGCCGCCGCAGGCTTGCGCTACCCCGAGTACATGATGCAAACCGTCGGCCGCTGATTGCTTTTGCGCAATTGGCAAGATCGAAGTTAGCCTGAGCGCACAAGAGAAGCGATTTCCCGAAAGTTTGACTGCAACGTCTGTGCTGTCGTCAGCGCCCGCCGGTGCCCAGCGCCGGCAGCGTAAACTTCGGCGTGACTTCTTTTCGCTTCGACCAATCGTGATACGTGTGGCACTCGAAGCAGCGCGACTCCGCGTGGTCCGGCCCCGGCGCATGACACTTCTTGCAAGTTTCAATCCCCGGTAACAGCACGTCGCTCGATTCTGTGCTCGTCATGGCCTTTGCGTGGCAGCTTACGCACGTGAATCCGTCATGCGCCCCGTGATCAAACTTCGCATGCGGCATCCATTGCAAACTTATGTTTGCAGGAGCGACCTTTGGCAATTCACCTGAGACGCTAGCGAGTGTGTCGCTGTCGTTCCCCTGTGAAACCGATAGTTCGATTTTTCCGCGTGAGCTTTTTGGAGAAAATGAAAGTGTGTGGCACTGCTTGCAGGTTTTCCGCCAGAGCAGATCTTCGGCCACCGCGGTGCGGTCTATCACCCATTGCGCGGGGGTGAGGGTGCGAAACTCCGGGGTAATAGGCTTACCGGTGAGGTCGCGTCCCGGATCGCGCTGCACGCGCACTTCGCCTGCATGCGCTGCAATGTATTCACCGAATGTTCTGACCAGAAATGCGTGTATGACTTCGGCCTTGTCGTGTGGAACACCAAAGTCGAAGCGCCTGTCAAATGTCAGCAAGTGACACGCTGTGCAAGCATTCGCGAATTTCACCGGTGCCATCAATTCCCTCCCGGTTTCTGAACGAGGAGGTTTCAGACTTTCCGCGCGAACAGGCAAGAACTCGTCGCTGTCTTTGTAGCTTACAGTTGCGGCCCGGTACTTCTCGTCGGCAAAGGTCAAATCTGCTTTGGCAGCAGTCGAGCGATGGCAGTTGCCACATTCGAGATGAACGTTGGGCCCGTTCGGACCGCGGCGGATTGGCTTCATATGGATGGCGTGATTTAGCTTGATGGTGCCGGGATCGCTCGCTCGCGCGTCCCCAACAGACCGTAGTGCAGCGAACTGCGGATGGCCATCCTCGAAACTACGGATGTGGGCCCAGAGTGGCAGGTTACCGGATCTTGTTAGCAGCCGAGCATGACACTGCGCGCAGCTTGCATTGCTTGTCGCCACTAAGCTGATTCTTCCCCGATGCTCTATGTGGCATGTGGTGCAGTTCGGGGCATAAATCTGTTCCGCATGATGGATGGGGCCGTCGTGGCAGTCGAGGCAAGCGGCGTCCGCCGTTTTCGCGGAGAATGCGCCCGCCGTTCGCAGGTGGCAGGCAGCGCAATCTTTTTCGAGCACCGCGTGCGCTTTGCTCATGCGGCCGCTGGAATAGACGCGATGATCGCCAGAAAATCCGCGCCAGGTAATCCAAATCAATGCGAGAAGAGGCAGCGCGAGGCTAAGCCAGAATTTGGCACGCTTCAGCGGCGTCGGCCTTTTGAAATAATTGAGGTCGATGCGCTGCGCCAGCTTTTTTGTTGTGCGTGTGCGTGCCACGTCTCTACTTAATAGCGCAGCGCCATGACGGCGTGAATGGCGCCGAGCAAAATCAGTGCCAGCGAAAGCGGAATGTGCAGCAACAGCCAGCCGTGCAGCCAACGATGCAAGCGTTCCTGGCGCGTAAGCTGGCGCGCTTCGTCGCAAATATCTTCGAGGTCCGTGAGCGTGGAGTGCGCAGGCGCAGGAAGCAACGTGCGCAGTCCGGCGAACGCGCTGCCTGCTTTCGCGGCGTCGGCGAGGCGCTGGCCGCCCTGTTTCCGCCCCTCCAGAAACGGACGCATTTCGCCCAAGTAAAATCGGCAGAGTGGAGCGCTTTCCTCTTCACTCAGCAAAATAATTTCAGGCGCCGCAGCGACTGCGGCGCTCGCGCCGGCGCTCACCGCCGCAGAAGTGCGCAGCGGAACGGCGGACGCCGCGATGGTGCGCAACGCTGTGAAGCCTCCCGCGCGTTGGCCTTCCTCGTTTGAATGTTTTGAGAGTCCCAAATTGCCACAGAGAAGTTCGATGGAGCGGTCGGCTTCTTCGCGGAGCAGGCTTCGAACCCGGCTGATTTCATCGTAAATGGTTTCGAGCGGGACGTCGGACGTCATCACTTGCGGAATGTAATGCTGCAGCGCGGCGCCGAACACACCGCTGAACACCGTGACAATCAGCAGCCACATCAGGACGCGCGTAAGCGTGCCGCCGAAATGAAATCCGCCGTGAAAAAGTATCATCGGCAGCGCGAGAAATCCGAGCCAGAGGTGCCCGCGCATCCAGGCCTGAGCGCGTCCGATTCGCCAAGTCGGAACCCGTTTCCGCGCGCCCAGGAGCGCCGCAACAATCATGAAGCCGAAACCGATGACGCCGAACATTAAGCCGACCGTGCTTCCACCGCGAGGGCCTTGCGGCGATTCCAACGTATAAACTGTATAGGCCACACCAGAAATCGCTACGACTGCCAGCGATGCGAGAGCCCAGCCGCGTTGCGTCCGATCCATTCTCATTTCGCTGGGCCCTGGCCGAGCATGTCGGCAAAAAACGTTCGCGGATCGACCCGATGCGCGGCGTCGTGCGGGCAGGCGTAGACGCAACTTGGCTCTTTCAAGTGCGTGCACAGATCGCACGAAGTTGCTTTTTGTTTAACGACTGCTTTTTTGCGTCCGGCGCGCTCGGGATCGTCAACCATCACTTCGAATGGATGCAGATTGATGTTGCCGTAAGGACAATTTTGCGCGCAAAGACCGCACCCGATGCACCAATCCTCGATGATGACTTCAAGTGAATTGCGCCTCCGAATTGAACCGACGGGGCAGCCGACCATGCAAAGCGGGTCGCGGCACTGGCGGCAACTCGTAGCGACGAGATATTGGTCAAAACGCAAACCATCACGGACAAGGCGAGTGATACCGTCGTGCGCGTCGGCGCACGCATTCACGCAGGCATCGCAGCGCGTGCAATTTTGCAAATCCAGAATCAGCAGGCTCTGCGCCTCCATCAATCCTTGCGAGAGGAATTGTTCGATGGGAACGTCGTGGATCGTTTGCATGCGCTGCTGATTCGCGGCCCGGCGTTCAGCGGCGACGGATTCGAGGCCGGTTCGAACGCTGGGGAAACGAGCGACCATGTCGCGGAAATCGCCGCCGGAAATGCGCACCAGCTCGACGTGATCCAATGCGGTGCAAGTGGCGGTGCGAACGCCTCCACCGAGAAGGCCGATTTCGCCGAAATAATCACCGCGAGAGAGATAGGCGAGGACAAGCTCGCCGCCGGGATAGTTCTCCGAAACTTTCACAAAGCCGATGCGCACGAGATAGAAACTGTCCGCTGGTGCGCCCTGCTGAACGATTACCTGACCGGGAGCGAAGCGCTGCAGCTCGACGCTCTGCTTGAGGTACTCAATAAAATCCGGCGAGAGGTCCGCGAACATGGGTACCCCGCGCAAATGATTCTCGAGAGCGCGCCGGCGATAGGTCTGGTCAAGCTGGGCGCGAAACGTTTTGTTCTTGAGCATGATGTCGAGAACATTGCGCAGCATTTCGAACGCAACCACGTCCGATTCCGCAATCACCGTGGCGGAGCGGGGGTAAAAATTCATGCAAGTCATTTCGCCGAAGAGATCGCCAGGCCCAAGTTCGGCGACAGGATTGCCGTAGGCTAGGTCAACTGAAGCGTCAATAGGAATGGTTCGGTCTCGCGCTTCCTCCTCGCGCTTGTCTTCTTCGCGCGCAACAAGCGTGCTGGTCAGCCGCTTGAAAAATCCCTTAGCGCCGCCCTGAGTTTTGACGTGCGCGATCGGAGTAGAAATGGAGACTTTGGCCTGGCCTTCGAGAATATAGAAAGCGGTTGAGCCGAATTCGCCTTCACGGCAAACGATTTCGCTTTTGCGGAAGCGGCGTTTGACGATGGCGCCGCGATTGAGTTCGAGAAATGTGCCGGAGACGCCTTTGAAAACCGGAATTTGGAGGAGATCCTCGGCTTCGAATCCCTGCGCGTCCGGACCGGCGGCGATCGCGGTGCCTACGACGCTCTTGTTGGTTAGCGCGCCGGTGGGGCAGGACACCATACACTCGCCGCAGGAAATACACGTGGAATCGCCCATCAGAGAATTCAAATCGAAAGCGATGCCAGCGGAATAGCCTTTGCCCATGCGGCCGAGAACGAAATTATTCTTGATTTCGTCGCAGCCGCGGATGCAGCGGTCGCAAAGAATGCAGGCGTCGTGGTCAACGGCAATGGCGAGGGAAGAGTCATCTTTGCCGCGGGCGACGGTGCGTTTCGCGAAGCGCCCCTGAGAAACGCGGGCCGCTTTCGCGAGCGTTTCCAATTCGCAGTCGCCGGAATTTTGTTGGCGCGCGCAAGGGGACGGGTGATCGGACATCAAGAGTTCCAAGACGGTCCTGCGCGCGTTCAGAACTTCTTCGGAATTGGTGACAACTCTCATGCCCGGCTCGACGGGGCGCACGCAGGAGGCCGCGAGAACGCGCGCGCCGGTATCCACGACGCAAAGCCGGCAGACGCCGACGGGAGTCTGGTTTTGCAAATGGCATAGCGTGGGAATGTTGATAGCGTTCATACGCGCGGCATCGAAGACGCTTGTGCCTGCGGGCACACGGACGGATTGGCCGTCGAGCGTGATGTCGACGAGGCCAGGGGGTGTGGCGGCGGTCGTCATACTAAGGGCGAATGCCCACCCGCTGGGCTTCGCCGGCGCGCGAGGCAGCGGTGAAGCAGATGCCGCTGGGACACTGGCTTTTCAAAACGTGAGCATCCACTTCGGCGCGAAAATGTTTCAGCACCGATTGAATCGGCGCCGGCACGATCTGACCGAGGCCGCAGATCGATGTCAGGCTCATGGCTTGCGAGAGTTCGTCCAGCAGCGCGAGGTCGGCACGATATTGCGATTCGGGGACGCCGCCCTGCGTCC